>Ga0308159_1000212_pt1 | contig 180880 bp, 165 predicted proteins | sample PhyCR1_FD_201040 | JGI IMG/M metagenome (GOLD analysis project Ga0308159, IMG submission 201040) | Phyllosphere microbial communities from UC Gill Tract Community Farm, Albany, California, United States - DLSLC.R1 | ecosystem: Host-associated > Plants > Phyllosphere > Unclassified | place...
GATTTGATTTAAGGTTTCGAATAGCAGGTGAAGTAGCAAATGGTGCGGCTTTCAGATTTTGATCGTCTGTGGCATCGAAATGATCTTTGTACATCACCCAAACTAAAAAGGATCCAATCATTGCCCCGCATAGTTGTGCGAGAATGTAATAAGGTACTTTAATCCAGTCGAACTTTTGCGCAATCGCCAACGCTATTGTTACGGCAGGGTTTAAATGCGCACCGCTATAAGGAGCAGAAATAACAACACCAACAAAAACTGCCAGTCCCCAGGCGGTGGTAATAACCATCCAGCCACTATTATTTCCTTTTGTACCCTTAAGCACCACGTTTGCTACCACACCGTTTCCCAATAAAATGAGTAGGGCAGTGCCGATTAATTCTGCAATAAATTCTGTCATAATCGATATTTGGTTAGTCTATTTGAATTTTGAATCGCTGATTTTAACTTAGTCGCCCGCACTGATTCGCGCGGCCTTAATTGCCCGGTTCCAGCCTTTAATTCTTTCTGTATTGTCTATGCCCTCCTCAGCCTTAAATGTCTTATCAATTTTCCATTGGGACCTGATTTGCTCAATACTGTCCCAATACCCTGTAGCGAGCCCGGCCAGATAAGCGGCACCCAAAGCCGTTACTTCAGTTACTTCTGGCCTTACTACACTACTTTTTAACAGGTCTGCCTGAAACTGCATCAGGAGATTATTGGATGTTGCGCCACCATCGACACGGAGTTCCGCAATCTCAATGCCTGCATCTGCTTCCATGGCTTTTAGAACGTCCATGGTTTGATAGGCAATACTTTCCAATGCAGCCCTTGCAATATGCGATTTATTGGTGCCACGAGTTAAACCAGTAATGGTGCCCCGGGCATGCTGATCCCAATGCGGAGCACCTAAGCCGGCGAACGCTGGAACCACATAAACACCGTTGGTATCTTTTTCCTTTTGCGCGAGTGTCTCGACATCAGCGGATTTCGAAATTAAGCCCATTTCATCTCTTAGCCATTGCACCACCGCACCGCCAATAAAGATACTGCCTTCCAAAGCATAATTCACTTGTCCGTTTATTTGCCAGGCGATGGTTGTTAATAAATTATTGGAGGAGAGTTTTGGTGTTTTGCCAATGTTCATCAGCATAAAGCAACCTGTTCCATAGGTGTTTTTGACCATTCCAATCTCTGTGCACATTTGGCCGAAAAGAGCAGATTGTTGATCGCCGGCAATGCCTGCAATAGGAATTTTAGCCGCTAAAATTTTACCCGCAGTTTCGCCATATACTTCACTTGAAGATTTAACTTCGGGCAACATGCTTTTCGGGATGCCGAACAAACTGGTTAGTTCATCATCCCAGGCCAGCGTGTGAATGTTATATAGCATGGTTCTGGAGGCATTGGTAACATCGGTAACGAAGGTTTTTCCGGCCGTTAATTTCCAGATCAGCCAGGTATCTATCGTTCCAAATGCAAGCTTTCCTTCATTAGCCTTTTCTCTCGCTCCGGCAACATTATCTAAAATCCATTTCGCTTTAGTGGCAGAGAAATATGAATCAATAATTAACCCCGTTTTCTGTTGAATTTTATCTGATAAACCTTGTGCCTTTATCTCATCACAGTAATGTGATGTACGCCTATCCTGCCAAACGATAGCGTTATAAACTGGTTGGCCGGTTTCTTTATCCCAAACCACCGTGGTTTCCCGTTGATTAGTAATGCCGATTGAATCAATATCTGAAACAGACAGGCCAGCTTTTATGATAGCCTCTGTGGCTACTGTTAATTGTGTCGACCAAATTTCTAACGGATTATGTTCAACCCAGCCCGCTTTAGGATAAATTTGGGTAAACTCTTTCTGTGCAATGGCTTCGATTTCGCCATTATGGTTAAAAACGATTGCTCTCGAACTTGTGGTTCCCTGATCGAGAGACAGAATGTACTTGCTCATAATTTTTAGGTTTTTGCTATCCGGCTAATTCTGTTTTTTGTTTAATATTTTTAGGGGCGTATAAATAGCCATCAGCCAGATTATTGAAGCTTTTAATCTCTTCAAGCGCCCAATCTCCATCTTTTCGAAGTTCAACGGCGAGAATAGCAGCAACTCTGGTCGCCATTTTTTTAGCGGCCAGCGCATCGATAAATAAGATTCGTAACCTGCGGCTCAACACATCTTCAACTGTTTTGGCCATTTCATAACGAGCCGCCCATACGACCTGAATTTCCAGATCAGGAAAATCGGGATGCAGTTGCTGATTAAATTCTGGCAGTTCAACAGCTAGTTTTTCAATCGCTTCACGGTCTGATCCATACAAATCTAGAAAATGATTTCCTTTAGAATCGCTGCAGCCATGTATCCTGAGTTGATGGGTTCGGCAAGCGGTAGCTTTTAGTTGAGCATGATTAATTGCTAAATCAATGGTTTCTTCCGCCATGCTCCGATAGGTTGTCCATTTCCCACCTGTAATTGTAATTAGTCCTTTTACAGACACGATTAGTTTATGGTCGCGACTGATCTCCTTAGTACTATTTTTATCGCCATTTGTTGGTGCGGCAAGGGGACGCAATCCGGAGAATACACTGAGAATATCACTTTGAAGTGGTGCTTTCGAAAAATAATCGCCTGCAGTGTTCAGAATAAATTCAACCTCCTTTTTTAAAGCTCTTGGTTCTAAATCATGTTCATTTAACGGCGTATCGGTAGTGCCAACTAATAAATGCTCATGCCAGGGAACTGCAAATAATACGCGTCCATCTGATGTTTTTGGAATCATTAATGCAGATTCCGTTTTTAAAAATGCTTTATTAAGTACTACGTGTACGCCCTGGCTCGGCCTTACCAGTTTCTTCGACTGTGGATCATTCATCTGTAAAATATCGTCTACAAAAACCCCTGTGGCGTTAATCACTACCTTTGCTGTGGCTTCTGCTCGTTTTCCACTGAAGGTATCTATAATTTTGACACCAACTACATCGCCAACGTCGTTTTTAATGAGGTTGGTAACTTTAGTGTAGTTGCAAAGTTTTGCTCCTTGTTCTATCGCCGTTTGCGCAATGTTAATGGCTAATCTGGCGTCATCAAATTTTCCATCAAAATACCTTATGCTTCCTTTCAGTCCTTTAGATTTTATACCTGGCATTAATTTCAAAGTTTCGTTTTTAGAGAAAAACTCCGATTTTCCAAAGCTGAATTTTCCTGCGAGCCAGTCATAAAGCGTTAAGCCTATAAGGTATTTAGCAACAGAAAACCAATGATAACATGGAATGATAAATGATTCTTTATTTACCAGATGATTAGCATTTAATTGCAATAGTCCTCGTTCTTTTAATGCGCGTTTAACCAGCCCAATATCACCTTGAGCCAGGTATCTGACCCCACCGTGTACCAGTTTGGTGCTTCGACTGGATGTGCCTTTGGCGAAATCTGACTGCTCAACCAGAAGTGTCTTCAAACCTCGTGTTACCGCATCAAGCGCCGTACCCAGTCCTGTTGCACCACCACCAATAATAATGATGTCCCATTCAGAATTCGGAGGTAAGATATAATCGGGTTCTTTTTTCACTTTGTGTTAATAAATAATAAAACGAAACAATACGCAAGTATAAGAAATCAAATTCGAAATCATATAATCTCTATATTAAAGAATTATTAAAAATTTAAACAAATCAAATCTATAGCGTTTTTTATTTGCTATTTTGCAAAATAATTAACTAAATAAAGTCTATGATGAATTTGGCTGAGAGGCACCAGTTTATTTTAAGTCGCTTACAGAAAGATCAGTATATCAATGTTGTTGATTTATGTAAGGAGTTGAAAGTGTCTTCTGTAACGATTAGAAAGGACCTAAAACTTCTTGAAGATAAGAGTTTGCTGTTTAGAACGCACGGCGGTGCCACCGTAAATAATCCTTATACTGTTGACCGGCCTGTAAACGAAAAAGAGAAAATTCAATCAACTGAAAAGAATAAAATTGGCATTGCTGCAGCTGCTTTGCTAAACGAAAACGACTCCATCGTCATTGCTTCAGGAACCACAGTTTACTATTTTGCAAAGAATATTGCCCCTTCAACACATTTGACCGTGGTTACCTCTGCGCTTAATGTAGCATTGGAACTGATGCGTGAGCCTAATATAGATGTGATTCAATTAGGGGGCATTTTAAGAAAAAGCTCTTCGTCGGTAATGGGCGCTTATGCTGAGCAAGTTCTGCAAGACTTTTATTTCAACAAACTTTTTTTAGGTGTTGATGGGATTGACTTAGACTTCGGTTTAACTACCACAAATGCAATGGAAGCCCATTTGAACAGAAAAATGATTAATGCTTCACAGAAAACGATTGTACTGGCAGATTCTACCAAATTTGGTAAACGAGGCTTCGGGAAAATCTGTGGATTGGAGGAAATTGACCATATTATCACTGATAAGGGGATTTCTGAACAAATTGTAAAACATTTAGAGGGTTTAGGTGTTACTGTAACTATCGTATAGAATTTATTTTTATGCAAGAAACCAAAACGATTAATTTGAATATGGAAACTAAACGAATACACATTTTAGAGGACGATCAGGAAATCAGAAATGTAATTGAAATTCTTTTGAAAGAGGAGGGGTTTGAATTGCAATTATCATCGTCTTTCGCTGAATTGAAAAAAAATATCCAGGATGCAATGCCAGATTTATTTTTATTAGACGTAATGCTGCCTGACGGTAATGGTACCGAGATCTGCGAAGATTTAAAAACAGATATGTTTACTAAGCACATTCCAATTATTGTAATGTCTGCACAAAACAACAGCGAACAGAAAGCTATCGCTGCTTTCGCTAATGATTACATCAGCAAGCCTTTCGATATTTATGATGTTTTAGATAGAATTAATGCTCAATTGAAAATCAGTAAAGAAAACAGTCCTGCAAAAGCTTAATTTAACTTAGTAGGTTAATTTAGATATACAAATTGCAAAATAGAAGGCCGGAAGAGATTCCGGCCTTTGTTGTTTTATAGGTTTTCATCGTAACCGACATCTGAAAACAATAGCGCAAAAAAAAAGTCGCTAGATGGTGCTAACGACTTCAATATTTAAATTCTATATGGTTTTTCTAGTGTCTACCATGTTTGCCGTTATGGCCACCTCTATGCGAGTAGTTCATTTTGCGATCGTAGTGTTTGTTATTGCCTTTATCTGCTTTATAATAATTTCCTCCAGGGGCATTATATCTTACCCGATTTCCGCCACCATATGAGGATCTATAAGCCCTTGAATGGTTTGAATACTTTACACGGTGGGTATTATAGCTGCGATATGGATTATTACCATATACCACCACTTTTCTACTTCTATTTAAATCATAACTTCTATATCGGTTGGGTAAGTTTCTCGATCTTGTCCATCTGTTTCCGTTTAGGTAAACAAATTGCCTTTGCGGAACATAGTAATAGGAGTTAACCTCAGGTAGATAATAATAATTTACATCTTGGTAACCCGCAGGAACCCAGGCCGGCTGTGTCCCAATATTAACATTTAAACTTACCTGAGCTTTAGATTGATTTGATGTTAGCGAAACGATACCTACAATTGCGGAGATGATTAATAACTTTTTCATAATAATCAGATTAATTTGTGTGTAGTTGATGAAATTCAAATGCTGTGCCAAGATTTAGTTTGTAACAAAGATGTAGAAATTGAGAATTGATGAAAAAGATATAAATCCTTAAGATATCATGTAGCATTCCTGATTAAATTGGAGAATTGACTTTGTAGAACTATGCTTTAATGAAGACTAATTAAGTTAGTCTTTTTGATGAATTTAATCGATTGATAGACAATGCGATATTGATATTAGATTTCCGGCGAATCTTAAATGCTATTATATTTAGTATTTATCGTTTATATTTAAAATCATTTAACAGTAGATCTTTAATATGATTGAATTGGAATATTTTTTACCGCAAGCAGGAGAAGATGAGGTTTTGATGTATCAGGTGATTCAGTTTTCTCCGGACGACCCATGGCGTGTAGTATTTAATGGTGAGCTGATTGGAAGTCTGGATAAGATTGAAGGAAAATGGATTCAAGTCAGCGGGAAAAATTTTTCCAACCGGTCTTTTGAAGATATCTCTAACTTTATTGATAAACAGAACTTTAATGATTTACCAGCTGCATTGATGTCGAGGTGGAACAAGCAGATTCATGAAGTAGTGCCGAGATCTGATCAGGAATATTTAGTAGTATGTAAAGATGGAATAGGATTCAAAAGTTTTGAAGGTATATTTTCAAGGTTTGTGTCCGGATTATTGAAAGATGAATGGCCAGTTGACTTCAGGGTTTTTAGTCATGATTTTTCAGAAGATTTTACCCTTTTAGCAAAACCTGTACGGCCGAAAAAGAATACAATTGGATGGGATTAATGATCTGTGATTAGAAGCGCATCGTTTCGCTGTTTAAATATCAGATCGAAAATAAAAAAATCGCGACCCAAATCACACTGAAAACTCCTCCAAAATAAACCATTGGTAAATTTTGTTTTATATTTTTCTTAATCAGGCCTGCATAAATCAACCAGCATGCAAAAGCAATAAGGTATAAAGGAACGGCGTAAAATAGCATAATTTATATTTTATTTGGGCGTGGATGAACCACAAATTCAGTTATACAATATACTGTTTTTTTATGAAGTTCAAATAAAATATAGCAGGGTATTGCGCTTATTGATTCGGCTTTGTCAAAACCGTCTATATAGTTTTTTGTTAGTAAAGCAAATCAGCTTTACTTATGAAAAAAATAGATCTACCTAAATGGACAATATTTATTCCGATCCTGGCAATTATAGCTTACCTTTTAACCGGAGTAGAAGCAAGTGTCTGGTATAGAACCTTATTAGCTGGCTTATTGATCGGGAGTGTCATCGCTTCGGTTCATCATGCGGAAGTTATTGCCCACAGGGTTGGAGAACCATTCGGTACCATTATTTTGGCTTTAGCCATTACCACCATAGAAGTTGGCCTGATTGTGTCGCTGATGATTGCTGGTGGGGAGGCAACCAAGGCCCTGGCCCGTGATACTGTTTTCGCTGCCGTGATGATTATCCTTACCGCGATTGTTGGTATTTGCCTTTTACGTGGCGGAATTAAATTTAAAGAGCAATTATACAAGCTTCAGGGCGTAAATGCAGCACTCATTACGCTTACATCAATCCTGGTGCTAACACTCATTTTACCCAACTATACCATTAGCGGCGCTGTTGGCGAATATACAGTGAGCCAGCTGATCTTCGTATCTATTGTATCTCTGGTTTTGTATGGTGGTTTCATTTTCATGCAAACCGTTCGGCACCGCGATTATTTTCTTCCGAAAGATTCCCATTCTGCAGAAGATCATGTAACGGCACCAAATATGTTAACCACACTGAGCAGTTTAGGGCTGCTGATTGTTAGTTTAGTTACGGTGGTGTTACTGGCGAAGTACCTTTCAAATGATATTGAAGTAATGGTTCTTGCTATGGGCGCACCTCAATCAGTGGTTGGCGTTATCATTGCTGCTATCGTATTATTGCCCGAAGGTTTGGCCGCCTATAATGCTGTAAAGGCTGACCGGCTACAGACCAGCCTTAATCTGGCACTTGGTTCAGCATTGGCCAGTATCGGATTAACAATTCCCGCAGTTGCGGTCGTATCAATTATTTTCGGAATGCCAATTACATTGGGAATAGATATGAGTTCAACGGTTCTTTTACTCTTATCGATGATCACGATCATGTTTTCTTTAGCCACTGGAAAGACTAATATACAGCAGGGTGTGGTGTTATTAGTCATCTTCGCATCTTACCTTTTTTATACGGTAGTGCCTTAGCGATTTAGGGAATAGAAAATGGGGAATAGAAAATGGGGAATGGAAAATTGAGAAGAGGAATAGGGAATGGAAAATAGAGATGAGAGAATAGGAAATGGAGAATAGGGAAGTAGAAAAAGGGAAGTAGGAAATACTAATGCTTTTTGATTCAGGAACTTTTGATGAGATTCCTGAATTTTTTTAGCCGCAATTATAAAAGGTGATTCGATATCAATTTACCGACGCTCATTATTTAATTTTCTTTTGTTCTTTTCTATCCCTTCGAGTGATTCTGAAATCTCTCTTAAAAATACCTCACTTTGTTTCTTGGCAAGAAGACTGGAAATCCTTTGTTTAATCTGATCCGCAAAAAAGACTTGAATAACAATCAGCGAAATCAGGAATACGAAATGAGAGAAGATCAGTCGGGTATCACCCTTTCCATTCATACCCAAAAGAAAAGCGATGTAGTCTAATACAATTGGTATAAGTAGCATAATCACTATCGAGAAAATACCGGTACGGAACGTATTTTGCTTTTCGGCAGCAGCCACGTGTGAAAGTTGTTTTTCCAGTTTGGTTTTGAGGGGAAGATCGCGATTTGCTTTCGACTGATCTAATGCAGCTAATTTTTTCCCGTAACTGATATCACTTCTGCTCATCTTCTCCATTAGCGCAAGTTCGTTTTCGTTCAGTTCTTCCTGGTCGGCAACAATCGCTTCCTGTTCTGCTATCAGGCGATCCATCTCGGCCAGATCATCAGGGAGGCCTAAATAAAGTTTTTGTTCTACAACCAGAATTCTTTCATCAATCGCTTTGCGAACACTTTTTAAGGTAGAATGCTCATTTCTGAAGCCTTCCTTTTCAAGATCGTGCTGGGTCTGAATTTCGGATAATGCAGCTGCAAATTGTAAAGTTTCCAGTTCCTCTTCATTAACTGCTAAACGCATATAAAGTTCGGTGATGGAAGAAAAGCTTTTCTTGGCGCTGGTTGATGCTGAAAGCGCTTCTTGATATTCGGAAAAATTTTGTGACGAAAGTGAACTGACAGGCATGCTGGAATATGGTATTAGGCTTTAAAATTAAAAAAAAATATATCAAGACATCATTAATTCTTTTGCATAATTTAAAGTATTGTGCTGTTTATGCAAATACACAATAGATTAGTTACAAAATAATACTCACTATCTGCGAAGCAAATGATACCAGCAACGAATCATGAGTCCTTAGCTATTAACAAAATTTAATTTATTTTTGATCTATAACCATATAATATGACACAAAAAACAGAAGTTTGGCAAAGGGGCCCCTTGCCCGGAATTCCACCTTTGCTTCAGCCTGTGGCCCATGCTTTATTACAAGCACGGGAAGAACTTAATGAATATCTGGATAGATTTCCGGAGGAATTACTTTGGGTTCGCCCTGCGGGTATGGCTTCTACAGGATTTCATCTTCAACATTTAAGTGGCGTGCTCGACCGGGTGTTTACTTATGCGCGTGCTGAAGGCCTCTCAGAATTTCAATTCAGTCAATTGTATGAAGAGGGAAAAGACCGCACTGGGCAACTTTCTGTTGCTGACTTGCTTAATCGGTTTAATGTTCAGGTAGACCATGCAATTGAACAAATCAAATTTACTGATGAATCGACGCTGACAGAGTACAGGGGCATTGGCAGGGCAGGACTTCCATCAACAGTTATTGGCTTGCTTTTCCATGCTGCAGAACATACGATGAGGCATTTGGGGCAACTTATGGTTACTGTAGCAGTTGTTAAAAATAATAGAATTTGATTACTGTAGGTCTGGTCTTTCTAATGAACCAGTTGCAGTCATTTATTCTGAATGGTACGGCTATGGCGGTTGAAAAAATACCAGGTTGTTGTTCCCCAAACGAGTAAAACAGTAGAGATTCCCAATTCTGGTGCTGCAATTGTATTGGAAAAAAAAGCAGACGCTGTTGATATCAGACAAGCTACAATGAAAATCGAGATATTTTTCATAACATTCTGATTAATTGATGATTAATACTGTGAATTTAATGAAAAAATAATTATTTACCAAGATTGAAGTGAAAAAAAATACAATCAGTAATTTTTAATGATAGAAATAGGTAAAATCTTGGTTATTATCCCTTTATTTCTAATTAGAATGTCGAAAACAAATCGAAGCCCTGCAGATTGTGGAGCTTTTGTTCTTATTATGGGGTGTGATTCGCGAATTGATTATCGGAAATGTCTTCAAGGAATAGTTTTATTCTTCGCAATAGAATCATACTTCATGTATATCGACGAATATTTCCGGCTATCCAATTATACGGAATGGGCTCGAAAAAAGTCGTTAAGGCTGTTTAAGGTAATTTTTAATCAGATTGTGAATATCCTCGCTGACCGAGTTTACATCATACTTCATCAGTTTATGCTGAGCCGAATTGTATTTTTCGATAAAAGTAGCTTCCCTCACATTGAATTTCAGGTAGCCTTGTTCAAAGAAACGTTCTTCAATATCTGCTGATGAGTCCAGTGATCGAAACCACAGTTTAATAAGGGACTGAGATTGTTTTTCAAGATAAAGCCAATGAAAAATTTCAGCTAAATCTGCATCCTCAGGCATGTCATTTCGCTTTAGCTCGATGATCACTAATCCTTCGCCTTCAAAATAAAATAAGATTTGGTATTGTGACAACATTCCTGCAAAAGTAGTTTCCTGATCTTAATTTATCAGACTTTATTTTCTAACATTTCAACTAAATTTCTAACTTTTTCGGTTCAGGCTTTGGAAATCAATCAGTTAAGGATCATATTTTTGTTGTCAGGATTGATTTTAAGTTTTGTCTATTCAAAAAAAAAGAAAAGTACTTTTTTATTCCTACTTATTCCTCGACTGATTTACTCAATTAAAAAAAAAAATTAGGTAGATAATAATATAAAAATTAAAAATAAGTGATTATCAATTCGCACCTATTTCAATTCAAAAAGTGCCTTGTAGTCATTTTTTTACACTTTTTGCGACAAATACGCGTACATATACCCATAAGCTGATACCGAATTATTAATAGATTTGAGCTTTTAAATTATGCATCTATTTAAACATCTATTGCTTATCGATGATGATGAAAGCATCCGCGAGATGATTCCATTTATTTTTGATCAGGCGAACTATCTCATCAAAACTATTGCAGATATCTGTGCTATCGAGACGCTCATTAGTGAATTTAAGCCAGATTTAATCTTGCTTGACATTATGCTCGGGGCAGAAGATGGCCGGGAGGTTTGCCGAAACCTTAAGCGTATGCCAGCACTTGCTCATGTGCCGGTTATTTTATTGTCTGCAGCTATTATTAATTAAGAAGACCTTGATTGTGATCATGACCTGTTGATTACCAAGCCTTTCGATATAGTTTATCTCGAAAGTATGGTAGAAAAATTGATTTTTGAGCACCAGGAGCGCTCGCCTAATCTGTCGTCGTAAACATTTTCCGAAACTGATTGTTTGGTCTATGCCTTCACTTATATGTAAGTTGAAAGCATCTTAATCAAAATAATAATATCATGCCACAAGATCTTTTTTATCAACTGGGTGCACAATCTGCTGATGGGTATTTTGTTTACGACCTGATTGATTGTAGGTTTCTGTATTTGAATACCGCATTAGCGAATATTTGGGATTTGACACCAAACGATATTCAGCAATCGCCTACCATTTTATTTGATCGGGTACACCCGGATGATCAGGTTTTAGTTGGTTATTGCTTTCAGGAAATCGCATTAGATAAGGTTCATAAAAAATATGAGTTCAGGCTGCTGCTGAATGGTAAGGATGAAAGGTATTTAAAAGTAAGCATTGGACCTGTGGAAGGTGTTGGAAATGATGCTTTGTGTGGGATCGTGGAAGATATCACCATAGAAAGGCACAATAAGATTCACATCGAGCAAATAAATAACAGAAAAAATATTGCGCTTGAAGTGCTTTCGCATGATTTAAAGGAGCCCTTCGGTATGATGAAACTTACTGCGTCATCACTGGCGAACGGCATCCAGCAGAAAAGTGATGAATATCTTAAAGAAGGATTAGCATTTATTATTGAAATGTGCGAGCGCAATATGAAAATGGTGCGCAGCTTAATCAATAAAGAATTCCTAAAATCTTCTGAGGTGGAGATTAAAAAAGAAAGAGTAGATCTGGTTTGGGAATTTCGTGACCTGATTCGTTTTTACAGGCGCTCGCGTTTAAATGAGGTTAAACACTTCTCGTTTAAATGCGAGTCGGAAAGGATCTACCTTCCACTGGATAGTATGAAGTTTTTGCAGGTATTAAACAACTTAATTTCTAATGCGATTAAGTTTACGGCGGCACAGGGTGAAATTACGCTTACAGCTGTGGAAGAGGAAGAAACAGTATTAATCACTGTGGCCGATAACGGTAGCGGGATTCCGGTAGAATTACGTTCTTCTCTTTTCGATCGGGCAGAACAGGGGCTGAAACGTGGCTTAATCGGGGAGGAATCTCAAGGACTTGGAATGGGAATTATCAAAGCGATTGTTGATTTACATGGGGGTGATATTTGGTTTGAATCAGAATTAAACAAAGGGACAGTGTTTTACATAAGGCTGCCAAAATAACATTCGGTTGAATGTTATTCGTCTGGAGGGTTTTCCAGGCTATTTAACAAAATATATGATTAAAATTATACTAGTAGAAGACCATCAAATTGTAAGAAGATCTTTACAGGTGTTGTTAAAACAGCATGCTGATTTAGAAGTAATTGCCGCGGTTGATGGGGCGCATAAGGTTTTAGAACTTTTAAAAAGCGGAATAAAAACAGATATTGTACTCACTGATGTGAATATGCCAGAGATGGATGGAATCCAGATGATTTCAGAAATCCGGGCAATAAACCCGGAAATTCATGTGGTTATGCTTTCTATTCTTGAAGATGAGAAATATGCCGCAAAATCTTTTGTATCAGGTGCCCGAGCCTATCTATCTAAAGATGTTGATGAGTTAGAATTGCTTTTTGCACTTCGCCATGTAGTAAATGGAAAACGCTATTTATCATCCGAATTAAGTATCGGAGTACTGGAACGCTTTAATCATCAGCTTACCAATATGCCAGATAAAGGCGCACAACGTTTGGCGCTATCTGAACGTGAGCAACTGGTTTTGGCCCTTATTGCAAATGGAATGACGAATCAGGAAATTGCAGAACAGGTTTTCCTGAGTAGAAGAACTGTTGAAGGTATCCGCCAGACCCTGATTGATCGAACTGGTGCCAAAAATTCTGCTGCTTTAATTCGCTACGCTGTGCTAAACGGCTATGTGAGTTAATGTTCAGTAAAAATCCACGTACTTGTAGCATCAACAACTCTACCGTTGTTCTGTTTATTGATAAGATTATACCTATCTACGAATGGAAAGACAAGTTGATTTTAAAGATGAAATTTATTGCTTTAGGAAAGTGCTCACCGAGAGGGCCTTTGCCTACACGCACGATGATGATATCGCAAATGATTTGGTTCAGGAAACTTTCATTAAAGCCTTTCGTTTTGCAGGGCGATTAAAAACAGAAAGTAATTTGCGTGGCTGGTTATTTACTATTTTAAAGAACACCTTCCTTAATTACTACCACAGGGAAAAAAATAAAGGTGCTATATCGCTTGAAGATAACCTGGATGCAGTTAATGCTGAAGCACCAAACGGAGCGGAAAACACAGGCAAGGCCAGATTTTTGTTAGATGATATTAATAAAGCGTTAAGCTTAATTCCGGCTCAATCGGCTTATTGTTTTAAAAAGCATTTTGAAGGTTACAAATACGAAGAAATAGCACAAGAACTGAGCATTCCCGTGGGAACAGTGAAAACCAGAATTTTCGTAGCCAGGGAGATGCTGAAAAAAATGTTGCACATGCACCGATCCTAGAAAAAAATCCTGAAATCCTTCAGGATTTTTTTTTACGCTTCATATTTAATCATCAAAATCAAACTTTAAGCAGTTAAGTTGGTTTCTTGAATATGGAATTTACACGTGAGCTTAGGGAAGTTTATCCAACTGAAATTATTGAGGTGAGAGGTAATGCAGATGCGTTGGCTATTACCTTAGTGAAGGAAACGAATTCAAAAAGTTTTATTGCCAAGCTCAAATCCCGCTTTAAAAATTTAAGCCATCCAAGAGTACTCTTTATTCGTTGTGAAGATGCAGACGCCGTCGAAAAGATTGTGCTCGTTTAAAATATTACGCTCCTGAACATTAATTTCCGATAAAATTTGACCGTAAATTAGATAAATCCTACAGCCAAATGAGCTTACCTAAGTACAATACCCTTTTCGAAACCATTAAATCTACCATTCTATATATTACAGGATTAACTTTACTGCTATTCTTTACATTTAAAATTATCTCAATTGTTTTGCTGGTAATTTTTGCGCTGGTATTGGGAATTATCATCAGTGCACCGGTAAGCAAATTTGAGAAGAGGGGAATGAAACGCTGGCTGGCCAGTCTAATCATTTTCATCATTATTTTTGGCGTAAGTATTGGTTTAGGATGGTTAATTGTACCACACATTACGAACCAGCTGGATGTGTTAATTAGTAACTTACCGAGTTATTATACGTCTGCCTCAAATCACATCGCTTCCATTTTAAAAAATTATCCGGAGTTTAACCGGGAGATTCAGGATAGTGGCGTTTCAATTGGTTCGGCAATGCCCTCTGTTGGCAAAACAATTATTGGATTAGGTAACTTCTCATTTGGCCTGATTGGAGGAATATTTCTTTTCATTGTATTCGTTTGTCTGGTTGTGTTTTACGTCAGCCATCCTCAACCGATAGTGGAATTATATTTATCTCTTTTTCAACCTCGGAAGCGTGAAAGTGCAAAAAATGCAATGCAGCATACCACTGTAATGCTCGTTGGCTGGATGAAATCTAACCTGATCGGAGGAGCAATCCAATCTGTTCTGGTATACGCATTTCTAAGTATTGTTAACGTACCTGGTGCACTGGTTTGGGCGGCATTAGCATTCTTTTCAGAATTAATTCCAAAGCTGGGATTTTATATCATGGCCATTCCGCCAACATTGGTTGCACTCTCTATAAGTCCGCTAACTGCCTTCTGGTGTTTGCTGTTTTTTTTATTACTGAATGAATTAGTGTCTGATTTTTTAATGCCGAAGCTGCGTTCAACCACCATGAATATTCATCCGGTTTCATCGCTGGTCATGCTTTTGGCTATGGGTGCTGCATTCGGTTTAACCGGTGCACTTTTAGCCACGCCAATGGCGGCCATTATCAAAGCCTATTACGAAGAGTTTTACCTTAAAAAGCTACCTGAAGATCCCGAAATGAATCATAGAGTAGAAGAGATCATTTATACAAAATAGTTTAAGTTATATCAGTAAATAGAATTATATGGAACGTTTCAAAAATAAGATCGCTTTAGTTACAGGAAGTAGTCAGGGCATTGGTGAAGCTTGTGCTTTGCGACTGGCGAAAGAAGGTGCAGATATCATTTTAAATGGAAGAACATTTGATGAACGTGGTGAAGCGCTTATTGATGAGATAAAAGCAATGGGACGTAGAGCTGAATTTTTGGAAGCCGACGTAAGTAAAACCAAAGAAGCAATTAAGCTCGTTGAAGACGCGATTAAAGTTTATGGATCTTTAGATATTCTCGTAAATAATGCCGGACTAGAAACCAAGGCAGATTTTTGGGATGTTACGGAAGAAGATTATGATCTGGTGATGGATACGAACTTAAAGGGAGTGTTCTTCGGTATTCAGACTTTTGTCAATTATTGTAGAAAAGAAAATCGTCAGGGAGCTGTTGTTAATATGAGTTCCGTTCATGAGGAGATTGTTTTTCCGCATTTCGCAGCTTATTGCGCCAGTAAAGGTGGTTTGAAAATGCTTACCCGCAACCTGGCCAGTGAACTGGCGCCGCTGGGAATCAGGGTGAACAACGTGGCTCCAGGTGCAATTTCCACCCCAATTAATCAAGATCTTTTAAATGATAAGGAACAGTTGGAAAAGGTAATTGGTAATATTCCATTACGAAGAATGGGTACCGTAGAAGATGTTGCGGGCGTTGTGGCTTTCCTTTCATCAGACGATGCCGCCTACGTAACCGGATCAACCTATTACGTAGACGGTGGGTTAACTTATCATTACGAGGAGCAATAATAATAGGCTATCTAGCCTTTTCCTGTTTTCCGGCTGAGTTGCTTATTCAGCTCAACCGCTGCACTAATTAGCGCCAGGTGTGTAAACGCCTGCGGGAAATTGCCCAGATGCTCGCCTTTTTTACCCAGTTCTTCGCTAAATAAAAGAAGGTGGTTGGAATAGCCAATCATCTTCTCGAAATATTCTACAGCTTTATCCAGTTCGCCACTTTTTGCCAGCGATTCGATAAACCAAAATGAGCACATATTAAATGTTCCCTCTTCACCTTCCAGGCCATCAATTTTCTTGAAACCGTTTTTATAACGGTAAACCAAAACATCCAGTAATAATTCTTCATCAATCACTTTCATGGTAGATAACCAACGCGGTTCCATTGGCGAAATAAAATGAGTAAGCGGCATTAACAAAACACTTGCATCAACATGTTTGGCTCCTTTAAATTGAACCCAGGCGCCTAGTTTTTCATCCCAGAAGTTATGATAGATGTCATTATAAATCTCACTTCTGATTTCGTGCCATTCATTTTCAGGATACGGGAAGGAGCGGTGCTCTGCAATTTTTATAGCCCTATCCATCGCCACCCAGCACATCAGCCTGGTATGCAGGAACTCCTTTTCAGCACTTCTGATTTCCCAGATCCCATGATCTGGCTTTTTCCAGTTTTTGATTACCTGCGAAATTTGCTTTTCAATTAATGTCCAGAATTGGTAGGTAATGGGTTTATACGATTTGTTGTAAATATAAATGGTATCAATTAATTCTCCGTAAATATCGATTTGTACCTGGTGTGCTGCCGCATTTCCAACTCGTACTGGTTTCGATTGCCGGTAACCTTCAAACTGCTTCAGTTCTTTCTCTTCAATGTTTGGGTTGCCATCTATCTGATAAATAAGCTGCAAATCAATTTTTTGGCAAAGCCCAAAAATCCAGTCGATAAAAGCAGTTGCTTCATCGTAAAAGCCGAGCGATAAAAAGGCGTACATCGTAAATGCTGCGTCCCGGATCCAGGTGAAGCGGTAATCCCAGTTTCTATTGCCGCCGAGGGCTTCGGGTAAACCGAAAGTCGGGGCTGCGACCACAGAACCAAATTCTGCCGAAGTGAGGAGTTTAAGTGTAATGGCCGAACGCCTGATTAATTCACTATACCTGCCGTTGTAACTGGTTTTGTTGATCCATTTAATCCAGAAGTCTTTCGTTTCATGGTAGGCATCATCCACGTAAAAAGAAAGTTCCTCACCTTGCTCATCTGGTTTTAAAAACTCAAGAACAATGGTAGCCGTTTCCGCTTCTTCCAGCGTAAACGATGCATATCCATTCTTTTTTCGTACCACCAAAGGTACATCAGCTGAAATTTTAATATTTAATTCTTCTTTCTTACAGCTAAAAATGAGTTGATTATTTTCCTCGATAACTTCATAATCACTTTCAGAATAGCCAAACCGGGGAATGCAACTGAACTTGAAGTTTATGCTTCCCCTTACAGTTTTAACTTGCCGAACGATGGAACTGGTTAAAGACTTGTTTCCTTTTGCTACAGGCATGAAATCTGTTAATTCGGCAATCCCGGAATCTGAAAAAAATCGGGTAAGTAATATAGCTGTTTCAGGAAAATAAAGTTGCTTAGTCGTGAAATCTTTTAACTCTGGTTCTACTGCGCAGAATCCACCTTTTTGTGTATCAAGCATAGTAGCAAATACGGAAGGCGAATCGAATCTCGGTGCACACATAAAATCGATAGAACCATTTAACGAAACCAACGCTACGGTTTTCAGGTTACCGATAATCCCATAGTTTTCTATTGGTTGAAATGGTCTTTTGGTGTGATTCATACGGTGAAAAAATTGGAGTTTAAATAAGTATATCTAATAAAGTCACTTTTAAGCGATTTGTTTGGCATTATTACGAATAGGAGTAAACAAAAAAATCCCGGCTATTGCTAACCGGGATTTGTATTTTGTATTTTTATTTAAACCAGGAAACCGCCTCCTAATAAATCATTTCCTTCATAAAACACAGCCGATTGGCCAGGTGCAATTGCAGAAACATTGTGATCAAAAACCACACGCATTCTATCTTTTTCCTGTACGATGGTACTTAACATCCCAGCATCTTTATACCGGATTTTGGTGATCACATCATTCATCGGTTCTTCTATGCTCGCATATTTAACCAGGTTAATGTTGCGAACCATCGCTTCTTTGCGCTCCAGTTCATCAACTCTACCTAAAACTACCGTATTGCTTTCTGGTAAGATTTGAGTAACAAACATAGGCTCGCCAAAAGCTACACCTAGACCTTTTCGCTGACCAATGGTGTAGAATGGATAACCTTTATGCTGACCAACGATCATTCCATTACTCAAAATGAAATTTCCACCCGCTACACGGTCTTCCAAATCTTCAACTTTATGTTTTAAAAAGGCACGGTAATCGTTATCAGGTACAAAACAGATCTCGTAACTTTCAGATTTCTTCGCCAGTTCTTCCTGTCCCATATCTAATGCCATTTGCCTGATATCGGATTTCGCAAAACTTCCAAGTGGAAACTTTGTACGGGAAAGATTTTCTTGAGAGACACCCCACAGTACGTAAGATTGATCCTTATTTTCATCTTTGCCTTTGGAAATCACGTATCGTCCACTGTCTTGCTGACGGATGTTTGCGTAATGTCCGGTGGCAATAAATTCGCAATCTAGTTTATTGGCACGTTTAAGCAATGCTTCCCATTTAATGTGGGTGTTGCACAATACGCATGGGTTTGGCGTTCTTCCCGCCAGGTATTCATCAACAAAATTATCAATTACATAATCACCAAACTCATCGCGAATATCCAGGATATAATGGGGGAAACCATAATTTACAGCTAGTGTACGGGCATCGTTAATGCTATCTAACGAGCAACAACCTGTTTCCTTACTGCTGCCACCAGAGGTTGCATAATCCCAGGTCTTCATGGTTAATCCAATCACTTCATAACCTTGCTCATGCAACATTACAGCCGCTACCGAACTATCAACCCCGCCACTCATGGCAACCAGAATCCTACCGTGTTTACTCATTTTTAAAATATAGGTTGCAAAAATAAGGTTTATTTACCTGAAATTATTTAAAGCAAGTCAGTTCGTTGTCAAAAGCCATCCAGACGGACAGCAGATAACAGCAAAGATCGGGCACCTATCGGATTAGATTAAACGTTTTAGTTGATATTTTATGCAGATTTACAAATTAATTTCTACCTTAGAATTTTCGTTGATAACGTTAAATGTTCAGACAAACTATGATTAAAAAATTTATCCTGCCTTGCTTTCTTTTTTCAGCATTTTTGGCTGCTGCTCAAGAAAATTTAGTGCAATATGTTAAGCCTATTATTGGCACTTCCAAAATGGGGCACACTTATCCCGGTGCAACTGTACCTTTCGGCGCTGTGCAGTTAAGTCCGGAAACCGATACCTTATCTTACGAGGTAAATGGGAAATACAACGGCGATGTTTATAAATATTGTGCCGGCTATAAGTATGAAGACAAAACGATTGTTGGATTTAGCCATACCCATTTTAGTGGCACCGGCCATTCAGATTTGGGCGATTTCCTGATCATGCCTACTCAAGGTAAACTGCAGTTAAATCCCGGCACTGCCGATAACCCCAAAAGCGGATACCGCTCAACGTATAGTCATGCCAATGAAACGGCAGAAGCAGGTTACTATAAAGTGAAGTTAGATGATCATAACATCACCGCCGAATTAACATCAACCAACCGGGTTGGAATGCACCAGTATACTTTTCCAAAATCAGATCAATCACATATCATTTTGGATTTAATGGCTGGAATCTATAATTATGAAGATAAAACCGTCTGGACTTATGTGCGTGTGGTAAATGATACCTTAATTACCGGATATCGTCAAACCAACGGATGGGCCAGAACCAGAACGGTTTACTTTGCCATGAGCTTTTCTAAACCCTTTAAAAATTACGGACGGAAGAGTTATGATGCGAAGCAAGCTTACCGCGGTTTCTGGGGCAAGTTTAACCAGGATCAAAACTTCCCCGAAATAGCTGGAAAGAAGATCAAAATGTTTTTCGACTTTGATACAAACGAAGGAGAGAAAATAAAAATTAAATTTGCTTTATCGCCCGTTAGTCAGGAAAATGCATTGCAAAACATGCGGACTGAAATAGCCGGCTGGGATTTTAATAATGTAAAGGAGCAGGCACAGTCTACCTGGAATAAGGAATTAAACAAAATCCAGGTTACAACTTCAAAGGATAATAAAATCAATTTCTATACGGCTTTGTACCATGCTTTTATCAATCCTACTACATATACTGATGTAAATGGTGAGTATAAAGGTTTGGATCAGAACGTACACAAGGCGGATGGCTTTACCAATTATACCACGTTTTCACTGTGGGATACTTACAGGGCTTTGCATCCTTTCTTCAATATTATTCAGCCAAGCAGAAGTAATGATATGGTGAAATCGATGCTGGCACATTATGATCAAAGCAGCCTGCATATGTTGCCGATTTGGTCGCACTATGCTAACGATAACTGGTGTATGAGCGGTTACCATAGTGTTTCTGTAATTGCAGATGCGATTATTAAAGGTACTTATAACGGCGATGCAAATAAAGCTTTGGATGCTTGTGTTGTAACGGCGAAACACCGTGATTATGAAGGTATCGGATATTATATGGATAAGGGATATATTCCCGCTGAAAAGAGTGGAGTATCGGTTTCGAATACCTTAGAATATGCTTATGATGATTGGGCGATAGCGCAATTAGCTAAAAAATTAAACCGTACAGATGTTTATGATGAGTTTATTAAGCGTTCGCAAAACTGGAGAAATAATTACGATACGGCATCTGGATTCATGCGTCCAAAGCTAGCCGATGGAACTTTTAAGAAAGCATTCGATCCGAAAGATACAGAAGGACAGGGCTTTATTGAAGGCAACAGCTGGAATTACAGTTTCTTCGTTCCACATGATCCTACTTCTTTAATTGAGGTGATGGGGGGAAAAAAGAAATTTGCGGCCAGGTTAGACTCTTTATTTAGCATGCATTTGCCAGATGAGTTTTTTGCCCATACTGAAGATATTACCCGTGAAGGGATTATTGGTGGTTATGTTCATGGTAACGAACCTGCCCACCACGTTGCTTACCTTTACAACTGGACAGATGAAGTTTATAAAGGCCAGGCACAAATTCGACACATTTTAAATATGCAGTACAAGCCAACGGCTGATGGATTAGGTGGAAATGACGACTGTGGGCAAATGAGCGCATGGTATATGTTTTCTGCGATGGGATTTTATCCTGTAGCGCCAGGTGCTGATGTTTATTCTTTGGGTAGTCCATTGGTTAATAAAGCGGTAGTTAATCTGGAGAATAATAAAACGTTTACAGTAGAGGCATTAAACCAGAGTGCCAAAAATGTTTATGTACAAAAGGTGATGTTGAACGGAAAGGAAATCAATAATCACAGTATTAAGCATTCAGATATTACCAACGGCGGTAAGCTTACCTTCTACATGAGTGCGAAACCTAAAAAATAATATCTCAATTGTCTCGTTTGTGGGTATTACACCGCTGGGTTCCCCAGCGGTTTTTTTTGTGATTACTTTAGCTTTAGTGATTCAAAGCCACTTGCAACGGCATTAACTTATACATATCTCAGCCACCATTGTTTATGCGCCTCTTTATATCTCTTAAACCATCTGCAAGGGAGATAAAGCAAAGCAACAACCGAAATCCAGATGGCGTAAACTGCCATTAAATTAAATCCAAAATTAGCTGGCCTGAAATAAAATGGAACCTGTACAATATCTTTAACCGAGAAGCCTGTTGCAAAAAAAGCGATGACAAGTGCGGTATGCAGCAGATAAAAATGTAAAATATAGTAGAAAAACGGTACTGAACCGTATACGCCACACACTTTGCTGAAAAAGTTATTCAACTGTTCTGAAAAGGCCAGAAATATCATCGCCGGACCTAATGTTAGGCAGGTGAACTGTAATGACGGTGGGTACTTACTTACGTTTAGGAAAGATAACAGGTTTTTAAAAATGTCATGGTATTCCCTTCTGGGTTCAGGATCGCCATAGAGGTTAATAAACCTTAAAAACATAAACAGGAATATGGTCAGGCAACCCGTAATAATTAAATTCTTTTTTCTTTGCGCGCCATCATATCCCTTTCTATACCATCTGCCAATGGCATAACCCATCAACATGATCCCCGTCCAGGGGAGTATGGCATAAAATACCCCGATCAGGTGATTGTCTGAGAGTGTTACTACTGTTCCGAACGCAGTAAACATCACTTTTAAAGCCATTGCCTGCACAGGGTTTTCGGGGGCAGGCAGGAGGTTTAAAATATTATGACCAAGAACCAAAATTAACCCAACAATCAATACGACTTTATAAGATAGCCTGCTTAAAAGTCCCAGCAATATCATGCTCCATCCAATCGACCAAATCACCTGCAGAATAATAAAATTATAAAACGGATTGAAGGTTAATCCTAAAGAAACGATGACAATCTCCACAAAAATGAGCCATAGTCCACGCTTTACCAGGAAAGAACCCGCCACGGCCGGAGTTTTATTTTGAGCAGATAAACAGGCGGATAAGCCTGAAAGAAAGACGAAGATCGGGGCGCAGAAATGAGTAATCCACCTGGTAAAAAACAACGTTCCGGTGGTTGTTTCCGGATCTAGCGGATTGCCTGTCATGGCATCGATATGAAAGAAATCACGTGTATGATCAAGCGCCATTATAATCATCACAATACCCCTTAACACGTCAATCGAGTGTATCCGGTTTGGAATCAGTATTTTATCATCCATTATTTTATCATCCTTATCTATTAAAGATAGAAAATCCAAATAAAAAGACAATGTATTATTGTGGCAGCGTAAAGTGATTGATTAACTTATGTCGCTTCATTTGCGATGATTCAAAAATCGAGTAACATTTTCCTGCTATTATTATAAAATCGATTTAGCTATGCCAAAAAGTACGTTTCATGTTTTGATTTTTTAAAAATTATCCTAATATTTGTTTACGTTATAACCAAATGATGATCAATAAGTCTTTTCTATTGAAACGAATTGCTGCTATCATTTTTATCGAACAAGACATTTAGTAGATTCACTCAGATTAGAAAACCACTTACATCAATGCAGTATCACAGCACCCGGGTAATGCTTAGCCTGATTTTTGTTTCTATTGCAGGAAGTTGTTTTTCGCAAACCACACAGCAGGAATACCTCAGGAGAATCGGCCTCATTGAAGAAAATATTAAAAAGTATTTTTTCGTTGAGAAACAGGGATTGTATCTCGAAAACCTCGGTAAACATGAAAAACCTTATTCTTATTTATGGCCGCTTTGTGCGCTTATCCAGGCAAAAAATGAGACGGAAGTGCTGAGAAAAGATAATGGCATGAGACAGGTTGTTCAGGCTATTGACAAATACTATACTAAAGCAGCTCCGGCGCCATCTTACCAGTCCTATATAGAGAAAAGTTCGCGCTTTTATGATGACAATCAGTGGATTGCAATCGCCTACCTCAATGCATACAACCGTACCAAAAAGAAAATTTATTTCAACAAAGCGACAGAAATTTACACCTGGCTACTAACGGGCTATGACAATAAAACAGGTGGTGGTTTGTACTGGAAGGAAGATGAGAAAACCTCTAAAAATACCTGTTCTAACGGACCAAATATCTTAGTATCACTGGAGCTTTACAAAGCAACCCGCGAAAAAAAATACCTTGATACCGCGCTGTTGGTTTACAACTGGACAAACAAAAACCTGAGAGGGAAGGATGGAATTTTTTACGACGCGATTAATGTTTCGTCCTTAAAGATAGATTCCGCAGCCTATACGTATAATACAGGTACTATGCTCGAGTCGAATGTGTTGCTTTACCAGATTACAAAAGATATTAAATACCTTAATGAAGCAAAATTAATAGCGACTGCTGCCGAAAAAAGATTTTATAAAAATGGAAAATTACCGGGTCATTATTGGTTTAATGCAGTATTATTGCGCGGCTATTTGGCGTTGTATGCTGTAGAGAAAGATGCATCCCGTTTAAAGTTTTTTATTGATGATGTAGATCGTGTATGGAACGAGGAGCGCGATGCAAGAAATCTCTTAGGCAGGGAAGCTGATAAAACATTGTTGTTGCAAGCCGGAATTTTAGAAATATACGCCAGGCTGGCAGCTTTAAATTTAACCAAATCATAAAATATATATTTAATGAAAAGAAGAACATTCATTCAAAATACCGGATTGCTTGGTGCAGGTATGGTGGCATCGAAGTTTTCATTTGCAGCCGGATTGGCACCTGAGTTTCCGGTAGTACGAGTTGCAACAGGAAAAAGACATTTCCAGAGTAAAGCCGTAAATGCGGCTATTAAAACTTTCCAGTCTAAGGTTAAAAACCCAGAACTGACCTGGCTTTTTGAAAATTGCTTTCCAAATACTTTGGACACAACTGTATATTATTCGGAGAAAAACGGCCGCCCTGATACCTACGTAATCACCGGCGACATTGATGCGATGTGGTTACGGGATAGTTCTGCCCAGGTTTGGCCTTATCTTCAATTTGTGAATGAGGATGAGCCATTAAAAAAATTAATTGCAGGGGTAATTAATCATCAAACCAAATGTGTATTAAAAGATCCGTATGCAAATGCTTTTTATGGAGATGCCAATAAAGTAGGTGAATGGAAAACCGACGATACGGCCATGCAGCCTGGTGTGCATGAGCGCAAATGGGAAATAGATTCACTTTGTTATCCCATTCGTTTAGCTTACCATTACTGGAAAAAAACTGGCGATAAAGCGCCTTTTGATGCCGATTGGAAAAAGGGAATCGAAGCCATTCTTAAAACTTTTAAAGAGCAGCAACGTAAAACAGGTCATGGTCCATATCATTTTCAACGCCAGACTAACAAACCTACAGATTCATTGCCAATGGCAGGATATGGTTTTCCGGTAAATCCGGTAGGATTAATTTGTTCAGCATTCCGTCCGAGTGATGATGCAACAATTTTTCCTTTTCTAATTCCTTCTAACTTTTTTGCAGTATCCAGTTTGAAACATGCTGCTGAAATGATTAAAGCCCTGCATCCTGATCAAACGTTAGAAAGTAATTTACTTGATCTGGCTAACGAAGTAAATGCAGCACTGCAGAAACATGCTATTGTAACTCATCCCAAATATGGTAAAATCTATGCTTTTGAAACTGATGGCTTCGGAAGTAATTATCTGATGGATGATGCAAACGTACCAAGTTTATTAAGTTTGCCTTATTTAGGCGCAATGGATGCCGAAGATCCGATCTATCAAAATACGCGTAAATTTGTACTTTCTACCGATAACCCTTACTTTTTTAAAGGTACAGCGGCCGAAGGCATTGGCGGACCTCATGTTGGGCAGGATATGATCTGGCCGATGAGTTTAACCATGCGTGCATTGACCTCTAAAGATGAAGCAGAAATTAAATATTGCATCAGTACCTTACAAAAAACGCATGCAGGCAAAGGTTTTATGCACGAATCGTTTCATAAAGATGATCCGGCAAACTTTACCCGGGCCTGGTTTGCGTGGTCAAATACGTTGTTTGGCGAACTGTTATGGAAAACCTACCATGAGAAGCCAGCATTATTGAAAGCTTAACTATTTTGAAGGCCGTCAGATTTGATGGCCTTTTTTATGCCACATAAAGTATAAAATCCTACTCATTCGAACTGTCTGAAAGACCCGGTTATATCATCTGGTATAACTTTTATAACCTCTTTTTTCATTTGCAGGATTACTTCAGGAAATACCTGGCTTATCCATTATTTATAATAATTTTTAGGAATTGTAGAAACATATATCAATAGTTTGTTAAAACGCATCGTCAATGCGATAAAATCGCTGCTTTTGTAAAACATGTGACACAACAGGCGAATGGTTTTTTTCAATGTTTTAAATTTAGTACTTTGCTGAAAAATAAGATTAAGATTTGCAAAATTCTCAGAATAACATCCTGAATGACATCGAAGCGATTGGAAAAATTCCCGCTGTCGCGCACATTCTTGAAATTGTTTGTAACATCACGGGTATGGGGTTTTCTGCCGTAGCCAGGGTTACAAGTGATAAGTGGATTGCTTGCGAGATTAAAGACAGTATCAACTTCGGATTGGTAAAAGGAGGGGAGTTGAAACTCGAAACGACGATCTGCAACGAAATCAGACAGCATCAAAGTCCGGTTGTAATTGACAATGTAGATACAGATGAAATTTTCTCGCATCACCAAACACCAGAAATATATGGCTTTAAGAGCTATATATCGATGCCAATCATTTTAAAAAATGGCAATTTCTTTGGTACGTTGTGTGCGATTGATCCGTCGCCGGCAAAAGTTAACACAACATCAACCATCAGTACTTTTAGAATGTTCGCCGATTTAATTGCCTTCCACCTGGATGCCGTTGAGCAATTGGCAGTTTCCGAAGAAAAGCTTCAGCAGGAATTGGAAACCGCCGTGTTAAGGGAACAATTTATTGCCATTCTTGGACATGATTTACGTAATCCCCTCAATGCAATTTCCAGTAGTGCACAACTTTTAGATCGGATAAACCATGAAGAGCGAAGCCATCGTTTGGTCAATATCATCAGGGATTCGTCTTACCGGATAAATGGTTTGATCGAAAATATGCTAGATTTTGCCTGTGGCAGGTTGGGAGGCGGAATTTCTATTTCTTTAAATCCGGATCAGGACCTGGAGAAAATCCTCATTCAGGTAGTGGAGGAAATGCAGGCGGTATGGCCGAACAGGAATATTAGGTTAAATTTTGATTTTCAATCGCCGGTTAATGCGGATGGTAAACGTGTAGCGCAGTTATTTTCTAACCTATTGGGAAATGCATTGAACTATAGTCCGCCAGAATCCACTATAGAGGTAACTGCATCCAGCAATGCCAAAGAATTTAACCTTTGTGTTGCAAATGAAGGGAAGAAAATTCCGGATGCAGCAATGGAACGTTTGTTTCAGCCTTTCTCCAGAGGAGAAGTAGAACCCAATCAAAAAGGTTTAGGGCTGGGCTTATATATTGCATCTGAGATTGCTAATGCACATGGTGGTGAACTTTCTGTGAGTTCTACTGCCACTAAAACTTGTTTCACATTAATTATACCAACAAATGATAGTAGTAAACGATAATCTGCCAACTTCAATGCTTTTGGAAATAAAAGTAGGCGATACCATTATAAATGATGAGGGAATATCTGGTGTTGTGGTAAATATTGCCATTCAGGAAACCGATGATTTCTTAATGCTGATTTTCGGTCTGCAGGAAGGTGGACAAATCATGACGAAGAAGTTACGCCAGGTTTGTTAGATTAGATTTTAATGAAAAGTAAAATTTTTGCCTTCGTCTTTGCCATAGTCGGGATGATCCATTTATATGCAGAGGCGGTTAACAGTGTAGCACTCCGTAACATTTCAAAACCGCTTATTGTAATTACGCTATTGGCATGGCTTTATAATACAACGAATCTTAAAGGCCGTTTTCATAAACGAATTTTTATAGGTTTGATCTTTAGCGTGATGGGCGATGTGATACTGATGTTTTCCGCCAGTAGATCTGGTTTTTTCAGTTTGGGTTTAGTCGCCTTTTTACTCTCACATATTTTATACATCAGGGCATTTACCTTAGATCACAAGTCTAATCCGAATGCAAAGAATCCTTTCTTTTTATGGGGAACCGGTGCCCTGATTATTTTCTGCATTGGATTGTTTTTCTATCTGCAGCCAGTTCTTGGAGCCATGCAGTTTGCTGTTTTGATCTATGCCATCGTGATCACATTTATGGCAATTATGGCCCTGAACCGGTATGGGAAAGTTAATTTATCCAGTTTTCAAATGATTTTAACTGGTGCATTGTTTTTCCTGTTATCTGATAGTGTGCTCGCAATAAACAGATTTAGCCAGCCAATCCCTCAGGCAGGAGTATTGATAATGGCAACATATATGATTGCACAATACTTGATTGTTTACGGAACAGTGGTGAGAGAACTAGTGGTAAAGCAAACGGAAGTATAAGTTGCAGGAAGGTTTATTTAATTTCCAGGAGATTTAACCGCAAAGTGCGCGGAGTTGAAGCGCAAAGCATGTAAGGTATTCTGTTTGGTTAAAAAGATGATGTATTATTCATTAGAAATATTTTAACCGCAAAGGGCGCGGAGTTGAAGCGCAAAGCATGCAAAGTACGTTGGTTAGTCAAAATTTTAACTACTAACTGTTACTGATTCTCCTCTTTTCTGTGTGTTCGGTGCTGAAAAAACTTTGCGTTCTTTGCGAAATCCTTTTCTTCTTTGCGGTTAAACGCGCATTACTTTTTACGCTTACTATCCTTATCTAATACCGTGAAAACCTGCACCAATCTTTCCCCGTTTTCGTCTACAAGCGTTAGGGTATGTTTGCCTGGCGGCGGACTAACAGCTATCTGATGATAGTTAGTGGTTGTGGCGAAATATTCATTATCAATATGCCAATATATTTTGGAGTGCTGATTTCGGTGTGCTGCATTCAGGATTATTTTTCCTCTTGTTCCATCAAGTTCCAATGGAATATATATGGTTGCATTGTTTTTCGGATAGATCAATTCCATTACACTATTTCCACCTGCGTTTTCGCAACCAATCATAAATGGAGGTAATGCCTTATAATCGCTGTTTTTGATCTTATAATAATATTCCATCGCTGGCGGCAAGATAAACCAGTTTTTATGCTGCATATTCATAACAGTCTCGCATTGATCTGTTACCCTATAACTCCCTGTTCTATCTAAATGAATAAGTTTATGAAAGGGACAGCTAGCGGTTTTTCCTCCGGCAGTAGGCACCCATTCATCTACTACATCAGAACAATATTCTCCGGCTTTATAACCGCTTTGCTTACAAACTTTAAGTTTTATTAATTTTGTTTTTGGCGTTTCAAACCATTTTCCATTCGGGAGTAACCTAAAAATATCAAACAGGACAGGAGCTGCCGCTTCGATTCCGACTAAACCCGGCCTGCCTTCACCATCGGCGTTGCCTACCCATACACAAACAACATAATTTGGTGTTAAACCTACGGCCCATGCATCGCGGAAGCCAAAACTTGTTCCGGTTTTCCAGGCGACTCTTTGAGAGGATGAAAATTGCTCCCATAAGCCTTCGTCGCCTGGCCGCATTACTTCTTCCATCGCATTAAAAGTTGCCCAGATTGCACCATGATCCAGAAATGAGTTACGCTGATAATCTTTTTCTTCTTCAAGGTTCGTTGGATAATAGGTAGCTTGTTTATAGTCGTTAGGATCGTATAATCCTTTGTAAGCATTGAAGTGGTTTAAGGTTTTAACCATGCCCATATACGTATTGGCTAAATCCCACATGGTTACTTCACTACCACCAAGAATTAATGATAATCCATAATGATCTGCAGGTTGATTTAACGTTCCAATACCTAGTTTTTTAAGCTTATCATAGAATCTTTCATACTTATATTGCTGCAACATTTTTACTGCAGGGATATTTAAAGAGCGGCTCAAAGCTTTATCGGCAGAAATTGCACCATCATAACCCAGGTCATAATTTTGTGGAGAATAGCCGGCTATTTGTGTGGGTACATCTGGAATTAAAGTATGCGGAAGGATAAATCCATCGTTGAGCATACTGGCATAAAGGAGTGGCTTTAGGGTACTTCCCGGACTTCGAGGTGCCTTAATCATGTCTACATGACTCAGTAATCCAACGTTTTCGGGTTGATAGATATTACCAACGTAACTCACTACTTTGCCGGTCTTTGCATCCAGGATCAGTGCGGATATATTATTAATATCATTAGCCCGGTATCTGTTATTGTAACGTTTTAAGATCGAGTTTACCTTCAGCTGAACGTCTTCATTTAAAGTTGATGTAATTCTGGTAGAATTAATATCCAGACTAAGCCTTTCTGCTTTAAACCGATTTAATAAGTGAGGCGCATTTTGGGGCAAGGGGAGTGGCTTACCCGGAATGGGCTCAAGCTTAGACAGGTTCGCAGTACCCTGATCTATATATTTCAAGCGGGCTAACTTATCTAGCAAATCATTTCTTTTTTTTATCAGTTTATTGGAGTTTTTTCCGGGATGGACGAGTGAAGGGCTATTGGGTAGCACAGCCAGTGTAGCCATCTCACCCCAGGAAAGCATTTTTGCATTGCGACCATAATAGCGCCAGCTTGCTGCTTCCAGGCCGACTACATTGCTTCCAAATGGTGCATTTGCAGCATACAAACCAATAATTTCATTTTTAGAATACCGCAATTCCAGTCTTAAGGCCAATACTATTTCATATATCTTCTGCCAAAGGGTTCGATCTTGTTTTCTGGATAAGCGAATGACCTGCATGGTTAAAGTACTTCCACCACTCACCACACTTTTTGCCTTCATATTCTGTCGCATTGCCCGGCTCATGGCTAAAAAATCTACGCCGAAATGGCTGTAAAATCGCTTATCTTCAAAAGCAATAATACAATCCTTAAATTTTACTGGTACAGAATCCGCCACCGGAAAGCGCCATTGTCCATCGGAAGCAATTGCGGCGCTGAGTAAGTTGCCGTTACTCGCTTCGATGACAAATGATGTTGGCGATTTGAAGAGTTTGGTGGGTAACAAAAACAGAAAGGCCAAAAGGAATGCAAAGCAAATGATATCGGAAATTATAAAAGCTTTTGGTGTTTTGTTCATATTGTAATGCATAACTCTTAACGTAGCGTCTGCTCTAATTGTAGCGTCCCGCTACAACTTCCAATTTGGTTTTGGTTGTAGAAATACGATGCGATCAGTATGCAAGGAATATCTTTTTGGAAGTTTTTCGTCACGAGCTTAGTATTAATTTTTGTTATTATAATGAGTGTAACTATAGCAAAAGTTTACACCCGTTTTAAGACGGGTGTAAACTTTACTTTCATTTTTATTTTCAAAAAAAAAGCATTATGCTTCAAATTACTTCACTACCTGCACCCATTTCCCATCCTGCGTAGCAGAAATATCATTGTTATACATGGCTTCGCACTGAACGGCCGATAAATAATATTTGCCTAGATAGGATGCGTTCAGCAATACCTTATAAACTAAACTTTCATTTTCCCTGATATTGAAATAAGTAAATACCCGATCATCACGAATATCCTGATAAGTGAAAGGTGAGGAAGCCAGTATGCTCTGATTATCATTTACCCTTGTATTGATAATTTCCCAACCCGATGGGAAAATCTGTGTCAGTGCCATTTGTTCGTAATAGCCCATTTTTCCAGGATTTTTCACTGTTACTTCAGCATAAAAGTCCATTCCCTGCTTCAATGTTGTTGGATCAAGAATGGTTCCGTTTAAACGCTTATAAATTACGTTCATATCCAGCACATCTGGTCGGTTTGGTAAGAAATTATTCTGACCAGCAACTGGCTGTCCTTCCAATACTAAACGAACAAATAAAACATTGTTTCCTTTATTGGTTACGGATGCGGTATTCCCTTTAAAGTTTACGGCTGTACTGTTAATGTATTGCCCTGAATTAACCGGGGCGGATTTCCCGTCTAAAACATATTGATACTGCAACTTATTTGAAGACTGATTTGTTCCGCAGAATTTTGCAATTGCCAGTAAACTATAAGCTGTTGTTTGCGTACTGTACCAGGTATTTTCGCCTAGCTTTGCAGCTAGTGGTTGCAGTAAACCGGCTGCTTTTGCTTTTTGGCCCAATAAAGTTAAGGTTTCCAAAATCATTGCCTGATCACGCACGTCTGAACCAAAAGTTCCACCTAATTGCTTATATGGCTGTATCGATGTTTCTAAACCTTTGATCATATTTTGAGCAACATCATTCTGACCGGCCAGTTTGTAAGCAGCTGCCAAACGCCATTTTGCCGAAACTGACAAATATTCAAAGGCCTTTAGTCTGTTCATTGCCGCCATTTCTGGTTTCTTTGCCAGGGCGAGCATGTATAAGCGGTATGCTTGCGATAAATCACCTCCATAGAAATTGTTGCTGTTTGGTGCCCAGTTGGCCGCTTTTGTTTTTTGGTAGCGCAACAATTCATCTAACAAACCAACAGGTAAAGTATAGCCTGCATTTTGGGCCTCTACTAAAAAGTGCCCACCATAGTTACTACCCCATTCATCTGCATTCGCATCTCCAGGCCAATAAGATAATCCACCATCAGTGGTTTGGAAACCTTTGATTTTGGTAATTCCGGACTTGATGTTTTTTTCAGTCATGGCTTTCTGTTGCGCACTCAAAGGACTTAATCTATCCAGGTACAGCTGAGGAAATATGCCCGAAGTGGTTTGTTCGATACATCCATGTGGATATTGAATCAAATAATTCAATCTTTGTTTAAGGTTAATTGCAGGAATAGAAGAGACTTCCAGCGCTCCTGAATTGGTACCCGTCATACCAATCGGCGAATAATTTATTGCCCATTTTTGTCCAGGCTGAACAGTTGCAGAAACAACATTAGTGATGTAAGGATTTGGGTTTCGAATATCCATTTCCACATCGTAATCTGTTCTTTCGCCACCACTTTGAGCCACCACATTAACTTTAGCAATACCAACGGTATTTGGTGCCTTTACCTCAAAATAAGCCATTTGTTCGCCAGTTTGCTTATAGTAGAGTTGTTGTTTGTTGGTTCCCTGAACAATTAAATTACTCGCCTGAAGCTGAACAGAAACATTTTTAAGGTTTTTTTCGGTAGCAAAAACAGTAACGGGCAGGGTAAACGTTTCGCCAGGACCAATCACTCTTGGTAAGGTGGCCAAAACCATTAAGGGCTTTTTCACCTGGATAGATTTTTCAGCAAAACCGTAAGCTGCATCCTGACCAGCAACAACCATGGCCCGAACTGCACCAATGTACTGAGGCAATTTGAACTTATGGGTTTTGCTTTCGCCCTTGCCGATGGTAAATGGACCCATAAACTTGACCACTGCTTTAAAGCGATTGGCTTTTGCAGGGTTTAAATTTTTATTGATCGCTCCATCACCTCCAATACTCAAAATTCTTTCTAAATTACCTCCCCAGGCGCCTAAAACATAATCGAATAAATCCCAGGTCTTAACGCCTAATCCTTCCCTGGCATAGAATGCACCATGCGGATCTGGTGTTTTAAAACGGGTTAAATCCAGTAAACCTTCATCAACCAATGCGATGGTATAAGTCATTACTTTCCCGTTTCGCTCGCCAACTGTAATTGTATTTTCCGTTTCTGGCTTAATCTTATCCAGCATTTTAATGGTTGGCTTTAATATCGTTTGAGGATCTTCCACCAGGATAGGAATAGCACCATACATCCGGATTGGTAAGTCGTTTACAGTTTGTGCGTGTGGCTGCAATAGTGTAATGTTTGCGAATACATTAGGGGCCATTTCTTTCTCGGCTTTAAACTTATACTGTGTTTGCCCAGCCTTGGTATCAATCCAGAAGGTTTTCAAAACACGACTGCCATTTTCAATAGATACCAATGCCCTTCCGTTCGCTGCAGTCGGAATAGTGAGTGTAATGTCTTCACCAACGGTAAATTTTTCTTTGTTCGCTGTAAAGGATAGCATAGATGCTTCCGTTGGATTAGATCCCTGCTCTCGCTGTGCCCAGCCCGGCCAATCCACGTAAACAGATTTTCCGGTTACATGTCCGCCATTTAAATCACGAACCAGGATCAGATAACGACCCCACTCTGGTTCATCAACTCTTAAATTCCAACTGCCTTTTCCGTTAGATAAAGTAACCTGTTTGGTTTCAATCACCTTGTTATATTGATTCTGAGTGAAGTTTGCAAAAGTATATTGATCATCTTGTTCCCACCACCAACGCCACTGCGTTTTATATAATTCTACCTGTATGGTTTTAGCACCAGCGAGTAGTTTTCCATCAGTATTTACATTTACAATTTCAATTTTATGGTCTTTACCAGTAACTAACATACCGCTTAGTTTATCGCCTTTTTCTGGCCGGATACCCAAATAGCTATTGTAAACGTGGTAAGGGATACTAAAATTATCGATGCTGAAATTGCCTCCTGGTTCAAAAACTTTAGTCGTGAAGTTTGCTCTTAAAATGCCGGGAGCAGTGTTATTCTCATTTAGATTAGTATTAATCTGAGCCGTTCCAGCAGCATTCAAAGTTCCTTCAAAAATGGTTTTAACCTGCGATTCAAAATTTACAGTAGGATTGTCGAAACTAAAACCTTCAAAACCCTTAAATTTAGTTTCAGTGGTATTTAGATTCACATCAACTTTTGCTTTTAAATTCTGAGCAGCTGCACCAAATAACCACTTAGCCGTTAGGGTAGCTGCAGAAGTTCCGGCTTTTAAATATGGCCTGTTGCCTACATTGAAATCGATCTTCAAGCGGTTTGGCATTACCGTTTCAATTTTTAAAGTTTTGGTAAATGTTGCACCGCCCGCTTTAACCTTAGCCGTCCAGTTACCGGTAGGAGAGGTACTTTCGGTCGCGGTTTTGAAAGTATAAAAGCCATTAATAGGTTTACCATTAATTAGTCGTTTATATAATTGTCCTTTGGGATTGGATAATTCCATCGTAACCGGATAATTGGCTGGAAGTTTCTTCAACTTATCTTCAAGAACAAAGGAGACAAATAAACTATCGCCGGGTCGCCAAACGCCACGTTCTCCATAAATGAATCCTTTTATTCCACTTTGAACAACATCACCGCCAACATCGAAGCGGCTTAGTGGAAGCGAACTTCCATCATCAAGTTTCAGGTATCCACGTTCTGATCCCTTTTTTGCAATTAACAGGAACGGCTGCCGTTTCAAATCAAATTTTGCAAAACCATCACCATCGGTTTTTGTAGTAAAGATGATTTGCTTCTGGTAATCCATCAGTTCGAGTTCTACACCACTTAATGGTTTTGCTGTTAGCAGGTCTGTAGCTACAATGAGCATATTATTATCGTTCCCACGTTTTGCAACCAAGCCAATATTTGAAGCCAGTAAATTTCTGCTCACCCAGCGTTCGGATGAATAAAATGAGGGTGTACAAGGGTTTTCGCGATCGGTCCAACGGTAATCAGGAATGTAGTAGTTATTATAATGAAGCCAAAAATCGTCGTCTTCATCTATCTTTTCTCCATAGCTATCTTCAGTTTCCCCGCCACTTTCAGCTTTTTCATCGTTTGCTTTACAGTTGTAGGCGTTGTATTCTCTTCTAAATGCTATGGTTACGCGGTACATGGAACCTGGTTCGGTACGAATCATCTTATCCAAATCCAAAGTGAACCGATTCTTTTTGTGAAGATTTAAAGCCTTATCTTCATCCAAACGAATGGTTTTCTGTAATACTGGCTTTGCTACCCGTCGAAGCTCATTCCCATCTTTGTAATTATTGGCCTGGAAAAATTGAGGGATGTTATTTTCGTAGATCTTAATAATGGTAACATCAACTGCCTTTAAGTTGATTGCCTCAAATGGCAACACCAGTTTATCTGAATTTGGCAAAATGGTCCCTGTGCCTGAAATGGTAACTGCCGGCAACTTGTCTTCGAAAACCAGGTTAGCCGTTTTTCCGCCAGAAAGGGTTTTACCATTTATATTTTCTATGCCATTGTTTACGGTTAATGCGTAATTTCCTTTTAGCTCTTCAGCTGCGTATACCTTCACCTGACTGGCATCGATTGTATACCTCAAATCAGTCAAGTTTCCAAGAGCAATCATTCCAGTTAAATCCTGACCTACTCCAATGGGTTCTGAAAACTGAACCAGTGCGTAATCTTCCTCGCCTTGAATGGCTTTGATATCTAAAACTTCGAATTTATTTAAGGCAGGAATACGGATTTCTTCCTTGCCTTTTTCTTCAGCGTCTATCGCGTCACCATCCCAATCTAATTTTAGGGTTTGATCTGCAGCTTGCTTTTTAATGCTATCAATGGTAAATTTTGAAGTATTTTTTGCCGGGTCGTGCTGCCATTTTATTTTAAGCTTCTGGTCGAAATCCAGTTCAATTATTTTCTCGATTTTTGAAGTTTCTTCCGCATCTGCCGTAGCTACCTCTCCGGTTAGCTTCATATAATCTAAAGAGGTATTATTTTGTGAAACCAGCCCGTTTTGAGTCAACATCACGCCTGGCGTGATCACCTTAAATTCGAAGTCGAAATCTTCTAAACCTTTTTCTGTAGCCGAAACTTCAGACAATTTAAAGCTTGCCTCATATTTTTTACCTGGCTTAAGGATTTCATCTGGCCTGAATTCTATTGTTTGTGGATCGATCCAAAAGGCTTTCCCTGAAATAGCTGGAGAAAAATCAAACAGTTCGCGGGAATCAGCTTTTCCAAGATCCTGCATACCTGTTGCTGCATTTGCTAAGTGCACGCGAATAAAACTCTTTTTTGAGATTGTTCCCGAAGTATAAGCTTCAATGTACTTGGCATATGCCTGATTGTCTTCATTGGATTTCTTTTTATGCCGGAAATAAATAAATAATATCGCAGCAATTGAAACTGCCAATAAACCTAAAAAAATAAATTTCTTCTTAGAGGACGATTGATAGTTAGACGGTTGTTCCATTTTTCAGATTTAATTAGATGGCAATGAAAGTAGATTAAAATTCTGAGTTAATGGAATTATGTGGAAAATTAAGAATCAATTGGAATCTTTTTGTCCGTTTTAACAGGCGTGTTGTTCGGAACTAATCTTAAATTTTTCCGGCTGTTAAATAAATTAGAAAAGAAAAAGTAATTGTTTTGATGTATAACTCCCTCTGAGTACTAAAGTTGAATAATCCTGAGATTTTGATTTGTTCCTTTAAGATGATTTAGATAAGTTTACCACATCAACCCAATTCTACCAGATATGATTAAGAAACTATTTATTTTTGCATCCCTGATATTAAGTGTAAATTTTGCCATTGCTCAAAAAACTGAAGTAGAGGAGGCCGTGACCAAACTTTCCAAATTGATGGTTAAGCCCGACAGCCTGGCTTTAGACAAGCTAATTCTTAATAATTTAAGTTATGGCCATTCCAGTGGCAAGGTTCAAACCAAACAAGGGTTTATGCACTCTTTATTATCGGCAGAATCTGATTTTGTGGATATAAACTTAACTGACCAAACCGTAGTCATTCAAAATAAAACAGCATTGGTGCGCCACACTTTAAATGCGAAAACAAATGATAAAAATATTCCCGGAAATGTGAAACTGTATATTTTATTAATATGGAGTAAGGAAAAGGCAGGGTGGAAGCTACTGGGCAGACAAGCAGTTAAAGTACCGGAGAAGTAGTCTGGAGTCTTTAGTTCGGAGTTTGGAGAGTCCTGGAGCAGAGGAAGTTCGGAGTTGGGATTTAGAACCTTTAATTTTTGATACAAGTTCTTTCACTTGGACATTAGACTACGGACTAAAGACTCTAGACTAACGACTCCAAACCAATCACTTGATCATCACCCCAGGTCTGTTTACCAGGGGGATTTTAATCAGATTCGTATCTACAATACTTTCAGGAAGGAAAATGAATTTTTTATCATAAATGGTAGAGCCTATATAATAACTCAGCCAATACTCATTTGTTAAGCCAAAAACTTCCGGATCGATTGCCTCCACACCTTTAAAGTCTTGCGCTTCCATATCACCAATGAAGTGCCTGAGTACAGATGTTTTCACTTGCTTTCCATCCTTTTCACCATAACCCTTAGAACTAATTAAAACATTCGTAATCGGCTCATCTTTTAAGTTCACAAGATAAACTGTCCAGTTCGCTACTTCCGGAGTTTCACCCATCAGTACCACTGCCATCGCAATATCTTCAACTGTATTTTCTGGTAAATCTGCTTTCATTTCTAGATTAAAGATAAAGGAGTAAAGAGTAAGGACGTTAAGTTTGGGTACTGTATCTTTTATCCTTGCTCTTTAATCTTTGTTCATCGTTATTTTTTCTTCGCAACTGCCTTCTTTGCAGCTGGGGCCTTTTTCTTTGCAGGTGCTTTTTTCTTTGTTTCGAAAGCGTTTGGCACTTGCTCTACAATCATTTTCTTAACCACTTCCAGATCAATGTCAGCCAGTTCTTCCGGGGTATATTTTTGTTTCGTAGCTTCGTTGTTCCTTAGCTTAAGCATCAGCTTTCCAAAACGAATAAATGGTCCCCAACGACCATTTTCAATCGATATTTTCTCCGCTTCCCAGGTTTTAATGAAACGATTGGCTTCCTTTTCAACTTTCTTGCCAATCAGCGTTTCAATGTCTTCCTGAGACAGGTTATCAAAATCGTAGCCTTTTGCAGGAATATTGATAAATAAATCATTCCACTTAATAAAAGGTCCGAAGCGGCCCTTTCCTTTGGTAACACCTAAGCCCTGATAATGTGCTATTGGTGCATCGGCATCCATTTTTTCGCGGATAATTTCGACTGCCCGATCGTAGGTTACAGATAAAGGCTCTTCATTTTTTGGAAGTGAGATAAAACTTTCTCCCCACTTTACATAAGGTCCGAAACGGCCAATACCAATCATCACTTCTTTGCCTTCAAAATCAGGAAGCGAGAATGGAAGTTTAAACAGTTCCAAAGCATCTTCCAGTTGAATGGTGGCAACCGATTGCGTTCTCATTAAACTTGCATAACGAGGTTTTTCCTCATCATCCTGTTCGCCAATTTGAACCAGCGGACCAAATTTGCCAACTTTTGTATAAACGTTTTTGCCTGTAGCCGGATCCAGACCTAATAAACGCTCGCCCGTCGCGCGCTCAGCAGTTTCTAAAGTATTTTCAACCTCCTGGTGGAAAGGGTAATAAAAAGAATGAAGCATTTTAGTCCATTCCTGTAAACCCTGGGCAATCTCATCAAATTCTTTTTCTACGTTGGCCGTAAAATTAAAATCCACAATGCCTTTGAAATGTTCAACTAAGAAATCATTTACAACCTCGCCAATATCGGTAGGAAAAAGCTTAGATTTTTCAGCACCGGTAATCTCAGATTTAATGTCTTTGGTTACTGCACCATTGTTTAAAATAATCGCTGTGAATTTACGCGCTTTACCATCCCGGTCTTCTTTCACTACATAGCCACGGTTTTGGACCGTTGATATGGTTGGCGCATAAGTAGACGGGCGACCAATGCCTAATTCTTCTAATTTCTTTACTAAACTGGCTTCCGTATATCTTGCTGGCGGACGAGAATAACGTTCTGTTGCCTGCATTTCATTTAAAAATAATTCTTGTCCTTTAGCCAATGGCGGTAGGATAGAACCACCTTCTTTTTCTTCGCCTTCTTCTTCGTCTGTAGATTCTAAGTAAACTTTAAGGAAACCATCAAATTTCAACACTTCACCTTCAGCAACTAAATGTTCCTTTCTTGTAGATGCTGTAATCTGAGCCGTTGTTTTTTCGAACAAAGCCTCGCTCATTTGCGATGCGATGGAACGTTTCCAGATCAAATCATATAAACGCTTTTCTGAAATGTCACCATCTACAGTATGCCTGTCGAAATAAGTAGGGCGGATGGCTTCGTGCGCTTCTTGTGCGCCTGCAGATTTAGTTTTATATTTTCTTGGCTGATGGTATTGGTTACCGTACGCCGATTTAATTTCTTGTTCAGCAGCAGATAGTGCCGTATCGGACAGATTTACCGAATCCGTTCTCATATACGTAATCTTCCCCGCTTCATATAAGCGCTGCGCTACCTGCATCGTTCTCGCAACAGAGAAGCCTAACTTACGCGATGCTTCCTGTTGAAGCGTAGAGGTAGTAAAAGGTGCAGCAGGGTTTCTTTTCGCAGGTTTTGTTTCTAAACTGGTGATGTCAAATTTGGCGGTGGCACAATCCTGAAGAAACTTTTCTGCATCGGCTTCGCTTTCGAAACGTTGAGGCAATTCTGCTTTAACAACTTCTCTGCCTTTTCCGGTTGAAAATTGAGCAGTAATTTTAAATGCAGCAGAAGCTTTAAAGTTTAAAACTTCTCTTTCTCTATCAACAATTAAGCGCACCGCAACAGACTGCACGCGGCCTGCCGATAAAGAAGGTTTAACTTTTTTCCACAATACAGGTGAGAGTTCAAAGCCAACTAACCTGTCTAAAACGCGTCGTGCCTGTTGTGCATTTACCAGGTTATAATCTATGCTTCTTGGACTATCAATTGCTTTTAGAATGGCTGGCTTGGTAATCTCGTGGAATACAATTCTTTTGGTTTTTTCTGCTTTTAGACCTAAAGTTTCGAATAAGTGCCAGGAAATGGCTTCTCCTTCGCGGTCCTCATCGGACGCTAGCCATACCATTTCGGCTTCCTTAGCTAATTTTTTAAGTTCGGCGACCATACTTTTCTTATCAGCTGGTACCTCGTAAGTCTGGGCGAAATTATTTTTGATATCAATAGCCATATCGCCCTTTACCAAATCCCGAATATGGCCATAGCTTGATTTCACGAGGAAATCTTTACCTAGATAGCCTTCTATAGTTTTGGCTTTTGCGGGTGACTCAACAATTAATAAGTTTTTGGCCATGAAATACGATTTTGTGCAAATAAAGCTATAATTAAAGCATAAATCAAAACATGCGTAGTATTTAATGCGATTTTTTTTGAATTTATAAAGTAATGTAAATCATTTTTAATTTAAACAGATGCTTAAATCGTTGATTTTTAGAATAGATTTTGTTGGCTAGATCTTACTAAAAATCTTTGCTATCAAGGAGTAACAAGGTTTTCCATTTTATAACTTCAGCAGCATAGATAGGCTTAAGAAATATTTACAACTCAAATAAAAGTTGAAAATTTTAATTGGCAACACTAAACATATTAAATGTTTGTTTCCAGGAAAGAATTGAATTTTCTTAACCGAAAAATAAATAACAAATTCCAATCGCCGTACATACACCTACCAGGTCGGCCAAGAGCATAGCGCCAATGGCATATCTGGTGTTTTTAATCTGGACAGACCCAAAGTAAACAGCAACGACATAAAAGGTCGTATCTGAAGCGCCCTGGAAAATACCAGACAATCTGCTAGCAAATGAATCTGCACCATAGGTTTCCATAGTGCTTACCATCATTCCACGGGCAGCGCCGCCGCTTAAAGGTCTGATCAATGCAGTTGGAAGGCCTTCAACGAATCGTGTATCCGTTCCGAGATAAACGAATATGTTTTTGATTCCATTAATCACCAGATCAAAAGTTCCGCTGGTACGCAAAAGGCTTATGGCCACCAACATGCCCACCAAGTAAGGAATAATATTAATTGCAGTTTTAAATCCGTCCTTTGCGCCATCAATGAAAGCATCAAAAACATCTATTTTTTTATACAATGCACCCAATACAATGATTAAAAAGATAAATAAAATCAAGCCATTACTTAACAGGCCGGAAAAAGATTGAATTCCTGTGGCGTCTAAAGACCTGATATAAAGGACCAGACTGGCAATGATAGCAGAGAGCCCAAGAATCCAGCCAATGACAACAGGTTGGAACAAGTTAATCTTTTGTTTGAAGGAAACGATAAGCATCGCTGCCATGGTACCCACAAAAGTAACGATCAGGCAGGGAATAAAAACATCTGTTGGGTTAGAGGCATCTTGGGAAGCACGAATGGCTATTACACTTACTGGAATCAAACTTAAACCAGCTGCGTGCAGGCATAAAAACATGATTTGTGCATTAGATGCCGTATCTTTTTGAGGGTTTAGTTCCTGAAGACTTTCCATAGCCTTTAATCCAAATGGGGTTGCAGCGTTATCAAGGCCGAGCAAATTGGCAGAGAAATTCATAATCATGTGGCCCATAGAAGGATGACCTTTTGGGATATCCGGAAATAATTTCGAGAAGAATGGTCCGACAATTCTGGATAGCAACCTGATGCCTCCGGCTTTTTCGGCGATGCTCATCAACCCCATAAATAAAGCTAAAATCCCAATCAACTTTAAACAAAGTTCAACCGAAACCCAGCAGGTTTGAATGATTCCATCCAATTTAAGCGGGTTAGCGGCATCGTCGGCTTTACCAATAACCATCCAGTTGAAGATATCAGTTTGCCCGAAAAAGAAACATTTAATACTTGCCACCACAATTGCGACAATGATAAATGCAGACCAGATTCTGCTTAATGCCATTAGGTTTGTTTAATTTATTTGAATGGGTTGAAAATACCTTTTTTAAATGAAGTTTAAAAGGAGTCTTTTAGTCTTTAGTTCCAGGTCTTCAGTTAAGTCTCTATTTTAAATGAAAAAGTCCATAGTTTTTAGCTTCACAACTATCAACTATGGACTTCCGACTAATGACTACGGACTAACATCTACGGCTTATCATCGGTTAACTCAAAGCCCCAGGTTTTACCTTTTTCTGTAGCTGGAATTCCACTAGTCATCCAGGCTGGCGCTTTTGCACCTTTAAGATAGTGATCAAAGAATTGTTGTTCACGGATCTGGATATCCTTTCTGTTCTGGCGTTGAACCAAATTATGCGCTTCGCCGTTATAATTAAGCATCCAAACGGGTTTACCCAGGCGGCGTAAGCCTGTAAACATCTCAATTCCCTGGTACCAAGGTACGGCGCCATCAGCGTCGTTAGCCATCACTACTACAGGCGTATTCACTTTCGGAAACATAAATAATGGCGAATTCTCTATATACAATTCTGGTTTCTCCCAAAGCGTAGCGCCAATCCTGCTTTGCGTTTTTTCATACTGGAATTGTCTGTTCATTCCGGTTTCCCAGCGGATTCCGCCATAGGCAGATGTCATGTTCACTACCGGCGCTCCGGCCCATGCTGCTGCATACATATCATTTTGAGTGATCAGATAAGCAACCTGATAACCTCCCCAGCTTTGTCCCTGGATGCCGATTTTCTTCGCATCAACCCAGCTGTTTTTTTTCAGGCTTTCCACACCGGAATTGATGTATTCAACAGCCGATTGGCCTGGATGTCCGTTTTCATAACTAATGTCGGGTGCAAAAACCAGGTAGCCGTTGCTCACAAAAAAAGAAATATTTAAACGTGATGGCGTAGGAGCAGGCGCCTGATAATTATACAATCCATCTGTTAATTTCTCATAAAAATAAGCTATCATCGGATATTTCTTGTTTGGATCAAAATTTTCAGGCTTATACAAAATACCTTCAGCCTGATAACCTTTTGGAGTAGTCCATTTTACTAATTCTGCTGTTCCCCAATTGAAGTTTTGCTGTTGAGTATTGGTGTTGGTTAACTCGGTTTCAGTCTTGAAATCTGTGGTAACATATACATTAGGAGATTCGACATAACTAGCTTTATCATAGATGTAGATATCTGCATCTTCTGCTTTAACCAGATTGGAATATTTATGTTTAGACATCACTACCAATTCCGGTGCCTTAACTGTGCCAACATTGGTGCGGTAAAAGCCATTTTCCTTAGTTGAATTATTAAAACCATTCAACCAAACCAATTCATTTGATTTTACAAATTTATTGTCGCCAGTTCTTTCAAAGCGATTTTCCGGAGATAACCTTTCATAGCGGAAGGTAATTTTATTCGCCCGGCCGAAACCAGCTGTGATATTTTTTGGTTCAGATTTTCCATCTGGAGAAAATGACCACAAGTCATATCTGTCGTTCAGGATCACGGCTTTATCGTCGGCAGTCCACGTTGCAATTCCGTAGGCTGAAGGTAAGTCAGGTACATCATTATCCTCCTCAACAAATTTAACATTTAAACGTTCAGTAAGTGCCGTTGCTTTTGAAGTCGCTACATTATAGGTATACCAATTTCCACTTTTCCGGTCAAAATACAAGATATAATTCCCGCCAGGCGATGCCATCGCATAACCGTTCAATTCAGAAATAATCTTTTTGCGCTGCGCTGTTTTAGTATCAACAAGATAATAATCTTTCGAAGTTGATCCGCTCCACTGCGATTCAATTCTATGTCCATAATCTGTTGTTGCCAGCACAGCGTTTGAATTACCTTCTGCAACGAGATTGGCATCGGGTAAAGTTAAATCCGTTAATGGAATCACTTTAGGGTCACTGCTATACACATCGATGACAGATAGATAGCTTTTTTTACTATCTCTATCTGCATTTTTGAGTTGCATGGGTTGTAAGTAATCATCTTTATAGTTCCAAACGTCTACTTTCGCCACTTCGAAATCAACAATGGTTGTATCTTTTGGTGCTTTAACGGGAGAGATTCCGAAAAACAATTTCTTCCCATCCTTACTGAAAGTGACTTTTCCGTCGCCATTAACAGACCATTTTGCAGGTATGCCCGGCATATCAAAATCTACTATTATTTGAGCGGTATCTAAAGTTAGCGAGTTATAATAAACGTTATAGTTTTTTATTTCCTGTTTCTCCGGACTTTGTTCGCCCACGAAAGCCAGGTGTTCACTTTCCTCATCAAAAGCGAAGTTTTTAAAGCTTCCTTTCCCTTTGATTAAGGTTTTTAAGGTTCCTTTTTCTGTATTGAATAAATAAACGCCTTGCGGAGCAGTCTTGTCTTTTTTAGTGCCACTGCAAGAAAACACCAATTGCTTGCCATCTTTGCTGAAGGCATAATCGGTCACGAACTTAAAGGTACGGTCGGTTCCTAAAGCTAAATTTTTAACAACTAAGTCAGTTCCTTCTTCAGTTTTGCCTTTAGTAGCAGGCTCATCAGCTAAGAAATCTGTATCACTATCTTTCTTTTCTGCAGGACTAGCGACTTTCTTTGCGGTATCAATCTTATCTGCCAGGTACGCCATTACCCCAGAACCATCTTCCGGAAATTTAAATGACTTCACACAGGCAATTTTTGTAATAGCATTTGTGCTTAGGTTGGCTATTCCCAAAGAATCTTTAGGCATTTCTTCGGGCTTTTTCTTTTTAATTTTTGCCTGTCGAAGATCCTTATTAAAAGGACGGATGCTAAACGCCGCAAATTTGGAATCGTTGCTGAACTGGGCATTCATTCCTCGGGGAACATTAATCTTGGCATTCGTTTTTAGGTTGCTGATGTAGAGTTGCGCATCGCCTTCCTGCTGGAGCACACCGTACATTGCCCAGGTACCATTATTAGATAATTGCTTCGCTCCAATTGATTCCCAGGTATCATAAACCGTATGATCCAGGGGTTTCTTTTGCGCGTAAGCAAAGCTGACAACGAAAAATAGAATAATTGTTAGTCTTTTTTGCATTTCTGGAAATAAATTAATTAGTTGGTTGTGATTTAAACTTCTAAAATTGGAATTTTTTAGCTTATTATGAAACATGTATGCCAAATATTACAATTATTTAGTGATTAGAAACAGAATAGGAGTGGGATATAAAAAGGAAGCCCTGATTGTTTTACAATCAAGGCTTCCTTTTTATATATTTTTACTAAAATTTATTTTTTAGCTTGTTGTTGCTGACGCATATAATCATCCAAACGCTGTTGGAATTTCGATTTTTTCTTTTTCTCGTCTGCAGGTCTGGCCTTGTTCTGCTGAATTAAAGCATGAATTTTGTCATCATCAACCATTTTACGAATTAAGATCTGCTGACCGAAAGTCATTAAGTTGGCTAGGAAATAGTAGTAATTCAAACCAGCCGGGTAGCTATTTAAAACGCCTAAGAAGATTACCGGCATTACATAACCAATATATTTCATTTGGCCGGTTGCACCAGATGTCTGGTTATTGAAGTAAGTCATGATCAGCGTAGAGATGGTCATCAATACACACATCAAACTTAAGTGATCGCCAATAAAAGGCACCTTAAATCCGAATTTAATAAATTCATCATAAGTTGATAGATCTTTCATCCAAAGGAAACTCTCTCCACGCAATTCAAACAAGTTCGGGAAAAAGAAGAAAAATGCCATTACCAACGGTAATTGTAAAACCATTGGTAAACAGCCGCCCAGTGGGTTAACGCCGGCTTTTTTATAAAGTTTTAAATATTCCTGCTGAACAAGTGTCGCATTTTCTTCACCAACTTTAGCTTTGATTTCGTCCATCTCAGGCTTTAAAACCCTCATTTTAGCCATCGATAAATATGACTTGTAGGTAAGCGGTGATAAAGCAACCTTTAACAAGATGGTTAATACTAAGATGATTAAACCAAAGTTCCAGCCGAAGTTATTCAGGAAATTAAATACAGGCAACACAATGAAACGATTGATGTATTTTAATGGCCAGTAACCTAAATCCACCTGTTTCTCTAAATCATAACCCTGAGCCTTTAACGCAGAGAATTTATTTGTACCGAAGTAAAATTCCATTTCATAAGCCTGATTTGCACTATGCGTATATGGCAATTGCATATTGGCATCATAGAACTTTACCAAACCAGGTTCAGTCGGGATTTTAACTTCTAAGCTTCCCTTTTCAAACGGTTGTTTAGCGATTAAAGAAGCAGAGAAAAAGTGTTGTTTGAATGAGAACCACTGGATTTTACCTTTAGCAAGATCTTCCTTTTCATCTTTAGATACACTTAAATGATCAACATCACCATCCACGTATTTGTAGTAAGGTGCAGAATAACGGTGCTCACTTTCAATTGATTTTTCTTGTTGCAATAAGGTAGTCTGCCAGTTTAAACCAACGGTGTTACCTGCAATTACCTGTTGCAAACCAACCAGATTGATTTTGAAATCTACCTTGTTACCCAGCCCTTTTAAATCATAAACATATTCAACATAAGCATTTGAACCATAATTGGCGCGCATACTTACGGTGTTAGCCGTTTTTGTTGGCGTAAAATACAAATCGTTGGTATTGATTGTTTTGCCACCAGCGTTAAGGTTCAACCCAAATTTATTCTGATCGCCTGAAAACAAAATGAGTGGTTTCCCCGCATATGTTTTTTGACCTTTAATTTGAACCGATGAAATTCTACCACCTTTATTGCTAAGCGTGATCAGCAGATTTTCGTTTTCTAAAACTGTATTTGATTGCGTTCCGGCCAAAGCAGTACCAAAAGGGCCTTTTAAAGCAAGTGAATCTACCGCTGGGTTAACAACAGCTGCAGCTTTTGCAGTGGTATCTTTAACCACAGGAGCAACTCCGGCTTTTTTCAAAGAATCTAAACGTTCAATTTCTTTGGTTTTTTTAATTTCAGCCTCGCTAGGCCGTAAAAAGTAAAATGATCCTGCCAAAATGATCATAATCAGGAATAATCCTGTGAAGGTATTTCTATCCATTATTCTATTTGTACTGCTTTTTAATTCGTTTTCTTTTTAGCAAACTCCATCGCAGCGGCGACAAATTTAACAAAAAGTGGGTGAGGATTAGCAACTGTTGATTTTAATTCAGGGTGAAATTGTCCACCGATGAAAAAAGGATGGTTTTTTAGCTCCACAATTTCAACCAGATTAGTCTGCGGATTGATTCCTGACGCAATCATACCAGCTTCTTCATATTGCTTTAAATAGTCATTATTAAATTCAAAACGGTGACGGTGACGCTCATTGATATGCGCTTTTCCATAAATAGCAAAAGCTTTCGTACCTTTTTTGATATCGCATGGATATGAACCCAAACGCATTGTACCACCCATGTTTACAATACTCTTTTGTTCTTCCATCATATTGATTACCGGGTTTTCTGCTTCAGCATCTATTTCGGTAGTATGTGCACCTTTTAAACCCAGTACATTACGGCCATATTCAATTACCGCACACTGCATTCCAAGGCAAATTCCAAAGAAAGGAATATTGTTCTCCCGAACATATTTAATCGTGTCAATTTTTCCTTCAATACCCCGACTTCCAAAACCCGGCGCAACCAGTACACCTTGTAAATGGCCAAGTTTTTCGTGAACATTATCTGCAAAAATACCTTCTGAGTGAATGTATTCTACCCGAACTTTACATTCATTTTTTGAACCCGCGTGTACGAAAGATTCAATGATGGATTTATATGCATCAGGTAACTCCACATATTTGCCCACTAAACCAATTTTAACTTCAGCAGTCGGGTTTTTTAAACGACCAAGAAAGTCTTTCCAGCTTTCCATATCCGGATCGTTTTTGGTTGGTAATTTTAATTTTGCTAAAACTGTTTTATCCAATTGTTCTTTTAACATCAACAATGGCACATCATAAATAGTAGATGCATCCATCGATTCGACTACAGCGTTGATGTTAACGTTACAAAACAATGCTATTTTTTTTCTTAAATCCTGACCAAGGTGATGTTCTGTTCTGCAAACCAGGATATCTGGCTGAATACCATATTCCAGTAAAGCTTTTACAGAGTGTTGTGTTGGTTTTGTTTTTAATTCGCCGGCAGCAGCTAAGTAGGGTACAAGTGTTAAGTGAATTACAATTGCATTTGAACTGCCTTCTTCCCACTTAAACTGACGAACAGCTTCTATAAAAGGAAGAGATTCAATATCACCAACAGTTCCACCAAGTTCGGTAATTATGATATCATAGTCACCGCTATCGCCTAAGATGCGCATGTTGCGCTTAATTTCATCGGTAATATGGGGAACAACCTGAACGGTTTTACCTAAATATTCGCCTTTACGTTCTTTACTAATTACATTTTGATAAATACGACCTGTAGTAATGTTATTAGCCTGAGATGTTGGAACGTTTAAGAAACGTTCATAGTGACCAAGATCCAGATCGGTTTCTGCGCCATCTTCGGTTACAAAGCATTCGCCATGTTCGTAAGGATTAAGCGTTCCAGGATCAATATTGATGTACGGATCGAATTTTTGAATGGTTACACGGTAGCCACGTGCCTGTAAAAGTTTAGCTAAAGATGCGGAAATGATGCCCTTACCCAAAGAGGAAGTAACACCCCCCGTAACAAAAATATACTTAGTCATGTTTGTGGTTTTTTACAGCAGATATATAAAAATTGCTGCTTTTTGTACGGGATACAAAGGTACGAAAATTACTCGTTTCTAATATTTAAAAATGAAGATAAGTGAAATATGATAAAGCAATGTGATTAAGGAAATTACGAGAAAATTCGATAGAAAAAATTATTTTTCTAATTACGAATTGTGGATGATGGGATAAATAACCACACTGCGAAGGTAATTTACATCGAGATTAGATCAAATATTTTTGCGGCATGTTGGTGTCTTATCCACTATGATATTGGCCAAACGGTAAGAAAAATTAAAGTTTATATTCGGTTATTGAAAGGTCGAAAATAGATAAAGTAGTTAATTTAGAATTTAGAAGAACTAACAACAATTATAGTAAATTTTAACTTTTTGTTCTTTATTGCTCCATGCAATATATATGTTATTTTCTTTACCTAAGCGATATTTGAAACCATTTAGGAGAGATTTTTTGAGTTCCTCATAAAAAGCTTTATCCGGTACATAATCATCAGGCTTGTCGGCTGGCATAACTGCTGGTTCCAGAAAGTTATCTTCGGAGAAAAAGTTACCGGCTATCGTTTTAAGAAATATAATCTGATCTTTTTCTTTTGAAAGATCAACATTTGGATCAGTGCTTCCCAGCAAATCAGTGCCTTTGATCTTCACATTATAGATTTCTTTACCATTGGCTTGCCTGATGTTGAAAGTCAGTACCATATCTTCCGGTTTTCTTCCGGTAAGTTCAATTTTGAAAGTATCTGGAACATTTAAATCTGAGAAAGATTTGGTAATAAGCTGATTGACGTTTTTGAACTCTACCTGTGCTTTATTTTCCTTGTCGTTTGATTGGCAACCAATCAGTAAAATGAAGGAAGTAAAGACAAAAAGCGAAAATTTTCTCATGTTCTAATTTACGAATTTTATTTTTTTTCTAAAGCCAGAGTAAATTTTACCAGAAATTAAGTCACCAGGTTAATCTAATTTTAAAGCCGCTAACAACTTATTTAACTTTAATAAATCCTCTGGCGTGTCTATGGCAACTGTTTCTAAATCAGTTACTTTTGTTTGGATGTAGAAGCCGTTTTCGATCCATCGAAGTTGCTCCAGACTTTCTGCAATTTCTAAAGAAGATTGAGGTAGTTTGGTAATGGCTTTTAAGGATTCTTTGCGATAACCATAAATACCGATATGCTTATAGAACTGATGCTTTTCTGCCCAAACGCCTGGCTCTCCACCTCTGATAAAGGGAATAGGGCTTCTGCTGAAATACATGGCTCTGCCGTTCACATCGATGACCACTTTCGGACTGTTGGGATTGTAAATACTTTCCTGGCTTTGAATAGGTTTAATTAATGTAGCAAGTTCTACTTTCTCCTCAGAAAAGCAACTTGCCAGTAAATCAATCTGTGCGGGTTCAATAAAAGGCTCATCACCTTGAATATTAATTACAATGTCGAATTCCGGCAACTGCTCAATTACTTCTGCGCACCGATCTGTACCACTTTGGTGATGCGGTGCTGTAAACACAAACTCACCTCCAAATTTTTCAACTTCATCGGCAATACGCTGATCATCTGTTGCGATGACAACTTTAGATAAGCTTTTTGCTTTCAAAGCCTGCTCGTAAACACGTTGAATCATGCTCTTACCCGCAATATCAACCAGCGGTTTGCCAGGGAAACGAGTAGAAGCATAGCGCGCAGGGATGATTCCTATGATTGCTGAACCAGTCAAAACTGCATTTGAATTTGTTTCGTCCATAAGTTATGCTTGATAGATTTTGTAAAAAACGAAGCCAAAGATGAGTACCAGTATTAGATATGAGGCCGGATGTGCGAAGTTCAATGTCCATCCCAAATATTTAATTCTTTTAGGCACCAGTACGCGTTTATCCTTCCGGTTGAAATAAATAAAATACAGCTTCCAGTGAGATGGCTCACGATCGTCTATTTCATCTTGATTCAACATTGGATGTAATGATCAATTTAGAACAGCCCGTTTATTTCCGCTTCTATAGATTGAATAACTGCACCCAGGTCTTCAGGGTTATTGGTGAAATCCAGTTTATCTTTATCTAAAATAAGCAATTTTCCTAAATCATAACCTTTAATCCATGCTTCATATTTTTCGTTTAGCTTGGATAAATAATCGATTCTGATTCCCGCCTCATACTCCCGACCGCGACGTTGGATATTATTAACTAAAGTTGGTACGGATGCGCGTAAATACACCAATAAATCAGGCGGTTTAATAAATGAGGTAATGTTATCGAAAATTGCACGATAGTTATCATGATCACGGGTAGTCATCAGGGCCATATCATGCAGGTTTTCTGCAAAAATATGCGCATCCTCATAAATCGTTCTATCCTGAATTACATTCCTTTTGTTTACTTCAATATCAGTAATTTGCTGAAAACGGCTGTTCAGGAAATAAATCTGAAGGTTGAAACTCCAACGTTTCATGTCGCTATAAAAATCTTCCAGGTAGGGGTTGTTATCCACCGTTTCATACAAAGCTTCCCATCCGTAATTCTTCGCCAGTAAACCTGTTAAAGTAGTTTTTCCTGCGCCAATATTTCCTACAATTGCTATGTGCATATATATTAAGATATAAAACGTGAGATATGAGATATGAGATCGAGCAAACTGTCTCAAATCTCATATCTGGCTTCCCGAATCTATTTTAAATAATTAAAAACTCTTAAACCCAATTAATTTACGAACTTCCCGAATGGTTTGTTGGGCACTTTCGCGCGCCTTTAAAGCGCCATGTTTTGCTACCTGTCTTAAATAAAGATCGTCTTTTGAAAGCTCTTCAATCCGTTCTCTGATTGGCGAATTAAAAACAATCATGTCTTCTGCAAGCTGTTTTTTCATATCGCCGTAACGGATTTGCATTTTATTATACAAGTCATCGAAATGCGCAATGGTATCAGCAGTAGAAACGATTTTCATTAAATCGAATAAATTTTGAATCGCTTCCGGCTTTTCCTGGTTTTCTTCCGTAGGACCACTATCACTTACCGCTCTGGAAACTTTTTTACGGATAATCTCCGGACTATCTGATAAATAAATACAGTTTCCGTCGCCGTCTGATTTACTCATTTTACCTTTTCCTTCCAATCCAGGAACCTTAACCAGATTTTCAGCATAGTTAAAAGCAAAAGATTCAGGAAAAAAATCTGCGTTATACATTCTATTGAAGCGATTCCCGAAGTTACGGGTCATTTCTAAATGTTGTTCCTGATCTTTTCCTACAGGAACTTTAGTAGCCCGGTGGATTAAAATATCAGCAGCCATTAAAGTTGGGTACGTTAGCAAACCTGCATTAACGTTATCAGGGTTTGATCTTATTTTTTCTTTGAAAGATGCACTGCGTTCCAGTTCACCTAAATACGCGTTCATATTAAGGTATAAGTAGAGTTCAGAAACTTCCGGAACATCACTTTGTACATATATTGTGGTCTCTTCCGGATTAATGCCACAGGCCAGGTATTCTACCAAAACGTGGCGTACGTAGCCGTGTAAGTCTCCAGGAGTTGGATGTGTAGTTAATGAATGAAGGTCTGCAATAAAAAAGTAGCAGTTATAATCATACTGCATCTTCACAAAATTGGTCACTGCACCAAAATAATTTCCTAAATGTAGCTTTCCCGTTGGCCGAATGCCACTCACCACTGTTTCTTTCATAATGGCACGAAATTAAAAATAAAAAACAAGCAAAGTATAAGATCGTGTTAATTTTATATTAATAGGAATCACTTTACGCCACACACCTGGCGAATCTGCAAAAACCCTTGTAAATCTGCATGTGGAAGAATACACGGATCTGAAAAAGAATCGTTCATCAAATCAGGTAATTGCCTTATTCTACTGCTAAAATATTCATTTTAATCATCGTTTTCCAGAAGGCGGTGAAGGATTGAAAGGATTAGTGCATCAAATTTTAATAAATAGTCAGCAACAAAGTGATTTTGTCATGCTAATTTATATTTTTGATCAAATATGATTAAACTCTTAAGGCAGTTTCACAGGCTATGGTATCTTTTCTGGATCGTTTTCTTTTTTGCCTTATTCTATCCGCTATATTATATCACTTCCAAAAATGAGAAGTACTATGGAATACTAAATAAAATAAGGAAATTAAATAGCTTTTTATGCAGCTGCTTTTCGGGCGTATTTTTCTCGTTTAAGTATGAAGAAGAATTGGATCGAAATCAAACTTACATTTACTGCGCCAACCATAGTTCCAATCTGGATATCATGATTTTTTGTATCATGGGACATGGAAAGTTTCATTTTATGGGGAAGGATGAATTGTTAAATAATCCCGTGTTAGGCATTTTCTTCAAAACCATAGATATCTCGGTAAACCGGGATAGTAAAATTTCTGCTTTCAGGGCGTTTAAAAAAGCTGGTGAAAATTTAGAGAAGGGGATGAGTCTCATTATCTTTCCAGAGGGAAAAATAGACGTCCATTATCCGCCGAAATTAGGGGAATTTAAAAATGGACCTTTCCGCTTAGCCATTGATAAAAACATCCCATTGGTTCCGGTGAGCATTACCAATATCTGGAAAATTAACTGGGATGATGGTTCTCAGTATGGAAGTAAGCCCGGAATTTGCGATATTTACGTTCACAAACCCATCGACACCGCAGTTTTAGCTATAGATGATGCTGATGTTTTAAAAGAGCAGGTTTTTAATTTAATAGATAGTAAGTTAGTAAGATGAATTTAGACGCAAAAACGATATACAAAATAGCTGATTTGGCCAGAATCCATATCGACGAAAAAGAAGTTGATACGCTAATCCCTGAAATGAATAAGATTTTATCGTTTATGGAAAAACTGAATGAGCTTGACACATCTGAAGTAAAGCCATTGGTTTATATGAATGAAGCCACTAACGTTTGGCGCGAGGATGTGGTTAAACAAGAGATTTCTACTGAAGACGGATTAAAAAATGCAGCTAAACACAATGAACAATTTTTTATGGTGCCTAAAATCATAGAAAAATAGCTTCGAAATTATAAGTTTGAAAATGCTTCGAATGAAGATGAAAATAGTTTCTCTAAAGCATTTTTTTAGCAACTTGTAACATCTCAGCCGCTAAGCCTGTCTAAAAAAGAAAAACGATGGAGCAACCACTCATTACCATAAAAGAAATCGGGCGTAAATATGTCATCGGATCTGAAGTTATTCATGCCCTGAAATCGGTTTCTTTAGATATTAATAAAGGAGAATTTGTTGCTTTAATGGGACCTTCCGGTTCTGGAAAATCGACGTTAATGAATATTTTAGGCTGTTTAGATACGCCTTCGAGCGGTACTTACATCTTAAACGGCACCAACGTTAGTCACATGACTGATGATGCATTGGCCGAGGTTCGGAACCAGGAAATAGGTTTTGTTTTCCAAACATTTAACTTACTTCCAAGATCTACAGCATTAGATAATGTGGCATTGCCACTGATTTATGCCGGAACAAGTAAGAAAGACAGACAGGCAAGGGCGGCTAAAGCATTAGAAAATGTGAACCTGGGTAACCGGATGGATCACAAACCGAATGAGTTATCAGGTGGACAGCGCCAAAGGGTAGCCGTAGCAAGAGCGTTGATTAACGATCCGTCAATCATTCTCGCCGATGAACCTACTGGTAACCTCGACACCAAAACATCAATTGAAATTATGGGTTTACTGGAAGAAATTCACAGTAAAGGAAATACCATAATTTTGGTTACACATGAGGAAGATATTGCGCAACATGCCCACAGAATTGTGCGGATGCGCGACGGACTAATCGAAAACGATTACCTCAATACAGATATCAAAAATGTTTCTCCGCGCTTGCAGGCGCTTAAAGACAGTGGCAGCGATTGGGAGAAAATTAACTAAGGCGTATGGTATAAGGTTTAAGGCGTAAGGTTTTACCCTAAACCCTATACCTTCAACCTTTAACCTTTCTAAATGAAAATCTATACTAAAACAGGCGACAAAGGTCAAACCTCGTTAATTGGTGGTACCCGCGTTCCAAAATTTCATTTGCGGATTGATACCTACGGTACCGTAGACGAATTGAACTCGTACATTGGGTTGATCATGTGTCAGGAGATTAACGCGCAATACAAGAAGTTGTTAAAAGAAATTCAGGATCGTTTATTTACCATCGGCGCATCCCTTGCTGCTGATCCGGAGAAATCAACCATGAAAATTCCTGATTTAAACGACTCAGACATTACCTTATTAGAAAATGAGATGGACAGTATGAATGAATTGCTGCCTCCATTAAAACATTTTGTTCTCCCTGGCGGCAATACAGTGGTTTCCTACTGCCATATTGCTAGGTGTGTTTGCCGGAGAGCAGAGCGTTTGACAGTAGAATTGGCAGGAAATAGTTTTGTAGAGGAGCGGGTAACCATATATTTAAATCGTTTAAGCGACTATCTCTTCGTTTTGGCACGAAAACTGAACATGGATTTTGAGGCGGAAGAAAACATTTGGATTCCCCGTATTTAAAAATGGAAAAATAAGTTTGTTTTGCTCAAAAATTTTAATATACTTTGCGCATTATTAAGAACAAGCATTTAATTGAATTGAAGATATGTATTGGACATTAGAATTAGCATCGCACTTGGAAGACGCACCTTGGCCTGCAACTAAAGACGAATTAATTGATTACGGTATCCGCTCTGGTGCTCCTGTTGAGGTTATCGAGAATTTACAGGCATTAGAAGATGATGGCGAACCTTATGAAACCATTGAAGAAATCTGGCCTGATTATCCAACTAAAGAAGATTTCTTCTTTAACGAGGATGAATACTAAGGATTAAAAATATTAACCGCTCAACCAAAAAGTTGAGCGGTTTTTTGTTGGCCGACTTATTTGGTTGAGCGATATGGCTAAGCTAATGCGACTTGTTGGAATTACCTGCGTTAACTTTCGAAGATTCCATTATGAACCTCAAAACTCTGCGATTCTCGAAACGCTCATTCCCTTGAAGAATAAATGATTAAGTGTGTATAAGAAAAAAATGTTTACATTTTCTAAACAAAACTATTTTGTTCGTGTTAATACATCAACATTCAATTAAAAAATTAACACTATGGGAAATTTATTGTATTTAGTAGCAGTGGTATTGGTTATATTATGGGTAATCGGATTTTTATTCCACGGATTTGGAGATGTAGGTAACATCATCCACGTTTTATTAGTAATCGCAGTAATTGCAATCTTGCTGAAAGTTATTGGCAGAGCAACCTAAGATATATTTAGGAACATTCGCCCGATTGAGATAAAGTTTATCGGACAGGCGAATTAGAAAAGGTGTTTCATTTTTGTGAAACACCTTTTCTTTTGAATTAACTTTTTAATAAAAGTTCGGCTAACTCCAGATCTATGGGGTAGGTAATCTTAATATTATTTCGTTCACCTTCAAGAATATTAATTTCTTCGTTCAGCGCTTCTACAACGCTTGCATCATCTGTAAAATGGCTGGCGAAATCTTGTTGATAAGCTGCCTTTAATATCTTCAGACTAAAAGTCTGAGGAGTTTGTACAAGGTAGATTTCATCGCGCCTTAAAGCTGACGATTTTTCATTTCTAAGCATTCGTACACTATCACTTGACTGAACAGCTGCAATCACATTTCCAATTGCTTCAGCGCGCTTAAAGCAGTTGTCGATGAGTTCTTTTGAAACCAAAGGCCGAACGGCATCATGGATGGCAACAAAACTATCTTCTTCGATACAATCAACTGCATTTTTAACTGAATAAAAACGCTCCGTTCCGCCGTCAATTATCTCATGTGGAATGCGGAAGTTAAATTCATCACAAAGCCTTCGCCAGTATCCCTGTTGATCTCTATTTAAAACCAGTAAAATTTTAGGTTGGGTATCGCTTTGTGCAAAAGCCTTAATGGTGTGCATCAGAACCGGCAGGTTCTTCAATATTAGGAATTGTTTTGGAGTTTCTGTCTGCATCCGATTGCCAGAACCGCCTGCCACAATGATAGCGTAGTATTTCATATTTTAAGATGTGAGATGATAGATTTGAGATATGAGATTTGGTTTAACTCAAATCTCATATCTCAATACTCACAAATCTATATGATTAGCATGGCATCGCCATAGCTATAAAATTTATATTTTTCTTTTACGGCAACCTCATAAGCATTCATTACATTTTCATATCCGCCAAATGCACTTACCATCATTAATAAAGTAGATTCTGGTGTATGGAAATTAGTAATCATCGAGTTTGCGATGTTAAATTCGTAAGGCGGAAAAATGAATTTACTGGTCCAGTCGTTAGCCGCTTTTAATGTTCTGTTTGCAGAAACAGCAGACTCTATAGCACGCATTGAAGTTGTACCAACCGCGCAAATTTTTCTTTTCTCTTCTAAAGCTTTGTTTACGATATTAGCGTCTTTGGATTCGATGATGAATTGTTCCGAATCCATTTTGTGCTTGGTTAAATCTTCTACCTCTACCGTTCTAAAAGTACCCAAACCTACGTGCAAAGTTACTTCTGCAAACTCAATGCCTTTTAGCTCGAGACGTTTCATTAACTCGCGACTGAAGTGTAAGCCAGCCGTTGGAGCAGCTACAGCGCCTTCGTGTTTTGCGAAGATGGTTTGGTAACGTTCTTTATCTTCAGCAGTTGCTTTACGTTTAATGTATTTAGGAAGTGGTGTTTCACCTAAAATTTCAACGTTTCTTCTAAATTCTTCGTCTGTACCTTCAAATAAGAAACGAATGGTGCGTCCGCGGGATGTCGTATTATCTACAACCTCAGCAACCAATAAATCGTCATCGCCAAAATAAAGTTTATTACCAACGCGGATTTTACGTGCAGGATCTACCAATACATCCCATAAACGCAATTCTTTGTTTAATTCCCGAAGTAAGAAAACCTCGATAGTGGCACCGGTTTTTTCTTTATTTCCGTATAAACGGGCAGGGAAAACCTTTGTATTATTTAATATCATAACGTCTTTGTCATCGAAATAACCTAAAACGTCTTTGAAAATTTTATGTTCAATTTTACCACTGTCTTTATGTAAGACCATTAAGCGAGCTTCATCGCGTTGTTCTGCCGGATTGTTAGCAATTAATGATTCTGGTAAGTTGAATTTGAATTGTGATAATTTCATTCTTGATGAATTTTTTGAGGTGCAAAAATACGAATTTAATTTTTCTTTTCCTTATTTTATCAAACGCAATTAATTTATATTATGTTTTGTCCTGAATAATTTAAGTTAAAAACAGTTAAGAACCGTTTTTGAGTAAAATTTAATTAGTTTTGATAGGGTAGTGTAACCTTTTCAACCGCTTTGCATCTAACCATTAATTATGATCGTTTTTAGGCTAATAGGCGAAAGCTTCCGTTTTGCGTTTGATGCATTGCGTCAGAATAAGTTACGAACAATGTTATCTCTTCTGGCGATAACGATTGGTATTTTTACGATTATAACCGTTTTCTCAGCGGTAGATACCTTTCGTGGAAAACTTCAATCCAGCGTAGATAAGTTAGGCTCAAATACCATCTTCATTCAAAAATGGCCATGGAGTTTTGGCGATAACTATCCCTGGTGGAAATACATGAACCGCCCGCAACCCTCATTGCGTGATTTTGAAATATTAAGATCGCGAATGGAAAATGCACAAGGCATTACTTTTGAAATTTCTACCAGCGACAGAACCATAAAATACAGAAGCAGTTCTGTGGAAGGAATAACAGTTACAGCTGCTTCGCAGGATTTCGATAAGACATGGAACTTCGAACTCCAATCCGGCCGCTATTTTACCGAATCGGAAAGCAGCAACGGCGCTCCGGTTTTGTTAATGGGTGCAGATATTGCCGAAGGTTTATTCGGATCTGACGAGCCTGTTGGCAAACAGGTGCAGATTTTAGGAAGAAGGTTGACCGTCATCGGCGTATTCAAAAAAGAGGGAGAAGATATGTTTGGCAGTACGTTGGATAAAAATGTAAATGTACCTGTCAATTTTGCAAAAGGAATTCTGGATATTCAAAATGAACGGTACGGTCCGCAAATTACTGTTCGTGGGAACGATAATGTATCACTAGAAGAGATTGAAAGTGAACTTCAGGGACTCATGCGGTCCATCCACAGAATCAGGCCCGGTCAGGAAGATGATTTTGCCTTAAACAAAACGACCATCATATCAAACAAGCTTGATTCAATGTTTACCATGGTTAATCTGGCCGGATGGATTATTGGTGGGTTTTCCATTCTCGTGGGTGGCTTTAGTATTGCAAACATCATGTTTGTTTCAGTAAAGGAAAGAACAAACATTATTGGTATTCAAAAATCTTTAGGTGCCAAAAACTACTTTATTTTATTACAATTCATTTTCGAATCGATATCTCTTTGCATATTAGGTGGCTTACTCGGGTTGATATTGGTTTACCTGATGGCATTGGCCATTGGTGCAGCTACAGGATTTAACATCATCCTGGGCTTAAATAATATCATCTTAGGAATTGGGATTTCAATCATAATCGGCACCATTTCCGGCTTCTGGCCAGCTTATTCAGCTTCAAGATTAGATCCGGTTGAGGCGATTAGAAGTTAGCAGCCAACAGTCTTCGTTAACGTTTAGTAGCCCTTAATTTCTACAGTACTTTAAAATACAAAACCTCGTCAAAATAATTTAACGAGGTTTTGTATTTATGTTATCTATAAATACCGGTGAAGGTATTTATTATTGATTAAGCTAATTTGCCGAGTGCTTCTTTAATTCTTTTTAAAGCCTCCACCAAACTTTCATCTGATGCGGCATAAGATAAGCGGATATAATTATTATTACCAAATGAATCACCGCCAACGGTGGCCACATGCCCTACGTTTAACAGGTAAAGTGCTAAATCTGATGAATCTTTGATCACATTTCCTTCAGCATCTTTCTTTCCAAAAAATGAACTGATTTCAGGGAAGAAATAAAATGCACCATCAGGTAAGTTTGTTTTTACACCAGGAATTTCATTTAACAAATTATAAACCAATTCTCTTCTGCGTAAGAAAGCTTCTTTCATTTTCAATACGCTTTCCAAACCTTGCTCGTAAGCTACAATTCCGGCTCTTTGTGCAATGGAGCAGGTACCTGATGTGGTTTGACCTTGTAATTTATCATTTGCTGCCGCAATCTCCTTGTTTGCAGCAATGTAACCTAATCTCCATCCGGTCATGGCGAATGCCTTTGAGAAACCATTGACAACAATTACGCGATCTTTAATGCTATCGAACTGGGCAATTGACTCATGACTATCAACAAAGTTAATATGCTCATAAATTTCGTCAGACAAAATATAAATATCGGGATGCTTCTCAAATATCTCCACTAATGCAGCCAACTCATCCTTGCTATAAACCGATCCGGTTGGATTACATGGTGAAGAAAACATAAACAATTTAGATTTGGGTGTAATAGCTGCTTCTAACTGTGCTGGGGTAATCTTGAAATTGCTTTCCAGGTCTGTGTTAATAAAAACTGATTTACCCTCAGCCAAGGTTACCATCTCTGAATAGGAAACCCAGTAAGGTGTTGGAATAATAACCTCATCATCAGGATCAATTAGTGTTAATATGACGTTAGATAATGACTGTTTTGCACCTGTTGAAACTACAATCTGAGAGATATCATAATCCAGGTTATTTTCATCCTTTAGCTTTTTAACGATTGCCTGGCGTAAATCCGGATATCCCGGAACAGGCGAGTAGCGGGTGTAGTTCGCATCTAATGCGTCTTTCGCAGCATTTTTTACGTGATCAGGCGTATTAAAATCGGGTTCGCCAACACTCAAACTGATGATGTTTATGCCCTTGGAAGCTAATTCACGACCAAGTTTCGTCATTTTAAGGGTTGCAGATTCTGATAGACTGTTGATTCTTTTAGATAAGGTGCTCATGGTTAATTACTTTGAACGCAAATATATAAACCAAATATTATTCTGCACTAAAAATCACATCTTTTTATCATTTAATTTATTGGATAAGCGTATTTTTGTCAAAAAAAAGCAGTGTCTAGAAAAAAGAAGGCTATTATATTGTCGTTAGTTGTAAGTATTGTTTTAATGCTGGCAAAATTTACGGCTTATTTTATTACCGGCTCAAATGCCATTCTCACAGATGCTGCAGAAAGTATTGTAAATGTAATTGCCGGAAGTTTCGCGTTTTACAGTATCTATCTTAGTACCCAGCCGCGGGATGAAAATCACCCTTACGGGCATGGAAAGGTAGAATTTTTTTCTGCTTTTGTTGAAGGGATCTTAATATTTATCGCTGGTATTATCATCATCTTCAAATCTTCTTATAACCTGATCTATCCACATGCGGTTGGTCAATTATTGCAGGGTACATTCATCATTGGCATTACCGGTGTGATTAATATGGTGGTCGGGTTGTACCTGATTAAAGTTGGGAAAGATGAACACTCTGTTACACTGCAGGCAGACGGACGGCATTTGCTTACCGATACTTATACCAGTGCCGGCGTAGTGCTGGGTTTAATTTTGATTCAATTAACAAATATTATTTGGCTGGATAGTTTGCTTTCTGTTTTAGTAGGTTTTTATATCATTTACTCTGGCTACAAATTGGTTCGTGGCTCTGTAGGCGGTTTGATGGATGAAAGTGACTTTACCCTTTTAGAAGAAGTTGTAGAAGTGCTGCAGAATAACAGACACAACCCATGGATTGATGTTCATAATCTCCGTACACAGCAGTATGGCCCGGAGTTTCATGTAGATTGTCATGTTACCTTACCCTACTATTTTGATTTGAATCAGGTTCACCGCGAAATCTCTCAAATAGATGAACTGATAAATAAAAATGGGTTTCGGAAAGCAGAATTATTTATTCACGCCGACCCATGTTTGCCAGCTTGTTGCCACTATTGCCACATGAGTGAATGTAAGGTTAGGGCAGAGGCTTTCAAACAAGAAATCACCTGGACCCCTGAGATTGTAATTAAAAATAAAAAGCATTTCGAAAATGAGCTACTTTAATATAAGGGTATATGGCTTACTCATTAACCAAAACAATGAAGTTTTAGTAAGCGATGAGGAGGAATATGGTATTCGGTTCAGTAAATTTCCAGGAGGCGGACTTGAATTTGGCGAAGGCCTGTTAGATGGCCTTAAACGCGAATTTGTAGAAGAATGCAACGCTGATATTGAGATAATCAATCACTTTTACACTACCGATTTCTTCGAAAAATCATCATTTAATGATAGTCAGGTAATTAGTATCTATTATCTGGTAAAAGAAAAAGCGCCCTTGCAGTTGGCATTTAAGAACAAAATTTACGACTTTGATTCAGAAGGCGAAATTCTTCAAGCCTTTCGCTGGGTTAAAATTGAAGATTTAGATCTTGATGAGATCACCTTTAAAACGGATAAGGTTGTTGCACAGCTATTAAAAGATCGGTTTGTTAAACCTCAGTAATTCCCGGTTGAGCCTAACTTGGTTAAGGCAGGTAGCCATCCAAAAGTTGAATGTAATTAATTTAATTTAGCGAATTGGTTTAGGCAGAACCAATTCGCTAAATCCACTAACCTAAAGGCATCTTGTTGGTATCCATATAGAGTACGCTCCAACGCTGACCATCCAAATCAATAAAACCGCAGCCATACATCCAGCCATCTTTATAGCCGGGTTCTCCGTAAATGGTTCCACCAGCTTCCACTACATTTTTAGCAATTTCATCAACTTCTTCAGGACTTGCAGCGTCTAATGAAAATAAAACTTCTGATCCTGATAATGACTCTGGAAGATCTACACCCGCAAAACCCTCATAAACAGATTTTTCAAAAAGCATCATTACTAATTTATCTTCTCCAATTAAGAAAGAAGCAGAATCTTCACGAATCCCATAACTGGTGTTAAGTGTAAATCCAATTTTGCTAAAGAACGCTTTTGATTTGCCAATGTCTTTAACCGGCAGGTTGATCCAGATTGATCTAGTCATGATATTTTTTTAATGAAAGAAATAATTTCAGGATTTATAAATCTTCAGGTGATACTTTTTTAGATGCCGAAAGACGTTACTTTTTGCTTGTTTTCTTTGAATACTTTTTTACCATTTCTTCTGGTGCTACTGTGCAATAAGACTTGGTTAATGCATCCTGTAGGATTTCAGGTTCGATAAAACTCAGTTCGAAAATTGTCCAGCCTTGTTTTCCCCAACCTGCCTGAGCTGGATAGATCGCCGAAGGATCTAAATCAGAAAATTTATTCTGGTCTTTTGGTGTTAGCCTGAAAACCGCCTTTAAATTTGAATTATCAATGGTGATAAAAATTTTTTCGTCTACTTTAAATGAATTTTTGTTCGCATTAGGTGCTTCAACTACATTTTCAAATGATAGCGCAAGATCTCTGAAAGAATCTGGAGTCATAATATATAAGTTTAAAATTTATTCTTTTAATGGAATGAATACTTGGAAATAATTCAACAAACTTACATCAATTTTGATTTTTTCCGGCAATTAAAAGACATCAATTTGTTAGTTAATTGTCTCGGGCCTTTTAAATAAGTTTGATATCAGCAACAACCACAAGCGTTATAATTTATATAACTTTTGAGGGAACTGTTCTGCATGATTAAGGATCAGATTTAAAATATAACTATTCGATTGGTAAACTGCCAGATCGTTTTTAATGGGAGCGAGCCCATCGGATAAGAAGTTTTTATCGGTAAAATAGCCCATCCCGTAAAACTTTCCGTTCTCAATCAATAGACAGCTTAATTCATCTTGCGCTCTACCTTCATCCACCAAAGCAAAGCTTGGCTGCAGGTTTTGAATATCATCAAGCGCAGCATTTAGTTTCTTATTATATACGGCAACTGTTTCTATACTGCTACATGGACCGAAGCATTGTCCGTTTTCATGCGCTTTGCATCTCGATGCCGTTTTCTGTAAGTAGCATAAGCGATCACAAAGCTGGTATTTTTCAATAAGAAGGTTTAAAAAGTTATATCCTTCCAGGAGGTTATTAAAACTCTGAATTGCTTTGCTATTGGGTTTATGTTTATCAATTCCAAGGCGCAAATAGCCATTCTGATCTTCGAAGACACATAAATCATACTTATGTTCATATCGTTTCATTGCCCTGTTGTTTTCCGGCCAGAGGCGTTTAATTTCATTTGCCTCTAATATAAGTGCCATCAGTTCTGTACCGCAAAGCACATAATCAATGTGGTGGATGTTTTTAAGAAAATCCTGACGCTGCTTATTCGGTTTACTGCCTGAAAAATGACTGGCAACACGCTTTTTTAAATCTTTTGCTTTGCCAACATAAACAATTTTGCCTTTGGCATCCTTAAAATAATAAACGCCTGGCTGGTTTGGAAGTCTCAGAAAAGATTCTTTGTTTAAATTTGGTGGTAAAACCTGTTCTTTCGATGTCTTTTTTAGCATTTCAACAATAACACCTTCCAGGTCATTATCCAAAAGCATATTAAATAAAATGCTGGTTGCCTCAGCATCTCCAGCCGCACGGTGGCGGTTTTGAATTGGGATACTTAAGCTACTGCAAAGTTTTCCCAAACTATAAGATGGTTTTCCAGGAATCAATTTTCGGCTCAACCTCACCGTACATAACCTTGTGCACTGCAAATCAAAACCGGATTTAGCCAAGTGATGTTTAAGAAATGAATAATCGAAGTTAACATTATGTGCAACGAAAACTTTATCCTGTAATAGTTGATAAATCTGCAAAGCAACATCATCAAAAGTTGGTGCATCAACCAACATGTTATCATCAATACCAGTTAATGCAGTAATGTAATCTGGAATAGAAATGCCAGGATTAATAAGCGTGCTGAACGACTCTACTACCTGATTACCATCATGAATATTGATGGCAACTTCAGTAATACCATTAGCGGAGGCATGGCCACCAGTGGTTTCAATATCTACAACTGCGTATAACATTAGGTTTAATTGAAATACAAATTTATACTAAAAAAGTTAGCAATGCAATGTTTTCGATTTTTTCTTTCACATAAAAAAAGCGGGTGCACCGTTGGTATACCCGCTTCCATATTATAGATAAGCTGTTAAAGCTTTTTTAACAGTTTGCTCAAATTCGGTTTAATCCCAATAGAAATAGGAACGGTGTTAAAAGTTCGGTCCTGGATCTTTTTAAAACCATACATATAACTGGCCTCTATAAATAAATTGGCACCTCCAAGGTTATATTCTATACCTCCGCCACCTTCGGCTATTCCTAAAGCATTAGATTTGTTATCCATATTTACCTGCATGGCCGCTGCATTTACTCCGGCTTGTGGCGTAAGAATAAAACCACCTCCAGCGCCTGCAAAACCGTAAAACGCCCATTTATTTACAATTTTTCTGTAACCTAAAGCCACGTTAAGTAAATAAGTGGTAGATCTTCCTTTTTGTATGGTATAGGCGAAACCCGGATCTGGTGTAATCTGATTAAAGGTGAATGCATGTAAACTCACCTTCGGATACAGGAATAATCCACCGTCTCCTAAACCCAGGTTAACCCCAAGTGTAGTTGAAAATTTCGGCTTAAAATAATCTGATGTTTCACCCATAGGGAAGGAGAAACCAATACCACTCATGCTGTAAAGCTTATCTGGGCGACTGGTTTGAGCGCGGGCATTGAAAGATATTGCAGCGCAAAGCAATATCAGCGGAGTTAAGAATTTTAGTTTCATATGTTAGTTATTGGTAAGTGCATTCACTTTTTGCAACATATCTGTCATGTTAAATGGCTTTTCCAGATAATCATCCGGGTGATATTGTTGGGAGGCAATGTAATTTTCATTATAACGGGCAGATGCCATAATCACCGGAATGTTCTGAGTTTCCGCATTTAATCTTAGCTCCTTAAAAACAGCACGTCCATCCATGCCGTTCAGCATAATATCCAGAATAATCAGGTCAGGATGGTAATCTTTAATGGTTTTAAATATATATCTGGGCGAAAGTAAGGGGTAAACATCATATTGTTCTGCCTCTAATGCAAGCTGAAATACCTCCAAGATATCAGGATCATCATCTACAACTAAAATTCTTTTCACAACGGACAATCAATTAATAACTAAGTGGACTATCCTAATACAATGTATTTGTTAGAATGTTTCATTGAACATAGAAAATTACCTGTTGAGTGATAAAAGCAATGAGCTCTTAAAATGTAAGCAGAAGCTTATTTTGGTTGATAAATGCGTCATCAAAACTTGAATGGCAGTCTAAAATATTGTTTGCATCCAGCTGACAGTTCATTCAGCCTTCATTTCTAAAGTAACTATTATATAGGTACTATTTTTAAAAAGGAATAATTTTGTTAAATTTAATTATTTGTAATACAGTATATTAGATTTTAATAAAACGATATCAATGCCTTTGGAAACCTAAACCATAAGCTCATGAAAAATAAAATCAGTAGATTAAATGGTTCTATTACCAATAAAGTGATAGAACTTCAGGAACGTGGATATGACTGCGACTTTTTACTGCTTAACAATGGAAACTTGCTTTGTATGCAGACAAACACAAAATATCAGCTAAGCAATGTTTCTATTCATATGATGGAACATGGATTTGATTTCTTCAGCCAGTGTTACAAAAACGTACATACTATCGAAACCGGAAACGGCGAAAGGGGAGTGCTGCTAACCGAAACAGTGCTTTAAACGATGCCTTTGGTTTAGCTCGTTATACCGGAACCCGAATAAACAAGGCAATCTTATTACTAAATATGGATAATGCAGCGGGCATAATTGCGACTATCAAAACTATTACAATTGTTAAGTTTACACCCAAATAAGCCCATTCATTTGATTGCAAGCAACATTGTTACGTTGTACTCCCAGAAGGTGTGATTAAACGTGCCAAAACTTTTGAATAAATTTTCTGTTTAAATTTTATTGAATATATTTAAACAAAAATGAGTTATACCATATCAGATCTTGAGAAAATTTCAGGGATACAATCTCACACCATCAGGATTTGGGAACATCGGTATAAGGCATTGGTTCCACATCGATCGCAGGGTAACACCCGGGTATATGATGATGAGCATTTAAAAAAGCTGCTAAATATTGTTAGCCTGAATGAATCAGGTTATAAAATTTCTAAAATTTGCAGTTTATCTGATCAGGCAGTTGAAAAATTGTTAGCCGAACAACAAAGCAATCTATCAGATGATAAGTTAACAGAATTTTATCTTTCGAGGCTGATTAAGCATGGCTTATCTTATAATGAAAGTGAATTTAATTCTATTATTGAAGAAGGCTTTCAGAAGTTGGGTGTGGCGCAGGTTTACCGCCGTGTGATTTATCCTTTACTCGTTCGCCTGGGGATCATGTGGCGAAAAAATCACATTTGCCCAGCTCATGAACATTTTATGACGAATATAATCCGCAGAAAGTTATGCGCTGCAATTAACGATCTAGCAGTACCTGTTGAAGATAGCTCAACATGGTTGTTATTTCTGCCAGAAGATGAAGATCATGAAATTGGCTTACTATTCGCAGATTATTTACTTCGCTCAAACAATCACAAAGTAATCTATTTAGGTAGTAAAATTCCCCTTGAGTCAATTAAAAATGTATTGTCTACGGTCAAGGTAAATCACCTCCTCACATTTTTAGTGGGCACCAGGCTTATGGATCCTGCTCAAAAATATATTGATGAATTATCTGCCTTATGCACATCGGCTCGAATTCACCTGGCTGGAAATCAGCGGGTGATCGCCAAACTCAAACACATCGGTCACATCAATTGCTTAAAATCTCTTGATGATTTTGAATTTACCATCCAACATCCTAACTATATATGAAAGAAATATTCGATCAGCTATCAGACGATTTCGGCAAACTCACCACTAAGCGTTACAGCACCAGCTTTTCGTTAGGCATTCATTTCTTAGGAAAAGAATTGCGGCAGCCTATTTATTCCATTTACGGGTTCGTGCGTTTTGCAGATGAAATTGTAGACAGTTTTCACGATTATGACAAGAAATACTTATTAAATAAATTTAAGGAAGATACTTTCGAAGCCATCGCGCTGGGAATCAGTTTGAATCCCATTTTAAATACATTTCAGAAAGTAGTTAATCAATATCAAATTGATCACGAATTGATTTCGCTGTTCTTAAACAGCATGGAAATGGATTTACTGGAAACCACTTATACGCCCGAATTATATGGCGAATACATTTTAGGTTCTGCCGAAGTGGTTGGACTGATGTGTTTGAAAGTTTTTACCAGCGGCGATGAATCAGAATATCAGCGTTTAAAACCGTATGCTATGAAGTTGGGTTCAGCATTTCAAAAAATCAATTTCCTTAGAGATGTAAAGGCAGATTATCAGAGCCTTAACCGTTGCTACTTCCCTAATGTGAATCTTAATAAATTCTGTGATTTGGATAAACGTGCAATCGAAAAGGAAATTGAGAGTGAATTTGCAGAGGCTTTGATTGGAATTAAGATGTTGCCAATCAGTTCCAGAAATGGTGTATATCTATCTTATGTGTATTATAAAAAGCTTTTTTGTAAGATTAAAGGGTTAAGCGCAGAGAAAATCATGACCGAAAGAATTCGGATTTCAAACCACCTGAAAATTGGATTAATGTTCGATTCGATGATCAGACATAAGTTGAACGTGATCTAGGCTGAATGGAAGAACGGGTAATTCTTGTAGATATAAATGATTCGCCAACAGGCGAAATGGGGAAACTGGAAGCACACCAGAAAGGTGAACTTCACCGTGCATTTTCTATATTTATTTTTAACGCTCATGGTGAGCTGCTGCTTCAGCAACGTGCTTTTAATAAATATCATTCAGGCGGATTGTGGACCAATACCTGTTGTAGTCACCAGCGGCCGGGAGAAGGCAATCTAGATGCCGCCAATCGCCGTCTGATGGAAGAGATGGGAATGAAGGCAGATTTAACCGAGGTGTTTAATTTTACTTATAGAGCCGAGTTTGAAAGTGGTTTAATTGAACATGAATTTGATCATGTCTTCTTTGGGAAATCGGATCTTCTGCCAGTTATCAATACTGATGAAGTAGCAAATTATAAATACATGAAATTGGATGCACTTAAAGGAGATCTAATCGTACGTCCTGAGCATTATACACCTTGGCTAAAGATCTGTCTGGACACTGTGGTTGACCATTTAAAAACCCACTAAACAAAAAACGGGCATACAACCTAAGTCGTATACCCGTATCTAAATTAACGCTCTCGGAAGCAAATATAGGGCTAGTTTGAGTGTAATTCCAAATTAGTTAACACTTGTTTTACTTTAAGATTATATTTAAATAACACCGAACCTGGGTTAAATGCCCATAACCAGTTAAAAATTAATGGTTTACAGATAATACTTGTTTATGATTTTTTTTGGCATATAGGTTAATATTTTGATTTATCAACGAGAATAAATCTACTATTTCTCATGTTTAGATTGAAAATAAGAATTCGCTTGCCAGGTTCTGCTTTTTTAAGGATAGAGAACGTACTCAATTTATCCTCAATCCTTAAGTTTTGTAAACTTAAATTTTTCTTTAATATGGTAGTTGAAATATCTGCCTTTCGATGTAGCGGCTTTGAATAATTTAAAAGTGTGCTCAAGAACATTTGCATATTGGTAAACCAATCCTGTTACAAAGGTGATCGTTAATAATTTTGAATCTGGTTGATAGCTGAAATGTTTGATGACGGACGAAGGCATATTTTTATAATCAATTCTCAATCAGTAGTCTGGCTTTTAATCTGCATGTAGTTCAGATTCTTCTTTTGCCACCCTTATTTTCTCTTTTTTCAAATCTATCCGGATTAAATTATAGAGGCTCATATACACGTTCGCAATCCACACAATGGAAAAAAACGAAATGATATAACCCCGCCAATCAGGATAGAGAAGCGTATAATTGGTAATGAGCAGGATAATGATCGTAACATAATGACTAAAGCAATATTCACAGGTAAAAACGTAGAAAAATTTTCTTTTTACCAAACGTTCTCCATTTTTTGACCGATCGATGCAAAATTCTCTTGCCTCCCTGAATATTTCTTCTTTAGTAACCGTCCAGGCAATGCATGCCACTGGAATGGCAATGATAAAGAGGTAGTAAATATGTGATTCCATAGAAAGGATAAATTATTTCATTAATAACCTTAAAGCCTTGCAAATGTTTAAGCTTGCTGATAAACATTTTTAGGATTGGTCTGTTAATAAGGTATTCAATCTAAAATATTATGGAAAGATCAGAGATTATAGACCTTCTTGAAATTATTAATCAGCAGGTAAGTTCTGCCATTTTGGGTGGAAGAGATGATGATTATGAAGAATTGGAAAGCATGGGTTTAATCATTATTCATAGGGATGCAGTGCAGTGGACAGCTTCCATCACGCCTGCAGGGATTGCTTATCTTGGACACGATTAAAGCGAAAAGGCTTACAAATCTTTAACCGGATTATTGATTTAATCTGTTAAATTTGCCCCAAGTATGGAATGCGTATACTTTCTACTTATATGCCATTCCAGTTACACTTATGGACGATTTACAACTTAGAACGGTTAACGTTACCCGATACGTTACGCCTTTACGCGAAGGTGGCTCTATGCCAGCTATTGCCGAAGCAGATGATGGTTTTTTATACGTTTTGAAGTTTCGCGGTGCCGGACAAGGCCCGCGGGCATTAATTGCTGAATTAATCGGTGGAGAAATTGCCCGGATCTTAGGCTTACGCGTTCCAGAACTGGTTTTTGCCAGTTTAGATGAAGCCTTTGGCAGAACCGAACCAGATGAAGAAATTCAAGATCTTTTGAAAGCAAGTGTAGGCCTGAACCTGGCATTACATTACTTATCTGGAGCAATCACTTTCGATGCAACCGTAACAACCGTAGATCCTAAACTTGCTTCTCAGATTGTATGGCTGGATTGTTTTCTAACCAATATGGATCGTACCTGCCGGAATACCAATATGTTGGTTTGGCATAAAGAATTGTGGCTGATTGATCATGGTGCCGCTTTATATTTTCACCATTCCTGGCAAAATTGGGAGGAACAGGCCATTCGCCCTTTCACATTGGTAAAAGATCATGTATTGCTTCCCTGGGCATCAGAACTTGAACTGGTAGACCAGGAATTTCGTTCTATACTTAACATCGAAATAATTAATACCGTAATTAATTTAATCCCCGATGGTTGGCTAGAGGGAGAAACAGACTTCCCTACAAAGGAAATGCATCGTGAAGCTTATGCTCATTTCCTGGAAACCAGGCTTAACCATTCTCATATATTTTTAAAAGAAGCACAGCATGCAAGAGAAATACTTATTTGAGTACGCTGTGATTCGTGTGATGCCGAGGGTAGAACGCGAAGAATTCTTTAACGTTGGTGTTATTTTATTTTGCGCAAAAAAAAAGTACCTCAATAGTGTATTCTTTTTGAATGAAGCAAAGTTAAAAGCCTTTTGTGCTGAAATAGATTTTGATGATTTAACCGCAAACTTAAATGCTTTTCAAAGAATAAGTTTAGGGGCAAAAGGCGCCGGTACAATAGGTGAATACGACCAGGCGTCAAGATTCAGGTGGCTTACCGCAACCAGAAGTACAGTGGTACAATGTTCTAAAGTTCATCCTGGATTTTGCACAAACGCGGAAGAAACCATGATGAGGCTTCATCACGAACTCGTTTTGTAAAAATTAAAACCAACAAGTTAACGCCTAATTGAATTCCATTGTCAAAAGAATATTTTAATAATCTTCAGGATTTGCTTGATGTAGAGCGGGAAGAAGATTTACAATCTTATCTCAGGCTTACTCTTAATACTTCAGCTGCAGATCGAAGAGCCCTGGGTTTAACCTGGTATCCCGTAGCGATCAGGAATACAGAAATTGGCCGGGGCGATTACCTGAGCATCGAGCTGGAGCGAACCACTCATCAGGATGTTTCACATCAGTTCAGGTTCGGCTCTGCTGTGGTTTTGTTTTCTAATCACGATCCAAAAGTAGATAAGCTCGAAGGAATCATCACGCACCAGAGTTCCGGCAAAATGAAAGTCAGCCTTCGGATCGATGAATTGCCGGATTGGGCTAGAGATGGGAAATTGGGGGTAGACCTATTGTTTGATAACAATAGCTATGATGAGATGCTGCATGCACTTAAGCAAGCTTCAAGCCTTTCTGATCAGGTTCCCGATAACAAACTGATTAAAATTCTAACCAGCGAGGAGAAACCTTCTTTTCAAAGTGCAGAGAAATTTATAATTCCGAACCAGCTCAACGAGTCTCAAAAGCTCGCGGTAAATAGAATTGTTTCGGCAGACCATCTTGCTATTATTCATGGTCCGCCGGGAACAGGGAAAACAACAACAATTGTCCAGGCCGTTAAATCATTACTGAAGCACGATGATCAAAAGATTTTAGTGGTGGCCCCAAGCAATACCGCAGTTGATTTGTTGACTGAAAAATTTGCTATTGAAGGTTTAAATGTAATTCGGGTGGGTAATCCTGCACGTGTTTCCGAGAAATTGCTGTCTGCAACCCTGGATCATAAAATGGCAGATCATCCTGAGATGAAAACAATCAAGGCCTTAAAAAAACAAGCGAACGAATTCAAAAATATGGCTCATAAATATAAGCGCAGTTTTGGAAAAGCTGAGCGTGACCAGCGCAAAGCACTATTTGTTGAAGCACATAAAATTGGAAAAGAAGTGGAAAAGACAGAATCCTATATCATGGATAGTCTGTTTAATAAAGCGCAGATTATTACCGCAACCCTGGTAGGCGCCAACCACCATACTGTGCGGAATTTAAAATACCATACTGTTGTAATTGATGAAGCCGGACAAGCTTTAGAGCCCGCATGCTGGATTCCAATTTTAAAGGCGAAGAAAGTGATTCTCGCAGGAGATCATCTGCAGTTATCGCCAACAATAAAGTCGACAGTTGCAGCTAAAAAAGGCTTAAGTAATACTTTGCTGGAAAAGCTCGTACACCTTCATCCTGAATCTGTTGTGTTATTAAATGAACAATACAGAATGAATAAAGACATTATGGGGTATTCTGCTAAAGTCTTTTATGATGACAAATTAATTGCGCATCAATCTGTTGCAAACCAACTACTTTTTGATGATGATGAACCAATTAACTTTATTGATACTGCAGGATGTAGCTACGATGAAAAACTAGATGGTACAAGTACCACCAATCCGGAAGAAGCTGCATTTTTAATCCGGCATCTGGTTAGCCTGGTTACCAGGTTAGAGACAATTCATACGGCCGAAAATTTCCCTACAGTTGCCGTGATCTCTCCTTACAAGCAACAAATCCAGATTTTAAAAACATTGGTTTCTGGAGAAGAAATTTTAGCTAAATATGAGCGTAAAATTGCCGTAAATACGATAGATAGTTTTCAAGGGCAGGAAAGAGATGTGGTATATATCAGCTTGACAAGAAGCAACTCTGATGAAAATATAGGGTTTTTAGCAGATACCCGACGGATGAATGTTGCCATGACCAGGGCAAAAAAGAAACTAGTTATTATCGGCGACAGTTCGACACTCTCTAAAGCTAAATTTTATGCAGATTTTATTGGTTATACTGAAAACCTAAATGCTTATCATAGCGCATGGGAATATATTGATAACTAAACGAACGGTATAACGGATGATTTCATTTTAACGGATTAAATTATTATTTTTAAGCAGATTCCCGTAGATTAAAGTTGACTTAATGAAATGGATATGATCTTTTTCAAAGACTTCGCGCCGGACTTCATTGGTTACCTTAAAGATTAATAATCATTTTAAATGAATCAAAGTCTGAAAATTTTAATTGCGGATGATAGCGACCTTATGCGTCTCGTAATTAAAGGTTTTCTTCGTAAGTTTCTATGTGCTCCCGAGATTTCAGAAACCCACGATTTACCTGAAACCTTTGATCTTCTTGCTAAAAAGCCTTTCGATTTTTTAGTCTTAGACATCAATATGCCTAAAGGGGATAGCAGTCCCGGTACTGTAAAAAAAATCCTGGCCATTCAGAGTCATCTTAAGATCTGCATGTTCTCTGGCAATGATAAAGCAACATTAGAACAGGCTTACAGAGATGCAGGCGCCATTGGCTTTATTCAGAAAGACAAGAATATTTCTTCCGCTTTAAAAGATGTGTTAGCCAATAATTTCTAATTTATTTTCTTCAAGCTTCCCGGAAATGGTTGCGCCGGCAATCAACAGCTCGTTGGTAATCATTTTGGTATATTCTGTAATTTCTGATTTAAAGTCTTTAACAGAAGATCCCGATCTGATTTCCTCTAACCTCTTTTCCCACTGCCCAGTAAGTTCAGCTTGTGCAATTTGTTTATCTTTAACCACTTCGTAAACTGCAAGCCCTTTATTTGTGGGCACTAAATTTCGTTTTTCCCGAGTGATATAGGTTCTTGTAATCAATGTTTCAATGATGGATGCACGTGTTGCAGGTGTACCTAATCCACTGTCTTTCATTGCGTAACGTAGTTCTTCATCTTCAATTTCTTTACCGCAAGTTTCCAGTGCTTTAAGAAGTGAAGCTTCATTGTACATCGGCTTTGGCTTGGTTTGCTTTTCTAATAATGATTTCTCCGTAATGGGCAATTGCTCACCTACTGCCACCTTTGGCAAAGCAGCATTATCTTCATCTTTTTTCTCTTCATCCGTTTCGTTAAAAACAGCGCGCCATCCGGCAGAACGGATCACTGTTCCATTAGCTTGGAAAGTTAAGCCCGATTGAATAGTTATTTTGGTAATCTCTTTTAAACACTCCTGATGAAAAGCTTCAATCATCCGGCCAACTACCATGTCGTAAATGGCTTGTCTATCACTACTTAAACCATAAGCTTCTTCGCCGGTAGGTAAAACTGCATGGTGATCGGTTACCTTTTTTGCATTTACACTTCGTTTATTGAGCTTAATAGTTTGTAAAAACTGCGCCTGCTTGCCAAAATCAGGATGATTCGTAAACTTCGCAATCAGATCTGGTACACCTGCAAAAACATCATCTCCAATATACCGGGAGCCGGTACGGGGATAAGAAACCAGTTTACTTTCGTATAAATTCTGCAGAATTCCCAGGGTTTGATCGGCAGTGTATCCTTTCTTTTTATTGGCTTCCTGTTGTAAACTACTCAAATCATGCAAAAGCGGGGGCGGTTCTTTTCTGGGCTTTGCTTCCACGGCGGTAATATTTCCACCGGTTGGAAAGCCAGAAGCCACATCTTCCACAAGGGCAAATAGTTTTTCAGCCTCTTCTCTATTTTTATAGTTAGTGGTTGAAACGGCTTTAAACACTTGTTCATCCTTCATTAAAAGAATGCTAAGCTGATAAAAAGTCTGTGGAACGAAGTTTTTAATTTCAAGGAACCTGGCGCAAATCATGGCTAGGGTAGGTGTTTGCACCCGGCCTAAAGATAAAACGGTCCTATTACCGGCAGAAATACTTAGGGCCTGAGTAGCGTTCATTCCTACCAGCCAATCTGATTCTGAGCGACAATGTGCAGAATTAAAGAGCGTATCATAATCCGTTCCTGGTTTTAGGTTTCGAAATCCATCTTTGATTGCCTCATCAGTTTGCGAGGAGATCCAAAGCCTTTTAAATGGTTTTTTACACTTTAAGAAGTAGTAGATGTAGCGGAAAATCAATTCACCTTCCCGCCCGGCATCCGTTGCCACAATGATTTCTGTCGCTTCATCAAAAAGCTTCTTTATCACATCAAGTTGTTTTCGAACGGCCGGATCTTCTACAAAACCATCTTTCGTTTTAATTTTTCGGATAGCGAGCTTAAACTTTGCAGGTAACATTGGTAAATGTTGCCTTCTCCAGCCAATAAAGCCATAATCCTGAGGTGGAGCCAATTGCAACAGATGCCCAAATGCCCAGGTAAATGAATAACCTTTACCTTCAATGTATCCGTCTTTTCTGGTAGTCGCGCCAAAAACTTTGGCAAGTTCACGACCAACAGAGGGCTTTTCTGCAATTACAATCTTCATGAATTAGGCTTGTCTTTCAAAGTTCAAAGATCGTGAAAATAACTCATGAAGGGCCTAATTTTTTACTCACAATGTAAACGCTTGTGTGCTAAACATTTTGCCATGTTTGCTGTTAGCCCATCATAAATTAAGTAACAATTGCTGCCAAAGCAGGTCTAAAAAATCAATGGAAAAAATCTACCACCTGGAAAATAGCGAAATAAAAGTTGGCCTGGAGCCGAAACTGGTGCGCGTTTACAGTGATACTGCCCTCTGGACTTTTTTAAAAACCAATGCAGGAAAGAGATTTAAACTATTGGCAGAAACCATCAAAAAGGATTATGCTACTACTTTTGGAAACGAACTTGAGATCACGAATGATTCACTAATTGTTGAAATTCTGGTTCATGTTTATTGTGACTATCTAGGTTTGCGCTTTAATCAAATTGTGAAGATTAAATTGATTCAGAATCTGGTGAATAAACTATTGGAGCGCGCAGAAGTGGTGGATTGTGGCGAGCGGAGTGTAGATAGTAACCGTTGGGTATGGGATTTATTGGCAAGGTGTAAGAAACAATTTATTCATATCCTGCCAAAGGATTTAAACGCAAGAAAGCTGAAAAAGTAGTGTAGAACTCACGCGTATTAAGTAGTCATTTATAAACTATATTATTATAGTTCCTTGGCCAGATTAACCAAAAATCCTTTTAGCTTTTCTAGTGAATCGATAATTTTTTGGTTTTCCTTCACATCGGATTTATTATGCTTCAAATGCTCTTTTGCACCCTTTAACGTAAAACCTTTTTCATCTACTAAATTGAAGATGATCTTAAGATTTTCGATGTCTTCCGGGGTGAAAAGTCTATTCCCTTTTTTGTTTTTCTTCGGTTGAAGAATGTCGAATTCCTTTTCGTAAAAACGGATTTGAGATGCGTTTACATTAAACATTTCAGTCACTTCGCCCATAGTATAATACATTTTATTAATGTCTCTTTCTTTGTACGGCATAACTTGTGCTTGATTATTAGGGTTTTACATCGATTAATTAAAGTGTTCAAATGTAGCTTGATTTTTCCTGATTAATGCAATAAAATTTTAATTTTGTTCCTCCAAGACTTATAATAATGACAGCTAAAGAAATAAGACAAGCGTTCCTTAATTTTTTCGAACAAAAACAACATCACCTGGTTGCCTCGGCCCCAATTGTAGTGAAGAACGACCCAACCTTGATGTTTACCAACGCGGGGATGAACCAGTTTAAGGATTTGTTTTTAGGAGAAGCTGCCATTAAATATAAGAGAGTTGCGGATACCCAACGTTGTTTGCGCGTTTCCGGAAAGCACAATGATTTAGAAGAGGTGGGGATTGATACTTATCACCACACCATGTTCGAAATGCTGGGAAACTGGAGTTTTGGCGATTATTTTAAGAAAGATGCCATTGCCTGGAGCTGGGAATTATTAACTGAGGTTTATAAAATCCCAAAAGAAAAGCTTTACGTCACCTATTTTGAAGGTGATGAGAAAGAAGGCCTGGAGAAAGATCAGGAAGCTTACGATCTTTGGAAACAATATGTTGATGAAAGCCATATCTTACCTGGAAACAAAAAAGATAATTTTTGGGAAATGGGTGAGACCGGTCCCTGCGGACCTTGTTCAGAAATCCATGTAGATTGCCGTACTGATGAAGAAAAAGCTTTGGTTGACGGCGCAACGCTCGTTAATGCAGATCATCCTCAAGTAATAGAAATCTGGAACAATGTATTTATGCAGTTTAACCGTTTAAAAGATGGTTCATTGCAAAGTTTGCCAGCTAAACATGTAGATACCGGAATGGGTTTCGAACGTTTGGTACGTGTTTTACAGGAAAAAACTTCGAACTACGATACCGATGTTTTCCAACCAATGATTCAGTTTATTGCGGAGAAATCGGGTATTCAATATGGCACTGATGAAAAAACAGATATCGCGATGCGGGTAATGGCAGATCACATTCGTGCCATTTCATTTGTAATTGCAGATGGTCAGTTGCCTTCTAATAATAAAGCTGGCTATGTGATTCGCAGGATTTTACGCCGTGCAGTTCGTTATGCCTATACCTTTTTAAATTTCAAAGAGCCATTTTTGAATCAATTGGTACCTTTATTAGGAGAACAATTTAAAGGCGTTTTCGAAGAATTGGTTGCGCAACAGGATTTTGTACAGAAGGTAGTATTGGAAGAAGAGGTTTCGTTTTTAAGAACCTTAGAAAAAGGTATTAATCTTTTTAATAGTTATGTTAATAATGATTCTGATCCATCTAAAAAGTATAGTTTTTCAGTAGATTCTATCTCAGGAGAAGAGCCTCTAAAAGATCGAATGATTCCTGGAAGTTTTGCGTTTTTATTATCAGATACATTCGGATTTCCTTTAGATCTAACTGAACTAATGGCACGTGAAAAAGGCTGGTCTGTAGATTTGGAAGCATACGAGCAAGCGCTCAAAAAGCAAAAAGATGATAGCCGTGCCGCTACCGCCATTGATACTGGTGACTGGGTAATCGTAAATGCAGACGACCAAAGTGAGTTTGTAGGTTACGATGATTTAGAAATCGAAACGGAGATTTTAAAATACCGCAAGGTCAAAGCGAAAGGAAAAGAACAATATCAGATTGTGCTGCGCCAAACGCCTTTTTATGCAGAAAGTGGAGGCCAGGTAGGCGATACCGGTAGGTTAGAAGACCATAGTCGTCAATTTTGGGTAGATATTACCGATACCAAAAAAGAAAACGGACTTACGGTCCATTTTACGGATCTTCTTCCTGATAATTTAGAAGGGAAATTCTGGGCGGTGGTAGATGAAGATAAACGCATTCTGACCGAAGATAATCACTCGGCTACACACCTTTTACATGCTGCACTGAAACAGGTTTTGGGTCAGCATGTCAATCAAAAAGGATCGTTGGTTAATGCAGATTATTTACGTTTTGATTTTTCGCATTTCGCGAAGGTAACGTACGAGGAACTGGCGCAGGTAGAAGTCATTGTTAATCAAAAAATCAGAGAGAATATTAAGTTAAAAGAACAAAGAAATGTGCCTTATCAGGATGCTATTCAAAGCGGCGTTACAGCGCTGTTTGGCGAAAAATATGGTGACTTTGTTCGCATGATTACTTTTGATGACCATTTTTCCAAGGAACTTTGTGGCGGTACCCACGTAAAAGCAACCGGACAAATCGGTTCATTCAAAATTGTTGCTGAAAGTGCAGTGGCAGCAGGTGTACGCCGGATTGAGGCCATCACAGCCGATAAAGCAGAACAATACTTTTTAGATCAACGTAGAGAACTGGGACATTTAAAAGCACTTTTAAATGGTTCAAAAGATCTTTCCGCATCTGTTCAGGCATTGCTTGATGAAAATGCCAGACTTAAAAAAGAAATCGAAAAAACGACTTTAGAGCGCGTAGGAAATCTAAAAAATGAGATCGTTCATCATGTAAGGGGAATAAACGGCGTGAATTTAATTGCCAGACATATCGATCTACAAAGTGCCGATGCAATTAAAAACCTGGCTTTTTCACTTAAAGATATGGTTGATAATCTCTTCCTGGTATTTACAACTGAGATTGATGGCAAGCCCGGTATTACTGTAATGCTTTCTGATGATCTGGTAAAAAGAGGAATGAATGCATCGAATATTGTTCGCGAGTTGGGGAAAGAAATTCAGGGCGGAGGTGGTGGTCAGCCGTTTTATGCTACTGCTGGTGGTAAGAATCCTGCTGGTTTAAGTAAAGTATTGGAGAAGGCTGAAACCTTTATTCCGCAAGGATAAAACACAATAACTTTATCAACCTCTATTCGGTCTAGCATCATATATGAATCTTAAGTCCTCATGCAATCCATTTGCCTGAGGATTTTCTCATGGTAACAGATCCCAGTAATCCTATCAAAAAATTACACTTTGTTAATGATACTTCCTCAATGCACGAATAGCGATAAATAATCCAATTAATGTTAGGATAGCACTCAAAATAAAAGGTGCACCAGGAAAATACAAAGGGGTTCCATCCTGAATGAAATAAACAAAAATATGGCTGGCTACCCAAGGCCCGATGATAGCCGCTAAACTCTGTAAACTGGTGGTGATCCCCTGAATTTCTCCCTGTGCATTTTCAGGCACCTGGTTAGAAATAATGCTCTGCATGGCAGGTCCGCCGATCCCGGCAAGGCAATAGGGAATAATAAACAACATCATCATGGTTCCATTTTTGGCAAAAGCAAAACATATAAAACCGACCACATAAAGCATTAATCCAAAATAGATCGCTTTCCTGTTTCCGATCTTCGGAATAATGAACCGAATTAAACCACCTTGTACAATGGCTACCATTAAGCCCACCACACCAAGCGAATAGCCGATCATCTTCGCATCCCATTTAAATTTTTCGATTACATAGAATGACCAGTTGGATTGCACTGAATGACTGGCAATATAAAGTAATAATAAGGTTGCCAGTAAGCCTAGTATAGCAGGATATTTCGAGGCATTCATAAATGATCCGACAGGATTTGCCCGTTTCCAGGAAAAGTCGCGCCGCATTTCTTTTGATAACGATTCAGGAAGAATGAAATAACCATAAAGCCAGTTCACCAGCGCCAGTCCGGCAGAGATCATAAACGGCACCCGAAGACCGTAGGTACTAAACAAACCACCAATCACAGGACCTAAAATAAACCCAACGCCAAAAGCTGCACCCACCAGACCGAAATTCTGCGCTTTCTTTTCCGGCTCAGAAATATCGGCTATGTATGCCATGGCCGTGGTGAAACTTGCGCCCGTAACTCCGGCAATAATACGGCCAACGAAAAGCCAGAAAATAGAAGGAGCAAAAGAAAGAAAAATATAGTCAATCCCCAGGCCGAATAAAGAAAACAGTAGGATAGGCCTTCGCCCGTATTGATCACTCAGTCCGCCCATAATTGGTGAAAAAATGAATTGTGCAAGGGCAAAAGCAACCATCAGATAGCCACCATAATCTGCCGCAACACTCAGGCTGCCTCCCGTAAATTCCTGGATAAGTTTAGGTAAAACCGGAATAATGATCCCGAATCCGGTGAAATCGATCAGGAGGGTGATCATGATGAAAATCATCGCTGATTGTTTTTGTTTAGCCATGGTGCACTTGCGTTAAATACAAAAATATAATAATAATTAAAAAATGATTTAAATACCGCTGTAAGAACATAAAAATAAAATGACACCTGAAAACATTTGTTAAAGCCCAAAACTTTTCCACAATGCCTCATTTCGGCATATTTTTGCTAAATTCGCAAGGTTATAACAATACCTTTTTTAAATATCGTTTTCGATAACGAATAATAACTTATGGCAGAAGATTTAGAAAATCAACAAAACGACAAAATCATCCAAATTAATATAGAGGAGCAGATGAAATCGGCCTACATTGACTATTCAATGTCGGTAATCGTATCCAGGGCTTTGCCTGATGTACGTGATGGATTGAAACCGGTTCACCGCCGTGTTTTATATGGTATGCTTGATCTGGGCGTAACAAGTAATAAACCGCATAAAAAATCTGCCCGTATTGTAGGTGAGGTATTGGGTAAGTATCACCCGCATGGTGATGCATCCGTATATTTTACCATGGTACGTATGGCTCAGGACTGGAGTTTACGTTACCCTATGGTAGATGGTCAGGGAAACTTTGGTCACATTGATGGTGATTCGCCTGCTGCAATGCGTTATACAGAAGCACGTTTCTCAAAAATTGCAGAGGAAATGCTTGCCGACATCAATAAAGATACTGTAGATTTTCAGTTAAACTTTGATGATACCTTACAGGAGCCAACGGTTTTACCTGCTAAAATTCCTAACCTTTTGGTTAACGGTTCATCGGGTATTGCGGTAGGTATGGCAACCAATATGGCGCCACATAACTTAACCGAATGTATTGATGGTATTGTAAACTATATCGATAACAGAGACATTACCATTGAGGAGCTAATGAAGTTTGTAAAAGCTCCGGACTTCCCTACAGGTGGTATTATTTATGGCTATACCGGCGTTAAAGAAGCTTTCGAAACTGGGCGTGGACGTATCGTTATGCGTGCAAAAGCGGAAATTGAAAGCATTAAAGACCGCGAGGTGATCATCGTTACAGAAATTCCTTACCAGGTGAATAAAGCCATGATGATTGAGCGTACTGCTGAATTGGTTGGCGAGAAAAAGCTGGAAGGAATCTCAAACATTAAAGATGAATCCAACAAGGATGGTATCCGTATCGTTTACGAAATTAAACGTGATGCCAATGCCTCTATCGTTTTAAACAATCTATATAAGTACACCGCGTTACAAACTTCATTCAGTGTAAATAACATCGCATTGGTGAAAGGTCGTCCGCAAATGCTAAATCTTAAAGATTTAATTGTGCATTTTGTAGACCACAGACATGATGTAGTGATTCGCCGTACCAAGTATGAATTGGCAGAAGCGGAGAAACGGGCTCACATTTTAGAAGGTTACTTAATTGCATTAGATCATTTAGATGAAGTAATTAAATTAATCCGTGCTTCAGAAACACCGGAAGAGGCTCGTTTGGGCTTGATGGAAAAATTCGGTTTAAGCGACCTGCAGGCACGTGCTATTCTGGATATGACACTTCGTCGTTTAACAGGACTAGAGCGTGATAAAATTAAAGAAGAGTACGCAGAGCTGATGAAAACCATTGAGTACTTAAAATCTATTCTTGATGATGAAGGCTTGCGGATGCAGATCATCAAAGATGAGTTGGCAGAGATTCAGCAGAAATTCGGTGATGAGCGCAGAACAACTATTGTTCACTCCGCGGAAGACATGAGCATGGAAGATTTCATCGATGATGAAGAAGTAGTGATCACCATTTCGCATGAAGGTTATGTAAAACGTACACCGGCGACAGAATTCAGGGCACAAGGCAGAGGTGGAAAAGGATCGAAAGGCAGTACTTCAAGAAATGAAGATTTTATTGAGCATATGCTGGTGGCGACAAACCACAATTACATGTTGTTCTTTACCGAAGCCGGAAGATGTTTCTGGTTGAGGGTTTACGAAATTCCGGAAGGTTCCAGAACGAGTAAGGGAAGAGCGATTCAAAATATCATCAATATCCCGAAAGACGAGAAAATTAAGGCGTACATCAAGGTTAAAAACCTTAAAGATCAGGAATACCTGGAGAACAACTTCATCATTATGTGTACTAAAAAAGGTACCATTAAGAAAACTTCTCTTGAGTCTTATTCACGTCCACGTGTAAATGGTATCAATGCGATTAACATTAATGATGGCGATGTATTATTAGAAGCTTGTTTAACCAACGGACAAAGTGAAATTGTGATGGCATTGCGGTCTGGAAGGGCTATTCGATTTAATGAAAGTACCGTTCGTCCAATGGGAAGAACGGCTACCGGAGTACGTGGCGTAAGGCTTGCACATGATAAAGATGAGGTTGTTGGCATGATTGCTGTAAACAATCCGGAAGTTACGGTGTTAGTAGTATCAGAAAAAGGATACGGAAAGCGAACGGACATTGAAGATTACCGCGTAACAAACCGTGGTGGTAAAGGTGTAAAAACAATCAATGTAACGGAGAAAACCGGACAATTAGTATCGATTAAAGACGTTACAGATGGTGAAGATCTGATGATCATAAACCGTTCCGGAATTGTTATTAGAATTCCGGTTTCAGCTTTAAGAGTAATGGGACGTGCCACTCAGGGTGTGCGTTTAATCTCGCTGAAAGGTGATGACGAAATCGCATCGGTAACTAAGATTGATCACGAGGAGGATGAAGAAGAAACCGTTAATTTAGAAGATGTATTAGTAGTAGATGGCGAAGAAATAGAAGCCGATCCAGCTGCTGAAACAGAAGAAACTGAAGACGACGATGAGGAAGGTGAAGCTGATCAGCCAACAGAAGAATAAAATTAACTAAAATAAAAATTAGAATAACAATTATGAAAAGAGTATTTCTAGGTATAATTTTGGCAGGAGCAGCAAGCTCTGCGTTTGCTCAGAAAGGTGAGGTTAATGAAGCTAAAAAAGCTTGGGGAATTTTCCAGCTAACTTCACAAGGTGCAACAACGCCTTTAGATAAAAAGCTGGAAGCTGTTAAAACCGGTTTAGCACATACTGATAAAGCCATTGCTGATGAAAAATCTAAAGTAATGCCAGAGGCGTGGACTTATCGTGCATTATTTGCTTCTTCTGCTGCTATTTTAGATACCGTGAACGTAGCAAATGCTGATGCAAACTTAAAAATTGCTCAGGATGCCCTTGTTGAAGCTAAGAAATTAGATGCTAAAGGTGCAGAAAAAGAAAACATCACTTTAGCAGAAACCAACATTTCTAACGCAGTAAGAAATGCAGGTGTAATGGCTTACAATAAAAAGGATTATAAAACAGCCTATACAAAGTTTGTTCAGGCTACAGTGATTAACCCAACTGATACTGCAATGTATTTAAATGCAGGTATTGCAGCCAGAAACGTGGAAGATTATCCTGGAATGATTCAGCAGTTTAAGAAAGTAATTTCTTTAAATTCACCACAATCTAAAGATTTGTATAATGAATTGGTCGATGTTACTTTAAGAAAGCAAAAAGATACTACTGCCGCTTTAGCCATCATCGCTGAAGCAGTGGCAAAATATCCGGAAAATGCTGACCTAATCAAAACTGAAACTCAAATTTATATTGACAGAGGTGATGTAGCGAAATCAGAACAAATGTTAAATGCTTTAGCTACCAAAGAACCTACTAATCCAAATTATCAGGTATTGTTGGGTAACATTTATTTCTCACAGGCTTTGAAAATTCAGGCAGATAGAAATAAAGTTGATCAGAAGAAAGTTAAAGAATTTAACGCGCTAACCGTGAAAATGAACGGTTTACTTGACAAATCACTTCCTTACTATAAAAAAGCTTTAGAAATTGACGGTAAAAATGTTGGAGCATTAGAAACGCTTAAAACTATTTATGCTTTCAGAAATGATACAAAAAGCTATAATGAAGTTAAGGCTAAGTTAGATGCCTTACCAAAGCAGTAATTATTGCTAAAATTTAAAAAAGAGTCCTGATTTTATCAGGACTCTTTTTTTTTACTTATTTTTATCGGGTTAGTATTTTTGCCCATCATCACAGATAAATCTATTATGCAAAATGTTTTTAAGCTATTAATAGCACTTTTGGTTTTCACTTCATTAGACTCCTTCGCCCAAAAAAGTCAGATTTTAATTGCCCGTAACTCGGTAGGAAAACTTCAGGCTTCAATTGCCAACAAGGAAGATGAAAAGAAACAGTTAGCTATTATTACTGAAGGTTTAAAAGCCATTGAATCAGCAGAAAAGGATAATAAAACCAAAAATTGGGCAGAAACCTGGTCGCTTAAATCGTATCTGACTTCCTATGCATCGCTAATAGATACAGATGCAGCAAATTCAGACAAATTCTATGAAGCAGCAAATGCAGCCATCAAACAGGCAAGGGGCTTGGATAAATACGAAGATAACTCTGGTCTGATTAAGGCATCGAACCATAATATTTTAATTAAGAAGCAGGAGAGGGGTAACGCCTCATTTTTCAATAACGAGTTCAATGAAGCTTATGAAGATTTAAAGGAAGTAAGTGATAGTTTTCCTACAGATACTACGCTAGCCTTAAATACAGCGATTTGTGCTTTGAATATTCAGAATTACGACGAATCAATCGCTTATTTCAATAGAGCAAAAAACAATGGCATTCATAACGCCTCAATGTTTCAAAAGCTTTCACAGCTTTACAGTGCAAAATACGATTACGAAACTGCCATCAAAACGCTTGAAGACGGTCTGTTAAAAAATCCATTCAATAAAAACCTGACTAACGATTATATCAATTTGCTTTTAGATACCGAAAACTATGCAAAAGCGACAAGTTTGATTGAAGGAAATTTAAAAGTGGAGAAAGGTAATAAATTGCTTTATTTTCTGTACGGCTATTTACAGCAAGCCAGTGGAAACAATCCAACGGCAATTTTAGCTTATGATAAAGCATTAGCTACAGATCAGAATTATTTTGATGCCTTATATCAACTAAGTTTAGCTTACATCAACACTGCAAACGAAACTTTGCAAAAAAGCGATGCTGAAAAAGTTTCCAAATACAATTCGCTGATCAACCGTGCACAACTTGCATTACAACGTGCAAATGAAATCAATCCTAACGATAAAAAAACTGTTCAGTTACTGGTGGATATCTATTCGCGCAAGAAAGCAACTGATAAAGTTCAAGAGCTAAACCGCAGACTTCAGGAATTGTAGAATATAGTGGGTGAGATCATTCACGATGAATCATAAAATAATCAACTTAACATAATATTAATTATAAGACAATAATATAATAGGTTATTTTACACCTGGATTTTATTGAATTCAAACGTGACCTCGTCATTATTTAAACCATCAGACGTTTGAGTAAAACCAACCCGGTTAAGTAGATTAACTGTTTTTATATTTTGCTTATCTGTGATTGCAATAACTTTTGCCAATCCAATTACGTTAAGTCCATATTCAACGGCGAGCTTGATTGCCATCGTCATAAAGCCATATCCGCGAAAGCTGCTTCTCAGTACACAGCCAAGTTCTCCAATACCGTTTTCGAAGCCACGGTAATAACCAACAGTACCAACTATTTCACTTGTTTCAGGGTGAGCAATGCCCCAATGGATTGACGAACCCTGCTGATAATCGAAATCAATTTTTGCAAGCATTTCCGATGCTTCATCCACATTCAAAGCCAATTTGGCGTCATAGAATGATATTTCTAAAATATCGCTCAGGTCTCCGGTTTTGATTTGTCTTAAAATGACTGAATCAGAGCAGATTTTTGGGAATATACAGTATGGCGGTAATTTCATAATGTTTGATTGGTAAGACCGTAATATTGGAATTGATTAAATGTAGTAATTTTAATATCAAACTTACTTTTGTATTTCATATGGCTGTCTATTTTTTAATTTAAAAATACTAATGCATCATTTTAATAATACTTTAGTAATCTGGAATTAATAAATAAAAGATTTTTTTTCATGATCTTTATGTTAAACTAAAACCATTTATTATGAAAAAGATCATTTTTATTTGCATGCTTGCATTATGTGTTGTATCATTCACAACCTATGCCGGGCCGGAAATCCCACGTCCTGTTAAAGGAAAACAAACTGCTGTAACCACTTACAATATACGTTTGGGTTACAGAAATCTTGATGGCAGCGTAACCACTTCGGGATCTACCGAATCACCGGGCTTCACTGCTTACAACCAGGAAAGTGGTGAAGAGTATTATGGAGAAAATGGACCATCATCCGGAACATTTTTACCTTATCAATTACCAGGTACAATGACTGATTTACCTGCTGGTACCTATGAGTTTAGCGCAGAACGAGGTCAGGGCAACTGGACGGGTTACGGTTCAATCACAGTTACATTATCACCAGAAATGATTGGTGCAGATGGGTATGTGACTGTATATGTTCCTATTGCTTGGGTAGAATAAAACTTAGTTTTGCACATTTAATCAATGAGTGGTTCTAAAAATACGATGAAATACTATAGAGAACCACTCATTGATAGTTATTAACCAAATAGTGCAATAGTATTGTTTAGATAATCATGGCAACTAAAATCATGATTATTTGTTATGCTTAACATGTATGACCATTTTACCTTTCCTGAAGCCGATGCTTTACAAATCGCCTTATCCAGGCAGCTTGTTTTTCAACCGCTAAAAAGAATTAAAACCATTGCCGGTGCTGATATTTCCTTTGATAAAGGCAGTTCTACCATGTATGCAGGAATAGTGATTTTAAGCTTTCCAGAGATGATTGTACAGTCGTATGCACTCGAAACTTACGAAACAACTTTTCCTTACCAGCCTGGATATTTAGGTTTCAAAGAAGTACCTGCACTGTTAAAAGTATGGGAATTGATTCCGGAAAAACCTGATGTTGTGGTATTGGATGGAAACGGCATTCTGCATCCCAGGCGAATGGGTGTTGCCTCGCATTTTGGAGTACTTACCAGTCAGGCAACTATTGGCTGTGCCAAGAGTATCTTATACGGCGAAAATCACCTTCCGGAAAAATCCAAGTTCAGTACTGCGGAAATTAAAAGTCATGGCGAAATTTTGGGCTATGCTTTAAGAACTAAAGATAATAATAAACCTGTTTATATTTCAGCAGGACACTTAATTACAACCGAACAAGCTTTAGCAGTAATTAAAAAATGTATAGGAAATTACCGAATCCCGGAGCCAACCCGATTGATTCACGATATAGTGAATGATTTTAGAACTGGTAAATTAAAGGCTGGTTACCATGAAGTTGACCAACCTTTAACCTTATTCTAGATCCAGTTGATTCCTTTGGTGAGAAACTGTAAAGTTTTGTACTCATCCGTTCCTTCTTCAGGATGGATATTATAACCCCAGTTAGCCTGTGGTGGTAAGCTCATCAAAATTGATTCAATTCTTCCGTTCGTTTCGAGACCAAACTTGGTACCTGAATCGTAAACGAGGTTAAATTCTACATAACGGCTCCGGCGAAGGTATTGCCATTCTTTCTGAATATCAGTATATTCCCTATCACGGTTACGTTCTATTAACTCCGTGTAGATGGGTAAAAAGGTCTCGCCAATATTTGCAGAAAAATCTAAGATCTGATTCCAGGTTAAGTCGGTATTTTCGGGTTTTAACCTATCGTAAAATATCCCGCCAACTCCCCTGGTTTCTTCTCTATGTTTGATGAAAAAGTAATCGTCGGCCTGTTTTTTAAATTTCGGATAAAATTCAGGACTAAATTTATCACAGGCATTTTTTAATTTATGGTGAAAGAAACGCGCATCATTTTCGAAAACATAGTGTGGTGTTAAATCTATGCCTCCGCCGAACCAACGGGTTTCTTCGTTCAGCTCGAAATAACGAATATTCATATGAATGATTGGAACCAAGGGATGATTAGGGTGAATAACAATCGAAACGCCGGTAGCAAAGAATTCATCTTCATCTACTTTGAAAGCTTTTTTGATCGCATCAGGCAGCTTGCCATGAACCGCAGAAAAATTTACGCCTCCCTTTTCAATAATGGAACCGTTCTGCATAATCCGTGTGCGACCGCCTCCCCCACCAGCACGTTCCCACAATTCTTCTTCAAACTTACCCTTGCCATCGGCAATTTCTAAGCCTTTACAAATTTCATCCTGAATCTGCTGATAACGCGCTGCTACTTCTTCTTTAAACATCATAGTGAATTAAGATTTCAATACAAATTTAAAGGTATTATCCTACCTGCATTATTTTATATCTAGATAGTACATTTGATTGACATTGGCCTATATATACTTCCGAAGTTTAGTTTGGCCAATGCGTTGGGAAACTTCGTAAGTCTTTCTGCGCGTTTGGCCTTGAGACTTACGAAGTTTAGTTCGGCCCCGTTGGAAAAACTTAAGAAGTCTTTCGGCGCGTTTGGCTTTGAGACTTCCGAAGTTTAGTTTAGCCGTAGCGTTGGGAAACTTCGGAAGTCTTTCGGCGCGCTTGGCCTTGAGACTTCCGAAGTTGGTTTGGTCGTTGCGTTGGGAAACTTCGTAAGTCTTTCTGCGCGTTTGGCCTTGAGACTTCCGAAGTTTAGTTTAGCCGTTGCGTTGGGAAACTTCGGAAGTCTTTCGGCGCGCTTGGCCTTGAGACTTCCGAAGTTTAGTTTGGTCGTTGCGTTGGGAAATTCGTAAGTCTTTCGGCGCGCTTGGCCTTGAGACTTCCGAAGTTTAATTTGGCCAACGTGTTGGGAAACTTCGTAAGTCTTTCTGCGCGCTTGGCCTTGAGACTTACGAAGTCTATTCTTCCAGGTAGTTCAAATCTTTATCAAAGCTTTCTTTTAACGAAGCGACCGATATCATCGCAATTAGGGTGAGGATGCCCATCATGATAAATCCTGCGGTAACAATATTGTATTGATGAACAAAAAATTCGAATGCTAAAGTAATTGGAATTAAAGCGCCCCGTACAAAATTTGGTGCTGTGGTGGTTACTGTAGACCTGATGTTAGTGCCGAATTGTTCTGCAGCTATCGTAACGAAGGTAGCCCAATAACCCACAGCGAAGCCCATTGTAAGGCAGATCCATATAAAACTAGTTTCAGTTAAGTTGTTGTTGGTTAGATACAGGATCACGGTGAATACAGATAAAGTCTGAAAGATTAAGACTGTCTTTTTTCGTGATTTAAGTAATTGCGCCAGGAAGCCACAAACTACATCCCCAATGGCTATTCCAAAATAAGTGTACATAATTCCTGTTCCTGCATTCAGCACTTCTTTTGCACCTAATGCTTTTCCGATTTCGGGAGACTGGGTAACTAAAATTCCAACAATAAACCAAAGTGGTAAGCCCAGGCAGATACAAGCCAGGTATTTTAAAAATCTTTTCCGATCAGAAAAAAGCATGAAGAAATTTCCTTTAGAAACGCTTTTAGACTGTTCTGCATTTCTGAACATGCCGGATTCAAATGTTCCAACGCGTAGGAGCAAAAGTAACAAGCCCATTCCGCCACCAACAAAGTACGAGGTTTGCCAGGTGAAGTGTTTACCAACCGTGGCCGCAGCTGCAGCACCTAACAAGCCGATTCCTGCTACTACCATCGTTCCATAACCGCGCTTTTCTTTATCCATTGTTTCCGTAACCAGAGTGATACCGGCACCCAATTCGCCTGCCAACCCAATTCCCGCAACAAATCTAATCATCGCATAGCTATGTACATCTGTAGCAAATCCATTGGCAATGTTAGCAACAGAATACATTAAAATGGAACCAAACAGCACTTTTATACGGCCAAATTTATCGCCGATTATTCCCCATAATAGTCCACCAAGTAACAGACCAAACATTTGCATGTTGATTACATATTCACCTTCAGTGCGCATTTGCGCTGGAGAAATACCAATATCAGAGAAACTTTTTAACCGGACAACGGAAAAGAGAACGAGATCATAGATATCCACGAAGTAACCTAGTGCGGCTACGATAACCAGAAAGATGACGTTACGATTGTTTGATGGGGATTGAGAATTCATTTTGCTATTTGGTTTATTTGCTGAAAGTACAAAATAGACCAAATAAAAAAAAACAGATATTAAAAATAAAAGCCATCCGGTTTGGATGGCTTTTATCTCTCCTACATTGGAGGTGTTTTTGTTGTAGTATCAGGTGGCATCGTTTTAGATGTATCCGCCGGTGTAGTTTTTGTAGTATCCATTGGAGCTGTAGTTGTCGAATCCGTTGTTGTACTGTCTGAAGAACCAGCCATATTTTTAGACGAATTGCATGCTGAAGTGGCAATCATGATCGTACCAGCAAAAGCAAGACTTAAGATTATTTTTTTCATAGTTTTTTATTGTTATCTCTAGTCTTAACAACAATGTCATCATTTGGTTTTATTTATTTAACTAAAAAGCATAAAAGTTGTGTGTAAGCTACAGGTTTAAAGGCATTTATACTTGAAAATAAAGTAATTTAACTGTGTAGATTGGACACTATACTACAGCATTGTTACCTAAAATAAAACGCATAAAATAAAATAATTACTATAAACACTGGAGTCTTCATTGATTAACCGTGTATAAAACTATGGAGAAACGTGCATAAGCATTGAAAACATCCATCTCTATTTATAATTTTTCTTAAGACAAGAGAACGGCTTTAACAAGCATTATTTTATAGCGAACAGACATTATAAAATGTTGCTATAAACAACGTTTATGCTCTCCCCTTCCAGAATTCGCTTGCAAGACCAGCAATTTGAGTTAAAAACGGAACACTAGTGAATAAGTGGATTAGCCTGGTTCCGTTAGCTTATTTTATCAGATAGCTGCAAAACATAAGTTGAAAACTTTCAAAAGCGGCAAATCTTTCTGATATTAGTAATGTATGATTATTTCTCAAAATGCTCTAAAATGGGTAATGCGCTTATATCCACCTTTGTTATTTCAACGCATTTGGGTACAACGGTTTGAGGGGGAATTTAGGAGCTGTACTGTAAAAATCAGTAAGAGTTTGCTGAATAAAAACTATAATGGTTCCATTTTCGGCGGCACCATCTATGCCGCTACCGATCCATTTTACGCATTACTATTTGATCAGCTCATGCAACGCCGTGGTTTTAAAATACGAGTTTGGCTAAAGAGTGCTTCTATTCAATATCTGAGGCCGGGGCGTTCAAATTTATATTTTACTATTACCCTTACTGATGAAATGGTTGATGAGGCTGAAGTTGCCTTGCGAACTGTAGGCAAATTTGTGAAAGCTTATCCCATGGAACTCACTAACAAAAGCGGCGAGACTTGTGCTACCGTGATGAATGAAGTTTATATCCGAAACCTGCATCCTGGCGAAACAGCCACAGTTGCTTATTAGTATGATATGCCGAGTATTAAAAGTTTGATTTTACAGGGTGAGGGTGTTCAACTCGATTTCAAAAAGACGATAACCAATACCGAAAAAATTGCCAAAAGCCTTGTCGCCTTTGCAAATAAAAAAGGTGGCAAGTTATTGATCGGGGTTGCAGATGATGGTACCATAAAGGGTGTAAAATCCGAAGAGGAAGAAAAGTATATGATTCTGACTGCTGCACACCAGTTTTGTAAGCCGGCAATTGAACCAACCTTCGAAGAAATTTATGTGGATGACAAACTGGTTCTGGTTGCAAATATTCCGGAAAGTGATTTGAAACCTCATTACGCAATGGATGATCAGAAAAAATGGTGGGCGTATATTCGTATCGATGATAAAAGCGTACTGGCAAGTAAAATCATCGTGGAGGTATTAAAGAATGATCATAAGGACGAAGGTGTGCTCATCTCCTATTCTGAGAATGAAAAAAAGCTTTTGGAATATTTAGATAATAATGAGCGGATTACCCTTAAAGAGTTTAGTAAGTTACTGCGCTGCTCTTATCGCAAGGCTCAGAAAATTCTTGTAAATTTAATTATTACCAATGTGATCAGGACACATACCAGCGAAAAAGAAGAATATTTCACAGCAGTAAAGCACATTTAAAGCCTTAGCCTAATCTGCATAAAAATGTTTTAAGGCTGTTCAAATGCGCATCGAAAATAAACTTTTAGATCATTACCTTTTTTGAGCATTGAAAATCCGACCTTTGCGGACTATGTTTTCTAGAATCTACACTAAATATAAAAACTATTACAAAGAAAATTTATTGCTTGCTTTGCCAATAGTAGGGTCTCAGGTTGGGCATACTTTGGTGCATATGGCCGATAGTATCATTGTCGGGCATTTCACAGATACCACACAACTCGCATCTGTTTCCCTGGTTAACAGCATTTTTATCTTAATTATGGTTATTGGTCTGGGCATCTCCTATGGCTTAACGCCCTTAATCGCACAGGAGAATGGTCGTCAAAACCATGCCGAATGTGGGAGATTACTATCAAACAGCCTAATTATTAATATTCTAATTGGGATTTTGTTGTATTGCATGGTGCATTTTGGCGTGCTATTAATTATCGATCATCTGAACCAAACTCCAGCTGTAGTACGTTATGCTAAACCTTATTTAGGCCTGCTTTCGGTGTCTATTATTCCGCTTTTGATTTTTCAGACCTTTAAGCAGTTCGCCGAAGGTTTAGGTTTTACTAAGCAGGCGATGTTTGTATCGATCTGGGGGAATCTTCTAAATATCACTCTCGGTATAATCTTCGTAAAAGGAATGTTCGGCATTAAACCTATGGGCGTAAGTGGCGTCGGTTTGAGTACCTTAATTGACAGGACGCTCATGGCTGTGGTGATGGCTGTTTATGTATTAAGATCAAAACATTTCAAAAAATACCTCACAGATTTCAAAGTAACATTTCTTGATAAGATCAGGGCTTTTAAACTGTTTAAAATTGGCGCACCGGTTGCCCTGCAATATTCTTTTGAGATCAGTGCCTTCAGTGGTGCGGCGATTTTGATTGGTACCATCGGCGAGGTTGAGCAAGCTGCGCACCAGATTGCAATTGGACTGGCAGCGATGACGTATATGATGGCGAGTGGAGTCGCATCTGCAGCAACCATAAAAACAGGGAATAATTTTGGGCAAAATAACTTTAATGACCTTCGAAAATCTGCAATAGCAAGTTACCATGTCATTTTATTGTTCATGTCTTGCACAGCGATCATATTTATACTAGCCAATAACTTACTGCCATTTATTTATACAGGGGATTTAAAAGTGGTAGCGATTGCTTCACAACTGGTCATTATAGCAGGTTTCTTTCAACTCTTTGATGGAACACAAGTTGTTGGCTTAGGCGTGCTTAGGGGAATTGGTGATGTAAATATTCCTACTTTTATCACCTTTTTAGCGTACTGGGTGGTCGGAATTCCTGTGGGTTATGTACTTGGTTTCCACTTCGGTTTGGGTGTGAACGGGATTTGGTACGGCTTAACTCTGGGTTTACTAACAGCTTCTATCCTATTGTTTCTTAGATTTCAGAATAAAACCAGGGCATTAAATGTAGCGGCTATTGGTGACGGTAATTAACAAAATAGCGATCTGTTTTTAGGCAGATCGCTATTTAAAAGCTTATGTTATAATATGGTAGCTAGCTGAATGCTATTTCCCCCCAACATTAACCACTACACCGATTGTAAAAATCGAGTTCCCGGCCGACATATATTTCCTATTCTTTAAACCAATATTACTACTTGTGGTATATTGAAGCTGAATAACCTTACTTAATGCCATTCTAGTGAAGAAAACCGGCTCGAAAAAGATGTTATCTTCCTTAGGCTGAACTACGCCATTTAAAAAGAAGCGGTCCATTTTAACATGGCTTATCCTCAACGCGGTACCATAATTAATTGGAAAATCTGTTCCGAATAAGCGAAGGTTGTTTTTCTTTTTAGAACTGTAGTTCACTTGCAAAAATGATTTTCGGTAATCTACTTCCTGAAATTCGCTACTTAGTAAAACATCATCCTTGTAATCTCTAAAAGTAATATCACTCCAGCCCTTTCCTACTCCGGCATAAATTTCAATAATTCTGTTGTTATCTGGCCCAAAAGTATCAAAATATCCACCTCCAATTTCTACCAGTTTATGGCCAAAATCTTTCCTTTTCCGGTCGTTATTCATAGTAGAACCACTAAACAATACGCCAATGTGATCAGATACTGCATATGCACCGTTAATACTGGTATTTCCTTTTAGAGAGATATGGCCGCCACCACTAAATTCACCTTGTTTACTTAACATTGGCGTATTAGGAACATTAGGCATATATACGGACGAACAACTTGCGGTAAAAAGTGCAAAAACAGGAACTGCGAAACGTAGGTATTTGATCATAGGTGTCTTTATAAACAGATTTTTAAATCAAAAATTGTGTTAAATAATAATTTTCATAAATTCCAGTACACGTTTAAACTCATCATGAAGCTGAGCTTTCAGGTGAATCCTTTCTGAAGTAACTGGATGGGTGAAACTTAATTCTGAGGCATGAAGTAACATGGTAGACATGTTCCATTGTTCCAGGAAAAATTTATTTTGTTTATTGCAACCATGCGTGCGGTCGCCAATAATGGGGTGAAGAATGTGGCTGAAGTGCCTCCTCAACTGGTGCATTCTGCCAGTTTTTGGGGTAGCTTCTACTAACGAATATCTGGATGTAGCATGCTTACCAAAAGGAATATTAACTTCTGCACGCTGCAGGGTTCTAAATGAGGTGAAAGCATCCTGCATGGTGCCATTTTCCTTTGCCAGCGGATAATCGATTTCCATCGAATCCGGAGCGAAGCCACGCAAAATAGCCAGATATTTTTTGTCAGTCTGGGTATTCATAAATTGTTGATGCATCGCAATCTCAGCGGATTTATCGAGAGCAAATAATAAAATTCCACTGGTTTTCCGATCTAAGCGATGAACAGGACTCACATGTTTGCCAACCTGATCACGAAGCATTTGCAAAGCAAACTCCGTGGCATCCCGCGCTATTGACGATTGATGCACCAATAAGCCATGAGGCTTATTTATGGCAATTAAATTTTCGTCTTCGTAAATGATCTCCAGCATATTGCCGCGAAGATAAGCATCTGGGGCATATTACGCCATTCAATAGTGAATTATATGCTAAAGATTTAAATAACGATGATTGCCGGCTAACTAAATAAATCAAAAGCAACTTTATACGTATTGCAATGTGCATCTACAATATCGCGGATGTTTGTAGAATACCCACCGCCCATACTAATTTGCATGGGTAAGCCTTTTGCTTTGCAGTTTTCAATTACTATCCTATCACGCTCTTTACATGCAGCTTTCGTTAGGGCAATTTTACCCAATTTATCTGTAGAAAGCACATCTACACCTGAAAGATAAAACACGAAGTCTGGTTTAACCCTATCAAATGCAATTTGCAAATGCTGTCTCAGCAAACTAAGGTATTCCTCATCTTCCACACCATCAGGTAGAGGAACGTCTAAGTCAGATCGTTCTTTTCTAAATGGAAAATTTCTATCGCCATGCATGGAAAACGTAAACACCCTGGATTCATTTTGAAAGATCTCCGCCGTTCCGTTTCCCTGGTGTACATCCAGATCAATAATCAGTATACTTTTACATAAACTATTATTTAGAAGGTAGTTAGCTGCGATCGCCTGATCATTTAGTAAACAAAAACCCTCTCCCCAATTGCTGCCAGAATGATGCGTGCCACCAGCTACATTAAAAGAAACTTCACTACCATTTAATGAAAATAGAGCACCATCTATTGTTCCTTGCGTGATCCTTAGTTCCCGTTCGAGGAGTTGTGAGTTGAGCGGAAAGCCTATTCGCCTTTGCTCTTTTGCCGGTAATGTCAAATCCCGAAGTTGCTCCCAATACTGTGAATCATGGGTAAGCAATATGATTTCCTCTATAACCGGATCAGGACTAAATAAGTGATGTTGCTGGATAATTCCTTCATGCAATAGTTGTGCTGGAATTAGCTCATACTTTAACATTGGAAAACGATGTCCTTCAGGCAATGGATGAGCATAAAGATGATGATAAGCAATTTTAATCATTACCCAGAATTTCCTCCACGTGTTTTTCGATGTTATTGCAAATGGTATCAACAGGTAAGTCGTTCGCATCCATTCCAAACGGATCTTCTATTTCTTCAGCTATAAGCTCTAAACTCGCTAGTACATAGAGAATAAAGGGAACAATGAGTACCAGATAGTAGCCCAAACTAAACACCCAGCCAATGGGAATAGTGAGCACATAAATAAAAATGAATTTTTTTATAAAAGCACTATACGAATATGGGATAGGCGTGTTCTTAATCCGTTCGCAACCTCCGCAGATGTCTGTAAACTGGTTCAAGTCATTAGTTAATACAATAAGTTGCTCTTGCGAAATCAGGCCCTGCCTAAGTAAGTCATAAATCCTGGTAATCAGGCTGCTGGCAATCTGATTCGGAATATGCTTGCCATCTTTAACCTCGATGAGAAAGCTATTTTTTCCAAAGTATTTTTTCTCACGAAGATGTTCCTTCATGGCAAACGCATATTTTGGAATGCCATATTCGAAAAAACGCAAATCATCTTCAGGTAAGTTTAAAGCTTTAATCTTCATAGCGAAGTTCCGGCTTACATTCGTTAGTCCACCCAATAGCTTACGTCCGTCCCACCAGCGATCATAAGAGGTATTGGTGCGAAAAACCAGTAGCATGGAAATCACAAAACCCAACAAACTATGCATCATTCCAATATTACTCACGTAATCACTTTTGGAAAGCTTAAAGACATTCAGCTCTAAAAAAGCGACGATCGCAGAGAATACAGATACGCTGATCATCAGCGGCCATAACTTTAAAATGGTATCTCCTTTGTGAAAGTGGAAAATAAAGGTAAACCAATCTTTTGGGTTGTAATTAATCATAATTTGGGCGCTATAAAACGGTTTTACAAACTTTCAGTAAAGCCTGTCCTGTTAAATAAATATCTTCAAAAGAATTGTACAACGGAATAGGGCTTAACCGAATCACATTCGGTTCGCGCCAGTCTCCAAGAATATGATTCGCTACCAGGCCGTCAAAAATCTCTTTGCCATTTTTTGCAGCGATAATAGATAATTGTGCACCTCTTTCTGCTGCATTTTCTGGTGTAATAATCTTAAATTGTGCAAATTTAAGTTCTTTATTTACTTCATTAATAATAAAATAAAGGTATCCTGTTAATGTAATACTTTTATTTCTCAAGGGTTCTAAAAAGCCAGCGTTTTGAAAAATCTGTAAAGAAGCATGATATAGCCCCATAGGCATTACCTGCGTACAACTTACCTGCCAGCCATCAGCTCCAGGCTCTGGAATAAATCCCTTTTCCATTTTGAAACGCTTATCTTCCTGGTAGCCCCACCAGCCTGCAAAACGATTTAAGGTCTGATCATTAAAATGTTTTTCATGGACAAAGATCCCAGCAATCCCTCCAGGACCTGCGTTCTGATATTTATACGAACACCAACAGGCAAAGTCGACACCCCAATCATGAAGTTTCATAGGCACATTACCTGCTGCATGGGCTAAATCCCAGCCAACAATGGCACCAGCGGCATGTCCAGCCCTGGTGATCTGTTCCATGTCATACCATTGACCCGTATAATAATTAATACCGCCAAAAAGCACCAATGCCAGTTCATCTCCATGCTCATTGATCTTCGAAATGATATCTGCTGTTCTAAGCGTGTCTTCTCCTGCTCTTGGAAAAACTTCGATAATAATATCATCAGGCTGAAGGCCATGAAATCTCACCTGGCTTTCTATTGCATACTGATCAGATGGAAAGGCACCACCTTCCATGATAATTTTCACACGCTTTCCTTTTGGCCGGTAAAAACTCACCATCAATAGGTGTAGGTTTATGGTAAGGGTGTTCATCGGACAAACCTCGTTTGGTAAGGCGCCTACAATCGGGGCCATCAGCGTCTTAAGTTCCTTGTGATAAAACATCCAGGGTTCTTCACCATCAAACCATCCTTCCACAGCCAAGTTAGCCCAGTTTGATAATTGATTGTTTAATACGGCTTTAGCTACTCTAGGTTGAAGCCCTAGAGAGTTGCCACAGAGGTAGATGAAGTCCTTGTCATCTCGGTTCGGAAACAGAAATTGTTGTCTAAAATCTTTTAAAGTATCACCCTCATCCTGCGTTTGCGCAAAAGCTAAGTTGTTTTCAAAGTTCATTATTCAATATTACAAAAAAAGCAGGTATTGTTGCCAATCCTGCTTATTAAAGGTGTTGATATTTTCTAGAATTTTATGGTATCGTGCTTGCCCATATCTGGTGTATCGCCAGTTACAACCGCTTTTAAAATGCTGAATAAAACAACAATTTTTGATGAAGAAGAATCCCAATACTCTGCCTCTTCAGGCGTTACCTTGATTAAAATTAATCTTGGGTCTTCTACACCGTCAGGAAACCATGCTTTTACAAAAGGAGAAAAATAAGCTTCTTTTCTTATCTGATCATCTACTAATTCTGCTTTACCCTTAACTGTTAAGTAAGTATTTTTAGCAGGATCGCTATAAGATAATAAAACATTGTTCTCCTTCGAAATCTCTTTGGATTTTAAAGAGTATTCATTTGTAAAAAACCAAATACTTCCATCCTCTTCAATTTTGGCAGTACTCATTGGTCTGCTTCCGAATTCATCAGTGGTAGATACAGTTGTAAACATACATGTTCTAACACCTTCTGCTAACTCTTTAAGAATTGCTATATTTTTTTCGTTTTTCATCTTTTGGATATTTGATTGAAAAACAGGTTGAGGGCCAAAATGTTTTATTTATTCTGTAACCTTATTGGGCTTGCTTACGTACTTATTGCCTTTTACAAAAAACCTCCAAGGCAAGGTGGCATGTTCCTGTGCATAGGCGATGCCCACGCGAGGGGTTGCCGCGATTTCATAATCTTTATAAATGATTCCCTGGTCTTCAATCCATATTTCATTTCCATTGAGGTGTTTGGAATTAAAAGACTTATCAATGCCCAGTGCTTTTGCTGCTGACCCCGGACCCGATGAAATCGCGGGTTTCGTGGCAGGCATGTTCCTCCGTGCTTCCATGAGGTCTAAGCCCACTAAAGGTTCGATGGCACGGATCAATACCGCATGTGGATCATCCTTTACCGAAGTGACCACATTAAAGAGGTGATGCATTCCATAGCATAAGTAAACATAAGAGACACCGCCAGCACTGTACATAGTTTCTGTCCGGTTTGTCCGTCTGCCACCGTAGGCATGAGATGCCTTATCCTTTATGCCGAAATAAGCTTCTGTTTCTACAATAATGCCAGCCGAAATTTCGCCATCAATATTGGTGTAAAGGACTTTACCAAGCAAGTCTTTTGCTAAGGCTACAGCATCATCATTTAAAAAATATTCTTTAGGTAACTTCAATTTACTTAATTTATTTGTTGATCAAGATTTGGATAACCTGTTCTAAATAAACCTGATCTGTTGCGTCGAAATGATCTAGAAATTCGCTATCAACATCCAGAACACCAATTACCTGATTATCTTTAATCAGTGGCAATACAATTTCTGATCTGGAAGCTGAGGCACAGGCAATGTGACCGGGAAAAGCGTCTACATCGGGAACAATTAACGTTTGCTCTTGTTGCCAGGAGGCTCCACAAACACCTTTTCCTTTTTTGATACGTGTACAAGCTACAGGGCCTTGAAATGGACCTAACACCAACTCATCATTCTTAACGAGGTAAAAACCTACCCAAAACCAATTAAACTGTTCTTTTAACGCGGCTGCAACATTAGCCATGTTGGCTACAAAATCAGTTTCGCCAAATAGTAATCCTTCAATTTGAGGAATCAGAGACTCATATTGCGCTTTCTTCGATATTGCCCTATTTATTGATAAATCTTCTGCCATAATTCCAAAGTTAGAAACCTTTATTTGAAATTTAAGAGATTAGTTGATAATGACAAAAAATTGAATGATATGATCTGGTAATTTAATTAGTTTTGAGGCTAAAACACATATTAATGATTGCAGCCTTAACCATTACCAAGTTTCGTGGGATTAATATTCTATTTGCATTTGTTGGAATGGCGATACTTAGATTTCCACTATGGCTTAATAAAGATTGTAAATTCTGGAAATTAATGGGAAGTGGAAAAGATGGTCAGGTTGATCTTGCGCCAGATTTTAAACACTGGGCCATCATCACCACATGGGATAATAAAGCGCATTGCGATGAATTTTATGTTAACTCGTTCCCAATGAAGTGGTTTAGGTTTTTTGGTTTTGAAGCCTTCACTGTATTACTTAAGCCTTTAAGTGCGCATGGTTTATGGTCAGGTAAAGAGCCTTTTAAAGTAGGTAGTAATTACCAACCAGCCACCGAAAAAATTGCGGTAATCACCAGGGCAAGAATCAAATCGAACAAGCTTAAAGAGTTTAGAAGCAACATAAAAAGAGCCGCAGATCAAATGAAAAAATCTGAAGGGTTTGTGCTATCTGCTGGTGTTGGCGAGAATCCATTTCTTGATCAGGCTACTTTTTCCATCTGGGAAAATGCGGAGACCATGAAGAATTATGCCTATAAATCTTTTGATCATGCAGACATCATTAAGCTTACCAGAGAACGAAAGTGGTATTCTGAAGATTTATTTGCACGTTTTGAAATCTTAGAATTAACAGGAGTTTTTAATGGCAGGCCTGTAGCCGAATATCAGCCCTATCGCGAAAGCAACAACAAATAAGTATTTATATGAGAGTCATAGCAGAGTTACCGCATCCGGAATGCAAGATTACGATCTTTTCGATGAACCAAAAGTATATCGCCAAATTTGAGCAAGGCACATTTGAGCAGAGCTATAAGCTGGCCGAACTCGACTTAAGTGGAGGCGGTGTGAACGATGTTTTTGAGATACTAGATGAAGCGTTTATAGCAACTGTAATTGAACGTTTCAAAGTGATGAGAAGTGATTTTACATCAGCTTATAAGAGGCATCAGTTTTAGTTTGATAAACTAGCGTAAATTGTTGATATATAGATGATTATTGACCTGTACAGAATTTAATTCTGCATTTTGTCTATTCCTAGGCTCCTGTTTATTTATATATCTTTATTATTTATTTAGATTAATAATCATAACTATCTGATATTTAAATTTATATATTATTTTACAGAATATAATTTTGGATACCAATTTTGCCAAATAAGTGGGAAGTTTCACCAGTAAAACAAAAAACCTCATAACATTCACATGCTATGAGGTTTTTGAATTTGGATCCTAATATTAAGTACTACTTCGATTATCATATGAGTATACAGATCGAAATAGATCGTCAAGTTTTATTTAGCAATCACCGTGTCGTGTACTACTACCCTATACCAATTTCCTGAAAACTTTTCTACGGCATCCAGGTGCGTTTTATCTTCCTGGTAAGCATTATGATCTGCAATGTTATCGAATGTAATGGTAAGGGAGTAAGTAAAGGAGTTATCGGTAACGGGTCGCGTTGGCGTATTTGCAGCCAGGCCATAGCTTAGTGTTTTGATGTATTTAATTGGCTTCAAGTGTTCGAAAAAGTTCTTGAAATTTGTTACCTCTGCTTTCGTTAACTGTGGCTTTAGCCAGAACATTACAAAATGTTGTATCTGTCCATCAGTCGGGATTTGATTTTCTGACATCTTATCTTTTTTATTCCAAGATAAAAAAAATAGGCAAAAAAAAAGCGGTTATTAAAAATAACCGCTTTTGTATTCTTATGCTTTTTTAGTTTTTAGGTTGCACACGACCTGATTTTCTGTCTTCGCCTCTACCGATTAAATAACCGCCACCAGCTCCAACTAAACCACCGATAATGGCACCTCTACCTTTTTTCTTATCGATTAATGCACCACCAACTGCTCCGGCTGCACCACCAATTACTGTACCTTTAGCTGCATCACTCCAACCTTTTTTCTTAGCGGTTGGTTGTGTTCCACCATATGAGCTAGAGCTTCCGCCCGAACTGCTACCAGAACTTGCATAAGACCTGGTTGATCTTGATGACCGGGCTCCTGCCGCTCTTGCCGCAGCTAACTCTGCCTGGTGTTTGGCTTCTTTTTCTGCTTCTACTTTAGCTACTTCTGCTCTTTTGAAACTGTCTAAACGTAAACTATCTTTAACTGCCTTCACAGCAAGTTGTTTCTCTGCTTCTTGTTGTTTTAGTGCAGCTTCTTCTTTTGCTTTATTATTACAAGCAAACATTACTGAACTTAATGCGATTACTACAAATATCTTTTTCATAACGTTTTTTCTTTAAATGAATCTACTTCGGTATCCTAACCCTACTAGCAGGTTTCATTGAATGTGTGATTTAGTTAATTATCCGTCTTAGAGAAAAAATGATGCCAAAATTTTTTTATGCGCTAATTTAGTCTACCAGATCAATATACCAGAAACCGGAAAGCCCTGGTTTTGCCTGACATACATCTGCAGAATCTTCTTTCTGCATTGGTGCCGGATAGGTTCTAAATACTTTCTCTCCAATGGTGAAACTGATTTTATTTCGGAAGATTGGTCCTTCAAAAGCAAAAGTATGGAACTCGCCATTTTCTCCACAAGGGTCGATATTTTCTGGAAGTGAATCAATTAAGGTGCTGGTAATTACTTCTCCACAGATATCTTCGAGGTTACTCTGTGTGCAAACTATGATGGTTTTATAGGTCAGACTTAAAAATTCTGCGATCAAATCCTTTGTGTTTTTCTTCCAGAGTGGAAAGATTGCACTTAAACCAACTTCCCTTAACTTATTTTCCCGATAGATACGGAGGTCTTCCAAAAAGATGTCTCCAAAAATAGAATGGGTGATTCCCTCATTTTGAAATTTACTGAGGTGGAAAGCCATTGCCTGATCATATGTTTCCATATCGGGCATTTCCCCTAAGCGAATTTGATATAAAGGAATACCAATGCTTTCTGCCTGGGCAATCAGCAACGCCTCTCTCACCCCATGCATTGAAACGCGGTTATATTTTTCAGTTACGGTGGTAACGAGATAGCGGATTTCTATAGAGGGATCCTGAAGTACATAATGTAAGGCAAGTGTACTGTCCTTACCGCCACTCCAATTGAAAATACAAATCCTTTTATCCATTTAATAAAATGGCTTTTAGCGCCTCCATTCCGTCGACGGCATTCTTTTCTATGGAGATCACATTTTTATAACGCCTTACATTGGGCGTTTTCGGGTCAACGATATACTTTGTTGTGCCTGAAGGAACAAAATCAATTAATCCGGCAGCCGGATAAACGGCCAGAGATGTTCCTATTAAAATAAATAAATCTGCTTTACTACAGATCCTGGCTGCCACTTCAATCATAGGTACAGCCTCTCCAAACCAAACCACATGTGGGCGAAGCTGACTACCCAATTCGCAACATTCACCCATATTAATTTCGGTTCCCGAAATGGGGTAAGTTATATTGGGATTAATATCTGATTGAGATTTGGTAATAATCCCATGCAGGTGTATTACTTTTTTTGAGCCCGCACGTTCATGTAGGTCATCTATATTTTGGGTAACAATTTCAACATCATAGTTGCGTTCCAACGCTGCCAGTGCAAAATGTGCGGCATTGGGTTCTGCAGCAACAACCTGTCGCCGCCGCTCATTATAAAATTGCTGCACCAATTCCGGATCCCGTTCCCAGGCCTCCGGTGTTGCTACATCTTCAATATTATATCCCTCCCAAAGTCCGTCCGAATCACGAAAAGTTCTTAAACCACTTTCTGCACTGATCCCTGCGCCTGTTAAAACCACTAATTTCATCGTGCTAACTTAAACAGGTTGATGAACGGATACCTCATGACGGAGGTTTACAAATTTCTTACTGATATGGTCATTGGCTATGAATATTTCCGGATGAAACATACAAGCCAGCGCCTCAATGCCTTCCACTAACGTACCTACACTTGGCTGCGTAAACATATCAAAATCGGCGATATAAACCTTGTTTTGCCTGACAGCTGTTAAGTCAGTCCATCCGGCTTTAGCCGTAATTAAACTCATTTCCTCACGAGATCTATTGACATCGAAACCGCAAGGCGCAATCACTAAAACTTCGGGATTGTATTTTAAAATCTTTTCCCATGGCGTAACAATAGAATCACCTGCAGGGTTAGATAGCATATCCACTCCGCCCGCGGCTGCGATTTGAAATGGGATCCAGTGTCCACAATTGTAAACAGGTTCAATCCACTCCATTAGCATTACGCGCTTCAATGGTGCCTTGTTTGCCCTTAATTTATCTAAAATTGCATCTGTCTTCTGTTGCAGTTTAGCTAAATAATGAAGCGCAACCTCTTCCCTGCCCAATGCCCTGGCTATTGTGATGGCACATTCGTAGACATCTTGTAGATTATTGGGCGATAAAGGAACCACTGTAGGTTGCCTGCTCAGTTTCATGACGGCTGTTTCCGTACAAACGGTATCAATATTACAAACCTCACAAATGTCTTGAGTAAAAACAATGTCTGGAGCAATGCTTTCTAAGAGTGCATCATCAACCCAATATAAACTTTTTCCCTGTGCTTTAGACGCGGAGAAAATCCGGTCTATTTCTATACTTGAATAGTTTTTGCCTTCGAGAATGCACCTCACTACTTTAGGTTGATCGGCCGCTTCCTTCGGGCATTCGAACGTTACGCCATGCAAATATTCTTGCAGGCCCATATCATAAATCATTTTAGTAGCGGCAGGTAAAAAGGAAACAACTTTCATGGGCTGGAATATTAATTAGGGTTTGAAGAACTTCAAGACTTTATTTTTAGCTGACGATTGAAATCGCATAACTAAAAAGTTAAAGATAAAAAAAATCCTCTTTTGAACCGAATCAAAAGAGGATTTATCGATAGAATATCTGTCGTTATAATTTCTGTGTCTGTAACTTTAAAACCGGGAATTTCGATTTTAAAATCTCGAAAGCGCCGAAAAGAATAACCCCGTAAATCAGTGTTCCTTCTAAAAATCTGATTTCAAAAGGAATGGCACGTGCCAGACATAACCAGAAACCAGGTAAATCTTGTGTATATGACGGATTTTTAAACCAAACGCCAAAATCTGTTACAATCCAGTGAATAAAAACAATTGCCAGTGTAGAACCTAAAAGGCTTACTGCGTTAATTTTATTTGATAAAATCCGGCCTACTACTACCATTAGAGCAAAAGCGATATATGTCCAGTACCAGCCTTCGTAAAGAAAGCCATTGCTAAATTCTTTAAAAATAGTATTGGCTAAGATGAAATCACTTAAAAACAAGCTGAGCAACGGGAAAGCAAATGCTTTTAGGTTGTCTTTAAAGTAAGCGCCACCAAATAATGCAACGGCTCCTATTGAGGAGAAGTTTGCAAATTGAAGCGCATCAGAATTAAAAGTAATGAGCAAGCGCAAAGCCGTAATGACCAAGATCATCAATAACAAGATAATATTGCGTGGATTGAATTTTAGATTAGACATGCTTTTCTGACAAATTTTATGCTGTAAAGTTATATTTTCTTATCGGATATTAAAAGTTACACCTGTATTAAAGTTGAAACCTAAGGTGTTATAACCGATAATTTCGCTATATTTTTCATTTAAGATATTTTTCGCATCGAAGAAGATTTTTACTCTTCTCTTCGCTAATGCATATTCTGCATAAGCGCTCAGCAATTTATAGCCTGGCAAGTTTTCAATTGCATAAGTATTAAAGTTACCATCAGTGCGTGTTCCGAAGTAACGATAATTTGCATTTACATATAAGTTAGCTGTTGCCTGGATGCCAGCAGTTACGCCAAAAGAATGCTTAGGTCTTCTGAAAAGAAAATCTTCTACTTTATTATTTACACTATTGTATTCATTTCCTTCTACGTAAGAATAATAACCATTAATGTCAAGTTTCCAGATCTTAACTGCCGGTTCAATTTCAAAACCTTTAACTTTTTGACTTTCCTGATTGATATATCCGGTTGCAAAATCGTAAATAATCGCATCAGTTAAATCTCTTTTGAAACCTGCAACGCGTAAAGAGAACCTGTTTTCAGCAAAACTGAAATTTGCACCAGCTTCATAGTTCTGAGATTTCTCTGGTTTCAGATTCAAATTGGCTCCAAATTGCCCGAATAACATATTCAGTGTCGGAATTTTAAAAGCGGTGGAAACCGTTCCAAATAATTTAACTTCTTTAATGATGTTAATACTTGGGGTTATGGTGTAAGTATAGTTCTCTCCATATTGTTCATGTTTGTTGTAACGGCCACCAACTTCAAGGTTGAAAACACTTAAGTCATGAAGGAATAATGAGCCATATGCTGCAAAGATATTTGTTTCCGGACGGTTAGCACCAGAGCTTAAACGCATTTCGCGGTTTTCAATTCCAGCTAACAGATCTAACTTATTACCTAATTTTTGATTGTAAAATAAGTCGATCAAGCTGATGCTTCCTGAGCCTATACTGTTATAAGGAAAACCATCAAAACTACTCGAAGTATTATTTGAAGTATTTTGATAACTATAGTTTAGGTTGATTTTACCGGAACCAAAATCGTATTTGCTATTTAAACCACCGCTAAAGTTTTTTAATGTAGTGTTGTTTGCCGGTAAACCATCAGCGAAAGCACCTTCATCGATCTTGTAATTTCCACGGTAATAGCGAACAAATGGATTAATGGAAAAACGTTTATCTAACTGAATGCCGAAAGTTGCATTTACACCGTCTGTTTTATAGCCGTCTTTATCAAATTCGGTATTATTTCCTGCCGGATTAGCCGCTTCTGATATACCATCGCTTTTTTGATGAGTGTAATTTACATTATAGGTAAATCCATCAACAGCGCCATTTAAGCCGATTGTTCCTTTATAAGTTTCATAACTACCTGCACTGGCTACACCGAAAATGGTATTTCCTTTTTCGCCGCCTTTTTTCGTTACAATGTTGATGACCCCCGCAATGGCATCAGAACCGTAAATGGTCGACTGTCCACCTCTTAAAATTTCGATATGGTCAATTTGATCGATTGAGAACAAACGTAAGTCGAAGGCCCCGCCATTTCCTGATGGGTCATTTTGAACGATTCCATCAATCAATACTACGGCATAAGCACTACCAGCGCCTCTAAAAAATATTGATTTGTTTAACCCTGGATTACTGGTTGAACCTGCCACGATAATGCCGGCCTGCTCGCTAATTAATTCTGGTAATGATTTACCATTGCTGCGATCTAAAGTTTCGCGGCTGATGATGCTCACTACTTTACCTGTTTGCGATTGCTTTTGATCGTTTTTGGTAGCTGAAATAACTACATCTTTAAGTCTCAAGGAATCTTGGGCATTAGCTTGGCTAATACCGAATTGCACCAGGCCGATGCCTGCTGCAAAAATTAGTTGTTTTTTGTTCATTTGATTGTGAGTTTTGCCCACAGCCAACAGATAGAAAAGGAAATGAAAATACGAAACCGTTAAGTACTCCAATCCTAGCTTCAATCCCCGAAAGCTATGAAATTATATACTTATGGCAGGTCTTCTGACTTACTCCCGGTTTTTGAGCCTTCCCATTAATTGATATTAACAGTGGCATAGATTCAAAAATCGTTACGGAGCTTACAGCTGCGGGACAGTTGCAGAATTACACTGCATTCCCTTTTAATTCTGGCACAAAGTGCACCGGAAACCAAAAGCGCTGCAAAAGTAGTAAAATAAAGCTATTCGTGAAATGTTTGTCTTATTCGGCCATTAATATTGTCTTGGTTTCTTCCAGCTTTGCTTCTTCTTCATCAGTTACTACAGGAAAATCAAGATTAAGTTGTTTAAGACGCTCCAGAATTATCTCGCTGATGGCTAAACGGGCAAACCATTTTTTATCTGCGGGAATAACATGCCATGGGGAAACTTCTGTACTGGTTTCGTTGATCGCATCTTGATAAGCGTTCATATATTTGTCCCAGTGTGCCCTTTCTTTAATATCCCCGGAAGAGAATTTCCAGTTTTTTGTCGGGTCTTCGATACGCTCCAGGAAACGTTGTTTTTGCTCATCCCGGCCTACATTCAGGAAGAATTTTAGAATCACGGTTCCATTAGCACTCAAATGTGATTCAAAATTTCGAATACTTTCATAGCGTTGTTTCCAAAAATTCTTGTTCACCTTTTTCACCTCTTGAATACCCGGGATATTTTCATTCAATATATATTCGGGATGCACTTTACAAGCCAGTACATTTTCATAGTGAGATCGGTTGTGGATCCCGATCCTTCCCCTTTCTGGTAGTGCCAGGTAATGGCGCCATAGAAAATCGTGCTCGTATTCTTTCACCGTAGGTACTTTAAAACTAAAAACCTGGCATCCCTGAGGGTTTAATCCACTCATTACATGTGCTATTGCGCTATCTTTTCCTGCGGCATCCATGGCCTGAAAAATGATTAAAATGGAATGTGTACCTGCAGCATATAGTTTTTCCTGCAAGTGGCTAATCTCTATTTTCGTCTTAATCAATTCGTCCTTTGCCTTCTCTTTATTATAGCTGCCAGTAAAGTCAGTCTCAAAGTTTTTCAAAGAAAATTTTTTATAGCCTTGTACAATTAGCGCTTTAAATTCGTTCTTCATACTTATGCTTGGTTTTAGATAATTTAGTGTATCAATATTTTAAATATAGAACTAAAAAATAAGTAAATTAAAAACGTTAATTTGCATATAGAGTTTTTTATATTTAACGCTTCAGCATTTACCAAAAGTTCACCTTAGCCAATATGTTTAAAGAGATAAAAAACAAGTACTTACGTTATTCTGCAATATTTTTCTTCTTCATAATAATTTTCTTTTCCGCACTTCAGCTTAATTTTCTCTGGCTCTTTGGTTATTCTCCCAGCACGCACGACATTAAAATGCCTACCCTCCGGGTCGGATCTGAACTATATACTTCAGATGGTAAGCTGATTGGACGATATTTTAAGGAGAATAGAACGCCAGTAAATTTTGAAGAAATTTCTCCGAGTGTAATTAATGCATTAGTAGCTACGGAGGATGTTCGTTTTTACAAGCACTGGGGGGTTGATGCACAAGCTGTTGGCCGTGCCGTAATTGGCTTAGGTGAAAAAGGTGGCGCAAGTACCATTACCCAGCAACTGGCGAAAAATTTATATAGAACCCGGTATAATAAATCTCAGGGACTTTTGGCAAAAATTCCGGTGATCAGAACTGTGATATTTAAGTTAAAGGAATGGTTAACAGCCGTTAAGCTCGAGTCACATTATTCAAAAAATGATATCATTACCATGTATTTAAATACCGTTTCTTTCGGTAATAATGCATATGGAATTAAAACAGCCAGTAGAATTTATTTTGATAAGGATGCAAATGCACTAAGCGTAACAGATGCTGCAATGCTGGTGGGGATGCTGAAAGGTACCACCATGTACAACCCTACTAAAAACCCCGAAAGAGCGCTCGAACGGAGAAATGTAGTGTTAAGGCAAATGAATAAATACAAATACTTAAGTAAAGATAGCTTAGCTGCCCTTTCCAAAGAACCAATTAAGCTTAAAGAAGGTGAGCTGGAAGATGGAAGCGACGGTGATTCATATTTAAGGGCTGCTGTAGCGAAATACCTGGAAAAATGGTGTTTAGATAATGGCTACGATCTGTATGAAGATGGATTAAAAATTTACACCACTATCGATTCAAAACTTCAAAAGTATGCCGAAGAAGCGGTAGCTGAGCAAATGAAGACCCTACAACGCAGATTTTACAGCGTTTGGGGAAATGAAGATCCATGGTATGATTCCGAAAAAAATAAGGTAAACTATCCGGAACGGGCAATGAAAAATTTACCGGTTTACGCGATGTTAATGAAGAGGTTCCCGAATCAGCCTGATTCCGTCGAAGCTTATTTCAATAAAAAGAAAAAGATGAAGATTTTCACTTACAAAGGTGATCGCGATACTTCGTTTTCGACGCTTGACTCTATTCGTTATTACGGTAAGATCATGAATACCGGAATGATGACCATGGAGCCAGCGAGCGGAAAAATAAAAGTTTGGGTGGGTGGAATTGACCATAAGTTTTTTAAATATGATCACGTCAATCAGTCAAAACGCCAGGCAGGATCAACTTTCAAACCTTTTGCTTATTTAACAGCCCTGGAACAAGGAATGAGTCCTTGCGATAAATTTACGGACAAACCAGTCAGAATTAAGTATCAGGATAAAGGTGAAACCAAGTATTGGGAGCCTAAAAATGCTGATTATAATATTACCTATCAGGAAATGAGCTTACGCTGGGCAATGGCAAGATCTGTTAATACCATTACCGCACAGGTTACAGAGAAGGTAGGTTGGGATAACGTAGTTAAATATGCTCATGAATGCGGAATAGACAGCCATTTGGAATCTGTACCATCAGTAAGTTTAGGATCGAATGATGTAACCGTTTATGAAATGGTAAAGGCTTACAGTACCTTCATGAATAAAGGCATTAAAACAGATCCGATTTTAGTCGAAAAAATTACTGATCAGGATAATAATATTATTGATGAATTTAAACCGAAAACAAAGCGCGTATTAACCGAGGAAATTGCCTGGTTAATGACTTACATGTTCCGTGGTGGTATGGAAGAGCCGAGAGGAACTTCTCAGGCTTTGTGGGAATGGCCGAATTTATTTAAAAAGAATAACCAGATTGGGGGTAAAACCGGAACTTCATCAGATTATGTAGATGCCTGGTACATGGGGTTAACCAAAGACCTGGTAACCGGAGTTTGGGTAGGTTGTGACGAAAGAACAGCACACTTTAAAAACGGTGAACAAGGGGAAGGTTCCAGAACGGCCCTCCCTATCTTTGCTAAGTTTATGGAGAAGGTTTATCTGGATCCATCTACTGGTTATTCGTACGGACCTTTTCCAAAAGCTACTGTAGAAATTACTAGAAGCTACAACTGTCCGAGTCCGCAATACGTAAGAGATACCACTTCGGTAGATACGACTGCTGTAGATTCTACACAATTTGATGTACCTGAAACCGTGGATCCGGCTAATCCGGTAACGCCAGATGAACAAGAGGTAAAGAAGGAAGAAAAGAAACAAGATCCGGTTCAGAACCAACCTGCACCCGCTGTGCCGTTAACGCGGAAAGAGGAACGGGAGTTACGCAGAAAGCAGCGTCAGGAAGAAAGAGATAAGAAAAATAACGAGAATAATTAAATATTTCTGAAGAGAATATGGGTTGTTTTGAGCGAAGTTTTGAAATGTTAAATTTTAATAATGCTCAAAACAATTATTAGTTTTACGTTAATTTTCGTTTAATCTTTGAATTTTTACCAACGAATACTTTAAACCAAACATATGAAAAAAGGCTCTACTTTAATAAGGAGGTACCTTCCGATATTGATTCTATTTGTTATTTCATTTTCAGCTCAGGCGCAATATTTCGGACAAAATAAGGTAAGGTATAAGAAACTCGATTTCAAAGTGTTACAAACACCACATTTTGAAATCTACTACTATATTAAAAATGAAGCATTATTAAAGAAGTTTTCGCAGGAAGCGGAAACCTGGTATAAAATGCATCAGGAAGTTTTTAGAGATACTTTTTTAAAGAAAAATCCGATTATTTTATATAACAATCATCCTGATTTCCAGCAAACTACTGCGCTTCAGGGTGAGATAGGAATAGGTACCGGCGGTGTAACCGAAGCGTTGAAAAACCGTGTGATTATGCCAGTGATGGAGTTGAACAGTCAAACCAGACATGTACTCGGCCATGAGTTGGTTCATGCTTTTCAATACCATACCCTATTGGAGAAAGATTCCATCAGTATGGAAAATGTTGGTCAGACACCATTGTGGATGGTAGAGGGAATGGCAGAGTATCTGTCAATCGGTAAAAAGGATGCTTTTACTTCCATGTGGATGCGAGATGCCATGCTAAACCGTGATATCCCATCACTAAAAGACTTAACTAATTCAAATAAATACTTCCCTTACCGTTACGGGCAGGCATTCTGGACTTATATAGGCTCTCAATATGGAGACACCACCATTGTTCCTTTATTTAAGAATACTGCAAAATATGGTTACGAAAATGCCATCAGGTACACTTTCGGATACGATGATAAGACGCTTTCTGGCTTATGGAAAAATGCCATTGATGCACATTATAAGCCGATGTTGAAGGCAGATAGTTCTCAGATCAAGATTACGGGCACCAAAATTATTGATAATAAAAATGCAGGAAATATGAACGTCGCCCCTGCTTTAAGTCCGGATGGAAAATACCTGGCGTTTATGTCTGAAAAAGATTTATTTGGTATTGATCTCTTCCTGGCTGATGCCAAGACGGGCAGAATCATTCGGAAACTAAGTAGCCAGATTAGCAATGGCCACATTGATGATTTCAACTTTATTGAATCTGCCGGGGCATGGTCGCCGGATAGCAAACAGTTTGCTTTCAGTATTTTTAGCCATGGGCGGAACCAAATTATGATCATTAACGTCGCAAACGGATCAACTGTATCTCAAACGGCAATGGATCAGGTACAGCAATTTGGGAACTTAACGTGGTCGCCGAACGGAAAAGACATTGCATTTTCTGGAATGGTTGAAGGACAAAGTGATATCTTTTCTTATAACCTGGATTCAAAGAAAGTTACTCAGGTCACTAATGATGTGTATTCAGATTATGCGCCTAATTATTCACCTGATGGAAAGAAGATTGTTTTCTCTTCAGACAGAGCGGCTATTCAAGGAAATAACATTAATGTCGTAAACCCGATCAACCTGGCTATTTATGACATTGAGAAAAATGCAGTGAGCAATTTAAATGTGTTTCCCGGAGCGAATAATTTAAATGCACAGTTTTCCGGCAATAGTCAGAATATTTATTTCCTGTCAAATAGAGATGGATTTCGAAATCTCTACAAGTATAACTTTGAAGATAATACGGTAGACCAATTAACTGATTATTTTACAGGGATCAGTGGTATCACTGAATTTTCTCCCGCAATTTCTGTTTCCACCACTGATGATATTGTTTACAGTTATTACCGTTACCAACGTTATACCTTATATAATGCGAAACTAAGCAGTTTCAAGCCAACGAGAATAGGAAACAAAGAGGAAAACTTTGATGCGGCGATCCTCCCTCCTATGGAAAATATCGGTGTAAACATTGTCAATTCTAACCTGAACAATTTTGATCGGTTTGAAAAAGTAGTGGCCGATTCTTTAAAAATAGTAGCCTATAAGCCGAAGTTCAGATTGGATTATCTGGCTAATAGCGGAGTCGGGGTTTCTTCGAGCCGTTTCGGTACTGGTGTATCCGGTGGTATTGTGGGGATGTTTAGTGATATTTTAGGCACCAATCAGATAATAGCTAACATCTCTGTAAACGGAGAAATTTATGATGCAGGAGGTTTAGTTGGTTACATCAATCAAAAAAGCAGGATCAACTGGGGAGCTGCAGTTTCCCACATTCCTTACGTATCAGGTTTTAATTCAACGAGCTTTGAAAAACTTCCGGCTGATAACAATACAACCGTTGATGCTCTATCCCAAAATACAGATATCATCAGAACTTTTGAAGATCAGGTGCAATTGTTTGGCGCCTATCCATTCAGTAAGATCCATCGTTTTGAGTTAGGTGGTGCCTTCTCGCGTTATAGCTATAGAGTAGATCGCTACAGTAACTACTATAATTCAGCCGGGAATTTTATTGGTTCTGATCGAAAACGAATTTCCAATGAAGTTGCTACACAGGATTACGGCGTTCCGTTTAATTCATTTACGCTTTATCAATTGAATGCAGGTTTTGTTGGAGATAACTCCATTTTCGGATTGACTGGTCCGTTGGATGGCTTCAGATACCGTGTAAGTGCAGAGAAGTATTTTGGTACCTATAATTTTTCAGGTTTCACCGCCGATTTAAGAAAGTACTGGAGATTGAAACCTGTTACCATTGCAGCAAGAACCTATAATACGATGAGAATTGGCGACGATGCTGACCGTCTTTATCCGATGTATGTTGGTTATCCGTATCTGGTTCGGGGTTATGAATCAAATTCAATCTATAAAACAACTTCAGCACAGTCTTCAGAGTCTTTCGATATTAACCAATTGACAGGAAGTAAGATTGCCGTTTTTAATTTCGAATTACGGTTGCCGTTTACCGGACCTAAAAAGTTAGCAGCCATACCCTCAAAATTCTTGTTTAGTGATTTGAATTTATTTTTTGATGCCGGGTTGGCATGGACAAACGATACGCAGGTAAAGTTTAAAAGTGAGCCGACTTACACCACGGAAATTTTAAGAGATAATTCGGGTAATCCTGTTTTAGACACTCAGGGTAAACAAGTCACATTCCAGTCGACAACTGAACGTGTGCCGGTTATGAGCGTTGGCATTTCATTGCGTGTTAATATTTTCGGTTATTTTGTATTGGAGCCTTATTATGCAATTCCTTTTCAACGGAAAGATGTTAAAGGTGGCGTATTTGGTTTAACTTTTGCGCCAGGTTGGTAATTCTGTCAGCTTATTACGCGATGCATTCATTTTAAAATAGGAGTAGTTTTTGTATGATGAAAAAAATTTTATTGATCTTTTTATTTTCAATCCGGGCATTAGCTTTTGCGCAGGTGACCGAACCGGCAAACAATCCAAAAGAATGGTCTGAAAAAACAGAACCTTTCAGAATTGCTGGAAATCTTTACTATGTAGGAACTTATGATTTAGCATCGTACCTGATTGTAACAGATAAAGGGAACATTCTAATTAATACCGGATTAGCCAATTCACTTCCTATTATTAAAGAAAATATCAAAACATTAGGCTTCGATTATAAATCAATCAAGATATTGCTTTTAACGCAGGCTCATTTCGATCATATGGGCGCAATGGCAGACATTAAAAGAGAAACGGGGGCAAAACTTTACGTAGATGCGCAAGACGCTGAAGCGCTGAGAACCGGTGGAAAATCAGATTATGAGCTTGGAAAGTATGGCGTAACCTTTAAGCCAGTACAGCCAGATATCCTTTTAAAAAATAACGGCCAGGTGAAATTAGGGAATACAACCTTAACCATGCTTCATCATCCGGGTCATACCAAAGGATCTTGTAGTTTCATATTTAATACGAAGGATGAAACTACTGCTTATAAAGTTTTAATTGCCAATATGCCTTCTATCATTGTAGATAGAAATTTTTCTGAGATAGTAGCTTACCCGAATATTCAAAAAGAGTATTCAGAAACTTTTAAAGCTATGAAAAAGCTCGATTTCGACCTTTGGGTTACATCTCATGCCAGCCAATTTGATCTTCATAATAAGCGGAAACCTGGAGATCCTTATCGCCCACAAATTTTTATGGATAAAAATAAGTTTTTTAATAATCTTCAGGATTTAGAAAACACCTTTTTAAAGAAAATAAAAAATTAGAATAGACCAACTCACCAACCCATTGAAGCAATTAAAACGTCCTTAATTGCTTTTTTTATGGTACAGAACAACCACTTATAGTAGAGATGAAATAGCTACGACAAGCTGGTAAAGGCCAGGTTAATCTGGTTGGTGATATTTCTATGCAATAAGATATTTTCGAAATCTAACCCAATAGTAAGGTCAATCCAATCTGGATTGCAAGAGCGAACTAAACGCTCTTTCTGCATTCTGGTAAACCTGCTGATGACTTTAAAACGGGCGAGTGCCTGGGCTTCACTTTTAAATTCTTCGAAGTATACTAAACGTGTTAATTGTTGCCCATTATCAAAAAACAAATTTGGCATTTGCTTATAGAAATCTAATGTTTTAATTAAATCTGAACTCATGCCTACATGCATGCTTGTGCGATTTCTGTCGGTAACGATGTAAACAAACTTTTTCATGATTTTTAAATTTTTAATTAAACTAAACTATTTAGTATGCCTTCTTGCAAATCAAAATAATATTACTAACTTTATGAGCATAAAATTACTAACTATTTTAGTAATTCCAAATTTATTTTAAACTTTATTTTTATGTCGAATATTTCAAATAATTTAAAGTATCTCAGAAAGAAAAAAGGCCATACACAGCAAAATTTCGCTGATATTATGGAAATTAAGAGATCGCTTATTGGTGCTTATGAAGAAGACAGAGCCGAACCTAAATATGATTTGCTAAAAAGAATAGCAGAATATTTCGAGTTAACTATTGATGAATTCATCAATGAAAAGATAAGCGACAGCTGGAAACCTAAACCTAAAAGCTCGGGTTCTAACCTAAGGGTATTAAGTATTTCGGTTGATCAGAACGATCGCGAAAATATTGAACTGGTACCGGTTAAGGCAAGTGCAGGTTATTTGAATGGTTTCTCAGATCCACAATACATCAGTGATCTGCCGAAATTTCAACTGCCATTGGCCGCCCTTCGTCAGGGTACTTTCAGGGCTTTTGAAATTATGGGTGATAGTATGTTGCCGGTTCAGCCTGGAAGCGTGATTATTGGAGAGTATTTAGATAACTGGAATGAAGTGAAAACGGGGGAAACCTATATTGTGATCAGCAAAAATGAAGGTGTGGTTTACAAACGTGCCGGAAATCGCTTCAAAGAAAATAAAGATTTAAAGCTAGTATCGGATAACAAGGTATACGATCCATATACCATTGCTGCCGATGATATTTTAGAAATTTGGCGTGCGAAAGCCTATATCTCTACGTCTTTACCAGAACCTGCACCAGATCCAACAATGGAAACCTTAACCCAAATGATGGCGCAGATGCAAAAGTCAATTTCGCAGCTTAACAAAAATTAACACTTTTTAACTTATGCCAGATTAAACTGTTTTGACCTTTTCATCTCTATTATACAAACACATAAATAATACGAAATGAAAAAAGCAATTCTAACAATCGCAATAGCTGTAATGGGTTTTACCGCTGCGTTCGCACAAGACAGTACCAGAAGACCAAGAAAGCAAATGCCTAAATTAACGGCAGAACAGCGTGCAGAAAAAGCAACTTCGCGGTTAGAGAAAGAGTTAAACTTAACTGCAGATCAGAAAAAGAAGATTTATGCAGTCGAACTGGACAACGCTAAAAACATAGAAACCTGGAGAAAAGCCGAAGAAGGTGCAAGGAAGGGAAAAATGGAGGAGCGTAAAGCAGTGCTTGACAAACAGAAAGCAAAAATAGACGGTATATTAACGGCAGAGCAAAAAACAAAAATGGAAGCTTTTCGTGCTGAAGCCAGAGAAAAAGGTAACAGAATGCATAGAGGCTTGCGTCATGGCGATAGAAAAGGTAAAGGGCCGGAAGCACCTACTCCTCCAGCAAAAGGCTAGATTTTAACCACAATATTCGATAATAAAAATGCCCCGATTCGGGGCATTTTTTATTAGATATTAATTCACAGCAGAAACTATTTTCAGTTTAAATAGCCGCTTTTCTTCAGAAAAGTTGACCAAACCTCATATCCGGCAGGAATAAGATGTAAACCATCTTTCGTCAATTCAGCGCGTAAGTGCTTATCCTGATCTGTGAAAACCGGATAAAGATCAACCACCGTGACATGCTTAGTGCTGAATTTTCTGATCTCCTCATTTAAATAAAGGATATGTTCATCTTTGCCATAATGGTTTTTGAATTTTTCGAAAGCACTGTTTACAGGCAATAATGTATTGAAATAGATTTGAGTCTTCTTAGATCCTTTTCTAATTCGGGCAATCATTTGTTTATAATTTCTCAAAATGATACTGTCTGGAATATTTCTGGAAATATCGTTAATCCCAATGAGAATGAAAATCTTTGATGGTTTTCCGTCAATCACATCTTGAAGCCTATCTAAAACACCAAAGGTGATGTCGCCAGAGATACCACGGTTTTTAGCCTGTGGTAAATCTAAAAGTTTAGACCAGTCTGTTCCAGCGGTGATACTGTTTCCAAGAAACACGATATCCTTTTTCGATTTTGGATCATCTTTAAACTTCTTTACCAACTCTATATATTTACCTGGCCGGTAAGTACTATCCCACTGTACTGTTTGTGCGTTTACAGTAGTAATGGAAATCAGTAAAAAACTAAGTGCGGTTAAACATTTATAGAAAGAATTTATTTTCATGAGTTGATTTAGTTATATTCTTCAAACATAATTATTTTGCCTGAACTAAAATATCAGGATAGTCAGAAATTATTCCATCCACCTTTAAAGCTTTTAGTTTTTGAATGTCTTCCAGTTTATTGGCAGTCCAGGGAATAACTTTTACGCCATCTGCATGTGCCTTACTTACCAGTTCCGTATTCACCATTTGCCAAACCGGGCTTAAAATAAATGGCTTATAACCCAGATCTGCAATATTTTCATCGTAACTTTTCTTGTTAGCCACTAAGAACGACGTTTTTATCCCAGGATAGTTCTTCTTGATCAGTTGAATAGTGCGTTTATCGAATGACTGAATCACTACGAAGGGTACAATCTTTTTCTTTTCAATTACCTCCATCAACAGTTTAACAAAAACCTCAGGTGTTGGATTCGTTACGCCATCTCCCAGCGGACTGCACTTCGTTTCAATGTTGTAAAAAACCTGCTGGCGTTTATTCTTCTTAATATCTTGCTGAACAGAGTCAATCAGATTTGCCAACAAAGGAATGTAACGTTTTACCTTTCGCTGTGTTGGAAATGCAGCATAATATTTTGTTCCAAGATCAAATTGCTTCAGTTCTGCATAATCCATCCCAAATACCGGATATCGTTTTGCATCAGCTTCCGGGATCTCTTTTCCATCAGACATAAGCATAAATGCAGGACTCAGATAATCATCATGAGTAACCACCACTTGCCCATCTTTTGTGACGTGGGTGTCCATTTCTAAAGTAGTAATTCCTTTGATTTTTAAGGTATTGGCCATCGCCATGATGGTATTTTCAGGTACTAAACCCCTCCCGCCCCGATGAGCTTCTGCGCTGAAGGCCGGAAAATTAATCTTCTTTTGTCCATAAGAATGAAGAGCCACCAAAGAAACGGTAGTTATTAATATTGCTGATAAATTCAATTTCATTTTGTAAGATTATAAGAAGCTGTTTTATAGTTGATTAGTTAATAAACTTAAGCGTCTACCTCTGTGATAAATTTTTCACCAAAACGATCTGTTGCCACTACCTTTACCTTTTTAACAGCAGGCTCAAAATGTGCCATAAACAGGTGATCGGTTGATCTTGCTTCTACGAAAGGTCGTGGATTTGGCAACTTATCACCTTTGTATAATTTAACGGCTAATGGATCAAAGCCATCTTGTTGCGCAAGTGTTCCCATCGCTTTGCCGTCTAAGAAATATTCAACCTTCCATTCAGGATCATAATTCCAGACATTGGCGATTACCCTTTTCTGATTTGTTAAGGTCTCCACATAAACCGATAATTGATCTTTTCTGTCTCTGCCAGTTGATTTATAATACCATTTCAGACTTGTTCCGTCTACTTCGTACACGCCATATCCGCACGGCGTTCCGTCTTCGCAAATCGGACCAGTCCACCAGCCGCCACAAACCGTTCCATGATTATGTTCATACACACCATTTTTGATTACATTTTTATTGAAGTGTGTGTGTCCGGACATAATATGGACATTCTTGAAATCTTTAATTACTGCGTAAAAATCTTCATTGTTTTTTACTGAATTATGCACGGGAATATGCAGACATATAATCAGAAGGGCATCTTTCTTTACAAACTGCAAATCTTTTGCCAGCCAATCCAGTTGCGTTGGTGTAATATAACCATCGTAATTCCGCTCTGTTCCCAGATAGCGTACATCGTCTAACACTACATAATGTGCCTTACCCCTGTTGAAAGAATAATAGGTGGGGCCGTAATGCGCCTGGAAAGTCCGGTCAGCTGTATCGTCGCCACCTTGTCTGTAATCCTGGTCGTGGTTCCCGAGTGCCTGAAAGAAAGGAATGCCGATTTTTGCAATAGCTTCATCATATGCTGGAAACAGATCGAAGTTATCCCAAACCAAATCTCCAACGCCTATGCCATGCACCAATGTTTTTCCCATTCCCTCTACCGTTTTTCTGGTATCAGGCACAGAAGTTTCCATCATCTGTTGTACATCACTTTTGTTTTTCACCTGTGGATCTGCCCAAATAATGAAGTTATGCTTATGATCGTTTTGTTTTAAAGGCTGAAGATCAAAGTTTAATTTTCCTGCGGTATCTGGTTTATAATAGTGTCTGGAGATGCTGCTTTCTGTTTTAAACTCGTAACCTGAAGGTGTACTAATCCAAACAAAACGGGCAAGATCGTGCAACTTAATTTCATAATGGCCCGTTTTGTCAGTTTGTACCACCTGATAACCATCCGAAATTACTGCGCCAGCCACCGCTTTACCTTTGCTGGTAACTGATCCGCTAACTACACCATCAACTGCAAATAAAGCGGAAGGAAAAGATTTTAGGCTAACGAATAGTGTTGTGGTTAATAAACTGGTTTTTTGGATAAAAGATCTTCTATTCATAATTTTTTAATGTTGAAACAAATGAATCAAGCCATTATTATGGATGGCTTGATTCATTAATTAATTTACCAGGGTTGTAAAGCCTGTTGCTTGTTCGATTTCGGAAAGCTGTGAATTTGCTTTCAGTTCAATACCTCTGGCTGCTCTTCCTGTACTCCATAGGCCAGTTGTTGCGTCGTAAACACCGCCAAGAACAGTGAAGTTAGTGGCTGCAGGAAAGGCAAACTTATTCGTATTGGTGCCTGCTCCGTAGAAACTCACCCGTTTTCTATTTTGAATGACACTGTATTTATCAGTATTGGTAATGCGATAGCCCACTTCTGGCGGACCAGCGCTGTAAATGCTTCCGCCTCCACCAAACATCACCACATCTAAAGGAGTTGAGGTAGCGGTTACATTTATGCCATCGAACACTGCAATGCCAGCTACATTTCCGCTGTTAGCCAACAAGTTGGTTGTTGCTGTTCCAAAACCGTCACCATTCACTGTGGCATACTGCATACTCTTAATCCACACAGCACCGCTGATATTTGTGGAGCCGGCACCCCAGATATTTTTATTGCCACCTACATAACAGAATTGTCCTTTCTTAACCGTTCCGGATGTGATATTAAACTTGTACGTTCTTACACCGCCCATTGCCCAGCCCAGAACTGGTGCTGCTGTAATCCCTGCATTATTAGTGGTTACAATGGCCATTGGTGTAACTGCAAAATTGATATCCTTTGTAGCTTTAAACTGCATGTATTCATAATTGGCATCAGAACTTGTTGGGTCGATCAGGTAACCTGTAATTACTAAAGGCGAAACTTTGATAATGTCAAGTTCATAAACGTCGTCCAGGTATCTCGGCCAAACCTGAATTGCATTATTTGACGTTTTAAATGCGATTCCGGTAAAATCAGCAAATGGAACCAGTGCGGCTTTAGCCAATGAAGCATTTGCTTCGGTATGCACCGCCACCTTACCGAAACCATCATTGATTATTTTATCACCCACGAAAACCTCGCCAGTTGCAGGTTCCGGTTCTACCACTCCCTTGCTAACCGTTACTAATGTGCTTTCATAAAAATCGGGAGAACTGCTGAGTGTTCCTGCGTTGACAGCTCTTACCCTAACACTCCTGTTCGAAGCGATCTTTTTTACCTCGCTTGAATTTACCCCGGTGAGTTGAAGAATACCGTTTTCACGCTTTAACGTGCTTCCCTCTATCTTGATATGAACGGAATCTCCAGGCAGATATTTACCAGCTTCTGCCCCAATGTTAAGTGCGATGCCTCTTAAAGAATCAATACCGCTTCCTGTAATTCTGCTGTTTTGCAAGATCAATAATCCGGCAGGAACATTTCCATTTCCCTGATCAGAAATAACCACGCCTCTGATGCTGTTCGCACCAGCAAGGTTGGAAGTATTTAATTGAACTTCTGCATTTTTATAAAGTTTGCGTAAGTCGAAATTCGCAATAAACGGGCTCGGGTTTACCAGCACTAAATCGCTGTCACGCTTGCAGCTCCATAGGGTACTGCCGAAAATAAAAATAGCAGTTATGTATAATATTATCTGTTTCATAATTCTCGGTTAAGGTTTTTGCCACCAGACAAGTGTATTAATATCATCCGCACCCTGAGCGGCAACTGCATTGCGGTAAGCCGTCGGGTTTGTAGATTGTGTAACCAATGGATAATTGAGTCTCGCAGGCATCTGACCGCCATTGGCAAATCCAGTTCCAGTCTGTAAAAAAGGATGTTTTGTTCGGCGATACTCTAACCACTGTTGAAAATCGACTAAAAATAATGCATAGTATTTCTGAATCTGAATTAGCTGCATTTTACTTGGTGAATTCCTGGTTTGGTTATCTAAAGGCAACGCATTGCTCCAGGCAATATCTGCTGCATTTACATAACTGATTACCTCCGGATCAGTGGCGCTGGTGAATCGTTCGGGCATCCAATAATTTACAGCATCTGCAATTCCTTTCAGATAGTAGGTTTCTCCCGTTCCGTTAATCCAGCCTTTTGCCGCTGCCTCTGCCAATATGAAATCAACCTCAGCACAATTCATAATAATTCCTGTGAAACGATCAGTCTGTAAGGTATAAGGTGCATTGGTAGCATCAGAATAAAAATAAGATTGTTTTTTTACTGAATTTCCAGCATCATATCCGCTAGGTACACCAACATATCCATCGGGTCCTGGTGCAATTCCAAACCGGTTAACATTATTTTTTCCCAGCTGGGGATTAACGCGTGGATCTGCCCAGGCCGTAAGGTTACCTAAAAAGAAGTCGGTAATGGCAGGCGTTCTAAAGTCAACTGCCCGCACACCAATCATAAATGGTGAGGAATAAACAGCCGTACTGCTATTGGTACCATTCCATAAAATCTTTGCTGTGTGCGCATTATTCTCCATAATCGGATAATTTGCTTTATTCGTATCTGCTATTTCTTTGATTTTAGCAATCACTTGTGCACTCATTTCCGATTTACCGGAAATACGGAGTAATAATCTTAAATATAAAGAGTTACCAAACCTTCGCCACTTGCTAATATCTCCCTGATAAACTGGATCAGCAGAAGCAGAAATCGCTTTTCCCTCCGCCAGCAATTTATTTGCTTCTTCTAGCTTAGCTAAAAGATCTATGTAAATATCCTTTTGTTTATCAAAGGCAGGCTCGATAATTCCTTCTTTGCCTTTATTGGCATCAAAGTATGGAACATCCCCATAAACATCAGTCAGCAACTGAAATACCCAGGCTTGGGTAATCAAAGAAATTCCTTTATAAGAGTTATTTAACGATTCTGGCTGATTGGCAATGTTGTAGATATCCCGTAAATTAGTTAATTCAACGTACCAGTTATTCCAGGTGTAATCAGCCCAGTTCCGGCGAACATCGTAACGGAAAACCTTCCCTTCAGAATCGCTGATATCTACGGTAACCTGCATTAACTCATTGTTAAAACTTCGGTTCCTCGACATATTTGTAGAGAGCACATTTACTAAAGCTGGTGCCAATAACTGACCTGCAGTGGTAGTAGAACGGCCAATCGGATCTGTATTAACTTCGTTAAAATCTTTTTTACAAGAGAAAGCCGATAAACAAAGTAGCGCTATCAATAGATAGCTTGTTATTTTATTTCTTGTTTTCATTGTCTTTATATTATAATCCCACCACTAAACGAACGCCATAACTTCTGGTAGATGGCAACTGTCCGGTTTCAAATCCCTGCACAATATCAGTGCCCGAAAGTGTTCCAAATTCAGGATCAAATGCCGGCCATGGCGACCAGATGAATAAATTCCGGCCATAAGCGCCGATAGTTAGCTTGGAGAAGCCAATTCTTTTTAAGAAAGCTTGACCGAAAGTGTAAGTGATATTAGCCTCTCTGAATTTTAAATAATCTGTTCTGAATACGCTACCCTCTGCCTGGTCAGATCCATAAAGGGAGGTGTAAAAACTTTCCAGATTGGTGGCCACTACATCATTTGGCCGATAAGTGCCATTTGGATTTTGAACCACTCCATCTCCAACTACACCATTGTACCTTCCTGGTACCGTAAGGTTAAGTTTTCCTAAGGCTGCCATTCTGGAGAAAGTAAGTGAATGAGCTACTGCGCCAAGCTGGGCATCAAATAATCCGTTGATGCTGAACTTGTCGTAAGTTAATGTTGAACCAAAACTGAATCTGAACTTCGGCATGGTGTTTCCTAAATAAATTAAATCAGAAGTGCTGATTTTAGCATTACCTGTCGAAGAATCGTAGATAATCTGTCCATCTGGCGATCGCATATAGCCACGTCCGTACAAATCGCCCATGCTCCCACCAACGTTGGCAACAATTTGTCCGCCGCCCAGCGCTCCGGTTCTAAGTACTACCGAACTGTCTGCTAATTCTTTAATGATGTTACGGTTTGCCGTGAATGTTCCGGTAAGTTCCCACTTGAATTTCTGACCTTTTATTGGCATCCCGTTTACAGCAATCTCAATTCCTTTATTTTGAACACGCCCTACGTTGAACACGGCCACGTTGTAACCTGTTGAGCGGTCGACAATTCTGTTTAATATTTGATTTTTTGTATTCCCTAAGTAAGCAGCAAAATCGAAATTTAAACGGCTTTTAAATAACCGCAACTCTGAACCCAATTCTATGGTGGTGGTTTTTAAAGGCTTCAAATTTGGGTTTGGCAAGACATTTGGATTTGTCATTGCGCTATCCGGATAAACTCCGTTGGAAGCTAGACTATAATTGTAAGCCGTACGGTAAGGAGTTGTTCCGCCGCTTCCTACCTGAGAAATCGATGCTCTTAATTTGAAGAAGCTGATGGCCTGAGGTAGCGGTAATAAATCAGAAAGAACAAGTGATGTACTAGCTGATGGATAAAAGAAACCAACATTGTCGGTTCTAAATGGCGTAGCCAATGTACTGCTCCAATCCTGGCGACCAGTTAAATCAAGAAACAGATAATTTTTGAAACTGAAAGATAAGGCTGCGTAGAAACTATTGATCCTGAATCTAGCCGTATCCGGAACAGAAACCAGTGGACTTGCATTATTCGTAAGTTCAAAAATACCAGGAATAACCAACCCGTCTGCGCGTAATTCAGATTTTTTGTATTCATTACGCATCTGGCTCCCGCCTACATTGGCATTTAGCTGTAAGTCTTTGGTGATTTTTTTATCGTATCGAATTAGGAAATCTATATTTGTTTCGTATGAGTTAATGTCTTGAACGCGGTAAGAACCCTGTGCAAACTTATTTCCTGCTGCATCCCACGGGCGTTGGGTTTCCCTGATATCCTTATTGTAATCAATTGATCCTCTTAATAGGAAACTTAAATTATTAGTGATTTTATAAGTTGCCTGAATGTTGCTTAGAATTCCGTTTCGGCGTTGTTTGTTAATATACTGTTCAGAAATGGCATAAGGACTCTCCGGATTCGTAGTCGTAATATTTACAAACTGAACATTCTCTTTTCCAGGTGCCCAGTAATCACGGTACCAATCGGTATTTACGTTGGGTTGAGCAAACATAAACCAATACATTAAAGATTGGTTCCCGTATCCTGTTGCCGGCAAGTTATCACTGTTTCTATTGTTGTAAGCCGCCTTGAACGCAACACTAAACTTTTTAGTAGCATCAGTGTTCGCAGAATAAGAAACTGAAGTCCGGTTTAATCCTGTATTGGGAACAATCCATTCGTTATCGCCATGACTGACAGAGAATCTCATTCCGACACCTTTGTAGGAACCATCCAGGCTTAATGCATTTGAAGATTCAAATCCGGTTTGAAAAAAAGCATCAACCGGATTTTGATACGCTACCCATGGCGTTCTGGTTAGACCACGAATTTTCGTAACAGGATCATACTGAAAAAAACTAGCACCAGTACCAAGCGGTGCACCCCAGCTTGCACTGGTGCCATTGGTACTTGGTCCGTCATCAGATGTACCATAAGAAAAATAGGGTACACCAAATTGACCTTGTCCGAATTGATTTTGTGCATCGGGGCTTTTATTAACCTGCTCCCACGTACTGTTTGAAGTGAAAGTGATGTTTAGTTTCTTATTAGCTTTACCAGATTTAGTGGTGATGATAATCGCACCATTAGCACCGCGCTGCCCATATAGCGCGGAGGCTCCCGGCCCTTTTAATACGGTAACACTTTCTATATCATCTGGATTTAAATCATTTAATGCGGAACCAAAATCTGCAGGCATTACATCTCCTGATGTTCCATAAACCCCTCCGGAGGAAGCCGCCGTACGTCTGGACGAACTACTGGCCACAACGCCATCAATCACGATTAAAGCTTCGTTATCGCCGGTCAGGTTGTTTTCGCCACGTAAAATAATTTTGTTCGAAGCAGCCGGCCCGCTGTTCCGGACAAGGTTTAATCCTGCTACCTTTCCTGAAAGTGCCTCTGTCCAGTTACTGGCCACTGCATTTGTTAAGGCCGTACTATCCACCCTGGTAACCGAATAACCCAATGCTTTTTCATCCCTTTTTATACCTAAAGCGGTAACCACTACTTCGTTTAAATTACTCGTGAAGGAAGCCAGCCGAATAATAGCATTTGTTTCATTGCTGTTAAATAAACGGCTTACCGTTTTATATCCTACCATATTAAAATTCAGCGTGCTGCCTTTAGCCACACTAACGGCATAATTTCCTTTCTCATTCGTTACGCCGAGAAATTTTTTATTCGCATCTGTTATGGTCGTTCCAACTAAGATCTGTCCGTCTTCATCATCCAGCACCATTCCTTTTACCGTAATATTTAACGGATTAACCTGTGCAATCGCGGTGCTTAAGAAAATCAGTTGGAGAATTGAAACAGTGGCAAAAACGGCCATCTTCTTCGATAAATAACCAATAAGATTCCAATGTTTTTGGTCATCATTCTTGCGGTTTTTCTTAAAAAGTAGCGCACGTTGCCGCAAAGAATTTTTTTGAGTAAATTTTTTAATCATAGTTAATTATATCCGGTTAGTGGTTGTTCCCTAATTCGTTTTACTATCTCCGGATCAGCGGACAAAGTAAGCCTCCCTACGTTAAAAATATGTTAACGAAATATTAAGGTATAAGAATCTATCTGAGTTGATTCCGTTTGCTTTTACTTTTGTTTTTATATCTTTCGATAAATAGAATTAAATAACAAATCGAAAGTATTAATAATAAATAGTAATTACAATACCGGTGGCAGCAAGTAGCTGATGGAAAGCTGCATTTTAGGATTTTTCAAGAAGAAATATAGATTGATAAATAGTTAATAAAACCTAGCCAAAAGCGATATTTCATACCTATCGCAATTATTTGGAATAGTAATAATAACCGGAGCAGAAATCGTAATAATTACGATACGCAATAAAAAATCGAGTAGAAAGTAAGATTTTATGTTCTTGAGTAACATTTTAATGATCTTTCAATACCGAAAGCTTATGAAAGTAGTTTGAGTGCTTAAGTACTTAACACATACTTATTATAGCGCGTTTTTAGAGAGAATTTTTGTTCAAATACGACAAACAACATGACCGGCAAAACAAACCATTCAAATATTTGAAAAGAATAGAAGAAAAAAGCGAACAGGAATATCAAGCGAAAAGCCTCCAGATAATAGATCCAAACCCGTTGCTCCAATAAGGCACCGATATTAATCAGTGTAAGTAAAACAAAAATTAGCACTGCCCATTTTTCAATTTCATTAAGGTATTGGTAAAACATTGTAGTGCCGGTTAATGCTGCAACAACAATAATTAACTGAATATTTAAATAGGTTTTGAATTTTGATTCTCCACGTTTTTGTTCTTTATGCTGAAAGTAACGTTCTTCCAAAATCGGACGGATATTTTGATCCATCAACGCCGGACTTCCAAACAGCGCATTCCATTTGGCTTTGGCGCCTTCTGCCCTCTTGTAGGCTTCTGCTATTTCCAGGTAATAATGAAAGTGTTGCCATAAAAAGCTGTAACTTTTAATGGGATGAGTTAAACCATATTTAGGCGGTTCTTCTTCCCGCTGGAATGTACCAAAGAGCTTATCCCAGAATACAAAAACATCACCATAATTCTTATCCAGATATTTCTCATCAGATGCATGGTGCACGCCATGAAGCGAAGGCGTGATCAGCACCTGCTCCAACCAACCCAATTTGCCGATTAATTGCGTATGTGTAAAGAATGAATAAGCACCGTGGGCCAGCAAGATCGTAATGATCATATTCGGATGAAAACCCGCTAACGGTAAGATACACCAGAAAACATTTCTGAAAATCGCCTGGATCGTAGTAATCCGGGCAGCGGCGGTAAAATTAAACTCCTCACTTTGATGGTGTACAATATGCGCAGCCCAGAGAAAATTAATCTCATGCCCTAACCGATGATACCAATACCACACAAAATCTGTAGCAAGCAAAAGTAAAATCCATATGTACCAGCTATTTGAAATTTGAAACCAGGCATAGTGATCGTATACCCACTGATAGGCCTGATAAAAACTTCCAGCAATAAATAAATTCAATAACCGCTCCGCAATCCCGACACTAAAATTTGCGATGGAACTTTCATACTTAAAAATCTCGCTTTTTTTTCTCTGCTGAGCAACTTTGTATTCTATAAAGACAAAAATAAAAAATGCAGGAATGGCAAATGCGAGATAGTTTACGGTCATGATAGATACATTATGTTTGAATCAATGCTACAAACATATAAATATTATACTAAATATATAGACTAAGTAGTTTACTATTTTAAATTAGTTGGTAATCTATTCGTTTAATGTTTTTTGTTTCTATTAATTTGCAGAAATCACTTTATATAATAACAAGAATATGGCAGCAGAAAAAAAAAGCGAGCAAAAAAACATTCTTTCCATAGATATTGGCGGTACCAGTATTAAAACAGTGTTACTAGATGAAGATGGAAATATGCTGTCAGAATATTTAAAGAGTAAAACACCTGTTGGCGCAACGCCGAAAGACATTGTAACAGGCATTCAGGAGCTCATTAAACCTATCCCAAAAACGTTCAATCGTGTTTCTATAGGCTTTCCTGGTTATGTGACTAATGGTGTGGTAAAAACGGCGCCAAATCTTGCTAAAAATAAATGGGCTGATGTAGATCTTGCCCAACGTGTGGCAAATGCCTTGAATCATCCCGTTAGGTTGGTAAACGATGCTGACCAGCAGGGCCTTGGCGTAGTTAAAGGGAAGGGATTTGAAATTGTTTTCACGGTAGGAACCGGATTTGGAACAGCGCTCCTATTCGATGGCGAACTTCTTCCTCATTTAGAACTGGCTCATTTGCCTATTAATAAAGCCGAAGATTATGATGATTACATCGGCAATAAAGCTTTCGAAGATATTGGTTCTGATCGCTGGAACAAACGTTTGAAAAAAATTATTGAAATTTATAAAACTGTTTTCAACTATGATGCCTTATATATTGGAGGAGGCAATTCCAAGCATATTGATTTTAAACTGGAAGATAATATCACATTAGTAACCAACAGAGATGGCATAAAAGGCGGTGCTAAACTTTGGAAACTGGCTGATAAATACAATATCTTCACTGTTAATCCTACTGTGTAAATTATACACTAACGGGTTACATTTATTATTACAATCTTTTAACATCAAAATCCACTATATTAGTTTGTAAGTTCTAATTTTGGATACTATAAAAATTTAAAAATGTCAAATAACGAGTCAAAAAAATACAAATTGGGGATGATAGGTTTGGGTACTATGGGCCGAAACCTATTATTAAACATGGCAGACAAGGGTTTCTCTGTAACCGGTTATGATAAAGATCGAAAGATGATCTCAAAGCTGGAAGATGAAGGACAAAAGCATAACCTGGAAGGTTTCGACAACATCGAGTCTTTTATCAGCAGTTTGCAAACACCTAGAACACTTATCTTATTAGTCCCTGCCGGACCAATTGTAGATAGCGTTATTGCCGAATTAAAACCGTTATTAAGTGAAGGCGATATTATTATCGATAGCGGAAACTCACATTTCACCGATACCAACCGCAGGGTGGAGGAATTGGAAAAAGATGGATTGCATTTCTTTGGAATGGGAATTTCTGGTGGTGAAGAAGGCGCACGTTTCGGTCCAAGCATGATGCCCGGAGGCGATAAAAAAGCCTATAATGTTGTTAAAGAAGTATTTGACGCGGTTGCCGCTAAGGTAGGTTCAGATCCTTGTGTAACTTATATTGGTCCTGGCGCATCTGGTCACTTTGTAAAAATGGTACATAACGGTATTGAGTATGCCATTATGGAACTGATTGCTGAAGTATATGGTGTACTGAAAAATGGCTTAGGTTATTCAAACGAAGAAATTTATAAAGTATTTAAGAAATGGAATGAAGGCAGACTTCAGTCTTTCTTATTAGAAATCACAGCTGAAATTTTCTTGTTTAAAGATACCGTTACGCAAAATGATCTTTTAGACCAGATTAAAGATGAAGCCCGTTCTAAAGGTACCGGAAAGTGGACTTCAGAAGTTTCCATGGAATTACAATTGCCTGTTCCAACTATTAATGAAGCTGTTTCCAACCGTGATCTGTCTAAATTTAAGAAACTAAGGGTTTCACTGGAAGAGGCTTTTGGTAAAAAAGATAATAAAATTGAAATCACTGTTGATGAGCTGGAAGATGCATTTTATTTCTCAATGATTAGTGCGTATGCTCAGGGAATGCACTTATTGGTTCAGGCTTCTAAAGAATATCAATACGATTTACAATTGCAGGAGATCGCTAAGATCTGGCGTGGCGGATGTATCATCAGGGCTAAGTTCTTAGAAGATATCTACCAGGCTTACGATAAAAATAATGCCCTTGAGCATTTGTTTGGCGATTCTGGAATTCAAAGCATCATTAAAGACACTTTAACCGGAACCCGTAAAACCATTTCAACATGTATCAATGCCGGCGTAGGCATCCCTGCATTTGCATCAACACTGACTTATTTTGATACCATCACTACAGCCCGGATGCCTTCCAACCTGATTCAGGCTCAAAGAGATTTCTTCGGTGCACATACTTTCGAACGTATTGATCAGGAAGGTGTTTTCCATGCAGACTGGAATAAACTATCATAATTTTTAAAGACAAGATCCAAACATAAAATGAAAACCAAAGCCGCATTAAGTCCAACAATATTTGTAATATTCGGTGGTACAGGTGATTTAAACAAAAGGAAATTAGCACCTGCCCTCTACAATTTATTTATTGAAGGTTACATGCCTGAAAAGTTTGCCATTATCGGTACGGGTAGAACTGAATTTACAGATGAGAGTTACAAAACTGCGCTGGAAGATGCAGTAAATGAATTTTCAAGATCAGGAAAAGTTAAGAAAGATAAGTGGGATAATTTCGGAAACACCATTCACTACTGCCCTACAGATTTCGCGCAGCCTAAAACTTTCGAAAACTTAAAGGATGCAGTAGATAAATATCAAAAAGAGTACGGACCATCCACACAGATTATTTTTTACCTGGCTGTTGCACCAAATTTCTTCCCGGTTATTGCTGAATATTTGCATAAATATAAGTTAACCGAAGATGAAGATAACAGCCGCATTGTAATTGAAAAACCTTTCGGTCATGATTTAGACTCGGCTAAAGAGTTAAACGCATTGTTGAGTACCATTTTTACGGAAAAACAAATCTATCGTATCGATCACTATTTGGGTAAAGAAACGGTACAGAACATGATGGCTTTTCGTTTTGCCAACGCCTTGTTCGAGCCACTTTGGAACAGGACTTATATCGATCACGTACAAATTTCTGTAACCGAGCAATTAGGCGTTCAGGATCGTGGAGGATATTATGAAGGTTCAGGCGCTTTAAGGGATATGATTCAGAATCACTTATTGCAATTGCTTTGTTTAATTGGAATGGAAGCGCCAATTAATTTTGATGCCGATGAGATCAGAAACCGCAAGGTGGAAGTTTTAAAAGCCATGCGCCCTTTCTCTGCGGAAGATATCCGTTTTCACACCGTACGTGGCCAATACAGCAAAGGCTGGGTTGAAGGAAAAGAAGTGCCGGGATATCGCCAGGAAAAAGGTGTAGATTCACATTCAAATACCGAGACTTTTGCCGCTGTGAAATTCCATATTGATAATTGGAGATGGCAGGGAATTCCATTCTATTTGAGAACCGGAAAGCGTTTAAATCAAACCTCATCACTAATCACCATTCAATTTAGAGATGTTCCGCATCAGATTTTTTCTTCTGGCGTAACCGAAAACTGGCAACAAAACCGGTTGGTAATCAGCATTCAGCCAGAAATGAGCATTCGTATGCAGGTTCAGGCGAAAAGACCGGGTTTGGATATGGTATTAAATCCGGTTGATATGGTGTTTGATTACAAGGGAACTTATGATGGCGATACGCCAGAAGCTTACGAAACTTTACTTTTAGATGCGATGATGGGCGATCAGACCTTGTTTATGCGCGGAGATCAGGTAGAAGCAGCCTGGGAACTTGTAATGCCGATCTTAAACACCTGGGAAAGTAAAAAATCAATCAATTTCCCTAATTACCCTGCTGATAGCTGGGGACCTGAAGAAGCTGAAGCATTAATTGCCCGTGATGGCTTCCATTGGTTTAATTTACCATTAAAGAATAAAGAATAATCTAAACCCGCTATTCGTCTCTAACGAACAACGATAGACCGATGAACGAACAACGTAAAAACATGAACTTACTTATTTACAAAACACTGGAAGAACTCAATCAGGATTTAGCTGATTACGTGATCAAGATCGCAGAAATGTCGATCGAAGAAAATGATCGTTTTAACTTTGTTCTAACCGGCGGAAGTTCTCCAAAAGCACTTTATCATTTATTGGCTACCGAATGTGAACATCGCATCGACTGGGAAAAGGTTTATTTCTTTTTTGGTGATGAGCGAAATGTTCCGTCAAACGATGAAAATTATAATGGTTTGATGGCAAAGAAAGCTTTGTTTGATCCGCTTGGAATTAAAGAAGACCATATTTTTTATATTAATACCACACTGGCTCCAGAAAAGGCTGCGATTGAATATAAGAAAGCAATTGATAAGCATTTTAATGGTGAAGACCTTACGTTTGATCTGATCCTTTTAGGAATGGGTGATGATGCACATACGGCATCAATTTTTCCGCATACCACTTTGGTGAAAGATCAGGAAGTTGATATCGCCTCTGTATTTGTTGAAAAATTGAATACCTACCGCATTAGTTTTACTGCACCTTTAATTAACAAGGCGGATAACGTAGCTTTCCTTGTTTTTGGCGAAAATAAAGCGGAAGCACTGAAGCATGTTATTAACGATCAGAAAAAGAATTTTGATTTGTATCCTGCTCAGTTAATCGATCCGATTGAAGGAAAGCTAACCTGGTTTACAGACGAGGCGGCGACTAAATTATTAGAAGAATAAACTAGTTTAAATACGCCTTCGTATTAAAATATAAGGACGGAATACACAACGCGTGTATTCCGTTTTTTGTTAAAATCTGGGACGAAATTAAGAAAATCTGCGTTTATTGGTTTCCCAGTCTGGTGGTGAAATCTGAAATTATATTCTGATATTTTCGAAGCAACCTATCCCAATCGTGAAACTGCTCGTCGGCTTTTACACTGGTTAATGGCATACCAGAATATTCACTTACCAACTTCACTTTATAAGTTAACGGATCACTCTTAGATAACTTGATGATCAGCCTGGTGCGGATTGTATTTTGAGCAAAACTTTGAATACTCCATGCGGTACGTAAATAAGACGTTTCTTTATCAGCAACCTCAATCGCGTCAAAATAATCGGTTACAATTTGATTGGCACGCTTCCAAACATCATTAATGTCGAGCTTCTTATTTACTTCAATAGAAAAGTCGATATTTGCCTGATCAGTTTTGATAGAAGCCTCTTCAGCATCATCTTTTTTCATATCGAAAAACTGTTTTTTAGGTGGCTCTGTCATTCCTTTTTTATTGCAGTAGGTTTGCTCATAACGTAAGAATCCTGCTTTATGAATTTTTACGTTTACACAAGAATTCTTCGGAACTTTGATTTTCAAACTACCTGTACCAAAGCTTTGTCCATCTACAATAATTTTGGCGTCAGGTTCTGATGCAGAAACCTCTACAGTTTGGGCTTTTATAGCCAATGTGCACATCACGCACACCAGGAGCATAATTGATTTAGACTTCATAATTGTATTTTACTGGGTTATAGCAGTAAAAATACTGTTTGAAGTACTGGCAAGATATACCCGGTATCGGGTATATTCTAATTTAGAAAATCTCTGAAAACCTTGTTTACAATAAATCGAGCTTAATTCTAGATTAGCTCGATTTATATATTTTATCGCACTGTCATCAAAACTTGCGAAATTCTTCAGCGCATAGGCTTTGGAGATTTCGCAAGTTGATCAATTATAATTTTTAGAGCGTTTCTGAGAGAACTGTGGTCTTAAACTTCCTTCAGATTTTCCTCAATCAGTAGCTTTATAATCCCATCAGCCATCCCAACTTTAGGCACATAAAGCTGCTTAATACCCGTCCATTTCATCAAGGTTAAATAAATTTCACTTGCCGGGATGATCACATCTGCACGGTCAGGGTTTAACTTTAACGTATTTATTCTCTCTTTCAGCGAATAGCTGGTTAGCTTATTATAAAGTGCATTTAATTTTTGAAGGGAAAGCGGCGCATTGTCTTTCTCCTCACTCATTCTAAAGAGTTTATTGATATTACCACCTGTTCCGATTCCGGCAAGATGTTTATGGCCCTTGGTCTGTTCCTTTACCCACTCTTTCATTTCTTCCCAGGTTTCCTCTTTATCCTGATTATCCAGCATTCTAATGGTGCCAATATCAAAGGAACGGGATGCTTCCGGTGAACCTTTCACAAAAATAGATAACTCGGTACTACCTCCACCCACATCAATGTAAAGATAGGTTTTGCTCTCATCAAGATCAGCTTCGATATGATTGGCATAAATAATATTTGCTTCTCTTTGTCCTTCAATAATTTCCAGGTTGATTTCGGCTTTTTCTTTGATCATTTTCACAATATCCAGCCCATTTTGTGCTTCCCGCATGGCGGACGTGGCACAAGCCAGATACTCTGAAACGTGATAAACATCCATCAGATTTTTGAAGGCCATCATGGTTTTAATCAAATCTCCAGCCTTCTTTTCAGAAATGTGTTTATCTAAAAAGGCATCATCGCCCAAACGAAGCGGAACACGAATCAAGGTATTTTTCTTATAACTGTACTTTCCGTCTTGTTTGCTGATATCTGCGATGAGTAACCTCACTGCATTAGAACCGATATCTATAGCTGCGTATCTTAACATTATGCTTGGTGCTTGGTTTTTAAATAGTTATAGGTATCCACCTGTGCCCGTATTTTTTTACTTAACCTGTTTTTATGGTATTTATTATTGCTTAACGCATTAATTTGCCGGGCTTTGGTGTTATCCTGAAGTTGAAGATCGATGATATCCTGAATTTCTTGTTTTACATCTGGATCTAAAACTGGAAAGCCCACTTCTACCCTATGCTCAAAATTTCTGCTCATTAAATCTGCAGACGATAAATACATGTCATTTTTGCCATTATTGCTGAAGATGTAAACCCTGGCATGTTCCAGGAATTTATCGATGATGCTGATGGCAGTAATGTTTTCACTAAAGCCTTTTACTCCTGGCACCAGGCAGCAGATACCACGAATGATCAGTTGAATTTTTACACCGGCGTTACTGGCATCATAGAGTTTGGAAATTAATCCCTCGTCTGCCAGGCTATTTACTTTGAGTAAGATATAAGCGATTTTGCCTGCTTTTGCATTTCTGATTTCGCGATTGATGAAGTTTACCAGTTTAGACCGGCTTTCCAGCGGCGAAACAATTAAGTGTTTATAGCCCTTGGTTACCGTACGTTTGCTTAATGCATCAAAAAGTTTGACTAAATCATTTGTGATTTCTTTCTTAGCCGTGAAAATACTATGATCGCAGTACAACCCAGCGGTTTTTTCGTTAAAGTTTCCTGTGGCCAGGTTAGCATAGTAAACCGGCTTTTCCTTCTCAATTCTTTTAACCAGGCAAATTTTGGAGTGGACCTTATAATCGGTTAATCCATAATTTACCTTTACGCCTTCTTCCATCAAGCGGGTAGTCCAGAATATATTTGCTTGTTCATCAAACCTGGCTTTAAGCTCCAGAAGCACAGATACAGCCTTTCCGTTTTTGGCGGCATTGATCAGTGCATTAATTACTTTTGAGTTTTCTGCAAGTCTGTATAACGTAATCTGAATTTCGGTTACCTTCGGATCAATAGCGGCCTCACGAAGAAATAAAATGATGTAATCGTAAGATTGATATGGAAGATTGACCAGGTAATCGCGTTGCGCAACCTTAGCAAACATGCTTTGTGTTCGGTGTAAATCATGCACCTTTAAGGGTACATTAGGCGCATATTCCAGTTCTTTTTTACCAACATTGGGAAAGGAGATAAAATCACCAAATTTATGGTAGCGATTGCCCGGTATTAAACTTTCTGCTTCGAGCTTCAGCTTATTTACGAGAACGGTAAGCATATTCAGCGGCATGGCAGAATCATAAAGCAGGCGCATTGGCTTCCCTTTTTTACGTTTTTCCAAGCTGCTTTTAAGGTCTTCAATAAATTTATCATTGATGTTTTTATCGATATCCAATTCCGCATCACGGGTTAACTGGATCGAATATGCCTCCAGATGGTCATAGGTAAAAACATAGAAGATATCATCAAGACAGTAACGAATAATGTCTTCAGCCAGGATAATGAATTTTAGATCATTGGTTTCCGGTAAAACCAGGAACCTGGGGAGGTTAGGCGGAATCTCTATTAAAGCATATTTTTCTCTTATCTTCGTATCCTTTTTAGAGAGTTTAACAAAGAAATACAGATACCTATCCTTAAGCTCTGGAAAAGGCTTATCCATATCCAGCATGATGGGTACAAGGTTAGAGAGAATCTTATCACGGAAGTGATTTTTAACAAACTCACCACGACTTACATTTAGCTGGGTATCGTTTAAAATGAAGATTCTGTTCTGTGCAAGTTCATTAATAAGTGTAGCCTGAAAAAGCTGATCAAATTTACGTTCCTGCTTCACCACGATATTCTTAATTTCATTCAAAATTTTCCGCGGGTTGAAACCTAAAAGTGCTTTGGCTTTATCATTGAGGTTAGTCAGGCGCGTCATTGTGGCTACCCGTACCCGATAAAATTCTTCGAGGTTTGACGAAAAGATAGAGAGAAACTTTATTCGTTCAATAAGCGGGACAGTTTCATCGGCAGCTTCCTGCAATACACGTTCATTAAAGTAAAGCCAACTTATTTCACGATTTAAAAATGGTATCTTCTTTTTGCTCATTTAAAAAATAAAAAATCCCTGCCAAAACCGGGATGCTCAAAACTGCATATTAATTTGTTAAGTCAATGTTAATTCATACACGAGTTAACGTTAACAAATTATTTTTTCGGTGTTACTTTAACCGCTTTTTAACAATAGGCACAACTTTATTTTCCGCTACTCCCACATTCTCTTTTGCGGCTTTAGTAGTTTTAGTAACCGTTTTTTTTACTGCACTCGCCGCTTTACCAGACACGGTTTTAATTTCTGTTTTTGCTGTTTCTAATGCTGGACTTGCAATTTTATCTGTTTGCTCAATGGCGTTTTCAACTGCCTTAATGGGTTTGGCAATTGCTTCTTCGGCTTTTTCTGCTGTTGCAATGGCAGCAACCTTAACACTTTGAACCACGGGTTTAGCTTTCGAAATTGCTTTCTTAACTACTTTAGCAGCATTTTTCTCTGCTTTGTTTGCTGCTTTTTTAACCGGCTTTTTAACTTCGTGTGTTTTCTCTTTGGTTGAATGCAGGATTCCGTCTATTTTTTGTCCAACATCTGCTTTTATTAAGGTAAATTTTTTCGTTAGTTTCTTCGCAACACGTTTGCTGGCTTTCGCCACTTCAGTACTAATCTCAGATGCATCATGCCCCAGGCCGATCACCACTTCCAAAAACTGAGCAGTTAAGGATTGCTCTAATTGTTTGATAGCATCTTTTTTAAATGCTTTTTTTTGAGGCTTAGCTTTAGTGGTTTTCATAATATTTTTTGTTTTTTTGTACAATCGATTTAATTTCTCTTAAATCTACTAATTTTTTACATTAAAGCTAAAACCATGCCTTCTTTTGATATTGTAAGTAAAGTTGATGCGCAGACTCTTGATAATGCAATTAACAATGCAAAAAAAGAAATTTTGAACCGTTTTGATTTCAACGGCTCAAAAAGCACCGTCGAATTAGATAAGAAAACCAACGTTATTACCATCGTTACTGAAGATGATATGCGGTTAAAGGCAATCGAAGGCTCTATTATTTCCAGAATGATGAAACAAAACCTGGATCCCAAAAGTATGGATTTTGGTAAGGAAACGATTGCATCAGGCAATATGATTCGCAAGGAGATTACAATTAAAGAAGGCTTGGATAAGGAAGCTGCGAAAAAAGTTGTAGCTAAAATCAAAGCTAGTGGTCTAAAAGTTCAGCCATCTATCATGGATGATCAGGTTCGGGTAACAGCGAAAAAAATTGATGACCTCCAGGCGGTAATTACGCTTTGCCGCGGCGAAGATTTCGATCAGCCTTTACAGTTTATCAATATGAGGAATTAGTTATACGATCATTTACAAACGGTTAATCCTTTTCGCTGCTAATCGCGAGAGGCTTTTTACTTTTCCAATCTGCACAGCTTTTCCCCTTGTATCTACGGGAAAAATAGCGATGATGGGTGAATTTGTCCGCAGAGTAAAAATGGAAATTCGTGCAGGGATATATGATACCTCTCTACGCTTAAGACTGTGGATAAAATGATTGCTGCTGCAGATCTACTGGTAGATGGGCAAACCTTTTTCATCATCTCTTGTTTTAGTGGTACATCAAAACAAGACACTACATGAAAAAGATATTTATACTATCCACGATAGTTGCAGCCTCAATAAGTTTTCAGGCTTGCCAAACAGCAGATAAGAAATCGTCAACGACAAAAGACAGTGTATCTGGAGATACTTCAATGGTAAATGGCGATCATGTTGCTGGATCCGAGGTTGTTGAATCCGGAATTGACGAAGCGGGAGCAACTTTTTTAAGGAAAGCAGCTGTTGGAGGAATCATGGAAGTTGAAGCGGCAAAAATCGCACAAGAGAACGCATCGCGTCAGGCAGTAAAGGATTTTGCGGCTAAGATGCTGACAGACCATACAAATGCCAACAAAGAACTAAAGGAATTTGCTGTTAAAAAGAAAGTCATTACGCCAGATGCTTTGCCGGCAGAAGACCAGATCCATCTCGATGAAATGAAAAAAATGAAAGGCGCAGCATTTGATCAGCATTATATGGGTATGATGGTTACAGACCATGAAAAAACAGTTGCTTTGTTCAAAGAAGGAACTCAAAACAGAGACGCAGGATTAAAACAGCTGGCTACAAAAACGCTTACAGTTATTCAGCAACACGATGAAATGGCTAAAAAAATCGCTTCTGAATTGAAATAGGATTCAACTCATCAGGATATATTTAAATCCCAAATGGATGCATTTGGGATTTTTTCGTATCAAAAGTTTGATCAGCATCATTTTTAAAACAATAATTCCGAATAAAAAAAATTAAAATTAACTTTCGTCGTTTAATTACAAAACTACATAAATGAATAAGAATAGAATTTTTAATGTACTCTTAACTGGTGCATTTGTTATTGCAGTTCCCTTATTTGCCAGCGCACAAAAATCGAATTGGCAAAATCTCGATCTCAAAACCGATTCTACTTTTGGAATCAGTACCGAAAGAGCATATAAAGAACTTTTAAAAGGTAAAAAATCCACTAAAGTAATTGTTGCTGTTAATGATGGCGGTGTTGAAGCTACGCACGAAGATTTAAAAAGAATCATGTGGGTAAATCCAAAAGAGATTGCTGGAAACGGTAAAGACGATGATAAAAATGGTTATATTGATGATATTCATGGCTGGAACTTTATTGGTGGTCCGAAAGAGTCAGTAAACTTCGAAACTTTAGAGCTTACCCGTTTAGTTCGTCGCGATCAGGCCCGTTTTGCCAATACCACTGACGCTACCGTTGCAGAAAAAGATAAACAAGATTGGGAAGCTTTCAAAATAAGAAGGGCAGATCTGGAAAAGCAATTGGGCGAAGCAAAACAAGGTTTAGCTGGTATTGCAGGTTTTAAGAATGCGCTGGATGCTGTTGTTAAAAAGATTGGAAAAGAAAGTCCAACAGCAGAAGATTTCAAGAACTTTAAACCCGCTAACGAGCCGGAATCTCGCATACATGCAGTAATGTCTGAACAATTAGCAAAAGGAAGTTTCAAAGACTTTTATGAAGATCAGATTAAGGAAGGTGTAGACTATTATACCCGCCAGGCTGAATATAACCTTAACCTGGATTATGATCCACGTGCTATTGTTGGTGATAATCCAAATGATTCAAATGAGAAATTTTACGGAAATAACGATGTAACCGGACCAGATGCGATGCATGGTTCACATGTGGCTGGAATTATTGCTGCTGACAGAACCAATAAACTTGGGATTATGGGCGTTGCAGATAATGTAGCAATCATGGGGGTTAGGGTTACACCAAACGGTGATGAGCGTGATAAAGACGTAGCAAACGGTATTCGCTATGCTGTAGATAACGGCGCAAAAGTAATTAACATGAGCTTTGGTAAAGCGTACAGCTGGGACAAAGCAATTGTTAATGATGCCATGAAATATGCAGCTTCGAAAGATGTATTAATTGTGCAGGCTGCCGGTAACGAGAACAAAGACATCGACACAGCACCTAATTTCCCTAACCACAAAGATCTGGATGATAAAACCATTGCATCTTGGATCACCGTTGGTGCATCAGGTCCGAAGGATGATGAGACGTTAAAAGCAAGTTTCTCTAACTTTGGTAAAACACAGGTTGATGTTTTCGCTCCTGGTGTTCGCATTCACTCTACCATTCCGGGATCAAAATATAAAGATTTAGATGGAACCAGTATGGCATCACCTGTTGTGGCTGGCCTAGCGGGATTGATTCGTTCTTATTATCCAAAATTATCTGCTGCACAGGTAAAAGAGATCATTGTTAAATCGGTTACTAAAGTGAACCATAATGTATCTTACAAAAAAGGTGAAGAAGAAAACGCAGAAAGTGTTTCTGTACCATTCTCTGATCTATGTATCAGTGGCGGGATCGTTAACGCCTATGAAGCGCTTAAATTAGCTGCTACCTACGGTCGAAGTACTAACGCAAAATAAGCTTACGTATTGATGATAACAAGGAAAGCGGACCTAAATGGTTCGCTTTCTTTCGTTAACGCATTAATATAAACTAACCAGGCTATACCAAATGAAGCTGGTTGATATACGTTTAGATTTCTGTTTATCTCTGATTGAAAAACTTAATTAATCCATTAAAATTTTATCCGGGGTAATCGGTAACGTTCTGATTCTTTTACCTGTTGCGTTGAAAACGGCATTGGCTACAGCAGCTGAGAAACCAATCAATGCAATTTCTCCCATTCCTTTTGCACCCATAGGATTGATATGCGGGTCAGGCTTGTTGATAAAATGAACCTCAATTTCCGGAATATCTGCATTTACCGGAACATGGTAATCAGCAAAGTTGTTATTAATGTATCTTCCATAGCGATGATCAATAATGGATTCCTCTGTCAGGGCCATTCCAACACCACCAACTGCACCACCTACCATCTGGCTTCTGGCTGTTTTCGGACTTACAATAGTGCCGGAATCTCCGACAGAAACGATTTTATCAACTTTTACTACGCCTGTTAAGCCGTGTACTTTCACCTTCACAAAGTGGATAGAAAAAGAATACATCGAATATTCATCCCGCTCCTTTCCTGCCTGGCTTTGCTTGGTTACTTCAATAGATGGCAGATTATTTTTCTTAAGTACATCTACAAAGTTAGATGTTGCATCCATATTAGCATTAGCAGCCAATTCTGCCACAGTAGATTTTAAGGCTACACAAACATCATTAACAGCAGAACCTACAGTTGAAAGTGTTGCAGAACCACCCTGGCTTGGTGCCGGAGGTAATGAAGAATCACCTAGCTCAAATTTTATTTTTTCAGTTGGAATTTTTAAGAGTCTACTGGCAATAAGCACCATTCCCGTTCCTGTTCCCGGACCAATATCACTTGTCGCACTTTGAAGCACCAAAGATCCGTCAGCTTTCAAAATCCCTTTTACGCTTGCCCTGCCTCGGTTCGCGTTGAACACGCCAATACTTACACCATAGCCCGTTTTCCACTGCCCGTCAATCAAACTTCCTGGTTTGTTTTTGCGCTCGCTCCAGCCAATTTTCTGTGCACCGACGCGATAAGCTTCCTTTATGTTTTTATCAGAAAATGGTTTATCACGTTGCTGGTCTTTCTCCGGGTCATTTTTAATCCTGAATTCAAGTGGGTCCATGTCCAGTGCATGAGCCATTTCATCAATCGCACTTTCAAGGGCGAACGCTCCGGTCGCTTCCCCGGGGCCACGCATCCAAATGGGTACACCCAGATCAACCGGAACAACCGTGTATTGTGTATTTACATTATCGCATTGATACATGAATTTTGCCATGTTCACTACCCCTTCAGTAAAGTTTTCGTAAACGGATGTTTCGCCAAATGCCCGATGTGTAATACCAGTCAGTGTTCCATCTTTTTTAGCACCCAGGCCAATCGTTTGAATCGCCGCCGGACGGTTTCCAACCATGGTAAACATCTGCATCCGGGTAAGCACAAGTTTAACAGGTTTGCCGATATGTCTTGAAGCCATCACCGTTGCGATCTCTGCCGGCCAGGTTCTGAGCGCCATTCCAAAACCGCCACCAACAAATTCAGAGTTGACCTGAATATTCTCGACAGGAATTTTAAAAACATTTGCTATCGTGCCTTGGGTAGCTTGTACGCCCTGTGTTTTAGCGTAAACCACAACCTGATTATTAGGTCTCCAATCTGCAATAATCCCATGTAATTCCATAGGATTATGGGTTTCAATCGGAAGATGGTATTTCTCTTCTACTTTAACTTCCGCAGTTTTATAGGCATCTTCTATACCTCTTTTATAATCTGGCTGGCCCTGCAGTTTTTTTGACTGCGCATCACCAACTGCTTTTTCGAAATCGGTATTAAAAGCATCTTTTGTATAAGTTGCTTTAACCAGAGAAGCTGCATAAGTAGCCCGTTCAAAAGTATTGGCAACTACTATGGCAATCGGTTGCCCGTTATAAAAGATTTTATCGGTGTAAAAGATTTTCATTGGTGAACCACCCTCTTGTTCATAAGCCGGCGCTGATGGTTTATTTAAATGTGAAATCACGGAAATTACGCCAGGTGCTTTTTCTGCAGCCCTGGTATCCAGTGAAGTGATCTTTCCCTTAGTAATTGAACTGGTCACCAATACGCCATAAGCCAATCCGGGAAGTTCGTATTCTGCAAAATATTTAGCTTTACCCGTCACTTTGAAAACACCATCTACACGGTCATTTTCGTCTTTTATTAATTTTTTTTCCATGATTAAGCTTTTGATTTCGCTACGGTTAACGCTTCGATAATTGAATTTGGAGCCATTTGAAGTTTAAAGTCGTTTTCTCCAAAACCCTTGGCATCCGTCATGGACAATTTTGCAGCCTGTTCAAAGTTTTCTACTGAAGCTTCTTTGCCTCTTAAAAAGTTTTCTGCTGCAGTTAAACGCCATGGCTTATGTGCCACACCGCCCATTGCCAGACGCACATCTTTAATCTTATTTTCTGAAAGTTCTAAAGCCGCTCCAACAGATACTAGTGCAAATGCATAAGATGCCCGATCCCGAACCTTTAAATAATGAGAATTCTTATTCAGTTTATTAATAGGGATTTCCAGTCTGATAATCATTTCGTCAGCCTTTAAATTATTGTCTAACTGAGGTGTATCTCCTGGTAACCGATGAAAGTCTTTAAATAAAATCTTACGTTCACCTTTTGCATTTGAAACCACAACAGTTGCATCTAAAGCCACTAATGCGATACACATGTCGCTGGGATGTACAGCGATACATTTATCTGATGTGCCAAAAATGGCATGCATTCTATTGAACCCACCAATTGCGCCACAACCAGATCCTGGCTGTCTTTTATTGCAGGGCAGCTCTGTATCGTAAAAATAGCCACATCGGGTACGTTGCATCATGTTTCCACCAACGGTCGCTACGTTTCTTAATTGAGCAGAAGCGCCAGCGTTCAGTGCCATAGCGAGTAATGGAAGTTTCTCTTTAATCAGGCCATGTTCTGCAACTGCTGTATTAGACGCCAGCGCACCAATGATGATTTTATCGCCGATCACCTCGATTTGCTTTAACGGAACGTGATTAATATCGATAAGTTTTTCTGGCGAGGTTACACCTCTTTTCATCAGATCAATCAGGTTCGTACCGCCTGCCAGGAACTTAGCATTTTTATCTTTCGATATTAAACTAAGTGCAGATTTTGAAGTTGTTGTTCTTAAGTATTGAAAGTTGATCATGCCTTCATTCCTCCTTTCGACACTTCAACAATCGCATCAACAATATTTGGGTAAGCGCCACACCTACAGATATTTCCACTCATATATTCGCTAATTTCTGAACGTGAACTGGTATGACCTTCATTTACGCAAGCTACTGCAGACATAATTTGTCCTGGCGTACAATATCCGCATTGAAAACCATCATGTTTGATAAAAGCAGCCTGCATGGGATGGAGTTCTTCGCCATTTGCTAAGCCTTCGATTGTGGTAATTTTTTTACCTTCATTCATTACGGCTAAGCTTAAGCACGAATTTACCCTTTCGCCCTCTACGTGTACCGTGCAGGCACCACATTGGCCATGGTCACAACCTTTCTTTGTACCTGTTAAATGAAGCTCTTCTCTTAAATAATCCAGCAACGTTACCCGAGGTTCAACTGCCGTTTTATATGCCTTATTGTTTACGGTTAAATTGAGTGGAATTTTTTCGAAAAGCTCAGCGAAACGTTCATCGGCCTGGTTTTCTGCAGCTTTTACTGCAAAGGTTGGTGTGAGGGCAATGGCAGAAATGATCGAGCTTTTTTTGAGGAAGTCTCTCCTGCTGTCACCCTGATTCGGTTTCTGATCAGATGATTGCATAAATTTTTTGTTTTGTAGTATTGTGCAGATTTAAAGATCGTGATTCTTGTGCTTAGATTTCGTTGATTAAAGGATTTAGAATAATTCTATGATGTAAAATTTATGTTTCGTTTCTCAATGTTATAATGTGATTAATTTTATCACCTGATTAATGAAGTTTGAATTACATTCTGGGTTTAATCCTCTGCCTGCAGGAATGTATATTGATATTACCTAAAATAAATCCTGAAATTGTGAAGTCATTTCATAATTTTATAAAATGGAAGAAACAAAACCCTTACCAGATTTATCAGCTGAAGAGCAGCGGGTATTAGGATCATTAATTGAAAAGAGCAGAACCACGCCAGATTATTATCCGATGACGCTGAACAGTTTAACAGCAGCATGCAACCAGAAAAGTGCCAGAAATCCTATTGTTAACTATGATGAAGAAACAGTTGTGCTGACACTGAATGCATTAAAAGTTAAAGGCTTAATCTCTACAGCTACAGGCGGTTCTAGTAGAGTAATTAAATACAAACATAATCTTGGAATTGTTTATCCATTAGTTCCATCAGAACTTTCTATCCTATGTTTGCTGCTGTTACGTGGACCATTAACGCCCGGCGAAATCAATAGCACTTCTGCCAGGTTATATGAATTTGAACATATCGAAGAGGTACTGGAACAGCTCACCAAATTAGCTGCCGGGGAGTCAGCATTTGTTAAACAATTGCCTAAGCGGCCCGGACAAAAAGAAGCCCGCTTTGCTCATTTGTTAGGTGTGCAAAATGAGGTGTCGGAAACAGAGAATCAGGCACCAGAACCAACGATTTTCCAACCCAATGAAGCGTTGGAAAATCGCATTTTAAAACTGGAGCAGGAGGTTGAAGACCTGAAAGAACTTGTTAACCTGCTTATGGATAAATAATTAAGCCTTGTATTTCTTGAATATAGTACTGGCTACATGCCCTCCGAATCCGAAAGTATTGTTTAATACATAATTGATTTCTTTTTGAATTGGCGTGCCCAAAACGATGTTTAAACCATGTGGGATCTTTTCATCCAATTTTTTAGTGTTAATTGTTGGTGGAATGATCTCGTCTCTGATCGCAAGAATACTGATTAAGCTTTCAACTGCACCGGCTGCGCCAAGTAAATGGCCAGTCATGGATTTTGATGCCCCAATAATCACCGGTAAATCACCAAAAACATTTTTGACAGCATTCAGTTCGCTTAAATCGCCAAGGCCGGTTGAAGTTGCATGTGCATTAATGTAGTCAATTTTATCGGCTGAAATTCCGGCGTCATGCAAAGCTTTCTTCATTCCTAAAGCTGCGCCAATTCCATCAGGAGGCGTTCCTGTTAAGTGATAAGCATCTGCGGCCATTCCGCCACCTACAATCTCTGCATAAATATGTGCACCGCGGTTAATGGCATGTTCCAGCTCTTCCAAAATCAAAGCGCCTGCGCCCTCTCCCATTACAAATCCATCTCTGCTTTCATCAAACGGCCTTGATGCTGTCTCCGGGCTGTCGTTTCTTTTCGATAAGGCCTGTGCCGCATTGAATCCACCAACTGAAGCCTCTGTAATGGCTGCCTCAGAACCTCCTGCAACCATTATATTCGCTTTTCCCAACCTTATGGTATCGAAAGCGTTAATAATTGCTGTGTTTGAAGATGCACATGCAGATACCGTGCAATAATTTGGACCACGTAATTTATGGCGGATAGAGATTGCACCTGCTGCAATGTCTACAATCATTTTTGGAATGAAAAAAGGACTGAACCGCGGTGTACCATCACCCTGATGAAACTCGGCTAACTGCTGCTCAAAGGTAGAAATCCCGCCATTTCCAGTCGCCCAGATTACACCAACCTCGGCAAGTTGATCGTCACTCATTATAGTGAAATCTAATCCTGCATCTGCAATCGCCTGATCAGTTGACGCCAGTGCATATTGAGTAAACGTATCATATTTTCTGGCTTCTTTTCTGTCTAAAAAAGATTCAGGATTAAAGTCTTTTACTTCGGCAGCAAAATGAGTCTTAAACTTGCTGGTATCAAACTTGGTAATCGGACCTACGCCGCTTTTACCCGCTAAAATATTTTTCCAAAAGCTTTCTACTGTGTTTCCGAGCGGCGTTATTGCGCCTAATCCTGTTACAACTACTCTCTTCATGCTATTCATTTTTAGGGTTACTTATGATTGAGCAACCGATTTTTATTTTGTTAATGATTAATCTTAATGGTATCCTAATCAATCATTTGATCCGGATGGATGCGAATTAACTTTCATCAAATGCAAAGAATGCCACTTTATTATTCAGGGCGCAAATATCATTATAATAAGGTTTAAAGTGATTTTCTTTTTTCTATTCCTTAATAATGTTGTATAACTAATTATAAGTCAATTTTTTATATCCACCTATTAAGGGCTTATGTTTTTAATATATGCGGTTAAAGATTCTAAAAGCAATTCGTGTGTTTGATGAGATTTTGTTAATCGCGAAATCATTATTCCGCCTTCAATCAGTGCGATAATAGTTAAGGCAATTTGTTCCGGATAATATTTGGAGGCGATCTCCTTATTCGCAATGCCATCCTCAACGAGAGCAGTAATTCGGTTCTTCCAGGATAAGAGTGCATTTAATGCTTTTTCCCGGAGTGCCGGATGCGTATCGTCAGCATCGATGGAAGTATTTAGAACCGGACAGCCACCTGGCGATATTTGACCTGCAATTAAACCCTGAAAAGTAGACACATAAGCTAATAATTTTCCCTTAGCCGTATGCTGATTATTCATTTCTGCAAGGATTTTCATTTCAACGTTTTTGAAATTGTAATCGAACGCAGCCAATGCAACTTCGTCTTTATTGGCAAAATTTCCATAAATGCTACCTTTGGTCAATCCGGTTGCATCGGTAATATCATTCAAAGATGTCCCGGCATATCCTTTCATATTAAAAATAGGGGCCGTTTTTTCTATAATAAAACCCCGCGTTTTTTCTGCTTTACTCATTCCCTGAAATTGATAGTTCAAATATATACCAATCGGTATTTTAATTTGTCATAATGAGGTATAATTTGGATGTATAACAAAATGTATAAAGACTACACTGCTAATAATAGTATCTGAACCATGATTGCTTATTAAGTTTGAATTTTGTAAGTTTGATCCATGAGCACCACAGAAACTATTGCGGATTTTTACCAGAATAAATTTAGTTTAGTGCCAAATGATTTACAGGAAAACCTGGGCCATTTTAATGTTTTCAGGTTAGAAGACTGCCATCGGGAACATAACAGGCAAATGACTTACAGCCGACGCGACTTCTACAAAATCTCACTCATTAGCGGCCATAACATTTACCATTATGCCGACAAAAGTATCGAGATTAATGGAACAGCTTTAATGTTTTTTAATCCACTGGTTCCTTACACCTGGGAATTGGCAAGTGGTGCAAGAGAAGATGCTGTTGGCTACTTTTGTATTTTTACAGCAGACTTCTTTAATGAAAAAATTCGTGGAGACATTGGAGACCTGCCGATGTTTGTTCAGGGCGGGAAGCCTGCGTACATCCTGAATAACCATCAAACCAGGGAAATATCAGCTATCTTTATTAAAATGCTGGATGAAGTAAATTCAGATTATGCATACAAATATGACCTGATCAGGAACTACATTACAGAGATTACTCACTTTGCCTTAAAAACCGAGCCTTCAGAAACACTGTTTAAACACCCCAATGCCAATTCCAGAATCACCAACGTATTTACAGAGTTACTGACCCGCCAGTTCCCTATCGAAACAATGAACCAGCGGCTCACTATGCGATCAGCTAAAGATTACGCGGCACAACTATCTGTGCATGTAAATCACCTGAATAGGGCGATTAAAGAAACTACCGGAAAAACAACAACCCATCATATCACCGAGCGTTTATTGAGTGAAGCAAAAGCATTACTCAAACATACCGACTGGAATATAGCAGAGATAAGCTATTGCCTTGGATTCGAAGAACCTACCCATTTCAATAATTTTTTCAAGAAACTTACGAAACTAACGCCTACATCCTTTAGAATTGTTTGAATTTCGTAATCATCAGTTTGATTGCCGTAATCACTAATCCTCATTTCTACAGTAATTTTGTCTTATTAAAAAAGATAAAATTATGGGAATTAAAAAAGTTTGGTTTGTAACTGGTGCATCAAAAGGCTTAGGGCTGAGTTTAGTTAATCAATTGCTAAACGCAGGTCAGTCTGTTGCAGCGACTTCCAGAAATAAAGACAACTTAAGCGCTGCTATAAATACCAATACTGAAAATTTTCTTTCTTTAGCGGTAGATTTAAATGACGAGTTAAGCGTAGGGCAAGCAATCAACGCTACCATCGCCAGATTTGGTAAGATAGATGTAGTAATCAATAATGCTGGCTATGGTATTGGGGGTAGCATTGAGGAACTTACAGATGAAGAAACCCGCGACAGCTTCAATATCAATGTATTCGGCACGCTGAATGTAATCAGAAAAGCTATTCCTTATTTAAGAGAACAAAAATCAGGGCACATTATTAATATCTCTTCAATCGCAGGTATCAACGGTGCAACTGGCTGGGCGATCTACTCCGCTACAAAAGCAGCAGTAATTGCATGCTCTGAAGTATTGGCCGAAGACGTCAAAGCTTTTGGAATAAAAGTAACTGTTGTGGCTCCGGGTGCATTCAGAACAAGTTTCCTCACGCCAGAATCGTTAGTGCTGTCTAAAAATCCGATTGAAGATTATGAAGATGTTCGTCATGTTCATGAGCAATATTTAAAAATGAATGGCGCACAAATTGGAGATCCTGAAAAAGCCGCGGCAGCGATGATTTCTTTGGCAAGTATGCCTAACCCTCCTGTTCATTTACTACTTGGAAATGATGCGCTAACGAGAGCTACCGGAAAACTTGAAGCACTGACTAAAGAATTTCAAGCGTGGAAGGCGATTACAATTTCCACAGATTTAGGTGAATAATCATGCATTTGAATCTCCAAAACCATTATTAAAGTTAAAAATAGAATCGAGTAATTATGAAAAGTAAAAAAGTATGGTTGGTAACCGGCGCATCAAAAGGCCTCGGACTAGCATTGGTAAAAAAACTATTAAAAATTGGTTATCGCGTTGCAGCAACTTCCAGGAATCTAAATGACCTATCAAATGCAGTAGGAGAACATGAGAATTTTCTACCCTTATCGGTCGACTTATTGAGTGAAAAAAGTGTGGAAGCAGCGGTGAGCGGAACCCTGAGTAAATTTGGTCAGCTTGACTTCGTTGTAAACAATGCCGGCTACGGAATGCTTGGTGCGCTGGAAGAACTGAGCGACAAAGAGGCCCGGGAAAACTTTGATGTAAATGTTTTCGGCTCACTGAATGTAATCAGGAAGGCATTGCCTCAAATGAGAAAACAACAGTCTGGGCATATTTTCAATATTTCATCTATTGGGGGCTTCTCTGGCAATTTCCCCGGCTTCGGAATCTACTGCGCGACTAAGTTTGCCGTTGCTGGTTTTACAGAATCGTTAGCTGCTGAAGTAAAAGCTATGGGTATAAAAGCTACAGTAATTGAACCGGGTTATTTCAGGACGGAATTTCTTACTTCAGGTTCTTTAGCAGTTCCTTCTAATCCAATCGATGCTTACAAAGAGGTTCGTGATTCGCAGGCTGCACATCAGAATGATATTAATAATCAACAACCCGGCGACCCTGAGAAAGCTTGTGATGTAATAATTGCTGCAGCAGAAAGTGAGCATGCACCATTGCATTTGTTCCTGGGCCCCGATGCATATGCTATTGCAAACGCCAAAATAGCGGATGTTCAAAATGACATGAAAGCTTGGAGCGCTTTAGCCACAGCAACCAACTTCAGTGAGGATAGTGAATAGTTTTTCTACTTACTTAGATTTTATAGCTATGGTTCTTTGGAAGCATGAACCATGGCTATTTATCAAGGTTGGTTAGGCTTCTTCTGTCCAAAATCTTAATTTTAGTTTGCCATGTGCTATGGCTTATATTTTCTTATATGTCTTACATGTCTTAAAATCGTTACCATATAGAAATATAGTTCATTTAAGCCGTAAAGCATTACATCAGCGCTAAAGCTGAATTTCACTAGAGATAGTTCGTTCATTTAGCGTGATAGGTTTATTTTTTCAAAGCCTTAAATTTTAGTTTGCCACGTGCCATGGCTTATGTTTTCTTATATGTCTTACATGGTTCAAAATCTCTACCATATAAGAGATGTAAGTTCATTTAAGCCATGAAGCATTAGCATCATTGCTGAAATTGAATTTCACTAGAAATAACTGGTTCATTTAGCGTGATTGGCTTATTTTTCAAAGCCTTAAATCTTGGTTTGCCATGTGCTATGGCTTATGTGTTCTTATATGCCTTATATGGTTCAAAATCTCTACCATATGAGAAATGTAAGTTCATTTAAGCTGTAAAGCCTTATTATTAAATACTAAAACTAAATTCACTGGAAATAACTGGTTCATTTTAGCGTAATGGACTTATTTTTAAAGTCCTAAGTCTTGGTTTGCCATGTGCTATGGCTTATATGTTCTTATGTGCCTTATATGGTTCAAAATCTCTACCAGCCTCTTAAGCTGGAAAGTTTTAAGATTACTTTAAATCTGGTCCTTGCCTTATCTCTAGTAATGCATCTTTCAACTCATCCTTTGTAAATTCCTTTTCATAAAATTTTCTGCTTCGTTTATTCACAAATAATGTTGCCGGGATGGCACCAGACCATTGTTTATTAATCCTTTGTATATCCGCTTGCCGATCTTGCGTATTTAGGGAAAAACATCAGCATTGATATGATTTCCAGTAACAAAAGGTATAACCGTTCTTTGCAGTTTAGACTTGAAATCCACACTTATAAGCAAAACTTTTACCGGATTGTTTAAATTGGCCAGCCTAAGCTTCTCAAAGTTTGGCAATTCCGCTACACAAGGCGTGCACCAGGTTGCCCAGAAATTAATTACATAGGTTGTATCTTTTCCATTCGCAATACGTTTATTCAGATCTTCAACTGTAATCAGATTTACCTGTGCATTTGTTGCGTAACCCAAGCTAATCATACAAATAATAAAGAATAGTCGCATAGATTTATTAGTAGCTATAAGTTATTAATCCAGGTAGTAAAAGATTAATGGAAGTCCAAAAAGTGGTCTCATGCCGTAATCAATTATATTTAATTGACGGCTCCTGTTTTTACTAGTGCTTTTTGATAAGCCGGTAAACTCAGATCGTCAACAATCACTCCCCTGTTCGTACTCGCATGAACGAAAAAACCATTATTTAAATATACGCCTACGTGATCTACATTTCCTCCGCCAAAAGAGAAAAAGACTAAATCTCCTTCTTCGAGAGCGCCATAATTCTTTTTTCTTGCGAAATTGGCCTGGTCTCTTGAAATTCTCGGCAGGGTAACCCCATAAATTTCTTTCTCTAATAAAAAGGCAAAACCTGAACAATCAATACCGCCTTTGTCTAAACCGCCGAAACGGTATTTTACGCCTGTCCAGTCTGTTATAAACTTGTAAAGCGACTTGCTTTTCAAATTTGCCATGGCATCTGCGGCTTTTGCAGCTTTGGTATCACTTCGCACGGTATATTTCTTGCTTCCACAAGATGGTAAAACCAGCGCGATAGATAAGATTATAAGGTAAGAATAAAGCTGTTTCGTATCAATCATATAAGGTATTTCGACTTAAAATTTAGTATAAAATGCTCAAATTGCACAGTGACTAACTAATTATCCTTTATTAAACGTTGTATTTCATCTAACTTTAATAAAGCCTCAACCGGAGTTAGCGCATTAACGTCTAAATTATTAAGTGTGTCGCGAATTTTTACAAGTACAGGATCATCAATGGCAAACATCTGCAGCTGATACGCCTGGTTCTGAACTTTTTTTATACTGTCTTTAATGCTTTGTCCTTCAGTGCGATCGATCTCTAATTTTTTTAAAATCTCATTTGCCCTACCGATTAATTTAGGTGGCATGCCGGCCATCTTTGCTACATGGATCCCGAAACTATGTTCACTTCCGCCTGGAATCAGTTTCCGAAGAAAAATCACTTTATTGGTCATTTCTTTAACCGACACATTAAAATTTTTGATCCTCGGCATGGTATTCGCCAGTTCGTTTAATTCATGATAATGGGTTGCAAAAAGTGTTTTTGGTCGTGCGGTAGGATGTTGATGCAAGAACTCAGCAATTGCCCAGGCAATTGAAATACCATCGTAGGTACTCGTTCCCCGTCCAATTTCATCTAAAAGGATTAAACTATCATCTGAAATATTGTTCAGAATACTGGCCGTTTCATTCATTTCTACCATGAATGTACTTTCTCCTGATGAGATGTTATCAGATGCGCCCACCCGTGTGAATATTTTATCTACAATTCCTACCTCCGCATCTTTAGCTGGCACAAATGAACCCATTTGGGCCATAAGTACGATTAAAGCCGTTTGGCGGAGAATTGCCGACTTACCCGCCATATTGGGACCGGTAATCATGATAATCTGCTGAGAATCCGTATCCAGATATACATCATTTGTAATGTATTCCTGGCCGACGGGAAGCTGCTTCTCTATTACCGGGTGGCGACCACCTTTAATATCAAGCACTTTTTTGGTGGTTACTTTAGGTTTGTTGTAATGATTCTTTTCAGCTAACTGAGCAAAACAGAGCAGACAATCCAGTTGAGCAATTAGAAAAGAGTTTAGTTGAATAGGCTTGATGTAACCTGCAGTTTCATACATTAACTCATTATATAATCTAATCTCAATGGTCTGAATTTTTTCTTCGGCACCCAGAATCTGATCTTCATATTCTTTTAGTTCAGGCGTGATATATCGCTCTGCGTTCACTAAGGTCTGTTTGCGGATCCATCCTTCGGGCACTTTATCTTTATGGGTATGGGTAACTTCTAAATAATAGCCAAAAACATTATTAAAGGCGATTTTCAACGAAGGGATTCCGGTAGCTTCCGCCTCTCTTTTTTGAATTTGAACCAAATAATCTTTACCGCCGAAAGCGATCTTTCTTAAGCGATCGAGGTCTTCATCAATGCCATCAGCAATTACATTTCCTTTAAGCAGTACTGCAGGTGGTTCCTGTTGAATTTCTTTTTCAATCCGGTCACGAATGGCAAAGCAGGGATTTAGCTGATCGGCAATTTTAATCAGATAAGGATTTTTGGAGTCGGCTGCTAATTTTTTGACCGATTCGATATGGTAAAGTGCTCGTTTTAAGGCAACCAACTCCCGCGGACCAACCCGCTGTAAGCCCACTTTAGAAATCAGTCTTTCTAAATCACCTATTTGTTTAATATGTGTTAAAAATTTTTCCTGTAATTCGTGATTGGTTACGAAATAGTCAACCATTCCCAGACGTTCCTGAATTGGTTTCAATTCTTTTAATGGCATAATGATCCATTTCTGCAACAATCGGGCACCCATCGGGGTGCAGGTATGGTCGAGAATATTGAATAAGGTAACCGCATTATCATTTGGCGAATTCACCAGTTCGAGATTACGAATCGTAAAACGATCAAGCCACATGTAGCGGTCTTCTTCAATTCTGCTGATGGACGTAATGTGTTGCAGATTTCGATGTTCAGTTTCACCCAGATAATGTAAAACAACGCCTGCGGCAACAATTCCGCTCTGTAACCGCTCTACCCCAAAACCCTTTAAAGAAGTGACATCAAAATGCTTCATTAAGGTTTCATTCCCATAATCTGATGTGAAGGGCCAGTCATCTAAACCAAAAGTGTAGAACCGATCACCAAAGTTTTCAGTAAAGGTTTGCCTTTTAGATTTCTGAAAAATCACCTCAGTAGGCTTAAATCCCTGAAGCAGTTTGTCTATATAGTCGCTATTGCCTTGAGCAATTAAAAATTCACCGGTAGAGATATCAAGAAATGATACGCCCATTTGTGTTTTATCGAAAAAGACACAGGCTAAAAAATTGTTGGATTTTTGATTTACAATATTATCGCCATAGGCTACACCTGGTGTAACCAGCTCTGTAACACCACGTTTTACAATGGTTTTGGTTGCTTTAGGATCCTCCAGCTGGTCGCAAATGGCTACGCGTTGCCCTGCTCTGACCAGTTTTGACAGATAGTTATCTAAGGAATGGTGTGGAAAACCGGCAAGTTCCAAAGCACCGCCGTTCGGTCCGGTACCCCTTCTTGTTAAAACAATCCCCAAAATTTGTGATGTTTTAATGGCATCCTCGCCGAAGGTTTCGTAAAAATCGCCTACCCTGAAAAGTAGTAATGCACCTGGATACTTCGCTTTTATCGCGTTATACTGTTGCATTAACGGGGTTTCTTTATTCGTGTCTTTAGCCAAAACTGAAATTAATTTGCAAAAGCTATAAAGATAACATGATTCTACTTTTTATGGCTGTTTTGTTGAAAAAATGAACGATTATTTCTGTTTTACAGCAGTTGCTATGGAATAAATCACGAGTGACCAACTGATATAATTTTCAGAGGCATGAAAAATCAAAGACTAAACACAATGTTGGTCTGAATATCAATCAATTAAAACTAAACCAATGCAATTTAAAACGTTTTGTCGCTAAAACTGTTAGATTAGCATAGTTTTAACTTAATAACATTCATTATGACGATTCAGCTAAATACCGACAAAAACTTAACAATACACCAGGAATACGAAGACAAAATTAAAGGCATGATCACCGATGGTATCGGCAGATTTGACGATTTAATCAGTCGGATCGAAGTACACTTATCTGATGAGAATGGTAGCAAAGAAGGATTGGATGATAAGCGTTGTTTATTAGAAGCAAAAATTGTAGGCAAAGAACCTATTGCTGTGACCAACCTTGGCAATAATTATGACCTGGCATTAAGTGGTGCAATTTCTAAATTGAAAAGTAAATTGGAAACGGTTTCGGGAAAACTGAAAGCACATTAGAAATAAAAATGGGATTCATAATGATGAATCCCGTTCTTTTATACTTTAACCTTTTCCAGCTCTTCAATATAACCTAAAAATAATTTCATGGCCTTTTTCCGGTCATCTGTAACTTCAAACTGAAGTTTCTGATATAAATAATCTTCCAGATCAAAATTTGGCGTTTCTGGTAAATGTTTTAATACTTCAGCTCTATTATCCAAACCAAATTTTAGCGCCGCATTAAATTCAGTTTTAAATGATTCTGAAATTTCCTTATTGGCTACCCAGGCTGCATACATAAAAGGTAATGCTGTAAAATTTTTCCACTCCTCTCCCATGTCGTATACAAAAGCATAATCATCTTTTTTGCCAAAAGTTCTGTCGCCAATTAAAACGATAGCATCAGTTTTTGCATTGGAATCTGCTGTAAATTCCACCTCCTGCTTCCAGTAAAATTTAAGCAGAACTTTAGCGAGATTGTTTGATGTTCTGGAATGGGCATCTAATTTCAATGTTTTGATTTCTGAAACCGGAACCTCACTAAAAATAAATACGGAGTTTACAGCACCATCACTCCCGATGCAATAATCAGCGACAATATTGGCATTTGGTACTAAAGGAATAGCAGCAACAGGCATTAAACCTAAATCTACTTCACCGCTAATTACTTTGGCTGCACAACCTGACGGAATATCTAAACTTAAATCTATTTTATTAATGATCTCCGAATGTTCTAACCCGTAAATGAAAGCTTTGGTATTGGTATAGGCTACTGCCGATATTTTAATCTTATTCAAAGTGTTATTTTATCGTTTATTATAATGCTCTTCATGCTGAATACTTGCAGCATTGCTTCAAATTTTCTGAATCTATTTAGAATGACGATCAATTATTTAGGAATCACTAAACCGTCTAAATGCACGGCACTGTTAAATTCCAGTACTGTAAACTTTCCATGCTCAAAACCCATTTTGTACAAAACGGTGTTTTGATGTGGAAATTCAGTCATTTCATTTAGTGGCTTATCTAGCAATAAACAAAGGAAAACCCGCATGGCCCGGCCATGCATACAAAGCAAAACAGTTTTCTCTTCTGGCCTTGTCGATAAAACCTCCATTGGATATTTTAGTCGTTCATACACGTCTTGCACACTTTCTCCGCCTTCAAAATGCGCAGTATAATCACCATCTTCCCAGGTTTGAAGCATTTCACGGAAAGCTTCGCGTGCTTCCTCACTGTTCGGCTGGCCTTCCCAAATGCCCCAGGCCAACTCATCCAAACCAGATAGTTTCTCCCATGGTAACCCTGCATCAATAAATTTTTGAACGGTTTGCCAGGTTCTTTTTAGGTCTGAGGTATATATTTTATCGAAAGAAATATTTTTATACTGCTGATAAAAAGCTTCAGCCTGTGCCCTTCCAGTGTCATTTAAATCAGAATTGATTCCCCTTCCCTGTACTATTCCTTGCCTGTTCAACTCTGTTTCGCCGTGACGGATGATATAAATACTCTTCATTTAATATTTGAATTAGAGAATAATCGAATGATTGAATTAGGGAATTTTGGATTTTGCAATATTCACGCATTCAAAAATCATTCATTTAAAATTAATTTACTACCGGCAATTTATAATACTGAGGTTTCTTATCTTCCTCAAAAACCACATGTTCAAAATCCGTGACCACGTTATATAAGGTATCACGTTCTATCGCAACTCTGCCCACTTGTTTAATTAGATTCACCAGTTCTTTTGTGCTCATGGCGGGAGTTTGTTCTTCCGCGCCTGCCATAGAGTAGATTTTCGTGGTATCATCTAAGGTACCATCAATATCATCAACTCCATAATTAAGCGATAATTGAGCTGTTTCTCTGCTAATCATTGCCCAGTAGGCCTTAATATGATCGAAGTTATCCATGTAAATCCGGGCAATGGCGTAGTTTCTTAAGTCTTCAATTACCGAAACCTCTGGTATATTGCTCATTTGGTTATGCTGGTTCCTGAATTTCAAAGGAATAAACGTCTGGAAACCACCTGTGCGATCTTGTAATTCGCGAAGTTTGTCCATATGGTCAACACGGTGTTCGAATCTTTCGATATGACCATACAGCATTGTCGCATTACTTCTCATTCCAAGTTTATGCCACTCTTCATGAATGGCTAACCATTGTTCACCGGTACATTTATCTTTGGCGATCTGTTCGCGAATTTCAGGATGAAAAATTTCGGCACCACCTCCCGGCATTGATTGTAAGCCTGCATCTTTCATCAGCTTCATGCCAGTAGCATAGTCTATTTTTGCCTTCTTGAAAATGTAATGATATTCAACTGGTGTTAATGCTTTAACATGTAAATCAGGACGATGTTTTCTTATTGCAGTAAACAATGCAGAATAAAAAGCCACGTCATATTGAGGTAAAACACCGCCGACGATATGAACTTCGGTTACCGGTTCACTATCATATTTTTTAACGATATCGAGCATCTGATCCATCGTTAATGCCCACCCCTCTTCCTTTTGTTTAATTAACCTCGAATAGGAGCAAAACTTACAATCGTAAACACAGAGATTGGTTGGTTCTAAGTGAAAATTACGATTAAAATAGGTTTTATCACCATGTTTTTTTTCCCTGATGTAATTTGCTAAAAAACCCAGATACCCTAATTCAGCGTGCTCGTAAAGGTAAACACCCTCATCAAACGTGATTCGCTCACCTTGAAGTGTTTTATGGGCTATGTTTTGTAATTCAGTTGATAATTTAGTATCAGCTAATAGTTTTTCAACTTCTGCAGTTGTTGTCATTCCTGATTTCATTTCGAACAAAAATACAATATTGAGGCGATTTGAAAATCATTTTCTTGCAACAAACGGACATTGATGGTTCAATAGTTCATTAGTTCAGCAGTCATTTGTCAGGATGCTTAAACCAAATGCTTAAAAGCTTATTAAAAATAGCGAAGATTTATACTTGACTTGATGCTTAACTCATAAACCAATGACTAATGTGCCAATGAACTAACAAAAAAAAGCACCTCTTTTCAGAAGTGCTCTATATTTTTTCCAGCGGATAAATATTTTAATTTGCTGCCGGAGAGAATGTTAACACGATATTAGCAGTTTTACCACCAAATTCAATCGGCGATTTCATCACCATGTTGCCTTTAGATAATTGTGTTAACACTAAACGATAACCTTCAGTTACGTTCTTTGCTTTATCACCCTCAAAGATTTTCTTGAATTGAAAAGTTTCTTCTGATGGTGTTGCTGACCAGAAAATAGTTTGCATCACTTCGCCACAAGTACTTGATGCTGGTAAAGTGTAAGAGCCATTTCCGCTATTGGTTAATTTCCAGGTGCTTCCCTGAAAACATTTATATGATTTTTCTCCAAATAAACCTTGTACAGCCTGATCAGGAAGACCTTCTAAAGCAATATTGTTTAATACCCAGGTACCGGTAACTGTACCTCTTCCGCCATTAATACCTGTTGAAGCGTTTTTAGTAGAAGAACAACCTTGTAACATTACCAAAGTAGAACATGCTATTGCAATAGCTATAAATAATCTTTTCATTTTAGTTTTTTTTAATTTCGCTGAACTAGTTACATAAATCTTGCCAAAACAATTATGAAGATTAAATTTGCGCTAAATTATTAAATTGCCTTCCGTTAAACCTATATAACGACAAAAAACATGAAACCAGAAACCCTTGCTATTCACGCCTCTAATCTTGTAAAGAATACTACCGGAGATGTTACGCCTCCAATAAATTTATCTACAACTTTTTTCAGAGATGAAAATGGCGGTTATCCTGGCGGACATATGTATAGTCGGGTAAGCAATCCAAACCGGTCTGCTTTAGAAAACACTTTAGCCAGATTAGAATATGGTAAAGACGCCGCGGCCTTTGCATCTGGCAATAACTGCGGAATGTCTTTGTTTCAGGCGCTGAAACCAGGTAGCCATATTATAGCACCTGATGATATGTATTGGGGAATCAAAAAACAGTTGCTTACCATCTTTAACGATGCTTTGGAATTTGATTTCGTGGATCAGACAAACCTGGAACTCATTAAAAAATCCATCAAACCCAACACTAAAATGATCTGGATGGAGACCCCATCAAATCCATTGTTAAAAGTTACAGATATTGAAGAAATAGCAAAGATTGCTAAGGTGAACGGTGCTATACTGGTATGCGACAGTACATTCGGCACACCTATATTGCAGAACCCTATATTATTAGGTGCCGACATCGTAATGCACAGTAGTACCAAATATTTAGGTGGGCACAGCGATGTACTGGGCGGGATTGTAGTGACAGCAAAGAAAGACGAGTTTTGGGAAAGAATCAGAAATATACAGCAAACGGGGGGCGCTGTGCCTTCTCCTTTCGACTGCTATCTGCTCTGCAGAAGCATTAAAACCCTGGCTTATCGTATGAAAGGGCATTGTGAAAACGGCAAAAAAGTAGCCGAATACCTGGTCAATCATCCCAATGTTGAGGCTGTTTTTTATCCTGGATTAACCACACATCCGCAACATGAAATCGCTAAAAAACAAATGAAAGATTTTGGTGGAATGATGTCATTTTTAGTAAAAGGCGATGTAGAGGCGACCAGTCTGGTGGTAAACAAAGTGCAGTTATTTGCACAGGCCACCAGCTTAGGTGGAGTTGAAAGCTTAATAGAACACCGCTATTCTGTTGAAGGACCAGATAGTAAAACGCCAAAAAACTTGTTGAGAATTTCTGTTGGATTGGAACATGTTGATGATATCATTGCAGACTTAGCACAAGCTTTGGCATAATTTTCAAGCTAACATTTCTATATTAATAGATGGTTGAAACACTTTTAAACAAAAAGGTCTGAAAATTTAGAAATTTCAGACCTTTTTATTTAACTATTCAGGGTTACAAATTGTGGTGAGTTTCAATCCATAATTGGGGTTTAGTGGCTCATTGGTTTGCGCTAGTCGCTGAGCGCCAGTATTTGCCGGGCAGGCAATATCTCCTGCAGCATTATAAACCAGTTTTGTTCCAGAAGCGACTGACTCTTTCGGTACATATACCTGCACCTTTGTAGCAGAATATCCTGAAGGATAGTAACGAACATAATAACCATCAGGATGCTTTGTCCAAATGCCGCTTGGTACATCTGCTCTTGGAGGCGCCATGCCAGCAATAATTGCATATTTTTCCATATCGGCATAGGTGTAATTACCTGAAGAAACCAATTGACGAATGTTATTTTCAGCTTCAAAAACAGCCTTTAAGCCAGATGGCAGTTGATCTTTTGCTTTCTCCATTACATCAAATGGAAGCACTCCCAATGCACCGCCTTCCAGCATGGTGATTTGCTGTGGAGTCAATAATTTTAAAGCGGTAACCTTTACCTGTCCGTTATAGTTCGCAAACCGGGTACGGGCAATAATCGTCCATAATAATGCCTGAATATCATGTTGTTCTACCTCGGGGTGTCTTTCTGCACTTTTGATAATAGCAACAACCACTGCCTCTTTAGATCCTAATACTGGTGCAAACATATAGCCATCGCCCTTTGAAGGAGCAAAAGTACCTGCCATGAGGCAATAGCTCTTATTTGTCATTTCATAAAGCCCTTCACATAACACATAGCCTCCTTCAGGATTTTTTGGTAGTAAATAGAGGGGTTGGGCTTTCAGGGTGGCCTTAAAATCCGGCATCATTTCGCCATCACGGTTTACATCATCAAAATTAGTCGTAATTGCGCCTGGCTGTTTTAAAAACTTATCTACACCAAGTGCCTTAGCTCCTTGTGCTGTACCAACTTTTAATAGCTTGTCTTTCAACCCGCCGAACTGCGCGTAAGTACTATTGATGCCCGCAGAAAAGATTAACAGCAACAGGCAAGTGATTTTAGCATTTTTCATGAGTGATTTAGATTTAATAGGGTGCCACAAACATATAATATTAACCGTTAATTTCTTATTAATTTTTAAAAAGCCTTTCTTTCTGAAAAAAACAATGTCAAAGCATCAATTTACAAAAAATTCAAAATTTAATTTTGCGTATTCAAATTAAATTCTCACATTTGAAATATTATTTGGCGAAGAGCTAAATAAAAGTCAATCTGGTCAGATTGATTTATAAAGAAGTGGCGAGAGACTGGCTCCATGACCCACTGGCAACCCTCAGAGAGAGAAGGTGCCAATTCCAGTCCAATTAACATGGTGTTATTTGGTGCTATAAATTAAAACTGATGAATACATTAAATCTTCAATCGCAAGGCGAACCGGGTCTTAAACTAAAACAAATAGAAAATTCTACGATTTCGTCTATTTGTTGCGATATGCAGGTGATTACCAGTATGTGCTGTTGCATACAGTAAATTAAAAAACTTCCTCATTTGTTTATTTTCAAACTGGAAGGTCCTGATTATTCAGGATACGCCCCCTAGCCCGGATTTTATCTTTCTTAGATGAATCGAAAGCACAAACAACTTACTCAACAGTTAACCACCAACCCAATTTTTAAAATATGTCTGCTTCTTATAAATTTGAAACGCTTCAATTACACGCCGGTCAGGAAATAGACCCAACAACTGGCTCAAGAGCCGTTCCTATCTATCAAACCACTTCTTACGGATTCAAAAATGCCGAACATGGGGCAAACCTGTTTGCATTAAAAGAGTTCGGCAACATTTACACCCGGTTGATGAATCCTACCACAGATGTATTTGAGAAAAGAATTGCTGCGTTAGAAGGTGGTGTTGCGGCATTAGCGGTGGCATCTGGTCAGGCAGCCCAATTTATTGCACTTCATAATATTCTGGAAGCGGGTGATCATATTGTTTCCTCTTCTCATGTCTATGGCGGAACATATAACCAGTTTAAAGTTGCCTTTAAGCGCTTGGGGATTGAAGTCGATTTCGCTAATCCAGACGTTCCGGAAGAGTTTGAACAAAAGATTAAAGAAAATACAAAAGCAATATATTTAGAAACAATTGGCAATCCATCGTTTAGTGTTCCGGATTTTGAAAAAATCGCAGCCATTGCAAAGAAATTTGATATCCCGTTTATTGTAGACAATACTTTTGGAGCAGGCGGCTATCTATTTAAGCCATTGGAGCACGGTGCAAACATCGTAGTGGAATCTGCTACAAAATGGATCGGCGGACATGGAACCAGCATAGGCGGTGTAATCGTTGACGGTGGAAACTATAACTGGGGAAATGGGAAATTTTCTCAATTCACAGCGCCTTCAGAAGGATATCACGGATTAATTTTTAATGATGTATTTGGCATCGGAGGCCCATTCGGGAATATTCAATTTATCATTCGTGCCCGCGTAGAAGGCCTGCGGGATTTAGGTCCGGCACTCTCCCCATTTAATTCATTCCTCTTACTGCAGGGATTGGAAACTTTATCGCTTCGCGTGCAACGCCATGTAGATAATGCATTGGAACTGGCCACCTGGTTAGAAAATCATCCACTGATAAAAGAAGTTCAATATCCTGGTTTAGCCAGTAGCCCTTACCATAATCTGGCAAAAAAATACCTGAGCAATGGTTTCGGCGGGGTGCTTTCTTTTGAACTGAACGGAAGCAAAGAAAATGCGAGTCAGCTCATTGATCACTTAAAATTGGTTTCGCACCTCGCTAACGTTGGCGATGCAAAAACACTGATTATCCAGCCCTCTGCAACTACACACCAGCAATTAAGTGATGCTGCACAATTGGCCGCGGGTGTAAAGCCAAATGCCCTGAGGGTTTCTGTCGGCATTGAACACATTGATGATATTAAAGCAGATTTTGAGCAGGCATTTGCGGCAATCAGTGCTAATATTAATGAAGATCGTATTCATGCATAACACATTGGCAAACTATTAAGCTTTTTTAACTACAGTACATTACAACATGCAAGACAGTAAAGACAATAGCAATTCAGAATATATAGCTGCAACTTATCATCACAAAAAGTCATTTAAATTAGAAAGCGGACAAAAGATTAAAAATCTTCAAATTGCCTATCAAACTTATGGTAAGCTTAATGCCAGCAAAAGTAATGTGATTTGGGTTTGCCATGCCTTAACGGCAAATGCAGACGTGTTTGAATGGTGGGAAGGTTTATTTGGACAGAATGCGCTGTTCAATCCTGAAGATCATTATATCGTTTGCGCAAATGTTTTAGGCTCTAACTATGGCACTACAAATCCACTGAGTATTAATCCTGCAACCGGACAGTCTTATTATCTAGCATTTCCGCAGTTTACCATTCGCGATTTCGTGGCTGCACACCAGTTGCTGGCAAATTCTTTGGGAATTGATACCATTAAGTTATTAATTGGTGGTTCTTTGGGTGGTCAGCAGGCTGTTGAATGGGGAATTATTGAACCATCACGTATAGAGAATTTAATTCTGGTGGCTACCAATGCGGTTCATTCTCCCTGGGGAATAGCGTTTAATGAGAGTCAGCGGTTAGCCATTACCACAGACAGAACTTTCTTTGCCAATCAGCCTAATGGCGGAAGCAAAGGTTTAAAAACTGCAAGAAGCATTGCGCTTTTAAGCTATAGAACCTATAATGCTTATGGCAATACGCAGGTGGAAAGCGTGAATGATAAAACAGATCATTTCCGGGCTTCATCCTACCAGAATTACCAGGGCGAAAAGCTGATCAACCGCTTCAATGCCTACAGTTATTACTATTTAACCAAGGCGATGGATAGCCATAATGTAGGCCGCAATAGAAATAGCATCGCCGAAGCATTGCAACTCATCACCGCAAATACGTTGGTAATTGGAATTGAAAATGATTTTTTGTTTCCACTAACAGAACAAAAATACCTTGCAGATCAGATTACCGACGCACAATTTGCAGCTATCCATTCTGAATACGGTCATGATGGTTTTTTGATTGAAACCAACGCTTTAACCAACATCATCGGAACTTTTATTAAAGAAAGCAGAGATAAAAAGATAATTAAACTTCAACATACGGCTTGATAGGAAAGCTTGAAGCAATAAACAAAAGCGAAACAGGAGAAAATAATCAGCCACAGCTTTCAGGAAACACATAAGAAGAATGTTATCTGCGTTTCTGTGGCAAATAGAACTTAACAAAAACAAAAATAGTAGCGGATGGTCGATGAGCATTAAGTCTTAATACTCGATACTTAGTACTTGATACTCAAATACCACACCCTACTTGATACTATAAAGAATATGAGTAAGAATTTAAAAATCGGTTTATTTGGTTTCGGAGTTGTCGGACAAGGATTATTGGACATCATCCAAAGTCAGAATCTAAATTTAGAAATTATAAAAATTGCGATAAAAGATCCTAAGAAGAAACGTACACTTAACAAAGATCTGTTTATAACTGACCGAAATGAAATTTTAAATAATTCTGAGATTAATACCATTGTGGAATTGATTAATGATGCAGATGCGGCTTACGAAATTGTAACCACAGCATTAAAAAACGGGAAAAATGTAGTTTCTGCGAATAAGAAAATGATCGCCACTCATTTGAAGGAACTGGTAGATTTACAACAAGAATATGGAACATCCTTGCTTTATGAAGGTGCCGTTTGTGGGAGCATTCCAATTATCAGAAACCTGGAAGAATATTATGATAACGAGCTTTTTCATGCCTTAAGCGGAATTTTTAATGGTTCATCGAATTATATACTATCGAAGATCTTTAATGAAAATCAAAGTTATCATGCTGCTTTAAAAGAAGCGCAGGACCTGGGATTTGCCGAAACTGATCCAATTCTGGATGTGGGCGGCTATGATCCGAAATACAAATTATCAATTGCCACAGCCCATGCTTACGGTCTGTTTGTAAACCCTGATGCCATTTTAAATATTGGAATTCAGAATCTTTCTGCCAACGACATCAAATATGCGAGGGAGAAGAATTTTAAGATCAAATTGGTTCCTACGGCACGCAAGGTAAATACCAAAGATATTGTTACTTATGTATTGCCTAAGTTGGTAGCAAAAGACGACTTTTTATACAATGTAGAAAATGAATACAATGCGGTAACCGTTCAGGCGGCTTTTGCTGATAAGCAGTTTTTCTTCGGAAAAGGTGCCGGCGGACATCCCACAGGTGCAGCCGTGCTATCGGATATCGCCGCGCTTCGTTACGATTATCGCTATGAATACAAGAAATATCATTCCGGGAATGGCGTGAAGCATACCGAAGATATTTTACTGGAAGTTTACTTGCGCTATGCGGATGAAGATTTGATTACCCTGTTGGCCTTCGATGAAATTAGTGAGCGTTATGCGGCAAGTAGTTTTAAATATGTAATTGGTACAGTGAAGTTAGAACACCTGATTAAAAACCGTGATTTACTTTTAGAGGCAGAGGTATTTATTGCATATACAGGCAGGCAAATCTATAGACAAGAGCAGGTTGCGGAGAATGTTTTCGCAGAAGAGCTTGCTGCTATTTAATATTTTAAGGTTAATTTTTTTATTTGTTTTGTTGTTAAGTATAAAGGTCGGAGCGATTCCGACCTTTTGCATTACCTGTTAAAGCTTTTCTTTGAGGTACTTTTCTATAATGATCCGGTCTACCTTGGCCTCTTCTACTTTCTCCACCCCTTTTTGAATTAAGGTGTCGCCGCTAAAAGTTACCTTGAATTTGAAGGTTTTTCCTTCCCAGTTCTTGTCCTTATAGAAGTCTAACTGCTCTGTGTAATCATCGCCAGCGAAAGTGTAACGTCCTCCGCCAGCGTCAAAACTACTGCTATCTTTCGGCTTAAGGCTATGTTTTAAAAACGAGAAATGCGTCCCGTTAATAATCTTCAGCATTTTCAGGTCTCGGGAAAAATCAATGACCTTCGTTTTGCCATTTTCAATCGTTGTAGCAGATAACAGCCGCCAGGTACCTTCCAAAGCAGATTTTGATTCATTGGCTTTTTCGTTCTTTGTAGAACAAGATACCAGGGCAAGCAGTGCAACCGGAAAAAAATGTTTTATTTTCATCGTTAAAAATTTAGTAAGTTAATAACCACTACCCTCTTCCTGCCATCTGTGTGAGCTTATGTGAAAGCTCTTTACCAAGATAGCCATCAATAATGGCATGAACTACATACAAAATCGGCGTCATTAAAACAGCTACCACGAATTTGTAAGTGTAATTTACAAGACCAATGGCAGCAACCATTTGCCAGCTGTAGTGGTATTGCGGGTTAAGATAGAAAGCAATAAATATGACTACGAAACTATCAATTAATTGCGAAACCAAGGTTGAACCTGTGGCCCGTAACCATAAAGCTTTTTCACCCGTTACTCTTTTAATCCGGTGAAAAATCAATACATCAGCCAATTGTCCGACTATAAAGGCGATAATGGAGCCCACAATGATCCACATCCCCTGGCCAAAGATCCCTGAGAACGCATTATTCATGTTTAAATCTTCGCCATTTATATTTTGATGCACCCAGAAATCAGCCGCACTTAGATGCATAGAACCCCAAACTACCATAAAAGCAAATGCAATTAAAATAGAAGTTAAGATCGACAAAAAACGAACTTGCTTTACACCAAAATATTCGTTGATGATGTCTGTCATAATGAAAATAATTGGCCAGGTTAACACGCCGGCAGACATCACAAAAGATAGGTTCTTAACGCCCAGCAGGTTAATGTCAAACTTTTTAATTCCCAGTGTTTCTTCCACACTAAATAATTTGACACCAATAAACTCTGATAATATCGCATTCGCGACAAAAAAACATCCCAATACGAGAAACAAGCGGCTTTCTTTGGTTTTAAAAGTCATAGTGTATAAATCTAAAGATAATTCAAATCAGATTGATATTTTCTGATATTAATTTTTCCAGGAGCTATCTTTTTACATTATTCAGGATAAAAAAGTAGGTTAACAAAATAAATCTGCCAATCTTTGCGCCTCGGAAACTAATCATCATGGCTAAGCAGAAAAAATTTTATCTCATCCTTATTTTAGGTTCACTGGCAGCGCTCGGACCTTTTTCTATAGACATGTATCTGCCAGGTTTCGTAGATATCGCAAAGGATTTAAAAACAGACGATTCATCAGTAGGACTTTCACTTTCGGCATTCTTTATTGGTATTTCCGCCGGCCAGTTATTATACGGACCGCTTTTAGATAAATTCGGAAGGAAAAAACCACTTTATTTCGGTTTGGCACTTTACATTTTATCCTCCTTTTTATGCCTTTTAGTTACCGATGTTAATCAGCTTATTGTGTTGCGTTTCGTTCAGGCAATTGGAAGTTGTGCTACAGCAGTAGCGTCTATTGCAATGGTTAGAGACTTGTTTACGGTAGCAGAAAGCCCAAAAGTTTTCGCTTCGCTGATGCTGGTTATTGCAGTATCACCCATGCTGGCACCTACTGCAGGCAGCTATCTGATCTCTGGACTTGGATGGCGTTATGTGTTTGTTTTCCTTGGCTTTATGGCTGTATTGATGTTACTTGCAACGATATTTAAATTACCCGAAAGCTACAAGCCAGATCCTAATTATTCTTTGAAACCAAAGCCAATTTTAAATAGTTTTTTGACCGTATTAAAAGAGCCTCAGTTTTCTACTTATGCGCTAATCAGCTCCATTACGTTTTCTGGTTTATTTGCATACGTATCTTCATCACCCGCGGTATTCATGAAAATTTATGAGGTAAGCAAAACCGGATACGGATGGATCTTCGCCTTGTTATCTGTTGCCTTTATTGGTTCAAGTCAATTAAACAGCGTAATTTTAAAGTGGTTCAGCAGCAAAACCATCGTAACCTGGGCACTATTGGCGCAATGTATTTTTAGTATTATTTTCCTTGTTTTTGCCTTAAACGATTGGTTAAACCTTTATCTTACTTTAGTCTTTATCGCATTATTTCTATCCTGCCTTGGATTCATCAATCCCAATGCAGCTGCGCTTGCGCTGGCTCCGTTCACTAAAAACGCTGGAAGCGCTTCTGCATTAATGGGCGCATTACAAATGGGACTGGGTGCTTTGGCCTCTGTAATGGTGAGCCTGTTTAGCAAGGATTCGGTAATACCTATGCCACTTGTAATGACTGCCGCTGCGGTAATTGCCATGATTTGTTTTCTGCTGGGCAGGAGATTTATTAAAACAGAAATAGAAGCTTCTGCAGATACAACTATAGTAGCACATTAATTTCCACCCGGCACATTTTCAAATTTGTTTTCTTGTCAGATAGAAGATTTGGTAAATTGGTTAATGTGAAGTTTACCGATTTGAAAACATTGGTATTAAGGCAGTTAAGCAGACAACTGATAGTGGTTAGCTAAAAAGTGACTCATCTTCTAAGCTTTTTTTGCTATTTTCGCTTATATCATGTTAAATATACAATCGAAACTTCCCGGTGTAAGCACGACTATTTTTTCAGTGATGTCAAAGCTGGCCGCCGAATACAATGCTATTAATTTATCGCAGGGATTCCCTGATTATTCTGTAGATCCGAAACTTGTCGAATTGGTTAACAAGGCCATGAAAGATGGTTTTAATCAATATGCGCCAATGCCGGGTAATCAACTTTTGAAAGAAAATATCGCTGAAAAAGTAAAAAACCTCTACAATGTAAAATATCATCCGGATACCGAAATTACGATAACGGCCGGCGGAACCCAGGCCATTTTTACCGCGCTTGCAGCCATTATCAATTCGGGAGATGAAGTAATTATTTTCGAACCGGCTTACGATAGTTACGCCCCAACCATTAGGTTATTAGGTGGATTGGTTAAAACCTACGAACTCGCCCCGCCGGAATATGGAATTGATTGGGACATGGTGAAAAAGCTTTTCACCTCGAGTACCCGGATGATTATCCTCAACTCGCCGCAGAATCCAACAGGAAGCATCCTATCTAAAGAAGATATGAAATCGCTGATCAAACTGATTAGCGGAACCGATATTCTCATTTTAAGTGATGAGGTTTATGAACACCTGATTTATGATGAACAAGAGCATAATAGTGTAATGCTTTTTCCTGAACTACGGGAAAGAAGTTTTATTGTAGCCTCATTCGGAAAGCTGTTACATGCCACAGGTTGGAAACTCGGGTATTGTCTTGCACCAGAATTACTAACTAAAGAATTTAGAAAAGTACATCAGTTCAATGTGTTCAGTGTAAATAGTGTGATGCAACAGGCAATAGCACAGTATATTCAGGAACCCGCTAATTATACCGGAATCGGAAATTTCTTTCAGCAGAAAAGAGACTATTTCAGAAGTCTACTCGCCGAAAGCCGTTTCAAATTACTTCCTTGCCACGGATCGTACTTTCAGTGTGTAAGTTATAGCAATATTAGTGAGGAGAAAGATGTTGATTTTAGTGAAAGGCTCATTAAAGAATTCGGAGTGGCAAGTATTCCGGTTTCTGCATTTTATCAGAAAGCAACAGATCACAAAATTATTCGTTTTTGTTTTGCTAAAGAAGATGTAACATTGGCTTTAGCAGCAGAAAAATTAAAAAATGTTTAACATTTCGCAAACCAAATAATATGGAAGCACCTATTTACACCCAAATAGAAAACCTGAAGGTAACCATTTTTCAGGCGTACCTGTTTTGGGAAAATATAGAAAAAAATCTGGTAAATCTGGCTCTTCGCCTATCTATGGGCGTAAGGGAGAAAACGGATTTAATCATCCTGCCGGAAATGTTTAATAGCGGTTTTAGCATGAATGCTGAAGCGCTTGCCGAAGAAATGGGTGGCCCTACAATGCAGTGGATGCAAAAAATGGCCAATCAATATAACTGTGTAATCACCGGAAGTTTGATTGTTAAAGAAAACGGAAACTATTTTAACCGCCTGGTTTGGATGAATAAGGATGGTGAACATCAATATTATGATAAACGCCATTTATTCGGAATGGGCGATGAAGATGATAATTTCAGTGCAGGCGAAAGCAAATTAATTGTAGAATTAAAGGGTTGGAAAATTCGCCTGGCAGTTTGCTACGATCTACGTTTCCCTGTTTGGCTGCGCAATGTAAATGAAGAATATGATATTCTGCTCATTGTTGCCAGCTGGCCAGATCGCCGCACCGCACACTGGAAAGCCCTTATTCCAGCACGTGCAATCGAAAATCAAAGTTATGTAATCGGTGTAAACCGCGTAGGACACGATGGTAATCAGGTTTACCACGGTGGTCATTCGATGGTTATTGATCCGTATGGTAGCACTGTGTATTACAAGCCTGAAGATGAAGACATGTACACTGTAACGATAAATTATGAAGAGCTGGTTAAAATCAGGCGCCAGTTTCCTTTCTTAAAAGATGCAGATCAATTTACAATCCTTTAAATAAAATATAACTAAGCTTAAATGTTTAACCGACGAAAATTCATTAAAGCCTCTGCCCTTTCTGCAGGCTTATTGGCTATTGATAAAAGCAGCATGGCTGAGGCCATTCCAGCAAAATCACCATCCGCTAAAAACCTACCTATTGTAATCTCTACCTGGGATTTTGGAATTGCAGCAAATGCAGATGCCTGGAAAGTGCTTTCTAAAGGCGGAAGATCTTTAGACGCTGTGGAACAGGGGGTTTGGGTTCCGGAGGCCGATGAAAAAAACCAGACTGTTGGTTATGGAGGATTGCCAGACAGAGATGGTAAAGTAACTTTAGATGCCTGTATTATGGATGAATTCGGAAACTGCGGTGCTGTTTTAGCCTTAGAGCACATTAAACATCCCATTTCCGTAGCCCGTAAAGTGATGGAAAAAACGCCACATGTAATGTTAGCCGGTGATGGCGCCTTACAATTTGCGCTGGAGCAAGGATTTAAAAAAGAAAATCTGCTTACCCCTTCAAGCGAGAAAGCCTGGAAAGAGTGGTTAAAGTCAGCAAAGTATGAGCCGGTGATGAACATCGAAAATCAGTTATACGATAAAGCTGCACCTCAAAAGTTACCGGGTAACCAATACAATCACGACACCATTGGTATGCTGGCTATTGATGCTAAAGGGAATATATCAGGTGCCTGTACCACCAGCGGAATGGCTTATAAGCTTCATGGCAGAATTGGGGATAGCCCGATTATTGGTGCGGGTTTATACGTCGACAATGAAGTAGGCGGTGCTACTTCTACAGGTGTTGGTGAAGAAGTTATCCGGAATGTGGGGTCGTTTTTAGTGGTTGAACTCATGAGACAGGGCTATGCTCCGGAGGCTGCTTGTAAAGAAGCCGTAATGAGAATTATCAAAAAGAAGCCGGAAACAGCCAAAAATATTCAGGTTGGTTTCCTGGCCATAAATAAAAAAGGTGAGTATGGTGCTTATGCCATTCAGCAAGGCTTTAGCTATGCGGTTTGCAATGCAGAAAAACAAGATCTATTAATTAAGGGAAAGAGTTACTATTAATCTAATCATTTACCAGTTATATCAATGGGTTTACTATCTAAAATTTTTGGAAAAAAAAACGTAGCAGAACGCAAAGGTGAACCAACAATGGTTTACATACCAAATGAAGACGAAAGAATGAATTGGGCTATCGAAAAAGCCAGTTTAACACTTTGGTACTTCGAAGAAAGCCTAAATCAGCCGAAAAGCTTCCAGACTTACTTTTCTATTAAGGTGAAGATTATGGATGGTGAAATTGGCGAACACATCTGGCTAACAGAACCAAATTTTGATGAGTTCGGTAACCTTTTTGGTGTTGTTGGCAATGTTCCGGTAGATGTAACCACTGTTAAACTGGATCAAAAAATCGGAGTCGATAGAAATTATATTTCCGACTGGATGATTATTGAACAAGGAAGACTGATTGGCGGCTATACCATCAGGGCAATCCGTGATGGTATACCTGATGCAGAAAAAGCACAATTTGATGAAAGCATAGGAATTTATATCGATGAAGGTGTTGACCATTTCAAGGTTGATTTGGAAACGCCTGAAGGGGCAATATTGTCGCTGGAAAAAGCATATGATAATCAGGATATGGATGCTGCATTAGCGTGTAAAGATTTTAATGAAGAAGCAAAAATGATGCTTTCCTCAATGCGCATGGATTTCGATGAGGAGATTATTTCCAGTACTGCTGAAGTGCTGGAGTTGTCTTTCATCAATAATATAGCCGAAAATGGCTTTCCTAAATTTGCCGATCTGCAGAATGCATTTCCTTTAAGAGAGAAGATTGATGAAGACCATTACATCATTACGGAAGTCTGCTGGTTCCCGGATGGAGGAACATCGATTCAAAAATTGAATACTTACAAATCAGCCTTGGGCTGGAAAGTTCTTGGTCCGGTAAATGAAGAATAATCGCATTACAATGTCAGGTGTTTTAGAAGTATGTGCTAATTCATACACATCAGCATTAGCCGCCCAGAATGGCGGAGCCAAAAGGGTGGAATTTTGTGATAATCTGGCGGAAGGTGGAACCACACCGAGTTACGGTCAGATTGCCTTAGCTAAAAGAAACTTATCCATAGCAGTTTGGCCAATCATTCGTCCGCGAGGCGGTGATTTTTTGTATTCGGATCTGGAGTTTGACTTAATGATAGAGGATGTAAAAGCTTGTAAGTCATTAAACTGTGAAGGTGTTGTGATCGGAATTCTCAATGCTGACGGTACCATTGATAAGGAACGATGTAAAGTATTAATTGAATTGGCTAAACCAATGCCAGTGGCTTTTCACAGGGCTTTTGACATGAGTAATGACATGGAAAAGGCATTAGAAGATCTAATCGCACTTGGAATTGTTCGGGTGTTATCTTCAGGAGGTGCAACTTCTGCCTTCTCCGGAATGGAACAGCTAGCTAAATTAGTTACACAGGCAAACGGACGAATCACAATCATGCCGGGTGCGGGGATCAATGCCGGAAATATTCAGGAACTTTACACTAAAACAGGCGCCACTGAATTTCATGCTTCAGCAAAAGCATTCGTCGAAAGTAAGATGGAATATAGAAATCCTACTGCAAAAATGGGAAGTGTGGAAGATGAATACCGATATGAACTTACATCCGAAGATAAAGTAAAGGAACTTGTGAAAGCTTTATCAGAAGTTTGATCAGCTTCGACAACTTCTATAGCACTTAAGCGAAAAGTTGTCAAAGCTAAACTTTTCTAAACCTGTTTATTAATTAAATTTCCACTACCAGGTACATAATGCAAACCCGGGGTTAGATAATGTAATAAAATAACCCGTGAATATCGATAGTTGATCGGTGAGCAAAGCAATACGCCAAAAAGAATTATTCCAACATAGTACCACAAACTTTCATAAACAAGTGGTAAACCCAGTACATAAGAAGCCACGCCGATGGTAATTATTTCTGCAACATTCATGGCATAGCTCACAAACATCGCCACGTAGAAAAATCCTGGTTCACGCTCAAATTTCAAATTGCAATGCGGGCAATAAACATTTGTTTTTTGCAGTTTGTAAGAATATGCGCTGCCTGTAAAAATTTCCCCTTTGCGGCAACGTGGACATTTGCATTGAATAAACGCCTGAAAACTTGATAACTCAGCCATATTTGTATGATTTTAATAGTACAAACTTATCACTAAAATAACGATAGATTTATGACCTGCATCATATTCTCATATAGTATAGAATGAACACACTTTATTACATTGCTCGTACAATCTTACCCTTATCCATTTTGATGAGCCCTTTTGATGAAAGCAGCTTCACCCCTCTAATCACAGTTTCTACCCGTAAGCCTGTCATATCTGCAAGTTCCTGCCGGGTAAACCTTAATGCATTTCCCACTTCAATATCGGCAAGCAAATAATTAATCAAGGTGAGCAGACGGTGTTCCGCTTTTTCGTTGGCTAGCTCTTCCAGCATCATCGATTTATAGAATAACCGGTTGCTCAGCGTTTTAATTAGCGCCATACTAAAATCGGGCTCTTCCTCTATCAATAGAAAGAAACGATCTTTGGCCACCTGGATAATTTCCGAATCCTTATTTACAATCGTATAAGCAAGATAAGGCCGGTTAATGAGTAAAGCAGGTTCGCCGAAGTACTGGCCTGCTTTGAATACCCCTTGAATAAATTCCTTTCCTTCATCGCTGATGGTAACCATGCGTACCTCGCCGGTTTTTATAAAATAAACATTTTTAGGCTGCATGCCCGGTTCATATATAATGGAATCTTTTCCGAACTTCTTTACAGCAAACCCTTTTTCAATAAGCCTCCAGATTTCCATTAGCTAAATAATTTTGGGTGCAGGAATTAACCAATGGTCTCTTTTAATAAACTCGTGTAAAAAGCTTGCAAAGAAATACCCATCGCCGCAACTTGCTGAGGAATAAAACTGGTGGCTGTTTGTCCTGGGATAGTATTGATCTCGATGAAATAAAAGTTACCGGTTTCATGTTCAAGAAAATAATCAATGCGAACAACCCCCCGGCAGTTTAATTTTTTATATACCTCCTTCACAATCCGGTGAACCCTTTCATATTCTTCATTGCTCATATTTCCCGGTGTAATTTCTTCCGTAGCGCCAGGTGTATACTTTGCTTCAAAATCGAAAAATTCATTGGCGGGAATTACTTCAGTGGTTGGTAAAACGGTTATCTCACCCTGAGCTTTAAATACACCAATGGAAAATTCTCTTCCACTTACAAATTCTTCGATCAATACTTGATCATCTTCTTTAAACGCTTTATCAAGACCGTTTTCCAAATCATCAGCATGCTTTACTTTAGTCATGCCAATACTACTTCCGCCACTGTTTGGCTTGATGAAATAAGGTAATTTCAAGTCTTTTTTAATCTGATCAATATGGTGGTTCCCATCTCTAAAAATCTGGATTGATTTTGCCGTAAACAGCTCATCAATTCCTGCTACAATCGCTTTTGTATAACCTTTATTCATGGTAATGGAAGAAGTCAAAGCATCACAGGTAGTGTACGGAATTTGCAGCATATCAAAGTAGCCTTGCAACTTTCCGTCTTCACCCGGTGAACCATGGATGGCAATAAAAACACCATCGAACTTAATCTTCTTTCCATCCAGCATTAAAGAAAAATCATTTCTATCAATTTCAATTTTTACAGAATCTGCAGGCTCATAAAACCAGCTGTGATCATTGAGCATAATTTTATAAACATCGTATAAATCGGCATCTAAATTTTGTGCTATAGTAGCTGCGCTTTTTACAGAAACAACCCATTCACCTGTGGTACCGCCTGTTAACAGGGCAATCGTTTTCTTCATCGTGAAAATCCTTAATTATAAATTGAAATTGATTGTAAATATATCCCCAAAAATATAAATATCTTTGTGCAAAGTTTAATTATTGATGAATTGAATTGTTCAAGAACAAAGTATTTAATGGTGTGATTATTGTTAACGAAATGCCGGAATAATTCATTAACTCATTAATGATTACATTTGAGTTGTACGCATAACCCCAGAATTTAACTTTCATGTCTAAATTTATAGATTATTTAAAAACCAAGTCGTTTAGGAACAACATTTTAGCAGCAGTTCTAACGGTCGTTGTCCTTCTTTTGATTGCATTTTTCAGCCTTCGGTATTACACCAAGCATGGCCAGGGGTTAAACGTTCCATTGGTAAAAGGTCTGGCTTTTGAGCAGGCCGTGCAGAAACTTGAAGATGCAGGTTTAAAATATGAGGTAGATTCTGTCTTCATTATGGATCAGCCCGCCGGAATTGTAATCGATCAGGATCCTGATCCAAATACTTTTGTAAAAGACAACCGGACAATTTATTTAACCATAAATGCGGGTAAAGTTCCGAACACGAAGTTCCCTGATATCGCTTTTAAAACTTTAAGAGAGGCGCAGGCTATTATTGAAAGTTCGAGATTGAAACTTGGCGATACCACTTACAAACCAGACGTAAGCAGAGACGTAGTACTGGAAGCCTCTTTTGGTGGACAAGCCATTCAACCAGGAGACGTTATCCCTGTAGGATCGAGAATAAACCTGGTTTTAGGAGATGGACGGGGAAATGAAGAAGTAGATATCCCACAATTGTTCGGTTTAACTGTAGATGAAGCCAGATTCAGTTTAAAAGGCTCAAATTTAACACTGGGAAATATTTTATATGACGGTGAAATCACTGACAGTGCAAACGCAGTGATTACCATGCAAGACCCAATGCCTGTTGATTCGTTAACAAAAGTGGCAATAGGCACAAAAATCAACATTACCTTATCCAATAAATAATAATACGCCCATCCTGAAATGACTGAAATAGAAAAAAAGAAACTGAGTACCGGAAAGAAAATTACGATTGCCATTATTGCTGTAGTTGTACTCGTGGTTGCATATTTTGCGCTTAATTTTTACAAGGTATATTTTTCTCCAAACGTTACTGAGAATCAAAAATATTTATACGTTAAAACTGGCACTTCCTACAATTATTTTATGGAAGACCTGAAAAAAAGGGATATGCTAAAAAGTGTATCTTCTTTCACTGCCGCAGCAGAGAAAATGAACCTGGCTGCAAATTTAAAACCTGGTCGTTACCGTCTTAAAAAAGGGATGACTAACCGGACTTTAATTAATTTAATTAAAGCAGGAAATCAGGAGCCAGTGAAACTTAAGTTTCAAAACATTCGTAAAAAAGAAAATTTTGCAGCCTATCTGGCCAGTAATTTGGAAGCTGATTCATCAAGTTTTATTAAAGTTTTAGATTCTACAGACCTCATTACGAAATATGGCTTCAATCAGGATAATATTTATGCCATGTTTATTCCAAACACCTATGAAATGTACTGGAATGTATCTCCTGTAGATTTCTTCGAGCGCATGCATAAAGAATATGATAAATTTTGGAACGCCGGACGCAAACAAAAAGCCGCAAGCTTAAACCTCACTCCTGCTCAGGTTTATACACTGGCCTCTATTGTAGATGCTGAAGCATTGTATGATAAAGAAATGCCAATTATTGCCGGATTGTATTTAAACAGGTTAAATAAAGGAATTTTGTTACAGGCCGATCCAACAGTAATATTTGCAAACAATGATTTTACGGTAAAACGGGTTACCGGCAAGCTATTGCAGGTTCAGTCTTTATACAATACTTACAAATATGCAGGCCTGCCTCCGGGACCGATTATGATGCCAAGCATTAATGCTATTGATGCGGTATTAAACCGGGAGCAAAACAACTATATCTATATGTGCGCCAAGGAAGATTTTTCAGGTTATCATAATTTTGCAGAAACGAAAGCACAGCACGAAATTAATGCGAAAAAATATCGTGAAGCACTAAACAAAAAAAATATATTCAGATAATGTTTGTACACGAGACAAAGGTTAAAGTTCGCTACGCAGAGACGGATCAGATGGGAATCGTTCATCATGCCAATTATGCCTTATACTATGAGATCGCACGAACGGAGTGCTTCGAAGCGTCTTCGGGTATCACATACGAGTCTATGGAAGCGGATGGTGTGATGCTTCCTCTTTTGGAATTACAGTCTAAATATTTGAAGCCTGCATTTTACAACCAGGTCTTGACGGTTAAATGTTTCGTTAAGCAACTTCCCTCTGTTCGGTTAAATGTAGAATATGAAATTTATAACGAGGAAGAGCAATTAATTAATATCGGCAAAACTACGCTTGTTTTTGTTGATAAGTTGACCAGAAAACCCTGTCAGCCGCCTAAGACTTTCATGGATGGCATAAAAGAATATTTTACCGCATAATTAATGGAATGGTTACACCGGCAGTTATTACATTTTAAACTTTACTCAAGTTTTATTGAGTGGACGAAGAGTTGTGTCTTGCCCGGTTTCAGTCCTTTGCCTTTATACACCGTAGCAACTTTCTTTTTTCGGGAAATTGGAAAAGATACGTTAGTGAACAAATCATCTTCCCTGGCTTATAGCTTCATGCTTGCCATCTTTCCGGGGATCATTTTCTTATTCACACTCATCCCTTTTATTCCCATTCATGGTTTCCAGGACCAATTGCTTAATTTAATTGAGCTGGTTTTGCCTCATAATGCTTATGATGCCTTCGAATCCACACTAAATGACATTGTAAAAAATCAAAATACAGGATTATTATCCTTTGGTTTTCTCTCGGCTATATTTTTCGCTACTAACGGCGTAAAAAATTTAATGAAAGCATTTAACAAATCTTCCTTAATCATTGAGACGAGAGGATGGATTAAGCAACGGTTAATTGCATTGGCTTTAACGGTATTCATCTGTCTATCGATCATCGCCTGCATTACCGCAATGGCTTTAGGCGAAGTCTTACTGAAATACATTAAGGAGGAGCTTCATCTCAAGGCCAGTTTGGCCGTTTATGCCATTCAATTTACACGATGGTCGTTATTGGCCGGACTATACTTTATAACCATCTCTATCTTATACCGGTATGGCCCTTCGCATGCAAAGAAATGGAAGTTATTTAGTGCAGGTTCATGGCTGGCCACTATTCTTGCATTCTTAACCATTTGGGGCTTTTCCTTTTACATTAACCACTTCGCCTCATACAACAAAGTTTATGGTTCTATCGGAACTTTAATCGTTGTCATGATCTGGCTTTACCTCAATTCGTTTATTTTATTGATCGGTTTTGAGCTCAACGCCAGTGTTGATGTGAGCAAGAGAAGCGTCAAAATTATTCGGCCGAATTACAACCTTTTCAAAAAAAGCGATCCTATCGACGAAAACATCCAGAGAAAATAATTTTTTCTCCCTCTGTGTTAAGTAATTATCAATTTTATATAAAAAAAACGTCAGCGTAGTTTGCAGAATTAGCCAGAGTTTGTACTTTTGCAGCGGAGAGTTGGCAGAGTGGTCGATTGCGGCAGTCTTGAAAACTGTTGACTTGTTAAAGGGTCCGCGGGTTCGAATCCCCCACTCTCCG
>Ga0308159_1000213_pt1 | contig 180550 bp, 154 predicted proteins | sample PhyCR1_FD_201040 | JGI IMG/M metagenome (GOLD analysis project Ga0308159, IMG submission 201040) | Phyllosphere microbial communities from UC Gill Tract Community Farm, Albany, California, United States - DLSLC.R1 | ecosystem: Host-associated > Plants > Phyllosphere > Unclassified | place...
GCTAGCAGCAATTAAGCTGCTTGTGCGTACGAGTTATCGTTTGCAGTTATTGATTTCTGGATGTATTTACGAGGTAACCAGTCCTCGGTATGCCCTGCGCTGCTTTGCAACCCACGTCGAAACCAGGTCGCCCCCAGTGTCGAGAAGCTTTATTGTACTCCATGAGCTGGCGATGTACAGCCGTTTTCACTAACCGTGCTCTAAAGTGGCCGCAAGCTGACGAGCTTGCGGCCAGAGTCTCGTTTAACGGTTGCGGTTGGCGATTTCGTTACCGAGCATGCCGCCGCCGATCACGCCGGCCACGGTGGCCAGTTTCTTGCCATTGCCCCCGCCGATCTGGTTACCGATCAGGCCGCCGATGACGGCGCCGGTACCGATGCCGACATAGTTCGGTTGTGCTGGCGCTGGTTCAGTGTAGCGCCGCTGTTCATAGTGCACCTGTTTCGGCGCCGCATGCACCACACGGGTTTTCTCGACCACGCGCACCACCGGCTTTTCCTTGATGATCACGGTCGGTTGCTGCTGGGCTACTGGCTGTGCATAGGCCAACTGGTTGGCTGGCACCATCGCCGGCACCATCGCAGGGACCAGTTGCTGCTGGTTAGCCGAAACTGGCACCAGCTGGCCGTTCTGGACCATGTAGCCGTTCGGCACTTGCAGACCAGGCTGCTGCATGCCCGGTTGCTGCAGATTGTATGGCGACGTTGCGGCGAGCGGCATTGGCTCGGGTGCGCTCTTGGACGATGGCAGCAGACCAGTGATCGCTGCGGCACCGGTCAGGCTGACGATGATGACCGACGCTGCTGCGGCTGCCATCATCGGGTGAATGCGGTTGGTCGTGTTTTGCATGATCTGCTCCAGTAAGTTATTGCTTGTTCGTATGGATGTAGATTACTGACGAGTCCGCTTCCAAGCTAGACGCATCCCTGTATCAATCGTAAAGAGATGTAAGCCACCATCCTTGGCGGGTACAAACAAAAATGGCGCCCGGAAGAGGGCGCCATCGTGGAACAAAGTTAGTGCGAAATCAGTTTGACCCCGCGATCAGGCTGCCCGCTCCGCGCGCGACGTGCGATCTGCAGCATCGCGTAATGCAGCCAGCAATTGATCCGGCGTGTCGAACAGGTAATCAGCGCCCCAGGTCGACGGTGCGATCGCGCCGCAATAACCCCAGGCGCAGGCCACCGTGATCATGCCTGCGGCCTTGCCGGCCTCGATATCGCGCAGATCGTCACCGACATACCAGCACTGTTCTGGTGCAACGCCCAGCCGGCGCGCGCCTTCGAGCACGGGCGCCGGGTGCGGCTTGGCAAACGCCGTCGTGTCACCGGAAACGATGCAGCCGGCGTGCGCCAGTGCAATCTGCGGCACCAGCGGGTCGGTAAAGCGCGATGGCTTGTTGGTGACGATGCCCCACGCCATGCCGGCTTGCTCGATGCCGGTGAGCAGCTCATTGATGCCGTTGAACAGCGTCGTATGGGTCGACATTGCGGTCTGGTAGCGGTCGAACCAGGCCAGGCGCAGTTCTTCGTAGCCATCGTCGCCGGGCGCGAGGCCAAAGGCGGCGCCGATCATGCCGCGCGCGCCGGCCGAGGCCGTGGGGCGCAGCACCTCGTAGGGCGTTTCGGCCAGGCCGCGCTCGGTGCGCAGCCAGTTGACGGCCGCAGCCAGGTCGGGCGCGGTGTCGGCCAGCGTGCCATCGAGGTCGAACAGGACGGCGCGCGGCGCCGGAATCGAAGCAGGGAAGGTCATCGGATCAAAGGGGTTTGGTGCACGCCACCATGTAGTTCACACTGGTGTCGCTATTGAGCGAATAGATCTTGGTCAGCGGGTTGTAGGTCAAACCCTTGAGGCCATCGACCTGCAGGCCGGCCTGACGCACGAACTGCGACAGCTCGGCTGGCGTGATGAACTTGCCGTAGTCGTGCGTGCCGCGCGGCAGCATGCGCAGGATGTACTCGGCGCCGATCACGGCAAACAGGTACGACTTCGGATTGCGGTTGAGCGTCGAGAAGAACAGGTGGCCGCCCGGTTTTACCAGGGCCGCTGCGGCGCGCACGATCGAGGCCGGGTCGGGCACGTGTTCCAGCATTTCCATGCAGGTGACCACGTCGAACTGACCAGGCTCTTCTTGCGCCATGTCTTCGGCAGCGATGTGCTTGTAGCGCACTTCGACCCCAGATTCCAAGCTGTGCAGGTCAGCGACCTTCAGCGCTTTTTCCGACAGATCGATGCCGGTGACCTTGGCGCCTTTTTTCGCCATCGCCTCGGACAGTACGCCGCCGCCGCAACCGATGTCGATCACGTTCTTGCCGGCCAGCGGCACGCGCGCGTTGATCCATTCAAGGCGCAGGGGATTGATTTCGTGCAGCGGCCGGAATTCCGAGGTTGGATCCCACCAGCGGTGGGCCAGTTCGCTGAACTTCTGAATTTCTGATGGGTCTGAATTTGTGGTCGTCATAGCTCGGAATAATAACGGAAATGGTGCAACAGAATAGCGCGCATGAAAAAACCCCGCCGTAGCGGGGTTTTTGAGGGGCCGCTGAGGGCCCGGTACAGCTGGATTACTTGGCAGCGCCGCGGGTGCCGACCACTTCGATTTCCACGCGACGATTCTGTGCGCGGCCTTCGGCAGTAGCATTGTCGGCCTTAGGCTGGCTCTCGCCCTTGCCTTCGGTGTAGATGCGGGTTTCTTCGATGCCCTTGCCCTTCAGGTAAGCCTTGACAGCTTCTGCGCGGCGGATCGACAGTTTCTGGTTGTACGCATCGGTACCGACCGAGTCAGTGTGACCGACGGCGATGATGACTTCCAGGTTCATGTCGCCCAGCTTGCCGCTCAGCTCATCCAGCGATGCCTTGCCGGCTGGCTTCAGGATCGCCTTGTCGAAGTCGAAGAATGCGTCGGCCGAGTAGCTGACTTTTTCCGAGGTCGGCACTGGGGCTGCTTCAGGCACTGGTGCCGGTGCTGGTGCAGGGGCGACTGGCGCTGGCGGCGCGACGCACTTGCCGTTTTCGAGCTTCTCTGGCTCGACGCACAGTGGCGCGTCGCAACCTGGGACCGCATCAGCCGGGGTCCAGTAGCCGGTACGCCAGCACAGACCGAAAGGATTGCGTGCGATCACGCCGCGGCTGTCCTGCACATAAGCGCTGTATGGGGTGCGCGCTTGCAGGTCAGTGGTCAGCGGCGCGTAAGGTGGGGCGCTTTGGGCAGAAGCGACGCCCGCGATGGCGGCCGTTGCTGCGAACAGAACAGTGATCATTTTTTTCATATTCTTTTCCTTTCGGTAAATTCCGTGTCGATTCAGACAGTCTCCATGTGGTCATAACAATAACATGGTGGCTGCTCTGTCCGTTTCGTATTGTGAAACAAGCAATTGACTTCCTGGCCATTCTGCCACACGCACCAAAATCGTACGACTGCACCCAAATCAAACACCGAGCATTTGTTGCTTGACGTTGTTTAAGCGCAACATTTATGCAAGCAGGCGTCCCTGGTGACGACAATACTGGAACTTTTAGTGTGTCCCGTCTGGATTTCCCGTGCCAAAAAGGCATGGCCCGGAATTGAGCAACGACCATGTCACGCGTGGTAGAATCGCCCGCTGTAACTTATAACTTTCGCCTGAAAGCAGTCGACCCGCCAATGGATCAATTCGCAAAAGAAACAGTCCCGATTTCCCTCGAAGAAGAGATGCGCAAGAGCTATCTCGATTACGCGATGAGCGTGATCGTGGGCCGCGCACTGCCGGATGTCCGCGATGGCTTAAAGCCGGTGCACCGCCGCGTCTTGTACGCGATGCACGAAATGAACAACGTGTGGAACCGGCCTTACCTGAAGTGCGCGCGCGTCGTCGGCGACACGATGGGCAAGTTCCACCCGCACGGCGACTCGTCGATCTACGACACGCTCGTGCGCATGGCGCAAGACTTCTCGCTGCGCTACACGCTGGTCGATGGCCAGGGCAACTTCGGCTCCATCGACGGCGACAGCGCCGCGGCGATGCGTTACACCGAGTGCCGCCTGGACAAGATTGCCGGCGAAATTCTGGCCGACATCGACAAGGACACCGTCGACTTCCAGCCGAACTACGACGGCAAAGAGAAAGAGCCGACCGTCCTGCCAACCCGCATCCCGAACCTGTTGATCAACGGTTCGTCGGGCATCGCGGTCGGCATGGCCACCAATATTCCGCCGCACAACCTGTCCGAAGTGATTGCCGGCGCGATGCACGTGCTGCACAACCCGGACTGCACGATTGACGAGCTGATCGAGCTGATCCCGGCGCCGGACTTCCCGACCGCCGGCATCATCTATGGCGTCTCGGGCGTGCGCGACGGTTATCGCACCGGTCGTGGCCGCGTCGTGATGCGCGCCAAGACCCACTTCGAAGAAATCGGCCGCGACGGCACCCGTACGGCGATCATCATCGATGAGTTGCCGTACCAGGTGAACAAGAAGTCGCTGCTCGAGCGCATTGCCGAAAACGTGCGCGACAAGAAGCTCGAAGGCATTTCCGACATCCGCGACGAGTCCGACAAGTCGGGCATGCGCGTCGTGATCGAACTCAAGCGCGGCGAAGTTCCTGAAGTCGTGCTGAACAACCTGTACAAGCAAACGCAGCTGCAAGACACGTTCGGCATGAACATGGTGGCACTGGTCAATGGCCAGCCGAAACTGCTGAACCTCAAGCAGATGCTCGAGTGCTTCCTGTCGCACCGCCGTGAAGTCGTCACGCGCCGTACCGTGTTCGAACTGCGCAAGGCGCGCGACCGCGGTCACATGCTCGAAGGCCTGGCCGTCGCGTTGGCCAATATCGACGATTTCATCGCGATCATCAAGGCGGCGCCTTCGCCACCGGTCGCCAAGGTCGAGCTGATGCAGCAAGCCTGGGATTCGTCCCTGGTGCGCGAAATGCTCAACCGTACCGAAACCGGTGCGGCCGGCGGCATCGAAGCCTTCCGTCCCGAGCACCTGCCGAAGCACTACGGCATGCAGCCTGACGGCCTGTACAAGCTGTCGGACGAACAGGCGCAAGAAATTCTGCAAATGCGCCTGCAGCGCCTGACGGGCCTGGAACAGGACAAGATCGTCAACGAGTACAAGGAAGTGATGACCCACATCGCCGACCTGCTCGACATCCTGTCCAAACCAGAGCGCGTGACCACGATCATCGTCGACGAAATGACGGCGATCAAATCCGAGTACGCCGACAATGGCAAGGATACGCGCCGTTCGGCCATCGAGCACAATGCCAGCGACCTCGAAACCGAAGACCTGATCACGCCGCAGGACATGGTCGTGACGCTGTCGCACTCTGGCTACATGAAGTCGCAGCCGGTGTCCGAATACCGCGCGCAAAAGCGCGGCGGACGTGGCAAGCAGGCGATGGCAACGAAAGAAGACGACTGGATCGACCAGCTCTTCATCGCCAACACGCACGATTACATCCTGTGCTTCAGTAACCGTGGCCGCATGTACTGGCTCAAGGTCTGGGAAGTGCCGCAAGGCTCGCGCAACTCGCGCGGTAAGCCGATCGTCAACATGTTCCCGCTGCAGGACAACGAAAAGATCACCGTCGTGCTGCCGCTGCAGGGCGAGAACCGCACGTTCCCTGAAGACCACTACGTCTTCATGTCCACCTCGCTGGGCACCGTCAAGAAGACGCCGCTGCGCGACTTCTCCAATCCACGCAAGGCCGGCATCATCGCGGTCGACCTGGACGAGGGCGACGTGCTGGTTGGCGCGGCGCTCACCGACGGCAAGCACGACGTGATGCTGTTCTCCGACGCCGGCAAGGCCGTGCGCTTCGACGAGAACGACGTGCGCCCGATGGGCCGTACGGCGCGCGGCGTGCGCGGCATGAACCTCGAAGAAGGCCAGGAAGTCATCGCGCTCTTGGTGGCCGAGAACGAGCAGCAAACCGTGTTGACCGCGACCGAGAACGGCTTCGGCAAGCGTACCCCGATCACGGAGTACACGCGCCATGGCCGCGGCACCAAGGGCATGATCGCGATCCAGACCTCCGAGCGTAACGGCAAGGTGGTGGCGGCGACCCTGGTCGAGCCAAGCGACGAGATCATGCTGATCACGACGGGCGGCGTGCTGATTCGCACCCGCGTGGCCGAGATCCGTGAGATGGGCCGCGCCACGCAGGGCGTGACCCTCATCGCCGTGGAAGACGGCACCAAGCTGTCGGGCCTGCAGCGCATCGTCGAAACCGACCTCGAAGAAGTCGAGTTCGAGCCGGCGCCCGAGTAATATCGTACTGAGCAGGGGCGTGCTGTCGTCCCTGTTGCTGTCACTTCGAATGGCCGGCCCGGCAGGCCGGCCATTGTCCCAAGTCGCCGGGCTCTGCCACCCGCATGGACTCCTGATGAAACACTTTCTTCGTTCCCTGACCATCGTTGCCGCCGCCGCCGTCGCTGCTGCGCCGTCGTTTGCTGTGGCGCAGACCGCACCGACCCCGGTGGCCACGGCCGCTGCCGCCAGCCCGCAAGCCAACGCCGCCGTCAAGGAACTGCTCGATGCGATGGACGTGCGCAAGATGATGGTCGCGTCGTTCACCGAGATGGAAAAAGCGCTGCCGCAGATGATGCGCGCGCAGATGACGGCTGTGATCAACGCCGATCCGGGCGCCGATGCCGAGAAAAAGAAAGCCGCACTGGTCAAGGTCGAGCAGGTGTTGCCCGTGGCGTCGCAAGCCATCAACCGCATGTTCAAGGATCCTGCGCTGATCGATGAAATGATGGTCGAAATCGCGCCGCTGTACACCAAGAACTACACGGTCGCCGAACTGAAGGAATTGACCGCCTTCTACCGCACGCCGCTGGGCCGCAAGATGATGGCCCTGAGCCCGCGCCTGTCCGCCGAAAGCATGGCGATCGGCCAGCGCATCGTCGCGCCGCGCCTGAATGGCATGATGCAGGAAGTCATGCAGAGCGCACAAGGCAAATAACCCTCCACGAAAGGACCGCATGACCCAGATCTTCAATTTCTCGGCCGGCCCCGCCGTACTGCCGAAAGCCGTGCTCCAACAGGCCGCGCACGACATGCTCGACTGGCATGGCAGCGGCATGTCGGTGATGGAGATGAGCCACCGTGGTCCCGAATTTTCCAGCATCCACCGCCAGGCGATGATTGATCTGCGCGAGCTGCTGAACGTGCCGGCCAATTACAAGATCCTGTTCCAGCAGGGCGGGGGGCTCGGGCAGAACGCCATCGTGCCCCTGAATCTGGCCGGGCGCCGGCCCGACCCGGTGATCGACTTCGTCCACACCGGCACCTGGTCGGGCAAGTCGGCCAAGGAAGCGGCGCGCTTTGCACGCGTGAACATCGCGGCATCGAGCGAGCCTGACCACTTCACCCGTGTCCCGGCCCGCGACACCTGGCGCCTGAGCGACGACGCATCGTATCTGCACATCTGCACCAACGAGACCATCGACGGCGTCGAATATCCTGACGCGCCCGACGTGCCGTCCGATCTGCCGATCGTGGCCGACATGTCGTCGCACATCCTGTCGCGCCAGATCGACATCTCGAAGTACGGCGTGATCTTCGCCGGCGCGCAAAAGAACATCGGCCCGGCGGGCCTGACGCTCGTGATCGTGCGCGATGACCTGCTCGACTTTGCCTCGCCCCAGTGCCCGTCGGCCTTCCACTGGAAGACTTGCGCCGAGCACGATTCGCTGTACAACACGCCGCCCACCTATGCGATCTATATCGCGGGCCTCGTGTTCGCGTGGCTCAAGCAGCGCGGCGGCGTGGCGGCGATGGAAGCCATCAATATCGAAAAAGCGCGCCTGCTGTACGCCGCGCTTGACGCCGACGATTTCTACGCCAACCGCGTGGATCCGGCCTACCGTTCGCGCATGAACATCCCGTTCTACCTGCGCGACGAATCACTGAACGAGCAATTCCTGGCCGGCGCGAAAGAGCGCGGGCTGTTGCAACTGAAGGGCCACAAGTCCGTCGGCGGCATGCGGGCATCCATCTACAACGCGATGCCAATCGAGGGCGTACAGGCCCTCGTCGATTATTTGAACACGTTTGCAGGACGGTAGATCGTATCGGCCGGCTGGACGCGTGGACGGCGGAGCCGTCCACCCAACGGCAATGTGCACGATGGGCGGAGTGGGCGGGTATCCGGTCCGCGCACTCAATGCACCGTAGGGTGGACGGGTATCCCGTCCACGCGTCCAATGCACGGCGGATGCGCCCGAACGCAAACAACATCGACCAACCAGCATAACGATGACAGACAAACTCACCCCCCTGCGCGAACGCATTGATGCGATCGACGCACAAATCCTCCAGCTGTTGAGCGAGCGCGGCCAGGTTGCGCAGGCCGTCGGCCACGTGAAGGCCGAAACCAACGCGCCCGTGTTTCGCCCGGAACGCGAAGCCCAGGTGCTGCGCGGCGTGGCCGAGCGCAATCCCGGTCCGCTCAAGAACAGCGACGTCCAGACCATCTTCCGCGAGATCATGTCGTCCTGCCGCGCCCTTGAAAAGCGTGTCACGGTGGCGTTTCTCGGCCCTACGGGCACCTTCAGCGAGCAGGCCGTGTTCCAGCAGTTCGGCACGGCCATCGATGCGCTGCCGTGCGTGTCGATCGACGAAGTATTCCGCGCGACCGAAGCCGGCACCGCCGACTTTGGTGTGGTCCCGGTCGAGAATTCGTCCGAGGGCGCCATCAACCGCACCCTCGACCTGCTGCTGGCAACGACCACCATCATCAGCGGTGAAGTCTCGATCGCGGTCCACCACAGCCTGATGACCAGGACCGGCACAATGGACGGCGTGACCGTCGTCTGCGCCCATTCGCAGGCGCTGGCACAATGCCAGGTGTGGCTGAACCAGCATTACCCGAATATCGAGCGCCGCGCGGTGGCGTCGAACGCCGAGGCGGCCGTGCTGGCCAGCCAGGATCCGACGGTCGCTGCGATCGCCAGCGAGATGGCGGGCGAGCAGTATCGCCTGGGCGTCGTGCAGGCCCACATCCAGGACGATCCGCACAACCGCACGCGCTTTGTCGTGATCGGCCAGCTGCAGACCGGCTGCTCGGGCAAGGACCGCACCGGCATCGTGCTGGCCGTGCCGAACAAGGCCGGCGCCGTCTACAACCTGCTCGCGCCTCTTGAAAAACACGGCGTGTCGATGACGCGTTTCGAATCGCGCCCGGCCCGCATCGGCACCTGGGAGTATTACTTCTACGTCGACATCGAGGGCCACGTGCACGACGCTGCCGTTGCGCGCGCGCTCGAAGAACTCAAGGACAACGCCGCCTTCTTCAAGGTGCTGGGTTCCTACCCGCAAAGCCTTTAAACGATAACAAGAGAGATTTTCATGTCGACATTTGGTCCCGAATACGTCCGCGCCATCGCCCCCTACCAGGCCGGCAAACCGATCGCCGAAGTGGCCCGTGAATATGGCCTCGACGAAGCGAACATCGTCAAGCTGGCGTCGAACGAAAACCCGTTCGGCATTCCAGAGTCCAGCCGCGCCGCGATGCTCGAAGCGGCAGCCGATCTGGGCCGCTACCCGGACGCCAATGGTTTCGAGCTGAAGACCGCGCTGGCCAAGCGCTACGACGTGCCGCTCGACTGGATCACGCTCGGCAACGGCAGCAACGACATCCTCGAAATCGCAGCCCATGCTTTCGTCCAGAAAGGCGAAGCGGTCGTGTATTCGCAGTATTCGTTCGCCGTGTATGCGCTGGCCACGCAAGGCGTCGGTGGCCGCGCGATCGTGGTGCCGGCCGTCGACTACGGTCATGACCTCGATGCGATGGCGGCCGCCATCGATGCCGATACGCGCCTGGTGTACGTCGCCAACCCGAACAACCCGACCGGCACCTTCATCCCGGCCGCGCAGATCGAAGCGTTCCTGCAAAAAGTGCCGGCGCACGTGATCGTCGTGCTGGACGAAGCGTACAACGAGTACCTGGCGCCCGAGCACGGGTTCGAGTCGAGCGCCTGGGTGCGCACCTACCCGAACCTGATCGTGTCGCGCACGTTCTCGAAGGCCTATGGACTGGCCGGCCTGCGCGTGGGCTTTGCCATCGCGCAGCCGGCCGTCACCGACCTGATGAACCGCATCCGCCAGCCGTTCAACGTCAACTCGCTGGCGCAAGCCGCTGCAGTGGCGGCGCTGAACGACACGCCGTTCCTGGAGCAGGGCGCGCGCAACAACGCCGACGGCTATCGCCAGATGATCGCTGCCTTTGAAGAACTGGGGCTCGAGTACGTGCCGTCGTTCGGCAACTTCGTGCTGGTACGTGTCGGCGACGACGATGGCGCCGGTGCGCGTGTGAACGTGGCGCTGCTCAAGCAGGGCGTGATCGTGCGCCCGGTCGGCAACTACGGCCTGCCGCAGTGGCTGCGCATCTCGATCGGCCTGCCGCAGGAGAACGCGGCCTTCATCGAGGCGTTGAAGAAGGCGCTCGGCTGAATGCTGGACAAGATCGTTATCGTCGGTGTCGGCCTGATCGGCGGGTCGTTCGCGCTGGCGCTCAAACGCGCCGGGCAGGTACGGGAGGTGGTCGGCGTCGGCCGCCATCCTGAGGCACTGGCCCGGGCGCTCGCCCTTGGCATCATCGACCGGGTCTGTGACGACTACGCCGATGCGTTGAACGGCGCCGACCTCGTCATGCTGGCCGCGCCGGTGGCGCAGACGGGGCCGATCCTGGCTGCGCTGCTGCCGCACCTGGCGCCCGGCACGATCGTCACCGACGCCGGCAGCACCAAGTGCGACGTGGTCGCAGCAGCCCGCGCGGTACTCGGCGAGCGCGTGCACCAGTTCGTGCCCGGCCACCCGATCGCCGGCAGCGAAGCAAATGGCCCCGACGCTGCACTGGCCGGCCTGTACCAGGGCAAGAAGGCCGTGCTCACGCCGCTGCCCGAGAACGCAGCAAGCGATGTCGAACGGGTCGCCGCCGCCTGGCGCGCCTGTGGCGCCGTGATCCACCAGTTGACGCCGGAAGACCATGACCGCGTGTTTGCCGCCGTCAGCCATCTGCCGCACCTGCTGGCCTACGCGCTGGTGGACGACCTCGCCGGCAAGCCGCACGCCGAGATGCTGTTCCAGTACGCCGCCAGTGGCTTTCGCGACTTCACGCGCATCGCCGGTTCGTCGCCCGAAATGTGGCGCGACATCAGCCTGGCCAATCAGGCTGCGCTGCTGACCGAGCTCGATGCCTATCTGGCACAATTGACGACGATGCGGACCATGCTGGCTGCCGGCGACGGGGCCGGATTGCACGATATTTATGCGAACGCGCAGCGCGCCCGCCACGAGTGGCAGATCGCCATCGAAGCAGGCTCGCCGCGCGCGCCTATTCAGGAAAACACATGACGCAGCAAAAACACTATCCGCAGCATATCGATCTCGAACCCGTGCTGCACGCGGCGGGCACGGTGCGGCTGCCGGGCTCCAAGAGCATCTCGAACCGCACGCTGCTGCTGGCCGCGCTGGCCGAGGGCACGACCACGATCCACGACATGCTCGCGTCGGACGACACGATGGTCATGCTGGGCGCGCTGCGCGCGCTGGGCATTCGCTGGGATGAAGTCGACGAGCGCACGGTCATCGTGCATGGCAACGGCGGCATGCTGCCCGAGTCTGCGGCCGATCTGTTCATGGGCAATGCCGGCACCGCGATCCGGCCGCTGACGGCGGCGCTGGCCGTGATCGGCGGCGACTACACGCTGCACGGCGTCTCGCGCATGCACGAGCGCCCGATCGGCGATCTGGTCGACGCACTCAATGCTGTCGGCGCGCAGATCGAATACACGGGCGAGCAGGGCTTTCCGCCGCTGCGCATCCGCCGCGGCCATATCACGGCCAACCGCATGGCGGTGCGCGGCAATGTGTCGAGCCAGTTCCTGACCGCGCTCTTGATGGCCGCGCCGCTGATGGCCACGACGCATCCGGTGTCGATCGACGTCGTGGGCGAGCTGATTTCCAAGCCGTACATCGAGATCACGCTGAACCTGATGCGCCGCTTCGGCGTCGAGGTCGAGCAGAATGGCTGGGCCTCGTTCACCGTGCAGCCGGGCCAGCGTTATCAAAGTCCGGGCACGATCCACGTCGAAGGCGATGCGTCGTCGGCGTCGTACTTCCTGGCCGCCGGCGCGATCGCGGGCGGCCCGGTACGCGTCGAAGGCGTCGGTGAACACAGCATCCAGGGCGATGTGCGCTTTGCTGATGCGCTTGAACGCATGGGCGCCATCGTCACGCGCGGCGAGAACTGGATCGAGGTGCAATCGAATGGCGTGCTCAAAGCCATCGACGCCGACTTCAACCACATCCCGGATGCGGCGATGACGATTGCGGTGGCCGCGCTGTACGCCGACGGCCCGAGCACGCTGCGCAATATCGCCAGCTGGCGCGTGAAGGAAACCGATCGCCTGAGCGCGATGGCGACCGAACTGCGCAAGGTCGGCGCCGAGGTGGAGGAGGGGCCGGACTACATCCGCATCACGCCGCCAGACGAACTCAAGCCCGCCACGATCGACACCTACGACGACCACCGGATGGCAATGTGCTTTTCGCTCGCGTCCCTGGACGGCAAGGCGCGGCGCGGCAACGCGATGCGGATCAACGATCCGAAGTGCGTCGCCAAGACCTTCCCTGACTATTTCGAAGCGTTTGCAGGCATTGCGCGCAACGAGCTGTTTTAATTGACCCGTCCCGAGCCCATGCCCAATTCAAACGTACCAGTCATCACCATCGACGGCCCGACCGCTTCCGGCAAGGGTACCGTGGCCAGCCGCATCGCCGACCGCCTGGGCTTTCACCTGCTTGATTCAGGCGCGCTGTATCGCCTGACGGCGCTGCAGGCACTGCGCGGCGCGCTGCCGCTGTCGGACGAAGCAGGCATCGCGAAGCTGGCCCAGCAACTGCCGGCGCGCTTCCGGGATGACGTGATCTACCTGGCGGATGAGGATGTAAGCCACGCGATCCGCGCGGAAGAGGTGGGCAATATGGCGTCGAAGATTGCCGCCTTGCCGAGCGTGCGCCAGGCGCTGTTTGACCTGCAACTGGGCTTTCGCCAGGCGCCGGGACTGGTGGCCGACGGGCGCGATATGGGCACCGTGATCTTTCCCACCGCCAAGCTCAAGGTGTTCCTCACCGCAAGTGCTGAGGCGCGCGCGCAACGCCGGTATAAGCAATTGATTGACAAAGGCTTTTCTGCTAATATGAACGACCTGCTTGCAGATTTACGGGCTAGAGACGAACGCGACACCGGTCGCGCAGTCGCTCCCCTGGTCGCAGCAGCTGATGCGCATATCCTGGATACCTCTGCGATGGGGGTCGACCAGGCGGTCGAGCAAATCCTGACCTGGTATGCGCAGAAATAAGACTTTGAATGACGTGGTGGCGGTGGTGTCAACCGGTTGCAGTCCGAACCGTTAGGCAGCAGCGCCTGAACGTCATTCCCGCGCAGGCGGGAATCCCGGTTCGATGCGTCACCATTGGCTTGAGTCATCGCCATGGTGGTTTGCAAGTAAATCTGGATCCCCACCTGGGTGGGGACGGTGGTCTTCCGGTTGGCATCTTCGTTGTTGAGGATGGCACTTGAAGACCTTGTCCTTTGGTGCTTGCGACAGCATATTGGCCATCGCAAGCGTGTTTTAACCTAACCCAGTTCAGTCCGCACTATCGTCGGTCTGCTGGCTCACATGAAATAACCAACTTTTTTATGTCTACTGCAACTACCCAAGATACTGGTATGGAAAGCTTTGCCGCCCTCTTCGAGGAATCGCTGTCGCGTCAAGACATGCGTTCGGGCGAAGTCATTTCGGCTGAAGTCGTGCGTCTGGATCACAACTTCGTGATCGTCAACGCAGGCCTGAAGTCGGAAGCGTTCATTCCAATCGAAGAATTCAAGAATGACCAGGGCGAACTGGAAGTCGCAGTAGGCGACTTCGTTTCCGTGGCCATCGAGTCGCTGGAAAACGGCTTTGGCGACACCATCCTGTCGCGCGACAAGGCCAAGCGTCTGGCTTCGTGGCTGGCGCTGGAAAAAGCAATGGAATCGGGCGAAATCGTCACCGGTACCGTCAATGGCAAAGTCAAGGGCGGCCTGACCGTTCTGACCAACGGCATCCGCGCGTTCCTGCCGGGTTCGCTGGTTGACACCCGTCCAGTCAAGGACACGACCCCATTCGAAGGCAAGACCCTCGAATTCAAGGTCATCAAGCTGGACCGCAAGCGTAACAACGTCGTGCTGTCGCGCCGCGCTGTCATCGAAGCATCGATGGGCGAAGAGCGTCAGAAGCTGATGGAAACGCTGAAAGAAGGTACCGTGGTTACCGGTATCGTCAAGAATATCACCGACTATGGCGCATTCGTCGACCTGGGCGGCATCGATGGTCTGCTGCACATCACCGATCTGGCATGGCGTCGTGTGCGTCACCCGTCCGAAGTCCTGTCGGTTGGCCAAGAGATCACCGCCAAGGTCCTCAAGTACGATCAAGAGAAGAACCGCGTCTCGCTGGGCGTCAAGCAGCTGGGCGACGATCCATGGACCGGTCTGTCGCGTCGTTACCCACAGAGCACCCGCCTGTTCGGTAAAGTCACGAACCTCACCGACTATGGCGCATTCGTCGAAGTCGAGCAGGGTATCGAAGGTCTGGTCCACGTGTCCGAAATGGACTGGACCAACAAGAACGTGGCACCAAACAAAGTTGTCCAGCTGGGCGACGAAGTGGAAGTCATGGTTCTGGAGATCGACGAAGAGCGCCGCCGTATTTCGCTGGGCATGAAGCAGTGCAAAGCAAATCCATGGGACGACTTCGGCATGACCCACAAGAAGGGCGACAAGGTCAAGGGTTCGATCAAGTCGATCACCGACTTCGGCGTCTTCATTGGCCTGCCAGGCAACATCGATGGTCTGGTGCACCTGTCGGATCTGTCGTGGACCGAAGCCGGCGAAGAAGCTGTGCGTCGCTTCAAGAAAGGCGACGAACTGGAAGCCGTGGTTCTGGCCATCGACGTCGAGCGCGAGCGTGTTTCGCTGGGCGTCAAGCAACTCGAAGGCGACCCGTTCAACACCTACTCGTCGATGAACGACAAGGGCTCGCTGGTCACCGGCACCGTGAAATCGGTTGAGCCAAAAGGCGCCGTGATCTCGCTGTCGGAAGAAGTCGAAGGCTACCTGCGCGCTTCGGAAATTTCGCGTGACCGCGTTGAAGATGCTGGCACCCACCTGAAAGTCGGCGACAGCGTCGAAGCTCTGGTGATCAACATCGATCGCAAGGCTCGCAGCATCCAGCTGTCGATCAAGGCGAAAGACAATGTCGATACGCAAGAAGCCATGAGCAAGCTGTCGAACGACAACAGCGCTGCTTCGGGCACGACCAGCCTGGGCGCACTGCTCAAGGCCAAGTTCGATAACAAGAACTAATCAGGTAAGCCCTGAGGAGCTTGCAGATGACCAAATCCGAGCTGATCAACCGACTGGCTGAGCGTTATTCTCAGCTGGTGGCAAAGGATGCGGAATTTGCTGTCAAGACCATCCTCGATGCGATGACCAACGCCCTGGCGACCGGCCAACGCATCGAGATCCGTGGTTTCGGCAGTTTCTCGCTGAACAGCCGTCCACCGCGTATCGGTCGCAATCCGAAGTCCGGCGACAAGGTGATGGTGCCCGAAAAACGGGTGCCGCACTTCAAGCCGGGCAAGCAGTTGCGCGAGCAGGTGGACGCGATGGTCGGGCAACCGATCATCAACGATTGAGTCAGTGCTGGCACCAAAGAACGGCATCCGCGAGGATGCCGTTTTTTTTTGCGCGGCGTAACCGTCACCGGCGGGTCCATGACGATCGTGTCTCAAGCGAGTTCGCCTGCGTGTCGAACTGTTCTATCGCTACCGATCTGACCGATTGCATAAATCTTTTGTCATCAAAAGGTTCACGCTTGAAATCGACCGCAATCATTCGCGCGCTTGTTCAGCGCAGGGAGTCCTGAGCGCATTTACGTATTTTCGATACCCATCACGGCTTAAAATATCATATAAATAACAAAAAGTGCCTCAAAACAACGCTTATTGTATGTATAATTGTCTAAATTATAATTAAATCTAGGATTATTCTTACTGAACGGTAAGATGAATTAAGCCCTTCTGTCTGGCTAGTCAAGTGTGGAAGGCCATCGACAACACGTGATGTCTGACTCACCACGCCAAGCCCGCGAGTCAAACAGACTCGGGTTCCCCGCCCGTTTTCCCAGCTTCATCATCTTACCTACGATTGAAACAATGAATTTTTCGACAATGAAAGTCGGCACCAGGCTGGCCCTTGGCTTCGCCCTGCTGCTCGTGATGCTGGCGCTGATTATCGCTGTGAGTAGCATGAACATGGCCGCGATGAACGACAGCACATCGTCGATTGTCGATGTCAACAATCCAGAGATTGCGTTGGCCAGCGAAATGACCGAATCGGTCTATGCGCGCGCGGTGGCGGTACGCAATCTCGGCCTGATGACCGACCAGGCAAAAATGCGTATTGAAATGCAGGTCATCACGAAGGCAAATGAGGATTTCGACAAGGCATCAGCTGAGCTCGAGCGCATGTTCAACTCGATCGCCCAAACCAAGCCTGAAGAAAAGGCGATGCTGGCGAACATCAAGAGCCTGGCCGCGGCAACGGCTGCGCCGATGAAAAGGGCGATCGAGGTGGGCTATGCAAACCAGCAGGAGGAAACGACGAGGACATTGCTGGAAGAGGTTGCTCCACCCCAGACGAAGCTGATCGCAGCGCTGCGAGAGTTCAATAAATTCGAACAAGCACTGAATGTGCAATCGGCTGCAGACGCAGCGCAAAGTTACCAGAACGCGAATCGCTTGAGCCTGGGACTGGGCGTGCTCGCCGCCATCATTGGCGTGGCGGCGGCGAGCATCATTACCATGAGTCTCGTACGCAAGCTTGGCGGCGAACCCGACTATGCGGCCCAGGTCGCGCAACGGATTGCCAACGGCGACCTGGCCACGCCAGTGATCGTGCCTGCGGGCGACACCACCAGCATGATGGCGTCGATGCGCAGCATGCAGGAACGACTGGCGACGATCGTCAGCGAGGTACGTAGCGGCACCGAAACCATTGCCGCCGCCTCGGCGCAAGTCGCCGCAGGCAGCCAGGACCTGTCAGCGCGGACTGAAGAGCAGGCCAGTTCGCTGGAAGAAACTGCGTCGTCCATGGAAGAGCTGACCTCTACCGTCAAGCAGAATGCCGACAATGCACGACAGGCAAACGGTCTCGCAGCGACCGCATCGGCAGTCGCATCGAAGGGTGGCGCTGTCATCGGCCAGGTGGTGGACACGATGAGTGAAATCAATGCTTCGGCGACCAAGATTGTCGACATCATCAGCGTGATTGACGGCATCGCTTTCCAGACCAATATTCTCGCTTTGAATGCGGCGGTCGAAGCGGCGCGGGCGGGTGAGCAAGGCAGGGGCTTTGCGGTTGTCGCTTCCGAGGTGCGTATCCTGGCGCAACGTTCAGCCAGTGCCGCCAAGGAGATCAAGAGCCTGATTGGCGATTCAGTGAGCAAGGTCGATACCGGTAGCCGGCTGGTCAATGAAGCCGGGCTGACCATGAGCAGCATCGTCGACAGCGTCAAACGCGTCACCGACATCATGCAGGAGATTTCCTCGGCCAGTCAGGAACAGACATCCGGCATTGAGCAGATCAATGAAGCGATCACGCAAATGGACCAGGTCACGCAGCAGAATGCCGCATTGGTCGAGGAGGCTGCAGCCGCTTCAGAATCGATGCAGGTGCAAGCTGCGAAGCTGGCCAACATCGTCAGCGTGTTCAAGGTCAATCCGGCGAATGCTCAAGGTTCGTCTGCATCGGCGCCGACACCGGTGCCAGCCCATGCGCATGAGCGTGTGACAGCAGCGCCCAGGGCAAAGCAGCCCACCCGACAGATTTCTGCCCCCGTGAAGCCGGTGCTCGCAAAGAAGACCCCTGCGCCAGTCGGCGACGGTGGTTGGGAAAGTTTCTAAACCGCTGCCCTGGACTGCATCACAGGATCGCGACGCCCGGGGCAGGCACCCCAACGCCGCACGCTGTTTTGAAATATGATGGTGGATGTGCGACACTTCGCCCTTACACCATTGTTCAGCGGAACCTGTTGATGAAATTCGTCTCGACCATTGTCGGATTTGTCCTGTTCATCCTGTTCTTCGGCTTCGCGCTGAAGAACACGAAAGAGGTCGACCTGCATTTTTTTCTCGACTATGAATTACGCGGCCCGCTCGTGCTGATGCTGCTGGCGTTCTTTGTTGCCGGCGCCGCCTTCGGCATCCTGGCGCTGGCGCCGACCGTGTTCCGTCAGCGCCGCGAGAAATGGCAGCACAAGTACACCATCCAGGCCCTGCAAAGCGCCGCCGGTACCGGTGTGGTCGCCACCACGCCACCGCCGCCGGATGCCGTTCCACCGGTTGCACCCCGCCACTAACAACAAGAACACCATGGATTTCGAACTCTGGATGCTGCTTGGCATCCCCTTCTTCTTTGGCCTCGGCTGGCTTGCTGCCCGGGTCGACATCAACGAGGTGGTTTCCGAGTCGCGCACGCTGCCGCGCGGCTACTTCAAGGGCCTGAACCACCTGCTCAACGACCAGCCCGACAAGGCCATCGATTCGTTCATCGAGATCGTCAAACTCGACCCTGAATCGAGCGATATGCACTTCGCGCTGGGCAATCTGTTTCGCCGCCGCGGCGAGACCGAGCGCGCCATTCGCGTGCACCAGAACCTGCTGGCGCGTCCCGACTTGCCGAGCGACGAAAAAGCGCACGCGCAGTACGAGCTGGGCATCGATTACCTGAAAGCGGGTCTGCTGGACCGCGCCGAGGAATCGTTCAATGGCCTGGCCGACACACCGTATGCGGTGCAGGCGCGCCGCTCGCTGCTGGAAATCTACCAGCGCGAAAAGGAATGGAAACGCGCCATCGAGGCCGCCCAGGATTTGCAAGCGTCCGGTGCCGGCGCGCGCCAGATCGAGATCGCCCAGTTCTATTGCGAACTGGCGGCCGATGCGCTGGTGCACATGGCACCGAGCGACGCGATGCTGTTGCTCGACAAGGCGCTGGAAGCGAATCGCCACAGCGTGCGCGCGACCATCCTGCGCGGCGACGCGCTGCTGGCCCAGGGCGACGTGGAAGAAGCGCTCAAGACCTGGCGCCGCGTGGAGCAGCAAAGCGTGCCGCACGTGGCGCTGGTGGCTGCGCGCCTGATGGATGGCTACCGCAAGGTGGGCCGGCCGCAAGAGGGCGTGAACCTGCTGCGCTCGTACCTGGCCGAGGCCTCGTCGATCGACCTGATCGAAGTGGTATTCAAGGCCGTGATCGAGCTCGATGGCGTCGAAGCGGCCAAGGGCCTGGTGGTGGAAGAGCTGCGCCGCAACCCGACACTGCTTGGCCTGGATAAATTGCTGGAAGCGCGTCTGATGGATGCGCCGGCCCACGTCTGGGAAGAGCTGTCGATGGTCAAGAACCTGGTGCAGCGCTACACGCAGAAACTGGCGCGCTACCAGTGCAGCCACTGCGGTTTCAAGGCGCGTCAGTTCTACTGGCAATGCCCGGGCTGCAACCGCTGGGATTCGTACCCGCCACGCCGCACCGAAGAACTCAATGTGATGAACTGACGGTTCATCAAACGATCTGAATGACCAGCACGAGCACAACCTCCATGTCCATGACCCCAAGCCGCCTGCTGGTGGCCGACGACTACCGCCAGCAGGCGGCCCCTGAACTGTCCGCCGTACGCCTGCTGGTGGTGGGCGACGTGATGCTCGACCGCTACTGGTTCGGCGAGGTCTCGCGCATCTCGCCCGAAGCGCCGGTGCCCGTCGTGCGCATCGAACGGCGCGAGGAGCGCCTTGGCGGCGCTGCCAACGTGGCGCGCAATGCCGCCGCGCTGGGCGCCTACACGGGCTTGCTGGGCGTGGCAGGCGCCGACGAGGCGGGCGATGAAGTCGAGCGCCTGCTGCAAGGTGCGGGCATCCACAGCTACCTCAAACGCGACGAAGCCATCTCGACCATTATCAAGCTGCGCGTCATTGGTCGCCAGCAGCAGATGGTACGCATCGATTTCGAGGATGCGCCGACCGAAACCGTGCTGCGCGATAAACTCAGCCAGTTCAAGGCGTTGCTGCCCGATTACGATGTGATCATCCTGTCCGACTACAACAAGGGCGCGCTGGTCAATGTCGCCGAGATGATTGCGCTGGCGCGCGCCGCGGGCAAGATCGTGCTGGTCGACCCGAAAGGCGACGACTTCACGCCGTACAAGGGCGCGAGCATCCTGACGCCCAACCGCGCCGAACTGCAGCGTGTCGTCGGTGGCTGGAAGAGCGAGACGCAGCTGCTTGAAAAAGCGCAGGCACTGCGCGTGGAACTGGGCCTGGATGCGCTGCTGCTGACGCGCTCCGAAGAAGGCATGAGCCTGTTCACGGCCGATGAAGTGCTGCACGTGAACGCTGACGCGCGCGAAGTGTTCGATGTGTCGGGCGCCGGTGACACGGTGATTGCGACGCTGGCAACGATGCTGGGCACGGGCGCGCCGCTGGGCGAAGCGCTGGTGACGGCCAACCGCGCCGGCGGCATCGTCGTCGGCAAGCTGGGCACGGCCACCGTGACCCGCGACGAGCTGTTCCCCTCCTGATTTGCCTCAAGCCCGGCCCGTCAACGACGCGCCGGGCGATCCGTTGAAAGACCGATGGGCGGCGTCGCCGTCCAGCGTCTTCAACCAACGGAGAAATTTCGATGATCAAGAAACTGATGCTTGCCTTCGCCGCGCTGGCCGTCTCGAGCGGTATCGCGTTTGCCCAGGTCGACGTGAACAAGGCCGACGTTGCCGCGCTCGATGGCGTCAAGGGCGTGGGGCCGAGCATGTCCAAGGCCATTCTCGACGAGCGCGCCAAGGGCGAGTTCAAGGACTGGGCCGACCTGCAAACGCGCGTCAAGGGCATGGGCGATAAAAAGGCCGCCAAGCTGAGCCAGTCCGGGCTGGTGGTCAACGGCAAGGGCAAGGAAGGTGCAGCCGCCAAGCCCGCCGCCGCCAAGGGCGACAAGTCGGCCGCCAAAACGGCCGACGCCAAAACCGCAACATGACATGTATTGACTGACAGCGTCACGGGCGCGTGGCAAGATGTTCCAGCTCTTCAAGATCGTGCTTGAACATCAATATTAGAAAGGTCGTCATGCCTCACGCCCGTGTCTCATCTCGTGTCTCAACCGCCCTGCTGGCAGCCCTGCTGGCTGCTGCAGGCGTCGCATCTGCTGCTGCGCCAGTAACTACTGCCGCCACACCCGCCACACCGAAACAACCCGACATCACCGCGCAGCAGGCCCAGATCACCAAGATCCTCGGTGAAGTCTCGCAACAGCGCATTGAAGGCCATATCCGCAAGCTGGTCAGCTTCGGCACGCGCCACACGATGTCCGAGACCGAGTCGCCTACGCGCGGCATTGGCGCCGCCCGCCGCTGGATCAAGGCCGAACTCGAGCGCTGCGGCGCCGGCACGCCATTGCAGGTCACGTATGACAGCCACGTCGCGCCCGTCTCGGCGCGCATCACCAAGCCCACCGAGATCGTCAACGTCGTTGCGACGCTGCCGGGCACGCAGGCCGCTTCCAAAGAGCGCATGTACGTGGTCAGCGGTCACTACGACTCGCGCGCCTCGGACGTGATGGACGCCACCTCGGATGCCCCGGGCGCGAACGACGATGCATCGGGCACCGCCGCCATCATGGAACTGGCGTGCGTGATGGCCAAATACAAGTTCGACGCGACGCTCGTGTTTATGGCCGTGGCCGCCGAAGAGCAGGGCCTGATCGGCGCCCGCCACTGGGCCGTTGGCGCGCGTGAAAAGAACTGGAACGTGGCTGGCATGTTCACTAACGACATCATCGGCAGCTCGAAGGGCGACGATGGTAAGGTCGACAACAAGCAGGTGCGCCTGTTCGCACAGAGCATTCCGGCGACCAAGGAAATGAGCGAGGCCGTGCGCCAGCTGGTGGCCACGGGCGGCGAAAACGATTCGCTCTCGCGCCAGCTCGCGCGCCACACGAAGGAGCAGGGCGAGCGCTACGTGAAAGGCTTCAAGGTCAGCGTGATTCAGCGGCATGACCGTTATCTGCGCGGGGGCGACCACATGCCGTTCCTGGAGCAGGGCTATGCCGCGCTGCGCTTTACCGAACCAGCCGAAGATTTTTCGCACCAGCACCAGGACCTGCGCACCGAGAACGGCAAGGTGTATGGCGACACGATCGACCACGTCGACTTCGACTACATCGCCAAGGTCACGCGCGTGAACGGCGCCGCGATGGCCTCGCTCGCAATGGCGCCCGCCGCGCCGCAAGAGGTCAAGCTGCGCACCGCAGCCCTGACCAACGATTCCACACTGGTCTGGAAAGCGAATGGCGAGCCCGACCTGGCCGGCTACCGCATCGTCTGGCGCGACACCACCAGCGCCAATTGGGAAGGTTCGAAGTGGGTCGGCAACGTGACGGAAGCCACGCTCGACCTGTCGAAAGACAACGTCTTCTTCGGCGTGCAGGCGGTCGACAAGGACGGTAACGTCAGCGTCGCGACGTATCCGATGCCGCTGCGCTAAGTCGATATCGATATCGATATCGTGAAATCGTCCATCGTCATGTGCATCATTGCGGTGGGCGGGTGCGCACTCGCGTTGCCGGCTTCGGCGCAGGTCTACAAATGTGTCGATCCGAAGACTGGGGCCAAGACCTATTCCGACTCGGGCTGCGTCCGCAGCGCGCAGCGCACGACGATGGAGGCACTCCCGCCAGTCGTCACGCGTACACCGCAGGCAACGCGGCCCGCACCGGTGCAGGACTGGCGTGCAGAAGACGCGCGTGCGGGCCTGCAGCCAGCTGCGGTCGAGCCGGTCGGCTCGATCGCGCCGCCGCAGGGTGACCCGAACTCGTACGAGTGCGAGCAGGCGAAAAGGAAACTGGCAGTGCGCCGAAGCCGCGTCACCAACTTCGCGTCCGATGCGAAGGAACCCGTCATCGATGTCAACCGCATCTGCGGTTACTTCATGAGTCCGAATCCCGTGCCGGGCCAGCTGACGCGCCAGGGTTCGCGCTGAACACCATGCTTTGCAGCCGCCGGTTGTCGTGACCGGCGGCTGCGCCGACGCCCGCGTGCGTCTCGGATTAAAATGGTGTTTTGGTATCGCAAGGAATAGAGAACGCAATGGCATACAAGACCATCGAATCGACGATCGGCAACACGCCGCTCGTGCAGCTGCAGCGCCTGCCGGGCGCCGAGAACGCGGCCCGCAACAACATCATCCTGGGCAAGCTCGAAGGCAATAATCCGGCCGGTTCCGTCAAGGACCGGGCGGCGATGTCGATGCTGCGCGGCGCCGAACTGCGTGGCCAGATCAAGCCGGGCGACACGCTGATCGAAGCGACCAGTGGCAACACCGGCATCGCGCTGGCAATGGCGGCGGCGATCCTCGGCTACAAGATGATCCTCCTGATGCCCGACAACCTGTCGATCGAACGCCGCCAAAGCATGGCCGCGTATGGCGCGCAGATCATCCTCACACCCAAGTCTGGCGGCATGGAATATGCGCGCGACATGGCCGAGCAGATGCAAAAGGACGGCCAGGGCATCATCCTCGACCAGTTCGCCAATGACGACAATCCGCGCGCGCACTACGAGAGCACCGGCCCGGAAATCTGGCGTGACACCGAAGGGCGCGTCACGCACTTCGTCAGCGCCATGGGCACGACCGGCACCATCATGGGCGTATCGCGTTATCTGAAGGAACAGAACGACGCCGTGCGCATCATTGGCGCGCAGCCCGAAGAGGGTTCGTCGATTCCCGGCATCCGCAAGTGGCCTGAAGCCTACCTGCCGAAGATCTACGACAAGGCGCGCGTCGATCAGGTCGAAAGCGTGAGCCAGGCAGCGGCCGAGCAGATGGCGCGCCGCATGGCAGCCGAAGAGGGCATCTTCTGCGGCATCTCGGCCGCTGGCGCCTGCGATGTGGCGCTGCGCATTGCGCAGACCGTCGAGAACGCGACCATCGTGTTCATCGTTTGCGACCGGGGCGATCGCTACCTGTCCACGGGTGTGTTTCCCGCCTGAAGCGAAGTCGCGGTCAGCGTGCTTGCAACGTCGACCGCGCCCATAAAAAAAGCCGCCCATTGCACAGGCGGCTTTCAAATCAGTCCTTGGACTGCCTAGACCTTTCCATCGGCATTGCGCCAATTTCCTTCGGTCGTCCGCCAATGCGGCGGCTCATACGCCCGCGCGGGCGTATGCACTACTGGTGCCGGCCGTGCCGTACGGCGCTGGCCGGTTCAATCCTGGCAAGACGACAAACACAGGCGCCCTGGAGCACCCGATGCTGGTCAGTCCTTCATTGCCGGAACTGCGCCTTCTTTTGGCTTGAACTGCTTGTCGCTGATGCGGAACTTCGCGCGGCGATCGCCCATCAGGTAGCGCAGGTCACGGATCGACAGGTCGCTCACTTCGTGCATGCGGATCAGCAGCGATGCGCCGACCGGCAGACGGTGGTGACGGATTTTGGAGATCACCGGCGGCGCCACTTCCAGCGCACGCGACAGGGCTGCGTCGTTCTTCAGACGCAGGTTCTCGATCAACGTATCGAGCAAGCGGTTCGGGTTGTACTGAAGCAGCTCGTCGCCTTCTGAATCGCTGTTCATATCAATGCCGACTTGGTTAGTCATGATTCATATTCCTTAGGGGTTAGTGCGGAGTCATCAACATCTACTGCGTCGAGTCCGGTTTTTACTTTCGTAAATTTCTATTCAATTGTACAACTATTTCGATACCGATACTCATGAGCAAGTCGGAATCGTTTCTTTCGATTTGGTTATCGTTGTCTACTTGCAACAATAGCCGCAATGCAATTCTCTCATATAGTCACTTGAAACAACTATTGTTTTTTGATTAATCATTAGTGTACGGGCATCCAGCATTTGATGCCGCACAGTATGGGAATTGCTGACTAAATTGAAAGAAAATGGGGAGTATGACTAGATTCGTAATATATTTAGTACGAATAATGGCAACAAGCCTGCGCATACCCCTGGGGGGTATGCCATCGGGTGCTGATCAGCAATATTGAAAGTTGGCGGGAAACTTGTTACAAAGGATTACAAAATTTCCCGCTCGGAAATGGAGCGTGTTACCGCTTACTCCGGCCGGGCAGCCCGCACGGCGCGACCCAGATCCACGACAGACATCGCATAGAAATAACTGCGGTTGTACTTGGTGATGGCGTAGAAATTATCGTTCGCCACCCAGTACTCGGTCGGCTCGGCGCCGTTCTGCAGGTCGATCAAACCGTACAGCGTCTCTGCTGGCAGCGCCGTACCGGTCACGACGCCCGCCGTGCGCAGCGCCTCCGGGCGCAGTGTCGCTTCCAGACCGAGTTCGAGCAGCGGCTCCCAGGCGCGCGTCGGCGACACATCGGCGGCATACGCCACCGGGCCGCGATGTTCCGCGTTCCAGCCATGCTGGACCAGGAAGTTCGCCACGCTGCCAATCGCATCCACGCTGGAACCGCGCAGATCGACCCGGCCATCGTTGTCGAAGTCCACGCCATATTTAAGGATATTGCTCGGCATGAACTGCGGCATGCCGACCGCACCCGCGAACGACCCCAGCAGCGAGAACGGGTCGTAGCCGCGTTCGCGCGCCAGAACCAGCGTGCTTGACAGTTCGTCGCGGAAGAACGCCTGGCGCGCGGCCTGGTTCGGTGAATCCGGATAGGCGAACGCCAGCGTGGTCAGCGAGTCGAGTACGCGAAAGCGCCCCGTGTCGCGCCCGTAGATGGTTTCGATGCCGATGATGCCGACAATGATTTCTGCCGGCACGCCATATGCTGCCTCGGCGCGCTTGAGCGCTTCGGCGTTGGCTTCCCAGAAGCGCACGCCGGCGCGGATCCGGATCGGCTCGATGAAGCGGGCGCTGTAGGCTTGCCAGTTCTTCGGCTTGCCCGGCGGCGCCGGCTTGACCAGTTGCACGGCTGTATCGATGTAACGCACCTGGCCGAACAGCGTTTCGAGCGCCGTGCGTTCAAAGCCATGCTGCGCGACCATCCCGTCGATGAACTCGCGTACCGGTTGCCATTCCAGAAAGTTGACATGTTCGTTGGCGGCATCGACAACGCTGGCCACGGCGGCGCCAGCGGCAGCCACCGGCGCGGCCTTGGAAGACTTGGCCTTCGCAGGTTTTGCTTTCGATGCGGCTTTGGCTTTGGCAGCCTTGGCCCTGGTTTGCGCACTACGCGCCTGGGTATCGGAAGAAGGGGCGGCGAGCGCATCGCCGTGCGCGCTGGCGGCAAGTGCGAGCGCGGCGAACAGGGTAACAATTAATTTCATCTGACTTGCGACAATAGACTTTTCAAGGTGGCATGGAGCCGGGGATCGGCTGCGGGCGCCGCGTAGCGCCAGGCGCTGTAACGACGCAGGAAGGCGATGGCCGCTTCGCGGGCGGGAGGCGCCAGGGCCTGCGCGCCGGCGGCGGTAGCAGCAGCGGTGGCGAGGATGCGCGCCGCGTAGGCGCTCGGCCCTTCGTCTTGCGCGCGCGGCAGGCCGGCCTGGCCCAGACGCTTGCACAAGACCGAGTATAGAGCATCGATCGGGTCGATTTCGCGACGGCGCCGCAAAATTTTCATCCCCCACCAGGCCAACCCGGCCAGCACCAGCACGACGCCGAACGGCCAGGCCAGCAATTTGTCCTGCAAGCCCTGCACGACGCTGCGCTGGCGTTCCGGCGTGTAGTTCAGCACCCACTGGTTCCAGCCGTTGTTGAGCGCGCCCATCGCGTTGCGCATATCGGCCAGCCAGGCACCGGCTTCCAGACCGAACGGGTTTGCGCCGCGCAGCGCCTCGATACCGAATGGCGCCGGACGCTGCGTGGCGCGGTTGGTACCGGTCCGGACCCGCTCCGGCGCCACCGCCGCCGTCGGATCGACACGCAGCCAGCCGCGGCCCGCGATCCAGACTTCGGCCCAGGCATGGGCATCCGACTGGCGCACCGTCATGAAGCCGTCGATGGGGTTGAGTTCGCCGCCCTGATAGCCGGTCACGACGCGCGCTGGCACGCCGGCCGCGCGCATCAGGAACACGAACGCGCCCGAGTAATGCTCGCAAAAGCCGGAGCGCGTCCCGTACAGGAATTCGTCGACCGTATGGCGTCCCAGCAGCGGTGGGGCCAGCGTGTATTCGAACGCTTGCTCGCGGAACTGGCGCAGCACGGCGTCGACCCGCGCGGCCGGGTCGCCCAGCGCGCGCAAGGCCATACCGGCCGCCAGGGCGCGCGGGTTGAAGCCATACGGCAGCAGCAGCCAGCGATTGGTGTCAGCGAGCACAGGACCATTCTGCAGCGCATACTCGACGTGCGAGCTGGCGCGGTAGCGCACGCGGCTCGCCAGCGGCGTGTCGGCCGTCAGTTCGAACTGCGGCGAGATGCGCAGCTCGTGGCCCGGCACGACGGGCAGTTCGCCCGGCATCTCGAGCGCGAACACCCAGCGCGACTGCGACGGTTCGAGCGTGACTTCGTATTCCAGTCCCGGCCCGCCGACCGACAGGCGCAGGTTGCGGCCCGATGCGGTGTTGTCGCCGCGGCGCCAGGTCAGGCCGTCGAAGGCGTCGAGCACCGGGCCGCGCCAGTACAACTGGGGCGGCAGCGGTGGGCGGCCAAAGAAGCGCACGCGAAATGCCGGTTCTTCGGACAGCGCCAGGTTCGACATCTGGCCCGGCGCCATCTGGTCCGACAAGCCCGAGCTGCCGGCGCCGGGGCCGCCCGGCATGCTCCACAGCGGACCCTGGATGCGCGGGAACACGAAAAACAGCGCAATCGCAATCGGCGCGGCAAAGGCCAGCATGCGCGCGGCCATCGCCAGCCGCGTGCGCAGTGGCGGCACGGCGCCGGTGAACTGGAACGACAGTTGCGTGGCCAGCAGCAGCAGCACCGACGCGATCATCATGACCGCCGTGCCGATCCCCTGCGCGTAAAAGAAGTTGGTCAGCACCAGGAAGAAGCACAGGAACACCACGACGAACAGGTCGCGCCGCGCATGCATCTCGAGCATCTTGAAGGCCACCAGCAGCACCAGCATCGCCACGCCGGCATCCTTGCCGAGCAGCGTGTCGTAGCTGAACTGCACGCCGACCATGGCCGCAATCGCGATCGGCAGCAGGACGATGGCCTTGGGCATGCGCTTGCCGCGCAGCGTGATCGCGGCGCGCCAGGCCAGCGTGGCCGCGCACAGCAGCGAGACCCACCACGGCAGATGCAGCGCGTGTGGCGCCAGCACCAGCACCGCACTGGCCAGGAGCAGCAGCGTGTCGGCCTTGTCGCGTGGCAGCGGAGTACGCAGGAATGTCATGCAGGGTCCTCGATGCCATACAAGGCCAGCGCGCGCAGGCACGCCGCCTGGTGCGCCGCGCCGCTGCCAGCATCGATGCGCACGACGCCCAGGTGGAAGGCGTAGGGCAGGGCGCGGCTTTCCGCTTCCAGCACCCAGCGCGTCAGGCGCGCCAGGCGCAGTTCGACGTCGAGGTCGCGTGGCAGGCGGTCGAAGTCGAGCACCAGTTCGTCGCCGCCACCGCCTTCAAAGTGTTTCGTCACCAGCTGGCCGCCGATGCTGGGGTCGAGCCGCGCGATCTGGCGCCATGCCATCTGGCGCGGCGAGTCGCCCGCCTGGTAATTGCGTACGCCGGCAAAATCGTCATGACCGGCCGTGCGCACGCTGTTGCCGCCGCCGCCCTGCAGCGGCAGGCCGGGCGCGCCGTCTTCGGGCCGCGGGTAGACCAGCACTTGCGTGGCCGGCCGCCAGTAGCTCCAGGCGACGAACAGGCCAAGGGGAAAGCGCGTCGACAGTTTCACGCGCCCCGGCGCCGCCCAACCGCGCGCGGTGGTCGGCAGCGTGAGGGTGACGGTGGCCTGCGTGCCGGCAGCGATGTCGGCAACATGGCGTGGCTCGGGCCAGTCGGCAAAGTCAGCCCGCACGGCATAGCGCGCCAGGCGCGTGCGGTTGATCACATGCAGCTCGAACTGCGCCACCTCGCCCGCAAACACGGGCGACGTGCGGCCCTGTTGCAGGCGCAGCTGCGCCAGATTGCGGTAGGTGGCGACCATGTCGACCAGCGCGCATGACAGTGCCAGAAAGGTCAGGCCGAAGCCCAGGCCCAGCCCATAATTGACCGAGCCGACCAGCAGCACGGCCAGCAGCAGGACGAACCCCAGGCCCGCGCGCGACGGCACGATGAACACGCGGCGCTGGCTGATGACCACCTCGCCCGCATCGAGTGCGCCGCCGCGCGGCAACCATGTGCCGGTGGTGCGGCGCAACCAGCCCCGTAGCGCCAGCGCCATCAGACCGGGACCGCCTTTTGCAGTTGCAGCACCAGATCGCGGCTGGCCAGTGCGGTGCCGTGCGCGGCGCGCAGTGGCCGCAGGCGGTGCGCGCAGACCGGCACCAGGACGGCCTGGATATCCTCGGGGATCACGTGGTCGCGCCCTTCGAGCGCGGCCCAGGCGCGCCCGGCCTGCAGCAACGCAATGGCCGCGCGCGGCGACAGGCCCTCGGCGAACATGCCGTTCTGGCGCGACGCCTGCGCCAGCGCCTGCACATACGTGATCAGGGCGCCGGACGCGTGGATCGTGCGCAGCTGATGCCGGGCCGCGGCCAGTTCGGCGGCCTGCATTGCGGGCTGCAGCGTCCTGAGCATCGCGCGCCGGTCTTCGCCCATCAGCAGCGCGCGTTCGGCGGCGGCGTCCGGGTAGCCCAGCGTCAGGCACATCAGAAAGCGGTCGAGCTGCGACTCGGGCAGCGGGAACACGCCGACCTGGTTGGCCGGGTTCTGCGTGGCGATGACGAAGAACGGTTCGGGCAGGGCGCGCGTGACGCCGTCGGCCGAGACCTGGTGTTCTTCCATCGCTTCGAGCAGGCCCGATTGGGTCTTGGGCGTGGCGCGGTTGATCTCGTCGGCCAGCAGCACCTGCGTGAAGATCGGGCCCGGGTGGAACACGAACTCGTTCTTTTCGCGCTCGTAGATCGAGATGCCGGCCACGTCGGCCGGCAGCAGGTCGCTCGTGAACTGGACGCGGTTAAAGCGCAGGCCCAGCGAGATGGCGAGCGCGTGCGCCAGTGTGGTCTTGCCGACGCCCGGCAGGTCGTCGAGCAGCAGGTGGCCGCCGGCCAGCAGGCAGGTCAGGGCCAGGCGCACTTGCTGGTCCTTGCCGACCACCACCTCGTTGACCTGGCGTGCGACGGCGTGCAATTTGTTAAACATGGTTGGCTTTACGTTATTCGGTACATGGAACAGGTCGGCGAACCTGGCGCGCATGCATGATTGACAAGGCGGCACAGCAGCGCTGTGGCCTGCCGTGGTAGATTAGCGTCATTGGCAATCTTCATACGTCGACAGCAACAGCCGTCCCAAGGGATTCTATGCGAGAACGGCGCGGCAAGGTGTGAATGGATGAGCACAGGCGGAGACCGAGCATCATGAGTACAGCAATTTACAGCCACCCCGACTGCCTGCGGCACGAGATGGGTGATTGGCATCCCGAGTCCCCGGCCCGCCTGCGGGCGATCGACGACCAGCTGATCCTGGCGCGCCTGGACGGCCTGATCGAGCAGCGCAGTGCGCCGCTGGCCGATACCGCCCAGATCCTGCGCAACCACACGGCGGGCGCACTGGCGCTGGTGCGCGACCATGTGCCCACGACGCCGGGCGACTACTACCCGCTCGACGGCGACACGTCGCTCAATCAGTACAGCTACCAGGCGGCGCTGCGCGCCGCCGGCGCCGCGGTGGCGGCAACCGACGACGTGATTGCCGGCACGGTCACCAACGCCTTCTGCTCGGTGCGCCCGCCGGGCCACCATGCCACGCCGACCGAGCCGATGGGCTTTTGCTTCTTTAATAACGTGGCCATCGCCGCGCGCCACGCGCTCGAGGCGCATGGCTTGGCGCGCGTGGCGATCATCGATTTCGATGTCCATCACGGCAACGGTACGGCCGACGCATTCCGTGACGATCCGCGCGTGCTGATGGCGAGCTTCTTCCAGCACCCGTTCTTTCCGTACACCGAGCCCGAACCGATTACCGCTACCTGCGTGAATGTACCGGTGCCGGCGCGCTGCGAGGGCGACACCGTGCGCCAGCTGGTGCAGGACCAGTGGCTGCCGGCGCTGCACGCGTTCAAGCCGCAGATGATTTTCGTCTCGGCCGGCTTCGACGGCCATCGCGACGACGACATGGGCGGCATCGGGCTGGTCGAGGCGGATTACGCGTGGATCACGCGGCAGGTGGTGGCGGTGGCCAACGAATACGCCGGCGGGCGCATTGTCAGCTGTCTCGAAGGCGGCTACGAGTTGTCGTCGCTGGCGCGCAGCGTGGTGGCGCACCTGAAGGTGCTGGCCGATCTAGAATAGTCGGGGAACCGCGGCGGCATTCTGCTCTCTAACGTAGCACCGGCACACGCCGGGCAGCGAGGAGACCAGCATGAGCGAGGAGACCAGCATGAAACACCGCCGCATCCCGTACGCCCTCTACATCTTCTGCACCCTGTGCCTGCTGCTGGCCAGCACCGTGGCGGGCGCCACCAACTACACGCTCTGGATCAACGGCCGTAGCGGCGGTGGCGCGCCCGGCAACTACGGCGATTTTCGCTACTGGGGCCCGGCCGCGACGCCTGCCGGCATCAACAAGCAGGCGGTCAACTGGGACGGGCGCAGCAGCATTGCGTCGCAAAGCGGCCGCTTGCGCGATGCGCTCGACTGCTTCTGCACGGGCCAGAACTGGTGCTATATCGCGGCCTACAGCGCGGGTGACCTGCTGCTTGGCTACACACTGGCCAATTACGGCGGCTCGGCGCGCGCCGTGACGAACGCCAGCGCGAACGCCAACGGCGTATGCGGCGCCAGCGGCGGCGTGCAGACCGGCTGGAATCTCAAATGGGTACGCGTCGCAGCCGGCGCGGCGGGCGGCTCCGAGCTGGCCAACGCCGGCGCCTGGACCACCTCCGAGCCGCTCGTGCAAGACCTCAAGACCAGCACCGCGCGCGCCATGTAAAACCACAACGACACCCGCAACGTCTGGTTCTATCGCTACGCCGGCGCGCGCGGAACCGCGTATTCGCTCCTGTTGCCGGGCCAGGACGACGAAGTGGTGGCGTACCACAGCAGCGGCGGCGTGGCCGGCAATGCGGGCCGTACGCTGTGCAACCCGGGCGACTGGCTGTGCGACGACCTGCGCCTGGGCACCGCGCCGAACCAGGGCGGCAGTGTCAAGTGGAGCTGGCACTCGGTCGTGTTCCGCGACGACGGTGAACGCTTCAACCACTATGGCGACAGCAACTGGGCCGGCATTATCGGGGTCATGCGTGCGGCGATGGTCGATACCGCCAACTAGGCGGTGGGTCTGGCTGGCGCTGTGCGTCGCCGCTGCGTTCGTGGTCGGGCTGGTCTGGCACGAGGACCATCAGGCGCTGCCACTTGCTGCCTCGGCGGCGCCGGCCGGCCTGCATTTTCTTGGCCCGGTGCCGGTCATGCGCTCTGCTGGCGAAGACCGTACCGCACGCCGCCGTCAGCTTGCCGAACAGGTTCGGCTGACCGGGCACACCTATTGCAGCTACCTGCAGCAGACCCGCTACCCGCACACATCGCGCCCGGCCGCTCAGCATCCCGACCAGCTATATCCGAACCAACCGGTCAGCGAATCGAACCCGCTGCGGGTCGATGGCGGCGATAGCGACCCGGCCGTGCTGGTGCAGACCACGCAGTCGCGCGTCTACCTGGCGGCGGGTGAGACGGTGGCGTTTTCGCTGCGCGCCGTCGATGCGCAAGGCGTGGCGCTGCCGCTGGTGGTCACGCGCGCGCTGGCCCAGGGCATGGTCGCGCCGGGAACGCGCGCCGCGCCGCGCGTGACGCTGGCGTTTGCGCAGGACGGCGACGACTGGCGCGCCACGTTCGCGCCGCAAGCGGGCGCGCTGGCGGACTTTCACGGCACCATCCGCAGTGGGGTGCGCTTCAGCGTCAACGGCCGGTCGGGTGTCGTGTTGTTCGATGTGATCCACTCGCCCGAGCTGCCAGCCGTGTGGCACGGCGCGCCGCATGAAGCGATCGGCCCGGACGCGCTCGAGTTCACGCTGCCGCTCGATGTGCGCATCCCCGGCCGCTACGTGGTCAGCGGCCGCGTCGACGATGCGTTGGGGCGCCCGTTTGCGCTGGCGAGCTTCAACGAGCTGCTGGGGCAGGGGACGCAGGCGGTGGCCTTGCGTGTGCACGGCAAGCTGCTGCATGACGCCGACCCCGGGCCGGCATTGCCACTGGTGCTGCGCGATGTCGAAGGCTATCTGCTACGCGAGAATGCCGATCCGGACCGGCTCTTGCTGGCGCGCCGCGAGGGCCCCGTGCTGGTCAGCCGCACGCTGTCGCTGGCGGGCGTGCCCGATCACGAATGGCAGAGCGAGGAACGCAGCCGCTACCTGGCCGAGTATGCGAAAGACCGCATGGCGGCGCGCGAGCGCTTGGCGGCGTTCGATCCGGCGGCCACGCAGCCGCCGGCCGGATGCAGCGAGCCAGGGCTGGTTCAGTAGGGCACCAGCGGCAGCTCGACCAGCGCGGACACCGCGATGGCGCAGCACAGCAAGCCGACGCCATACCAGCGCACCATCGATCGTTTCAGTCTGTCCCGTGCGCGCATATGTCGTCTCCGCTGCGTCCCGCCACCATGCGTGGCCAAAGCCCAGTGTGCACGCCGAATATGTCAACAGTGTTGCAACGGCTCAACGTCGTGCAGAAGAGAAACGCCGGCTGTGGCGGGTTCGCGACGCCACGGCGCGCCACCAGCGTAAAATAGCACCTTGAACGAAAGATAAAGAAAGCAACAGCATGTCGATACAATGGTTCCCGGGCCACATGAACGCGGCCAAGAAGGAAGCGGCCGAGCAGATGGAGAACATCGATCTGGTGATCGAAGTCCTCGATGCACGCCTGCCCGAGGCGAGCTGCAACCCACTGGTGGACCAGCTGCGCAAGTTCCGCCAGCGTCCCAGCCTCAAGATCCTGAACAAGATTGACCTGGCCGATCCGGTCGCCACCGCCGCCTGGAAAGCCTATTACGATGCGCAGGATGGCGTCACGGCCTACCCGATGACGACCAAGAAGCCGGCCGACGTCGCGCGCATCCCCGATCTGGCCCTGTCGCTGGCGCCGCACCGCGGTGTGCCAACGAAGCCGCTGCGCATCATGATCATGGGCATCCCGAACGTCGGCAAATCGACGTTGATGAACGCGCTGCTGAAAAAACGCGTGGCCAAGGTGGGCGACGAGCCGGCCGTGACCAAGGTCCAGCAACGCCTGTACCTGAACAAGAACGTGGTGCTGGTCGACACGCCCGGCATGCTGTGGCCAAAGATCGCCATGGCCACCGACGGCCTGATGCTGGCAGCGAGTCACGCCATCGGTACCAATGCGCTGGTCGAAGAAGAAGTGGCCGAATACCTGGGCGAACTGCTGCTGCAGCGCTACCCGCACCTGCTCACCGCGCGCTACGGCCTGAAAACCGAGGGCATGGATGGCGTGGGCGTGATCGAAGGCGTCGCAATGCGCCGTGGCTTCCGTGTGCGCGGCGGCGAATACGACTACGAAAAGGCGGCGCACTCGCTGCTGCAGGATTATCGCCAGGGCGCCCTGGGCCGCATCAGCCTGGAAACGCCGGATTCGCGCGCTACCAGCCTGGCGCTGCACGCGGCCGAAGTGGCCGAGAAAGCCCGCCTGGCCGCCGAGAAGCTCGCTGCCAAGCTCGAAGAGCAGTCGCGCGGCAAGCGCGGCAGCTGACCTGCCAGGGCGCGTGCCGACACGGTATAATCGCGCCGTTTTGGTGCTCTCGTGCGCATTCCGGCGCGCGAAGTTAAACGGGAAACACGACAGGCCTGCGCCACGCGCGGTCCTGGAAGTGTGCTGCCCCCGCAACGGTCGACAAGCGCCGCGTTCGCACATCCTGCGCCGCGGCAGACAATCTCGATAACCACTGTCCGCACGACAGGAAGGTGAGGGCGTCCCGCTTGCCAGCCCGGATACCGGCCAGGACAGGTGGAAGCGCCACGCGCTTCCTTCGACGCCGGGCTGCGGGGACGCAGCAGGGCGCCCTTTACCGAGACCACATTCATCATGACTTTTGCAGCTCCTGCGCGCCGCGCGCCCCTCGCCGTGGCGTGCGCTCTCGCCGTTTTGACCTTCGCCACCCTCGCTACCGCGCAGGAAACGCTGGCGCCGGTCGTCGTCACCGCCGCCCGTTTCCCGGCCACCGCCACACCGATCGGCGCCACCGTGATCACGGCGGACCAGATCCGCACGGCCGGCGTGGCCGACGTGAATGCGGCGATCCGCAAGATCGGCGGCGTCTTCGGTCGCCAGAGCCTGGACGGCTCGCCCGACTTCAGCCTCGACCTGCGTGGTTTCGGTACCAACAGCGCGCAGAACGTGGTGGTGATGGTCGACGGCGTGCGCCTGAATGAAAACGAGCTGGCCAATACGGTGCTGTCGAGCATTTCGATCGATACGGTCGAGCGCATCGAGATCACGCGCGGCGGCAGCAGCGTGCTGTACGGCGACGGCGCCACCGGTGGCGTGATCCAGATCTTCACCCGTCGTCCATCGGGCAGCGGCACGCGCGGTTCGCTGTTTGCCGAAGCCGGGCGCTTCGATGCCCGCGACCTGCGCGCCTCGATCGCGCACGGCGCCGGCCCCTGGTCGTTCGACGCCGCTGTGACCGATCGCCGCACCGACAACTACCGCGACAACAACCGGTACGAACAGACGAGCTTCAGCGGTGGTGTGCAATATGCGTACGGCGCGAACGGTCGCGCCGGCCTGCGCTTCGAGAGCTCGCGTTCGGACGCGCGCTTTCCGGGTTCGCTGACCGACGCGCAATTCCAGTCGATCCCGACCCAGAGCAACACGCCGGATGACTTCGGCTCGCTCGACACCGACCGTGTCAGCGCTTTCGTCGAACATCGCATCGGCGCCATTGAACTGGCGGCCGAGCTGTCGCACCGCGAGCGCGATGTCGGCTCGACGTATGTGTTCTCGGGCTTCCCATCGGCCTCGCGCTACCAGTCCGATCAGACCCAGTTCTCGCCACGTCTGCGCCACACGGCCACGCTTGGCGACAAGCGCAATGAATTTGTCACCGGCATCGACCTGACCCGCTGGGATCGCCAGGTGACATCGAGTTTCTCGGCCGGCGACGCCAAGCAGGAGTCCAAGGCGATCTACGTACGCGACGAACTGACCTGGAACGCGCCACACAATGCGCGCCTGGCCGTCGGCGCGCGCCATGAACGTTTCGACAAGGAATACGCCGATCCGCTCGCGTTCACCGACCCGGAAGACACGGAGCAGTCAGTCAACGCGTTTACGGTCGAAGGCAGCTTTGACGTCGCGCCGGAAGTGGCCGTGTTCGCCAAGGCTGGCCGCAGCTACCGCATCGCCAATATCGATGAAAACTCGTACCGCGCGACGACGGGCGTGCTGGCACCGCAAACCTCGCGCGACCTGGAACTGGGCGTTGCCTTCGGCAACGATGCGCGCAAGGCCACGGCGCGCGCGTTCCGTCACCGCCTGACCAACGAAATCTTCTTCGATCCGACGCTGGCCGGCGGCTTTGGCATCAACACCAATCTCGACCCGACCCGGCGCCAGGGCGTGGAATTCGAGGGTGATGCGCTGCTGGCGAACAACCTGCGCCTGACCGGGGCCTGGCAGTACGTGCAATCCGAGTTCCGTGATGGCCCGAACGCCGGCCGCGAAATGGTGCTGGTACCGAAACACGTCGTGACGACGCGCCTGGCCTGGACGCCGGGCAATGGCCAGACCGCCGATGTGGGCGCGCAGTGGGTAGCCAGCCAGCGTTTTGGCGACGACTTCGCCAACAGCTGCAGCGCGCGCGTGCCGTCGTACACCACGGTCGACGCCCGCTATGCGCGCCGCTTCGGCCCATGGGAAGCGTCGGTATCGGGCCTGAACCTGCTCGATCGCCAGCATTACAGCTACGCGTTCAGCTGCCGCGCCGGGATTTACCCGAGCGATGGCCGTCAGTTGAAGGTGTCGCTGCGTTACGACTTCTGATCGGTCGTTTGTCGGGCGCGGTTGGCTGATGTATTTGCACCCATGTTTCAGCGGTAAGCAAATGCAATAAATCGCGCCCTGCAGACAGGGCAGGGGCAAAAAGTGGTAATCTCGCGATCGTTCGCTCAATCATATTTGTGGAAGGATGTTATGCGCACTCTGCGTTTTGCCCTCGTTGCTGCCGCCCTGGTTGCCGGTTTCGCCAATGCCTCGCCGACTGATCCACGCGTCGGTTCCGAATACACCGTGCTGGCCGCGCCGCAGCCGACCCAGACCGTCGGCAAGAAGGTCGAAGTCGTTGAATTCTTCGCCTACCACTGCGGCGCCTGCAATGCGTTCGAGCCGACGCTCAATGCATGGATCAAGAAGCAGGGCGACAACATCGTGATGCGCCGCATCCCGCTGCCGTTCCAGGGTCCAAGCGACCCGGAAGCCCGCCTGTTCCTGACGCTCGACGCCATGGGCAAGCTGGAGCAGTACCATGACCGCGTGTTCCGTGCCGTGCACGTCGAGCGCAAGCGCCTGATGAAGGATGAGGACATCATCGCCTGGGCAACCTCGAACGGCCTGGACAAGGCCAAGTTCATGGAAGCGTGGAACTCGTTCGGTGTGCAGACCAAGCTCAAGCGCCTGCCGGCTGTTGCCGAAGCGTACAAAGCCAGCAGCACGCCGACCGTCGTCATCGATGGTAAATACGTCGTGTCGCCGGCGACTGTGGCACAATCGAACAAGATCCAGGACATGGGGCAGCTGATGACGGCCACCGGCCAGGTCCTCGATGCACTGGTAACGAAAGCAGCCCAGACCAAATGACCAACGACGTCGAACGCGACATCCTCAAGATTTACGAAGGGTCACGGCCCAAAGAGGAAGAGCTGTTTGAGATCAGCCGCGTGAACCATCTCGCGTGGTCGCTGGTGGCGATTTTCGCCATGGCGACCATCTGGCTGAGCATCGCCCTGATCAATGCCGAGAATCAGCGCCATGCGCTGGCAACGAATCAATGTCCTGACCTGGTGTTCAAGGCGGGCTTTGACAAGGCATGCCTAGTCACGGTGAGTTCGCGTGATCACTGGTGGGAACACCTATGGTTCGGCGTGATGAATGTGCGGCCTGCTCCGCATAATGTGGGCAAATAAGCTGCGCAAGTAAGCTGGGCAAGTAAGGCAGGCAGTATCAGAGCGGCGCCCCATGGGCGCCGTTCTGTCATTCTGCGGTCGAGACCGCATAAGCGCAGCGCCGCGCGCCATGCAACTGATGCTCGATGCGGATGACCTTCACGGTCGGGCCCAGCACGCGCGCGAACACGTCGAGCTCCGAGCGGCAAAAGTCCTGGCACATGCGTGCCGCGGCGCAGATCGGGCAGTGGTTCTCTATCAACAGCACGCTGCCGTCCGGCTGCGGCTGCGCCTCGGCCATATACCCCTCTTCATCGCGCACGGCAGCCAGCGCCGCGACGCGCGCGTCCAGTGGCGCCGCAGCGCCGACTTCGTCGAGCCGGCTGCGGTACAGCGCTTCGCTCGTCTGCTCACGCGCGACAATCAGGCGTTCCATCGCTGCCGGTCCGAACAGCATCTGCACCTGCCCGATCAAGTCCACCGTGAGTTCGGCATGACGATCCGGATAACGTGCTTGCCCGGCCTGGCTCAAGCCCCAGCGCCGCACCGGACGTCCCACCTTGCCCCCGCTGTCCTCATACTCGACCAGCCCCTTCTCAAACGCGCTCTCCAGATGGCGGCGCACGCCCATCGAGGTCAGATCGAGCTGCGCGGCCAGTGCCTGGGCGGTTTGGGGACCGCGCATTTTCAACTGCATCAGGATGCGTTCCGAGGTGTTCATGGGGTCTCCAGTTGTGGATGCGTACTGCGCATGCTCCAGCGCCGCAGCGCCACCGATGCCCAGGCTGCCAGCATGCCGCCGACGACCAGCACCAGCCGGGTGTCGATCAGCGTCAGCACGGCGCCCAGGAGCGCCATCAAGATATTGGCCAGGCAAAAAATGGTCGACAGCAGCGCCATGACCGACCCCTGGCCGTGGGCCGCAAACTCGTCGGCCGCCCAGGTTTGCAGCGCCGTGTTGTAGAACGCATGCGGCACGCCGAACAGGACGATCCCGGCAATACCGATCCACAGATTGCCAAAGCCCACGCACAGGATGGCGGTGGCACCCACACCCGCATACCAGGCAGCGCGCCGGCGGCCTTCCACCAGACTGGCGTGGCCGGCGAACAGCGCGGCGGTCGTCATCAACGCGCACATGCCCATGTTCACGAGCGAAATCTGGCGCGCATCGTAGCCGCCTACATCGACCAGCCATAACGGGAAGTATTCGTACAGCGATGCGACGCCACAGCAATAGCCCAGGTGGACGATGAAGAGCGTGCGCAGCGGGCCGTGACGCAGCAGTGTCAGCGCATGGCGTTCCCGCGCTACCGTCCACCAGCGCAAGCCGTGCGTGGCGGGCGGCGTGGCGGGAATCGTCAGGAACACGCAGAGGGTACCCAGCAGCAGGGCGGCAGCGGCGATACCGAACGGCACCTCGGCGCCCAGCGTCATCGTGAAGCCGCCCAGCAGCGGGCCGACCAGCCAGCCCAGGTTGAAGGAACCATTCAGCCACGACAGCGCGTGATTGCGCAGCGGTCCCTTGATGCGCTCGATCACCAGGGCCCGCATCACGGCGCCATTGCCTTCGAGCAGGCCGGTGAAGAAGCGCGCTGCCAGGAACAGCAGATACGATTCCATGACCATCGCCACGGCTGTGAGCAAGTGACCGATCGCCGCGCCGACGGTCGTCAGCAGCAGGGCGCGGCGGCGGCCGAAACCATCGGACAACGGCCCCAGCACGGCGCTGCCGAGCAGCAGGCCGAGAGGATTGATCATCAGGGTAATCCCCAACAGCAGTTTGGGCGGCAGACCGAGAAAGCTGTTGAGCCCATGGACGCTGCCATCGGCAAACAGCGGGGCGAGCATCGGATAGGGCAGCGAGGCGCCAACCGTCGACAGCAGGGCCAGGCCGCATAGAGTGAGGATGAGGAAACGCTGGTTCATGATGGCGCTGAAAACATGTCAACGCGCCGAGCTTACGCCCGCCCGTACAATAAGTAAACGAAACTGTTTATTTATTTGGAGGTTTGCGGTAATCGCACTACGAAGCGCGCGCCGCCAAGCGGCGAGGTGTCGATGCGCAGCGCGCCGCCATGCAGCAGCACCGCCTTGTGCGCAATCGACAGGCCCAGGCCGAAGCCGCCGGTGGCACGGTCGCGGCTGCGGTCGAGCCGGTAGAACGGCTCGAACACCTTGTCGCGCTCGCTTTCGGGAATGCCGGGACCGTCGTCGTCGACGGCGATCTCGATGCCGTTCGGGCCCCGTGCGGCCGACAGCACGACGCGGCTGCCTGCATATTTCTGGGCGTTGCGCAGCAGGTTACCGATGGCGCGCGCCAGCAGGCGGGCATCGGCCTCGATGGTGCCAAGACCGTCCTTGAAGTCGCAGGTGATTTCCTGGGGCGATGGTGGCAGCGTGGCGCAGCAGTCGCGCAGCAGCGCGTCGAGATCGACCGTAAAACCCTGCAACGTGCCGGCGCTGTCGAGCTTGCTCATGTCGAGCAGCTCTTTGACCAGGTCGTTCAGCTCGCGCACGTCGCCTTCCAGCGCGGCGATGCGGCGGCGCAGGTCCGGGTCGTCGGCGCGCGCGTCGAGCAATTCGAGGCCGAATTCAAGGCGCGCAATCGGTGTGCGCAGTTCGTGCGAGACCGAATGCAGCAGGCTGCGCTGCGCCGCCATCAGGCCTTCGATACGCCCGGCCATGTGGTTGATGCGTTCGGCCAGCGGATGGACGATCTCGGAACGGTGCAACTGCGCGCGCACCGACAGCTTGCCGGCGCCAAATTCGTCGGCCATGCGCGACAGCGATTGCAGCGCGCGCCAGTGCGAGCGCGACCACAATGCGATCGGCACCAGCAGGGCAAGGGCGACGATGACGAAGCGCAGCAGCTCCATCGTGAGCTCCTTGCCGATGTCGATCGGCAGGTTCTGCGCATGCAGCACGTCGTCGTTGCTGCCGATATAGCGCTCGCCCGCCAGGTCGACGCGCCGGTACAGGGCCCGCTCGCCGATGTCGAGGACGATGGCGCCCCCATCGAGCGCCGCGCGCTGGCCAGTACCCAGCCGGGCACGCGCATCGGCCAGCGGCAGCAGGTCGTAGCGCACCGGCGAGACTTCGCGCACCTTGTTCAGACGCGTGAGCCACTCGTCGCCGGGCGCTTCGTCCACGTAATGCTCGATCAGGAAAATCTGACCCGCGGCCTGGCGCCGTGCAATGTCTTCCAGCGGGTCGCCAAACAGGCGGGCAAACGCGAAATAGATGAGAAAGGTCGCCGCCGTAATCGACAGCATGACGAACACGAAGAACCGGAAAAATAACCGGTTCACGGGGCCATCCCGGGTGACTGTCGGTGACGAAATGCGGCCAAATGCATGGTTTCTCCTGAGCGGGCGATTGTACAGGGGCAAGGATGGAACGTTAAGCGTGCTTGCCGGACGCCCCGGGCTGCCTTACAAATTGACGACAATTGCTGGACATCTGAAGGGTGATTCGCGGCACCGGCAGCGCTTACCATCTGTCTCATCATCAGGGTTTCCGTTTGCCCACTGATGCGCGAGTGTCAGTGGGTTTTTTTATTCGAGCCAGAGCGAAAGCATCTGCAGTGTCACCATGCGATGGGAGAGCGCAGCTTGCTCGACGTAAAATATCAGCACACGAACTCCCGGACCGCTATCACGATGAAACAGTTCTTCGCCCTGGCCCTCGCCGCTGCAAGCAGTGCAGCGAGCGCGCAGATGCCGGCCACCAACCCGATGCCCGATGGCAGCCACGACATGTATGCGGGGCTGGGCGCCGTGTCACGGGCACGCTACGAGGGTGCGGAAAGCCGCAAGACGTCGGTCATGCCGGTGCTGCAGGTGCAATGGAGCAATGGGGTGTTTATCTCAGGCATGAGCGCCGGGATGCATTGGTCGAACGATCCCACCCTTGAATACGGCCCATTGGTATCGCTCCACGCCAGCCGCGACGCGTCCGGCTCGGGCGGCATCATCGATGGCGTCGGCGTGGCGACCATGCTGCCGCTGGCGGCGCGCGTGCGGCGCGACGATCCCGTCGTCGGCATGCCGGACGTGGATGCCCGGGTCGAAGGCGGCGCCTTCCTGAACTACTATCTGAACCCGGCCTGGCGGCTCACCAGCAGCGTGCTGATCGGCTCGGGCAACGAGCATGACGGTGCCCGCATGGAGCTGGGCGTCCAGCGCCTTGCCGTGGCCATTGCGCCGCAGCACACGGTCTCGTTCAATGCTGGCCTCACGCTGGTCAACCGCGACTACAACCGCAGCTACTTCGGTGTGAACGAGAACGAAGCCTGGAGCAGCGGCAATGCCGTGTATCGCCCCGGTGGCGGCCTGAAGGATGTGCGCGCTGGCGCACGCTGGAACTGGGCACTCGGTCCATCGTGGATGCTCACAACCAATCTGCAAGCAACGCGCCTGATCGGCAGCGCTCGCCATAGCCCGCTCGTCGAGCGGCCGACCAACGTGACGGTTTCGACCGCATTCGCTTACCGCTTCTGATGATGCAACGCGTACACCACATCGCCTGCGTGACCCTGCTGCTGACGGCAGGCGTTGCCGTCGCGCAGGCGCACGCCGGGGAATGGGTGAGCTATCGGGATGCCTACCGCGCGATGGTGGTATTCGACAAGTATGGCGGCCCCAAACATCTGCTGCACAATCAGCTGCAGGTGCGCCCGCGCACCCGGGGCATGCTGGACGACGCCGCGAGCCTGCTGATCAAGGGCCGCACGCTGCAGACCACCCTGGCGCTCGATGCACTGGGCCGTACGACGCTGCCGCTGCTCAAGGCTGCCTACGACGAGAACGCCGTACTGACGCCCAACCGTACGCTGGGCGGCTTTACGGTGCGCCCGCGCATCTCGCTGGCGCTGCGCGCCGACGGTGCATATGACGCAACCGAATTGCGCGCCGCCTGCGAGCAGGCGCTGGGCTTTGCCCGCCATGGCGACGCTTCGGCGCGCAGCCTGGCGTGCGTGGGTGTGCGACTGGTGTTTGCCAAGACAAGTCCCGCTGCCGGCGCCCGGGTGCGCACTGGTGGCACCGACACCGTCCTGCCGGTCACGCGTGCCCCCGCATTTGCCGGCGACGTCGACGACGATTTCCCCGTCGTCACCTACCGCTTCGCCCCATCAGACGCAGCCCAGCTCGTCACATACAACGCGCCGCTGGCCATCGTGCCAGTGTTTGAATAAGCCAAAAGCCGGGGTCAGGTCTGACATTCGGACACGATCTCGACGGTAAAGCCGGGGTCAGGTCTGACATTCGGACACGATCTCGACAATCGGGTAGTTGGAACTAGCTGGCACCGCGCCATGCTACTGGTGAAGACACCATTGGAAGTGTTTTAAGGCTGGGGCCGTGTCTGAATGTCAGACCTGACCCCGGCTTTTTACGCGTCAATTCCAGGCCGATGGCGAGAACAGATAGCCTTCGCCCCAGACGGTCTTGATCTTTTCCGAATCGGCATCGTCGAACTTGCGGCGCAGCTTGGAGATGCAGTTGTCAATACTGCGGTCGAGCCCGTCGAATTCGATGCCGCGCATCTTCTTGAGCAGGGCGTCGCGCGAGAGTACGCGGCCGGCTGCCTCGGCCAGCACCAGCAGCAATTTGTATTCGGTATTCGACAGGATGCACGGCTGGCCGCGCCAGACCACGCTGCGATCGCTCGTGACGATGCGCAGCGCGCCAAATTGCAGGATGCGCGCATCGACGCCCGACTTGGCCTGGGCGCGCCGCATCAGGGCGCGCAGGCGCGCCAGCAGCACGCGCGGCTGGACCGGCTTGTTGACGAAGTCGTCAGCGCCTTGTTCCAGGCCCGAGACTTCATCGTAGGAGTCTTCGCGCGCGGTCAGGATCAGGATCGGGACGTCCGAGTGCTCGCGGATCTGGCGGCAGACGACCATGCCATCCAGGCCCGGCAGCATCAGGTCGAGGATCACGACGTCGGGCGCCAGTTCCTTGAAGCGCTCAAGAGCGGTATCGCCGCGGGTGACGAGGTCAACCGCGAACTCGTAACTGGACAGGTATTCGGAGACGAGCTCGGCCAGGCGCGCATCGTCTTCCACCAACATTACACGGTGCATTCAGTTTCTCCTCGGTCGGCCATTGTAGCGGGCAGTGCGGCGCAATGGCAGATCCTGCGAGAAGCGAGACAAGTCATTACAGTTTGACGACAACCGGGCGCATCTAGACGCGTCCGGTTGTCGGATCAAGGCAAGCAAACGATCGCTACTCCGCACCATCCGTACCGCGCCGCAAGCTGGCGCCGACCTTCTGGCTGGCGTGCAGCGCGAGCGCCGGCACGGTTGTACCGTTCACGCTGCCCAGCGTGAACTTGATCACGCCATTGGCCGGGACCACCACAACGTCGCCGCTGCAACCGGTCCTGGCAGCATTGAGCTGGCCATTGATGACGTTGCAATAGGCGCCGGGCGCCAGACCGGTCGCGCGTGTCGTGGTCCAGGCAGCTGGGTCGTTATTGATCGCGACAAAGCCCTTGTTGCCACGCGAAAATGCGATCTGGTTGCGCGTGCCGGTGACAAAATTATCCACGCCCTGGCCCGATGTGGCAGCGCGAAAGCCGACCATGTTCGAGATTTCGGGCCAGCGGTGGATGAAGTCCCATGCCTGGTTGATGAGCGGATTGCCATTCGCGTCGAACGGGCTGGCCGCTGGCGGCGGCTGTTCGCTCCGGGTAAAGCGAAAGCCCGAATGCACCTGCGCTGCGCCGTAGGGCCAGGCCAGCATCAGGATATTGGCCAGCTGGTAGCGCTTGGTGCCTTGCGTATCGTTGGGAACGCCGGTGAAGTTGCTGGCCACGAGCGAGCTCGGGGCGTGTTCGCCGCGTTCGGAATCCCAGTTGTTGATGAACACGGTTGCCTTGTCGCTGGGGATGAAGCCCCAGGTCCCGCCCCATCCGGCGCTTGGCGAGCCCATCAACCTGGGCAAGTCTGCGACGGCCGCGCCATTCACGTTCTGGAACATTTCCTTCATCGCATAGACGTAATGAAACTCGTTGACCGAGCCGGTGGCCAGGTAGGCATTCGCCTTGACGCCACTGTCCGGGATCACCTCTTGCGTGAACCACAGGGGCTCGCCGGCTTTGGTCGTGCGGGATACGCCGTTGAGGAAGCCGGCAATGTCGCCCGGCGCCATGTGTTTGGCGGCATCCAGCCGCACGCCGTCCACGCCCATGGCCACGAGCTTGTTCAGGTAGTTACGGATCTGCCCCTGGACATACGTGGCACTGGTATTCAGGTCGGGCAGGTTGTTGAGGCGGCAGCTCGTCACCTTGGTGCGGTCAGCCAGGCTGTAGTCGCCGCCCTGGATCACGCAGGCGGCATGGAAGTCGGGGGCGCTGAAATGGGGATAGCTTTGCGTGGCGGCATTCCAGCTGCTGCCATCGGTGGCCGTGCCGGCGCCGGCGCCGTCGGCCATCTGGTTGACGACCACGTCGGCGTAGATGCGCACCTTGGCCGCATGGCAGGTGTTGATCATGGCCTGCAACTCGGCTTCCGTGCCCATCCGGCTGTCGAGCCTGGTGTAGTTGACGGCCTGATAGACGTCGTACCAGAAGTCCAGCTTGCGCGATGCATGCGGTGGCGAGATCTGCACCGCGCCGTAGCCCTGGGGCCCGAGCCAGTTCGTGCACTCCTTGGCGATGTCGTTCCATTTCCAGCGGAACATCTGTACCGAGGTGTCGGCAGGGTTGAAGTCGGTTGCGGCCGCTGGCGTAGAAAATGCCACGGCGATGCAGGCGATGCTGGAGAGACGCGCTGCGCGAGGCAGATGGTGCACCAATTGCCTGATTCGGATAAATTCCACGTTGATTCCCGGGTTGTGACGCGTTGACGATGAATGACCGCACGGTGGACGCACTGCCTGTCCAATGTTGCTACGGCGGAAATTATCACGGAACGTCAGCGCGTAGATTCAGACTTGCTTCAGAGCCAGGTAGCCTGGGCATGGGGGTTTCCGGCTTGACGAACAGGGATCTGTCGTCGAAGATTCCGGTCATCAACCACGTCCTGACACCCTTGGAAAACGCCATGAACCTGGTCGTCAAAGTACGCGTGCTGCGGCACATCCGGCAGTCCGGCTTTCGTTCGCAGCTGGAAGATATTCCGCCGGGTCTGTTCCCGTTCTGGCAGCGCACTGCCGGGAAAGAGTTTCCCGGCATGCCGGACAGCGCGCTTTTTTTCACGCAAGCAGCAACTGGATTGATGCGCTTTTTCGAGGTCGCCGCTGACCGGCGCGAACCGTGCGCGTTGCCGTCGCTGGCCGCCGACTCCGTCTGGCATGCATGGATGGCATGGGATGCCGCGAATCTGGACCACTTCTGTCGCCGCCACTTCGGCAAGCCGATCGAGCATCTGCCCCACGCCAGACTCGATGCGCTGGCACTGCCGCGTGCGCTCGTTGGCTGTCGCGAGCACGAAGACGCGCGCTCGCGGGTACGGGGCTTGCCCGCGTTATTTCGACTCGATGCCACGTTGCGTATGCCACATGGTCATGGCTACGCGCTGCAAGACGATGACATCGTGTATCGCCGTCTGGATGCGAACGGCAGGATGACAGGGGGCGCACGGCCGCACCCCGAGCTGACACTGCGGGCGCTGCTGCTGGCGAACCTGATCAGTCAGGCAGACTATGCGGTAGCCCTGCGAGAAAAACGGGGACTGGACAGCGGATCAGGCACCTATTACGTCGGTGATGGTGGCAGCGACCACGGGTTGCGCGACTGCGGCGCCGACCTCAACTGCCACGGCGGCGGAAGCGATGGTGGCGATGGCGGCGGCAGCAGTTGCGGTGGCGGCAGCGGTTGCGGCGGCGGTGGCGGCGACTGAACGCCAGCATGCAAACGGCCCGCGTGCGCGGGCCGTTGCAGAGCGTCACGCCGGACAGCACGTGACATTCAATGACTCATGTACTTCAAGCCATGTTCTGGTTGACGAAGTCCCAGTTGGCCACGTTCCAGAACGCTTCCAGGAACTTCGCGCGTGCATTGCGGTAGTCGATGTAGTAAGCGTGTTCCCAGACGTCGGCCGTCAGCAGCGGCTTGTCGGTCGTGGTCAGTGGCGTGGCGGCGTTCGAGGTGTTGACGATGTCGACGCTGCCGTCGGCTTTTTGCACCAGCCAGGTCCAGCCCGAACCGAAGTTACCCAGTGCCGATTTGTTGAACTCTTCCTTGAACTTCTCGACCGAACCCCATTTGGCATTGATCGCGTCCAGCGCCTTGCCGCTCGGTGCTGCGCCGTTCGGGGTCATGCAGTGCCAGAAGAAGGTATGGTTCCAGACCTGCGCCGAATTGTTGAACACGCCGCCCGACGACTTCTTGACGATCTCTTCCAGTGGCATCTCTTCGAACTCGGTGCCCTTGATCAGGTTATTCAAGTTGGTCACGTAGGTCTGGTGATGCTTGCCGTGGTGGTATTCCAGGGTCTCGGCCGAGATGTGCGGTTGCAGTGCGTCCTTGGCATACGGCAGTGCTGGCAGGGTGTGTTCCATGATAAATCCTTGTTGGGTTGGAAAGGTTGCAGTTCTGATAGCGGCGCTATTCTAAACCGGCTGCAGCAATATTGCATGACTGCATTCTCTTTCCTGCCAGACAGGATTCTTTACTCGAGCACGCTCTGCACCTGCGCTACACCAACCTCGGCGCTGCCATCGGCCAGGCGGATGTGCAGCGTGTCGCGTGCGTGGATCTGCGCCGGGTCGCGCACGATCTGGCCTTTGCCATCGCGCACGATGGCGTAGCCGCGCTCGAGCGTGCGCTGCGGATTGAGCAGTTCGAGCTGCGCCGCCAGTCCCATCAAGGCATCGCGCTGGCCCTTGAGGTTGTTGCGCAGGCTGGTATGCAGGTGACGCCCGTCCGAGGCGAGTTGCGCCCGCAGTGCACGCATGTCGGGCCGGTGCCGGCTCCAGCGCTGCTGCAATTGGGCCAGCACCAGTCCCTGGCGGTTGATGGGCAGCTTGACCGCATGCGTCATGGCCGTGGCCAATGCCAGTAACTTCAGGCGCTGGTGGCCGATCTGCGCTGATGGGCTCAGCAGGCGACGGCTCAGGTTATCCAGGCCCTGGCTGGCGTCCGACAGGCGGCGGTCCATCGCGCGCTGCAGGTCGAGCGCGTCGCCATGCAGCGATGCGAGCCAGTCGGCGCGCGGCGTGGCGGCCAGTTCGGCGGCGGCGGTCGGCGTCGCGGCGCGCACGTCGGCCGCGAAGTCGACGATGGTGACGTCGGTTTCGTGCCCCACGCCCGAGACCACGGGAATCGCGCAGGCATCGATCGCGCGCGCCACGCATTCTTCGTTAAAACTCCACAGGTCCTCGATCGAGCCGCCGCCGCGGCACACCAGCAGCACGTCGACTTCGCCGCGGCGCGAGGCGGTCATGATCGCCTCGGCAATCTTGTCGGCAGCGAACTGGCCCTGGACCGGCGTCGGGTAGAGCACCACGCGGACATGGGGGACGCGCCGGCGCAGGGCGGTGAGCACGTCGCGCAGCGCGGCGGCGCCGGGGCTGGTGACGATGCCGATGCTGCGCGGGAACAACGGCAGCGCGCGCTTGCGGTCGGCATCGAACATGCCCTGCGCGGCCAGCTTTTCCTTCAGGCGCAGGAACGCTTCGTACAACTGGCCCACGCCGGCGCGCCGGATTGCCTCGACATTGATCTGGTAGTCGCCGCGCGCGCCGTACAGCGTCACGAGGGCGCGCACCTCGACCTTGTCGCCTTCACGCGGGATGAAGCCGGCCGACTGTGCACGGCCACGGAACATGACAGCACGCACCTGGGCCGCGTCATCCTTGAGCGTGAAATACCAATGGCCCGACGCCGCGCGCGTGAAATTGGAAATCTCGCCGCCAATCCACGTCAGTGGAAAAGTACGCTCGAGCAGGCGCGCCACCTGCTGGTTCAGCGCAGTGACGCTCAGAACGGCGGGGGGAGCGTAGGCGGAATCGGCGTCGCTGGTCGGGAGCATGGTGGGTCGCGAAAAATCGGGGAGGGGGGATTATAGCCGCCCGGCGCGGCGTTTTCTGTCAGTGGCGCACCGCCGGCAAACACCGATTATTGCTGCTTTTCAATGCAATCTATTGAATTGTGTTTGAAATCAACGGCTTGAGGGGTTGGTAATGTCGTTTGAGAGCAGTTTATCCACACAAACTGTGGGGAACTCCTGCAGAAGACCCGTTACTGCGCGCAGATTGGGCAGCGTGCCTGGATTTATTACAAAACAATGACTTAGGTCGTTTGTGGCGCGCTTGATCACAAAGTTGTCCACAGAATCTGTGCACACATGATGACGCACTGTTTGGGTCGTTTTGCGGACCGGCATCCGCAATATCGGTTGGCACGACTGCCTGGATCGTGCTGCCTTAATTTGAAGCACCGCAGTGTCATCCCAATAGAATCAAGGACTTGTGACGCTAACTTGACGCTTCCTCACACTCTTATCCACACAAAGTGTGCACAGTGTGAATATTCGGAGCACAACGGGCTCGAAGGCCAAATAAACACGGTAACGTGGCGAATCAGGGCAGGTTTAATTGCATAATCGGCCCATATGCTCAAATTTTAAGCGGTTCGCTAATACTGATTGAAATCAAAGGCTTAGTGTCATAAATGGTGGCTTGCACACAATTTTGTCCACAATAAGTGTGCGGAACTACACGACCCGCTCGCGCGATCATTTTGTAGACATACTGCCTCCAAAACAGGCGCGCCGACCAAGTCCTATGAAATCAATGACTTATGACTTGTTAGAGCGGCTTGCGCACAATTTTGTCCACAGAATGTGTTCGCAACTACAGGCGTTCGCGCCAGCGTTGTCGAAAAAGCCATGATGTCACTGCGTAGTGGCACCGAGTCCTGAGGCTGCCATTTTCTTGCGCAGGCGCAGAAAGCCCTTTGAAATCAACACACTCGTATGGCCTCAAGCGCGTTGCGCACAATTTTATCCACAGAAGGTGTGCAGAACTCTACTTGCTGCTTCGCTGCCAACTTGCTACATTGCCGGATTGACTTTTATCCTCTCAGGAGTATCTCTTGCTCGCCATCTTTCAAGCCGCAGGCTGGCCTATCTGGTTCCTGCTGTTCGCGTCGATCGTTGCCGTCGCCCTCATCGTCGAACGCCTGATCACGCTGCGCCGCGAGAAAATCCTTCCCCGCAATCTGCTCGACGAAGTCATCCGTGTGCACCACACGGGCAAGGCCACGCCGGACGTCATCAACAAGCTGGAACAGAATTCGCCGCTGGGCACCGTGCTGGCCGCTGCACTGCGTAACGTCGACGCGCCACGCGACGTGATGAAGGAGTCGATCGAGGAAGCCGGCCGCGGTGTGGCCCAGAACCTCGAACGTTTCCTGACCACGCTCGGTACCATTGCGTCGCTCGCGCCGCTGATGGGTCTGTTTGGCACGGTGGTCGGCATGATCGAGATCTTCGGCGCCTCGGCCCCGACCGGCGGCAATAACCCGGCCCAACTGGCGCACGGTATTTCGGTGGCGCTGTACAACACCGGTTTCGGCCTGGCCATTGCAATGCCCGCCCTGGTCGCCTACCGCCACTTCCGCAACTTGGTCGACACCTATATCGTCGACATGGAACTGCAGGCCGTGAAATTTGTCGACGTCGTCCATGGTGCCCGCAAATGATGGACTTTCGCCGTGGCCGCAAGCGTGAGGATCCGGAGATCAACCTGATCCCGTTCATCGACGTGCTGCTCGTGGTCTTGATCTTCCTGATGGTCTCGACCACCTACAGCAAGTTCACCGAACTGCAGATCACGTTGCCGACGGCCGAGGCCGACAAGCAGGTGCAAAAGCCGTTCGAGATCAATGTCACGGTCGACGCCAAAGGCAACTACACGGTCAATAACACGCCCGTGGCATTTACCAGCGTGGCAGGCCTGGCGCAGGACATGAAAACGGCGGCGCGCACGCCCGATGGCCAGGTGGTGGCCAGCCCGGTCGTCATCGTCAACGCCGACCAGTTCGCCATGCACCAGATGGTGATCAATGTGCTGGAAGCAGCGCGCGTGGCCGGCTACGACAAGCTGACCTTCGCTGCCCAGACCGGCACTGGCAAGTAACCTCACCGGCCCGCCTCAAGCGGGCCGGCATTCTCCCGCATGGCATCTTCCCTCGAAACAACCCTAACCCGTGCGTGGCTGCGGCGCGGACCACTTGCGGTCGCGCTGCTGCCGGTGGCGCTGCTGTTCGGGACGCTGGCCGCCGTGCGCCGCCGGCTGTTCCAGTCCGGCCTCAAACAGTCGGCGCGGTTGCCCGTGCCCGTCATCGTTGTCGGCAATATTTTTATTGGCGGCACTGGCAAGACCCCGCTGACGATCTGGCTGGCGGAAGCCTTGCGCGCGGTCGGCATGCGACCGGGCATCATCTCGCGCGGTCACGGTGGCGATGCTGGCAAGGATGGGGCGCCGCGGGCCGTCACGCCGCATTCCGATCCGCGCGTCGTGGGCGACGAGCCGCTCCTGATCGCCCAGCGCACCGGCTGCCCGGTCGTCATCGGCCGCCAGCGCGCCGAGGCGGGCAGGGCGCTGCTGGCGGCGCACCCGGAAGTCGACGTCCTCATCACCGACGATGGCCTGCAGCACTACGCGCTGGCGCGCGACATCGAGATCGTCCTGTTCGACGGCCGTGGCGTGGGCAATGGCTGGCTGCTGCCGGCCGGGCCGCTGCGCGAGCCGCCGTCGCGCTGCCGTGATTTCACCGTGGTCAATGTCCCCGAGATCACGCCCGCGCTGGCCCGGGCCGTTGGCGGCGCCCCGTACCGCATGTTGCTGTCCGGCCAGTATGCCGAATCGCTGCAAGGCGGCGCGCGCGTGCCCTTGGCCGATCTGCGCGACAAGCGCATCGTCGCCGCAGCCGGTATCGGCAATCCGGGACGCTTCTTTGCGATGCTGCGCGCGGCTGGCCTCGCCCTTGGCGAACTGGCCTTGCCCGACCATCATGATTTCCTGGACGACCCGTTTGCCGCCGTGGACGCCGAGATCATTCTGATCACGGAGAAGGATGCAGTAAAATGTCGGCAACTTGAACATCTGAAGGACGATCCGCGCTTGTGGGTCGTGCCTGTGACGGCGCAGCTCGACCCTGCGCTGGCTGAACAAATCGTGGAGAAATGTCGTGGACGCTCGCCTGCTTGATATCCTGGTCTGCCCGTTGTGCAAGGGTCCGCTTGAACTCGACAAGAAGGCGCAGGAGCTGACCTGCCGCGCCGACCGCCTTGCCTATCCGATCCGTGACGGCATCCCGATCATGTGGGCCGACCAGGCGCGCAAGATCGAGCCTGTCTGATCGGCCTGCATGAACTTTACCGTCATCATCCCGGCGCGCCTGGCATCGACCCGCCTGCCGAACAAGCCGCTGGCCGACCTGGGCGGCAAGCCGATGGTGGTGCGCGTGGCCGAGCGTGCCCGTGAATCGGGTGCGACCCGGATCATCGTCGCGACCGACCATGCCGACATCGCCGCCGCCTGCGCCGAGCATGGCGTGAGCGCCGTGCTCACGCGTGCCGATCACCCGTCCGGCACCGACCGTATCGCCGAAGTGGCGCGGGTGCTGGGCCTGGCGCCGGATGACGTCGTCGTCAACCTGCAAGGCGACGAACCATTGATCGACCCGCGCCTGCTGGCGGCCTGCGCCGCCCGGATCAGTGCCGACGTGCCGATGGCCACCTGCGCGCACCCGATCCACGATGCGGCCGACGTGTTCAACCCGAACGTCGTCAAGGTCGTGCTCGACAAGAACGGGCGCGCACTGTATTTCTCGCGGGCCACGATCCCGTGGCACCGCGATGCATTCGCGCAGACGCTCGAGTCGCTGCCTGCCGGCTATGCGCCGCTGCGTCACATCGGCTTGTATGCCTACAGCAATGCGTTCTTGCAGGCATATCCCGCCATGGCCGTGTCGCCACTCGAGTCGATCGAGGCCCTGGAGCAGTTGCGCGTGCTGTGGCACGGCGTGCCGATCGCCGTGCATATCACGGACAGCGCACCGCCAGCGGGTGTCGATACGCCCGACGATCTGGCCCGGGTGCGCCTGCACTACGCGTCTTGACGCAAGCCACAAGGGGATAGCAAAGCCATCTGCGCAGGATCAAATATCCTCGCTGCAACGCCTTGCGACTGGCTTTTACGCCAACTTTTGTGGTAACTTCCGTCTCAACGAAGTCTGCGCCATATCAAAAAGATCACCCTATCCGCCATTTTACTTTTCTCTATTTTCTAGAATCTCAGGAAACTCATGCGTCTCATTCTGTTAGGAGCACCCGGTGCCGGCAAGGGCACCCAGGCCAATTTCATCAAAGAAAAGTTCGGCATTCCCCAAATCTCGACCGGCGATATGCTGCGCGCCGCGATCAAGGCCGGGACTGAACTGGGCCTGGCCGCCAAAAAAGTGATGGATGCCGGCCAACTCGTGTCGGACGACATCATCATCGGCCTGGTCAAGGAGCGCCTGAAGGACGCAGACTGCCAGAACGGCTATCTGTTCGACGGCTTCCCACGCACCATCGCGCAGGCCGAAGCGATGAAGGACAGCGGCGTGAACATCGATTACGTGCTCGAGATCGACGTTCCGGATGACATGATTCTCGAACGTATGACCGGCCGCCGCTCGCACGCTGCGTCGGGCCGCGTGTACCACGTCAAGTTCAACCCGCCAAAAGTTGCCGACACCGACGACGTCACGGGCGAGCCACTGATCCAGCGCGACGACGACAAGGCGGAAACCGTCTCGAAGCGCCTTGAGGTGTACCACAACCAGACCAAGGTGCTGCTGGGCTACTACGGCAAGTGGGCCGAGTCGGGCCTGCCAGGCGCGCCGAAATACCGCCGCATCACGGGCGTCGGTCCGGTCGAGCAGGTGCGTGACAACGCATTTGCGGCGCTGGCCGAGTAATTCGTCCGTTCAGCACGACCCCATCGATCCCGCGCCGGCACTGCCCGCGCGGGATCGGTGCATTTGGGGCCTGCGACCGTCATTACGCCGTACAATTGTGAGCAATTGTTTCCCGTGCGCCGTGTGCGGGTTGGCAAGACGATAATAAGTTATCTGTCTACAACCCTGAGAGGTCTTCCCATGAACAAGAATAACGCCATCCTCGCCATGCTGCTGGCGCTCGCCGCTGTCGGCGCCAGTGCCCAGACGACAGGCGCCACCCAGGGTCAGCCCACCACGGGCGAGACATACCGGCCATCCCTGGATGGCCAGCAAACGTCGACGCCGGCTGCGCCGATCGACATGCAGCCAAAAACGCAGGAAGAGAAAGCCACGGGCCGCCAGGAGCCGTCGCGCCTGAAGGACATCGACCCGGCCACGCATCCGGCGCCACAGAACGTGCGCCCGCAGCCGACACCGTCACCGAAGACCCGGCAAGAGCAGGGCGTGCAACCGGTCGCACGCCGGTCGGTCCAGCAGCAGATCGACAGCGCAGCGCGCCTGGCGTCGCCAAATGCACCAACGGTGGTCGCGCCGGCCACCAGCGCGCCGACACCCGTCGTGCCAACGACCAGCCAGGTCAGCCCATGCATCGGCGCAACATGCACCGATGCCACCGGCGCGACCACTGCAGGCACCGTCGGCAGCTCAAGTGTGAACAGCGCCGGTCGCTTGTGTAACCGCAGCGGCACCACGGTGCAGTGCTTCTGAAGTAAGTGCGTCCGTCGTCCCGAAAGTTCGCCAGCTGTCCACTTTACGTTTACGTAAACGTTAAAGCCGGGCAAAATAGTGGCACAAGAACTTTTATTAGGGACAACCATGCATATCCAGGATAACGTCTTCATCGTCACCGGCGGCGCGTCCGGCCTTGGCGCCGCTACCGCACGCATGCTCGCCGCCAATGGCGCCAGCGTCGTCATCGCCGACGTCCAGGCCGAGGCGGGCCAGACGCTGGCCGAAGAATTGAAAGGCCAGTTCGTCCGCTGCGACGTCACCCAGGAAGCCGATGCCCAGGCCGTCATCGATGCCGCCGTCAAGCTGGGCGTGCTGCGCGGCCTGGTCAACTGCGCCGGCGTCGCGCCGGCCGTCAAGACCGTCGGCAAGGATGGCGCGCACCCGCTGGACGTGTTTCAGCGCGCTGTGAACATCAACCTGGTCGGTACCTTCAATATGGCGCGCCTGGCCGCCGAGGCCATGGGCAAGACCGAGCCGGCCGAGCACGGCGAGCGCGGCATCATCATCAACACGGCGTCGGTTGCCGCCTTCGATGGCCAGATGGGGCAGGCGGCCTACGCGTCGTCCAAGGCCGCCGTGGCCGGGCTGACGCTGCCGATGGCGCGCGACCTGGCGCGTAACGGCATCCGCGTGATGACCATCGCGCCGGGCATTTTCGAAACCCCGATGCTGATGAACATGCCGCAAGAGGTGCGTGATTCGCTGGGCAAGATGGTGCCGTTCCCGCCCCGCCTGGGTCTGCCGACCGAGTTCGCCCATCTGGCGCGCGCCATCATCGAAAACGTGATGCTCAATGGCGAGACGATCCGCCTCGACGGCGCGATCCGCATGCAGCCAAAGTAGTTCTTCAGGGACGTGTCCTGAAAGCATGTCGAAGATGCTGTAGCATGTCTTCGATGTCGGGCGCCTGGCCTAAGTCCACGCGCCCGTTTGCTATTTTGGAGAACCGTTTGAATACACTCAGCAAGCTTGCGCTCGCCCTGGCATTGGCCGGCGCGACGACGACGCCCCTGTGGGCCCAGGATTCACTGCAGGCCGCGCCCGAAGCGGCAACCGGCTACACCGAAAAAAATGGCTGGCAGGCCAAGAAATACATGGTCACCGCCGCCAACCCGCTGGCAGTCGAGGCCGGCTACCAGATCCTGCGCCAGGGCGGGGCCGCGATCGACGCGGCCATTGCCACGCAACTGGTGCTGACGCTGGTCGAGCCGCAATCGTCGGGCATCGGCGGCGGCGCGTTCATGGTCCATTACGATGGCAAGCAGACGCAGGCGTTCGATGGCCGCGAAACGGCGCCGAGCAAGGCCGACGAGCACCTGTTCGAACGGCCCGACGGCACGCCGCTGTCGCGCACCGAAGGCGTGGTCGGCGGACGCTCGGTCGGCGCGCCCGGCGTGCTGCGCATGCTCGAACTGGCGCACCGCCAGCACGGCAAGCTGCCGTGGAAGGCGCTGTTCGCGCCGGCGATCCGTCTGTCCGAGACAGGCTTCAAGGTCAGCCCGCGCATGCACAAGATGCTCGCTGGCGAGACCTTTCTGATCAAGGACCCGGTCGCTGCTGCCTACTTTTATGACGCTGCCGGCAAGCCGTGGCCGGTCGGCCACGTGCTGAAGAATCCGGCGCTGGCCGCGACGCTGCGCGAGATCGCTGCCGGTGGCGCCGACGTGTTCTACACGGGCCGCTTCGCCCGCGACATCGCGGCCAAGGTGGCTGCGCACCCGACCAATCCGGGCCTGCTGACCGCCAAGGACATCGCCGACTACCGCCCGAAGGTCCGCACGCCCGTCTGCAGCGACTACCGCGCCTACACCGTGTGCGGCATGCCGCCACCATCGTCGGGCGGGATCGCCGTGGCCCAGATGCTGGGCATGTTCGAGACCTTCGACATGAAGGCGCTCGCGCCGAAGGACGGCGTGCCGGGCGCAGAAGCCGTGCACGTGTTCTCGGAAGTAGGGCGCCTGGCCTACGCCGACCGCAACCGCTACGCCGCCGACGCCGACTTCGTGCCGCTGCCGGGCCGTGGCATCCCGAGCCTGATCGACAAGGGCTACCTGACGGCGCGCGCCGGCATGGTGGGCGCGCGCTCGATGGGCGAAGCCAAGGCCGGCACGCCGCCCGGGATGGAGGTAGCCTGGGGCACCGACAACGCGATCGAGACGCCGTCGACCTCGCACATGTCGGTTGTCGACGGCAATGGCGCCGGCCTGGCGATGACGACGACGATCGAAGATGCGTTCGGTTCGCGCCAGATGGTCGACGGCTTCATGCTGAATAACCAGCTGACCGACTTCTCGTTCAGCGCGCGCGACGCCGACGGCCCGGTGGCCAACCGCGTCGAAGCCAACAAGCGCCCGCGCAGCGCGATGTCGCCGACGATCGTGTTCGACCGCGCCAGCGGCAAGCTGGTGCTCGCCATCGGCTCGCCTGGCGGCCCGGCCATCATCAATTACGTGGCCAAGGTGCTGGTGGGCACGCTTGACTGGAACCTGAACGTGCAGCAGGCGATCGCGCTGCCGAATTTCGGCAGCCGCAATGGCCCGACCGAGCTGGAACGGGGCCGCTTCCCCGACGCTACCCTTGACGTGCTGCGCGCGCGCGGCCACGCGATCCGGGTCAGCGAGCAGACGTCGGGTCTGCACGGCATCGAGCGCGTGGTGGTGAAAGGCGTGCCGATGTGGTTTGGTGGCGCCGATCCGCGCCGGGAAGGTGTTGCCAGGGGCGATTGAGATATCTCCTCGAATGCAAGCCGGCTCGAATGGGCCGGCTTTTTTATTTTATGAGATGCAGATTCCGGAATGCGTAGCGAAGTGCTTCCGGCAGCGTGTCCATGTCGACGTATTGATTCAACAGTTCGATCCGGAGCTTTTCCTTGCCACCATAGGCAGCAACAAGCCGGTTCGCATAGTCGATCATGAGGCGCTGCTGCATGTCGCGCGAGTATTCCTCGGTGAAGTTGTCATCGGCCAGCCGGTCGGGGCCTTCGTGGTCGATGATGACGCACGCCTGATGTTGCAGCATGATGATCGGCGCATATTCATTGGTGAAGTAGCGCGGGAAGCGCATATCGTCGACGCGGTGCCAAACCTGATAGCCGTTGAGCAGGTAGTAGACCCGGCCGGAGGCATCACTGGCGCTGGCAAAAATGAAGAAGGTGCGTTGTGGATCTCCGCCCTCGTCCAGCGCCGGGCAATCGTTGCGCAATGTTGACGGGAAGGGCGCGAAATGGATTGTAGCGGGTTCATACCGAAGACGAAGGACGGGATCTTCCAGAATGCGTGGCAGGGGTTGGGCGCACAGCAATCCGCTTAATGTACTGAACAGGATGGCGCAAAGGAGTGGCTTGATCGTGTTGGACGACATGGCAGCAGCCTCCCATTCGTTGATTCCGGATTTGATCGACCATCTGACGGGCATGGAAAAGGGCGTCAATGCCAGCGAGTTGGCAATCTCTATTTCGGCAGGCGCACGTCCCTGAAGGCATGGCGAAGCTCGTCGGGCAGCATGTCGAGATCCACGCGCTGCTTGACGATTTGCGCCCGGAGCTTCTCCTTGCCACCAAAGGCAGAGGACAGCCGGGCGGCGAAGTCGATTGCCAGCCTCTGGTGTACATCCTGGGGATATTCGTCATTGAAAACCGGACTTCTGAATGTTTCTCTGGCATCGTTATCGATGATCAGGCACTCCAGACCCCGTACCATCACGATCAATCCATGGCCGCCAGTCGAATACACAAGCTGATTAGTGGAACCAGACTTTTTCCGAACATCATATCCATTGAGAAGATAATAGGTCCAGCCAGAGGCATCGCCGGTTTTCGCGAAAACAAACCATACACCTTGACGATACTCATCGTCGGCCAGCACCGGACAGTCGTTGACTAATTTGAAAGGCCACGACTCGAACCGAACCTTGGCGCGCTCATATCGCAAGTCGAGAAGCGGGTCTTCGAGAATGCTGGGTGGATCTTGTGCGCAGAGAGCGCCGCAGGCGGTAACGAGCATTACTGCGGCAATGTATTGCTTAAGGGCGATAGAAGACATGTGGGGGCTTTAGCTTTCTGTAAATTGGACCTGACCAAAAGTCGCGCTGTTTGAAGTCGGAGATCCAGATTCGTCCATCGTACGCAGCGATATGTCCGGAGACATTCCCTTTTGGATATGGCTGAATAACCACGACGTCGCCTTTCAACGGAATAAAAGCGTCTGAGTTCTCGACCTTGAGACGATGAAAGCCAAGCCGCAGTAGTGTGGGTCCCCAGTCTTTTGCATGAATCGGATGGATGCCGTGCGTGGAGGCACCGCCGGCAGCAAATGCTTCACGAACAAATTGCGCGCACCTTTTCTGGCTCGTATCTTTTGCTTCGGTGCGCAAATGCGCCGTGTATCGTTCAATATCGAGAGGCATAGTAATGCCTACGCAGTTCTGTTTTGCGCCAGATTCCATCCACCGACAGTGGCGCTGCCGTCGCCGTCGCTACTGCTGATCTTGTTCCGTGTGCATGTCCACCGAACCGTCGCGCACTGAAGGCAAATGTTCTTGACCACAAGAATTGATTTGTAAAATACCGTCTCATGCAGATAGATCGCGTTTGCCATACTGCCTCCGAGGTGGAATCGAGACGTGATTCTGTGCGGGTACAAGCGTCACGATGTTGGCGATTCGCAAGACCACGCGTGCGATGGCCGTGATCCTGCGCGACTGGGGCACGCAAGCGACAATCTGTGACAAATTCTTGCCATTTCCATCCCATATTTGCCTCAAGACAAGCAGAATTTGCTAACCTGCTGGCGTGGAGAACAAACAGAAAACCGGACCGAGCGTGACATGGCAAGGCGCACGCGCCGCCTGCCAGGGCGGGATTCTGCACGCCGCACGGCGCGGCGACGTGCCGGCCCTCCTCAAGGCGTGACGATGCTGCGCGCGTTCCTGCTCCTGGCGCTGCTGGCGCTGACCACGCTGTGTGCACCGCCCGTGCGCGCGGCGGCGCCCGCGCCGACCTTGCGCTTCGAGCACCTGTCGGTGCAGCACGGTCTGGCGCAGGAGTCGGTGCTGTCGATCCTGCAGGATGCGGATGGGTTCATGTGGTTCGGTACCCAGTCCGGCCTGTCGCGCTACGACGGTTACCGGTTCGTCAATTACCGCAGCGAGATCGGCAACCCGCGCAGCCTGGCGAGCAACTGGGTGCGCGCGATGCTGCTCGACCGGCATGGGACCATGTGGCTGGGCACCGACGGCGGCCTGAATCGCTACGACCCGGCCACCCGCAGCTTCACGCTGCATGCGCCGAACGAGCCGGCGCGGCGCGGCACCGGCAACCGCCAGATCAAGACGATGATCAGCGATGGCCAGGACGGCCTGTGGATCGGCACCGCCGACGGCCTCCAGCACTTCGACATCGACACCGGCAAGTTCACGGTCTGGCACCACGTCCGGGGCGATCCGCGCACACTGCGCGACGACGGTATCCAGGCGCTGGCGCTGGGCGGCGACGGGCGTCTGTGGATCGGCAGCGCGGCAGGTCTGGACAGTTTGAGCGCGGACCGCCGGCGCATCGAGCACCATGCGTCGGACCTGCCGGAGCGCGCGCTCCCGGTACATGCGCTGCTGGTCGACAGCCAGCAGCGGCTGTGGGTGGGGCGCTACGGCGGGCTCGAACGCCATGGCCAGGGCGGGCCGGGCAAGGGTGCGCTGCGCCGCTTCGGGGCGGGCGACGGCGTCGGCAACGAATGGATCACCACGCTGCACCAGGATGCCGACGGCACGGTGTGGGTGGGCACGCACGACGACGGCATGTACCGCTGGCGTGCGCAGGGCGACCGCTTCGACGTCTTTCGCCATGCGATCGCCGATCGCCACAGCCTGGGCGACAATTATGTGTCGGCGCTGTACCGCGACAACGTCGGTACGTTCTGGGCCGGCACCTGGTATGGCGGCGTTTCGCGCGTCGACCTGGGCGGCGGCGGTTTTGCCCGCATCGTCGGGCGCCCCGACGATGCCCATTCACTGGCCGACAACAAGATCCGCGCGCTGCTGCAGGATGGCGACCATCTGTGGATTGGCTCGGCCACCGCGTTGCACCGGTTCGATCCGGCCACCGGCAAGGCGGATGTGTACCGGCACCAGAAGGACAATCCCAACAGCCTGATCGACGTGCCGGCAGCGGCCATCGTGCGCGATCGCGCCGGCCTGCTGTGGATCGGCAGCCGCTCGGGCATCACCAGCTTCGATCCGGCGACCCGGCGCTTCCGGCGCCAGGTGCTGCCGGGAGACGCCGACGCCAACCAGGTGCGCTCGCTGCTGGTCGATCGCGATGATGTCATCTGGATCGGTACCCGCGGCGGCATGCACCGGATGGCGGCCGGCACGCGCGCGGTGACGAGTTTGCGCCATGATCCGGCGCGCTCGACCAGCCTGACGGACGACTCGGTGCGGCCGCTGCTGGAAGACCGCCGCGGGCGCTTCTGGGTCGGCACGGTCTCGGGTCTGGAACTGCTGGACCGCGCCAGCGGGCGTTTCCGCCATTTCCGCCACGATCCGTTCGACCCGAACAGCATCAGTCACAACGAAGTGCAGTCGCTGTTCGAAGACAGCCGGGGCGACATCTGGATTGGCACCGGCGTGGGCCTGAACCGCATGGCCACCGGACCGGACGGCGCCCTGAGCTTCACGCGCTACTCCACCCGCGATGGACTGGTGGACGACGCCGTGTCGGCGATCCTGGAAGATGCCGACGGGCGCATCTGGGCCAGCACGTCGAGCGGTATCTCGAGCTTCGATCCGGCCAGCGGGCGCTGGCGCAGCTACACGGCGGCCGACGGCATCAGCGAAGGCGCGTTCTTCGACACGGCGGCGCTGAGGACGACCGACGGCACGCTGTATTTCGGCGGCTTCAATGGCCTGACCGCGTTCGATCCGCGCGCGGTCCACGACAACCGCATTCCGCCACGCCCGACGATCACCGGGCTGCAGGTGTTCAACCAGCCGGTCGAGCAGGTCTTCCCGGGCCTGTTGCCGGGACCGATCGAGCATGCCAGCAGCATCACGCTGCCATCGGACGCCGCCGTGATCACGCTCGAATTCGCGGCGCTGCATTTTGCTGCGCCCGAGCGCAACCGCTTTGCCTACCGCCTCGACGGATTCGACGCGGGCTGGGTCAATGCCGGCGCCGACAAGCGCTTTGCGACCTACACCAATCTCGATCCGGGCACGTATGTGTTCCGCGTGCGCGCGGCCAACAAGGACGATGTCTGGAGCGAAGACGTGGCCGCGCTGGCGATCACGATCGAGCCGCCACCGTGGGGTACCGCCTGGTTCCGGATCGGCATGATCATCCTGACCTGCGGCGCGATCTATCTGGGCATGCGGATCCGCTTTGCGAGCCTGCGCCACCAGAAAGAGCGCCTCGAGCACCAGGTCAGCGCACGCACCGAGCAGGTCGAGCAGCAGAACCGCATGCTCGAGCTGCAGACCGAGGAACTGCGCGAGCAGGAGCGGCGCGGCCGCCACCAGAGCAACGAGCTGGCGCTCGCCTACCGCGCCTTGCAGGACAACGAGGAAGTGCTGCGCCATGCCAAGGAGCGCGCCGAGGATGCGACGCGCCAGAAGTCGGAATTCCTGGCCAATATGAGCCACGAGATGCGCACGCCATTGGCCGGCGTGATCGGCATGCTGGGCTTCGCGCTGCGCGACCTGGCGCTGCGCGACACCACGCGCGAGCAAATCCTGCGCGGCCAGGCCAATGCCCAGGCCCTGCTGTCGATCATCAACGACCTGCTCGACTTTTCCAAGATCGAGGCCGGCAAGCTGACCGTGGAGCGGATCGACTTCGACCTGCACGCCAAGATGCGCAACGTGGCCAGCCTGTTCGACGAACAGGCGGCAGGGATGGACCTGGCGTTTTCGGTGCTGGTCGATGACAACGTGCCGCGCTATCTGGTGGGCGACCCGACCCGCGTGCGCCAGGTGCTGGTCAACCTGGTCGGCAATGCCTTCAAGTTCACCAAGGCGGGCGGCGTGACGATCCACGTCGAGTGCCGGCCAAGTGACCAGCAGGGGGCGGGCGAACAGCACATGATCCGCTTCACGGTGCGCGATACCGGCATCGGCATCCCGGCTGCGGCCGTACCGCGCCTGTTCCAGAAATTCGAGCAGGCCGACACCACCACCACGCGCCGCTACGGCGGCACGGGCCTGGGCCTGGCGATCTGCCGCCAGCTGGTCGAGCTGATGGGCGGGACCATTGGCGTGAACAGTGTCGAAGGCGAGGGCAGCGTGTTCTCCGTGCTGCTGCCATTGCGCGATGGCGTCCCGCCTGCCCATACCCCGCACGTGACGCACGCGCCGCACAGCCACCAGCTGACGGTCCTGTGCGCCGAGGATTTCCCGACCAACCAGGTCATCGCACGCCTGATGGTCGAGGAGATGGGCCATGCGATCGACATCGTCGGCAACGGCACCGAAGCTGTGGCGGCGTGCGCCCGCAAGCGCTACGACCTGGTGCTGATGGACGGGCGCATGCCGGAGATGGACGGGGCCAGCGCCACGCGCCTGATCCGCGCCGGCGGCCCGCCCGACGCGCCGGTGCTCGACCAGCACGTGATGATCGTGGCGCTCACCGCCAACGCCAGCGGCGAAGACCGCGCGCGCTATCTGGCCTGCGGCATGGACGCCTTTTTGACCAAGCCGATCGACGAGGCGGCGCTGCACCTGCAACTGGCGCGCGCGATCGAACGCCAGCTGCAGCGCGGGTTCCCGTTGCCACTGCTGGCGTATGGGCCGGTGCTCGCCATGGCACCGGCTGCACCTGCGCCGGCTGCACCTGCGCCGGCCACACCTACCGCTACCCTGGACGCCCTGTTCGGTGTGGAGGCGCCAGCGGCGCCGCCTGCCGCGCGGACTGACCACCTGGGGCTGCGCCTGCGCGCTGCGTTCTGCAACGACCTGCCGCGCCGGCGCGCCGAACTGGACGCCGCGCTGGCAGACGACGACTTCGAGGCCGCAGGCCGGATCCTGCATGGGCTGCGCGGCAGCGCCACCTATCTGGCCGAGCCGGCACTGGAAACACTGTGCGGCGAACTGGAAGCGGCCGCCGACGGCCACGATGGCCAGCGCTTGCGCGCCGGCTTGCCGAGGCTGGCCGCGGTGCTCGACACCTTCGAAACGGGCGCCCCTTCCTGACACCTGCTTATAATGAAGTTCCTGAGGAATCTGGTGGAGACGTGATGAACGTGCTGGTGGTCGACGACGATGTGGTGGCGCGCATGATGCTGATGCATCTGGTGGACAGCTGCGGCAGCCATGCGATCGTCGAAGCCGAAGACGGCGAGGATGCCTGGCGCCAGTTGGCGGGCGGCCTGCAGCCCGACATCGTGTTCTGCGACCTGCGCATGCCGCACCTGTCCGGGATCGAACTGCTGCAGCGCGTGCGTCAGACCCCGCTGCTGGCGGCGCTGCCGTTCGTGCTGGTCTCGGCGGCGTCCGACAGTGCCACGATGGACGAAGCGGCGCTGGCCGGTGCCAGCGGGTATATCGTCAAGCCATTTCGCCACGAGGATGTGCGCGCCCAGTTCGAGCGCCTGTTTGCGCAACCCGACGCGAACGAGGCGATCGATGCGGCCGATGCAGCCGACGCGAACGATGAAGCACCGGACGCGGTGGCGCGCCGGCTCGGCATCGACCTCGATCGCCTGCGCCTGTACCTCGACGGCCTGGCGCGCCAGTTGCAGGCAGCGCAGGGCGGGTTGGCAGAAGGCGCCGAGGGCATCGAACAGCGTGCGCGCCTGCGCGCCGGTTGCAGCATGCTTGGCCTGCACGGCGCCGCCGCAGCGCTCGACCGGGCGCCGCTCGCGGCAAGTCTGACGCAGGCACAGGCCGCAGTGGCGCGCCAGATCGAGCGCGCAGCGCGTGCGTGACGTTGCAGTCGATGGCATGACTGCCCGACAAACCCGCTTGCTGCCGATGTGCTTTGGATCTACGATAGCGCGCGGATGTTGCGTGACCGGCGCTGCCGGTCGACTGCTTCGCTGTTAGCGGGGGTTCACGCCATGAACGACGTCACCAGTGCCGCGCTGTCCCCGTCCGGCCACACGGACGGCTTCGCCCGTGCGCACTTGCCGCTGCCCGACGCCTGGCCCGACTTCCTGTTCGACCTGCCCGAGCTGCAGTACCCGGCGCGCCTGAACTGCGCGAGCGCGCTGCTCGACGATGCCATCGCGCGTGGCTGGGGGGCGCGCACGGCGCTGATCGGCGCGCGCGAACGCCTGACGTATGCCGAATTGCTGGCCCAGGTCGACCGCATTGCCCATGTGCTGCGCCACGATGTCGGGCTGGCCACCGGCAGCCGCGTGCTGGTGCGCGGTGCGAATTGTCCGATGATGGCGGCCTGCATCCTGGGCGTGATCAAGGCCGGCTGCATCGTGCTGCCGACCATGCCGCTGCTGCGCGCACGCGAGCTGAGCGCCATTGCCGACAAGGCGCGCATCAATGCGGTGCTGTGCGCCGATGGCCTGGTGGATGCCATCGATGCGCTGGGCCTGCGCGTGCCGGTACTGGTGTTCGGTGCGCCGGCGCCCGTTGCACCCGGTGCGCTGGAAGAACGGATGGCCCGCCACGACGCCCCGTTCGTGGCTGCCGACACCGCACGCGACGACATCTGCCTGATCAGTTTCACGTCCGGCACCACCGGCATCCCCAAAGGCACCATGCACTTTCATCGCGACGTGCTGGCCGTGTGCGACTGCTTTCCGCGCCACACGCTGGACTCGCGCGCGGACGATATCTTCATCGGCACGCCGCCGCTGGCGTTCACGTTCGGGCTGGGCGGCCTGCTGCTGTTTCCGCTGCGCGTCGGTGGCGCAGGGGTGTTGCTCGAACGCCTGAGCCCCGAGGCGCTGCTGGCGGCCATCGCCGACTACCGCGCCACCGTGTGTTTCACGGCGCCGACCTTTTATCGCCTGATGGCGGCGCAGGCAGGGCGCTATGACCTGGCCAGCCTGCGCGCCAGCGTGTCGGCCGGCGAGCCGCTGCCGCTGGCCACGCGCGCGGCCTGGCAGGCGGCGACCGGACTGGCCATGATCGACGGGATCGGCGCGACCGAGTTGCTGCATATTTTTATTGCCAGCGCGGGCGCAGCCATCCGGCCGGGCGCGACCGGCAAGCCGGTGCCGGGCTACCAGGCCTGCATACTCGATGCCGACGGCGTACCTGTCGGCCCGGGCGTGATCGGCCGCCTGGCCGTGAAAGGCCCCACTGGCTGCCGCTATCTGGACGACGAGCGCCAGGGTGATTACGTGCAGGGTGGCTGGAACATCACGGGCGACGCCTACGAAATGGACGCCGACGGCTATTTCTACTATCGCTCGCGGACAGACGACATGATCATCTCGGCCGGCTACAACATCGCCGGCGCCGAAGTCGAAGAAGCGCTGCTGCACCATCCGGCGGTGGCCGAGTGCGCCGTCGTGGGGCGGCTCGACCCCGAACGCGGCCAGGTGGTCGAGGCCCACGTCGTGCTGCGCGCAGGGCAGGTGGGGTCGGCGGGCCTGGCATGCGAATTGCAGGAATTCGTGAAGGCGCAGATCGCCCCGTACAAGTATCCCAGGGCCATTTTGTTCAAGGAAAAACTACCTCGCACCGAAACCGGTAAACTACAACGCTTTAAATTACGCACGAACGCAGATTGAGGACAGCATGCAGGAAGTGGATGGACGTGAAGAAGACCCAGCGATGGGCGGGGCAGCCGAGCTGGACATGGAAAGCCGCCTGACGGACGAACATCACCAATCGCTGCGCCTGTGGCTGCGCATGCTGTCGTGCACGACGCGCATCGAGAACGAAATCCGCAGCCGCCTGCGCACGACGTTCGACATCACGCTGCCGCGCTTTGACCTGATGGCGCAGCTCCAGCGCCATCCGGATGGCCTGCGCATGGGGGAACTGTCCAAGCGCATGATGGTCACGGGTGGCAATATCACGGGGATTACCGACCAGCTCGAGCGCGAGCAGCTCGTGGTGCGGGTGCAGGATGTGAACGACCGGCGCGCATCGGCCGTCAAGCTGACGCCAGCGGGGCGCGCGGCGTTTGACGAAATGGCGGCAGTGCACGAGCGCTGGATCGAGGAAATGCTGGCCGATGTGGCAACAGAAGACAAGGCGACGATGATCGCGTTGTTGTCGACCATGAAGCGCAGTTTGCGGGTGGATGACGGGGTATAGCTGGTCCCCCCGACTGGAATCGAACCAGTATCCCACGCTTAGGAGGCATGTGCACTATCCATTGTGCTACGGGGAGGACGCCCGCGCCGCCAGGTGCTGACGGCGCGAAGCAGGGCAAGCCTGCAGTCCGGCGGGCAGGCCCCGCAGGGCGGGCTGGTACCGTGAACCGGTTGCAATTATAGCCGGGATCGAAATAGAAATGCAGGTTCATGCCCGGCAGTCGGTACAATGTGCCCCTTATTCAATCAACGCACCTTTTCCCCCCGCGCCTTATTTTTCTTCGCGCGACGAAACGCATACCGATCATGGCTGTCATCTCCATTAGTTCCGCTCAACTTGCTTTCGGCCACGTGCCGCTGCTCGACCACGCTGATTTTTCCCTCGAGACCGGCGAACGCGTCGGCCTCATCGGCCGCAACGGCACCGGCAAATCCTCGCTCCTGAAAGTCATCTCGGGCCGCTCGCGTCTGGACGATGGCTTGCTGGTCATGCAGCAGGGCGTCACCATCGCCTATGTTGAACAAGAACCGGTGTTTGACCTGAGCATGACGGTGTTTGCTGTCGTCGCCGGCGGCATGGGCGACCAGCAGGCGATGCTGACGGAATACGAAGAACTGACCGGCAAGTTCGGCCAGGGCGACGACGATGCGCTGATGGAGCGCATGCATGTGATCCAGACCAAGCTCGATGCAAACGATGGCTGGAACCTGGCACACAAGGTCGAGACCACGCTCGATCGCCTGAACCTGTCGGGTGACGCGCTGATGGGTACGCTCTCGGGTGGTATGCAAAAGCGCGTCGCGCTGGCCGTAGCGCTGGTGTCGGCACCCGACGTGCTGCTGCTGGATGAGCCGACCAACCACCTGGACTTCACGTCGATCAAGTGGCTGGAGAGCCTGCTGCGTGAATTCCGCGGCTCGGTCCTGTTCATTACCCACGATCGTAGTTTCCTGGACAATGTGGCCACCCGCATCATTGAACTCGACCGTGGCCGTCTGCTGTCGTTCCCGGGCAACTTCACGACTTACCAGGCGCGCAAGCAAGAGCTGCTGGCCAATGAAGAAGTCGAAAACGCCAAGTTCGACAAGTTCCTGGCGCAAGAAGAAGTGTGGATCCGCAAGGGCGTGCAGGCACGCCGTACCCGCGACGAAGGCCGCGTGCGCCGCCTGGAAGCATTGCGTTCGCAGCGCGCGGTGCGCCGCGATCAGCAGGGCCAGATCAAGCTCGACGTCGCCACGGGCGAACGTTCGGGCAAGATCGTTGCCGATCTCGAGAACATCTCGAAGATGTACGGCGACAAGGTCATCGTCGACAACTTCACCGGCACGCTGATGCGTGGCGACAAGGTTGGCCTGATCGGACCGAACGGCGCCGGCAAGACGACGCTGCTCAAGATCATCCTGGGCGAAGAAAACGCCGACAGCGGCAAGGTCCGCCTGGGCACCAAGCTGAACGTCGCGTACTTCGACCAGATGCGCACCCAGCTCAATGAAGAAGCCAGCCTGGCCGACACCATTGCACCGGGCAGCGACTGGGTCGAGATCAATGGCCAGCGCCGCCACGTGATGACCTACCTGAACGACTTCCTGTTCTCGCCGGAACGTGCACGTTCGCCGGTCAAGTCGCTCTCCGGTGGCGAGCGCAACCGCCTGCTGCTGGCGCGCCTGTTCGCCAAGCCGGCCAATTGCCTCGTGCTCGATGAGCCGACCAACGATCTGGACATCGACACGCTCGAGCTGCTCGAAGAACTGCTCGAGGAATACACGGGCACCGTGTTCCTGGTCAGCCACGACCGCACGTTCCTCGACAACGTCGTCACGCAAGTGATCGTGGCCGAAGGCGCCGGCAAGTGGCGCGAGTTCGTCGGTGGCTATACCGACTGGGAACGCGTCAAGGCGGCCACGCCGGTGGTCCAGGCGCCGGTCAAGACCAGCGCCCCGAAAGCGGACGACACGGCGGCCCCGGCCGCCAAGAAGGTCAAGCTGAGCTACAAGGAACAGCGCGAGCTGGAAGAGTTGCCGAAGCTGATCGCGACGCTGGAAGACGAACAGTCGGCGATCACGGCGCAGCTCAACGGCCCTGACTTCTACAAGCAGAATCCGGCCGACGCCAAGCGCATCAATGCGCGCTTTGCCGAAATCGAAGATTTGCTGCTCGATGCGCTGGAGCGCTGGGAAACGATCGAAGCGCGCTCGCGCGGCGTCTAATCAACAAGGGGCGGGCAATGACCGGGCAGGGCGACTTTTCATGATCGACAACGACGAATCGCGCAGCGCCCGGGCAGCCGGCTCCGGTCCCGGGTCTGCGGCCCCGGCGGCCGACGAACCCTTCCTCACCCGCGCCGCCTGGGCGCGCATCCTGCCATTCGGCACCTACATCCTGTTCATCGTGATTGGCGACCTGCTCGAGCGTATGGGCATGAGCCGGGCCGACCTGCGCTGGCTGTATCCGGTGCAGGCCGGCGCCGTGCTGGCGCTGCTGGCCGTTTTCTGGCGCCAGTACGACGAGCTGCACCGGTTCGGCTTGCGCCTGTCGCAGACGCTCGTTGCCATTCTCGTCGGCGTCATCGTGCTGGTGTTGTGGGTGAATCTGACTTTGCCATGGATGACATTGGGCAGCTCGCCCGGCTACGATCCGCGCACGAATGGCGAGATCGACTGGCTGATGGTGACGCTGCGCATTGCCGGTGCAGCGCTGGTCGTGCCCGTCATGGAAGAATTGTTCTGGCGCTCGTTCCTGATGCGCTGGGTCGAGCACGCCAACTTCAGACTCGTTGATCCGGCGCGTATCGGATTCAAGGCGTTCGTGATTCCATGCGTGCTGTTCGGCTTTGAACACACGCTGTGGCTGGCCGGTATTGTGGCTGGCGTGGCCTACGGCGTGTTGTATATGAGGCACCGCAACCTGTGGTCGCCCATCCTGGCCCACGCTGTGACGAATGGATTGCTGGGCGTCTGGGTCGTCTACACAGGAGGCTGGCAATTCTGGTGATTCCTCCGGTAGCACGACCCGTGGAAGACGACGACCATGCCAGCCCCTTCAGCGTTGCATCGCCTTTCGCCGGTCGCACTCTGCGCCGGTGCATTCTGGTGTCTTCCCGCAGGCGCGGCGTCCACGGCGCCAGCTGAAAGCCTGCAACTGCTCGCCGGTATCGGCTGGGCCTACGACGACAATCTCCTGCGCCAGGCCGCTGGCGTGTCCGCATTCGGCAACGGACGCAGCGACAGCTACCGTACGCTTGAAGCGGGTGTGGTGCTCGACAAACACATCAGCCGCCAGCGCATTGCGGCCACGGCCAAGGTGTCGACGACCGCGTTCGATCGTTTCAGGCAGCTCGACTACACCGGGCGCAACCTGCAAGCCACATGGTTCTGGGAAGTTGGCGACGGGTTCGACGGCCATCTCGCGGGGCTGTATCTCGAGACGCTGGCGCCGTACACCGACTTCAACAGCGACCAGCGCAACCTGCGCCAGCAGCGCCGCCAGGAAGCCGATGCCGGCTGGACCTTGCACCCAAGCTGGAAAGTGCGCGTTGGTGCCGTGCGCGACAAGGCGAGCTACGACCTGGCAATCCAGCGCTTCAACAACCGCACCGAAACCGCGTTTGAAACCGAACTCCTGTACCAGCCGAGGGGCGGCAGCGCGCTGGGCCTGGTCGCGCGCCGCATCAAGGGCAGCTATCCGTTCCGGCGTCCGTCCCTCACCACGGGCCTGCTTGACGATTTCACCCAGGACGAACTCAAGCTGCGCGTGCACTGGCTCGCCACGGGTTCGACCACGGTGCAGGGCCTGGCCGGGTATGTGCGGCGCGAGCAGCCGTCGTACGGCGCGGGCGCCACGAGCGGCGTGAACGGCCGCGTCGACGTGGTCTTCACGCCGCGCGGCCCCGTCAGCTATCAGGCGGGTGTGTGGCGCGACTTTGCACCGGTCGAAAGCCCGTTCGTCAGCTACACGCTGAACCAGGGCGCCAGCATCGGCGTCAACTGGGCTGCCAGCGCCCGGGTGGCAGTCGAGGCCAGCGCGCTTTACGAGCGGCGTCGCTCCACGGGCCGGGGCGACTTCACCGGCGCCGATGCGCTGCGCGACGCGCTCCGTTCGGCCAGCGTGCGCGCCGTGTGGCAGGTCAGGCCGAAGGTGAAGGTGGTCGCTGGGTTTGTCCACCAGGCACGCAGCGGCGCGGCGCGGCTTGGTTCCGGCGGGTTCGATGCCAACGTGGTGGAGGTCACTGCCAACGTGCTGTTCTGACCGGCACCTTGACGGCCATGTATGTTCGCGCGAATGACGCGCATCGCTTGCGCTTGCGCCAGCTCAGTCAAAGCAGCCGCTGTTTGACGGAACCGATGGGTTGCAGGCGCGTCGAATGACATGTCGGGCAGATTTTTTATGGGACGGGTGCAGCTGTCCCGGCCAGGCACAAACACCGTGCAACGATCACCAATACGGATGGAGGCATCATGAAGCGTGTCGTCATATGGATTGCGGGCCTGGCGGTGCTGCTCGGCATGGGCATCGGCATGGCTGGCGCGGCCGACGTGCTGCTGGGGCCGGGCGACGTGGTCAAGTTGTCGGTGTATGGCAGTCCCGACCTGTCGCTCGAGACGCGCGTCAGTGAAAGCGGGCATCTGACGTTCCCGATGCTGGGGCAGGTGGCGGTCGGTGGCATGCCGGTGGCGGCGGCCGAAAACACCATCGCAGGCCTGCTCGAGAAAAGCGGCTACATCAAGCATGCCCAGGTCAATATGCTGGTGACGACCATGGCCAGCCAGCAGATATCGGTGCTCGGCCAAGTGAACCGGCCCGGCCGCTATCCGGTGGAGGGCCGCCGTCGCGTGCTCGACATGCTGGCGCTGGCGGGTGGCATCCACAGCGATGGCGGCGACATGATCAGTCTGGTGCGCACCCGTGACGGCAAGACCATGCGCGAGACCATCGATGTGGTCGACATGGTGCGCAAAGGCGAACTCGACAGGGACGTGGAAGTGGCCGGCGGCGACATCATCTTCGTCGAACGGGCGCCGAGGGCGTACATCACCGGGGAGGTCAGTCGCCCGGGACCATTCCGGCTCGAGCGTGGCATGACGGTCCAGCAGGCATTGTCGGCTGGCGGTGGCCTGAGTCCGCGCGGCAGCAGCAACGGCATCCGCATCACGCGCAAGGATGCCGGTGGGCAGTCAGTCTCGCTGGACGCGCGTAGTAGCGATATCGTCCAGGTCGATGACGTGATCGTCGTGCGCGAAAGCTGGTTCTAGCCAGTCGCGGCCGGCATCAGTTGATAACGCCTTGCCGCCTTGCCACCGCGTCATCTGGCGTCCAGGACCGCCCCAACTGGCGAGCGTGGCGACACCCTTCTTGCATGGATGTCATCATTTCCTTGAACAATGTGATCAAGGATGGAGGGCATGCGCGTGTGGTGGACAGAAAGCTTGCAGACGATTCAACGTGAATTTTCCGATTTGGGCGACGCCGAGGATGTGACGGTGCTCGTCGTGCGTCTGCTGGTGGCGTCCGTGCTGGGCGGCCTGCTTGGTTACGAGCGCGAAACGAAGGGTGCCTCGGCTGGTCTGCGCACCCACATGCTGGTGTCGGTCGGCTCGGCGCTGTTCGTGCTGATTCCATTGCAGGCCGGGATGTCGGTCCAGGACCTGTCCCGTGTGTTGCAAGGGGTCACGGCCGGTATCGGCTTCCTGGGGGCTGGTGCCATTCTCAAGCAGCGCGACAATAACGACGTCAAGGGATTGACCACGGCTGCCAGTGTCTGGATGACCGCCGCCATCGGCGTTGCTGCGGGGATGGGACGCGAGGGTACAGCGGTACTCAGTGCACTGTTTGGCCTGGTTATTCTCGCGTTCATCCGTTCGCCCAGCAAGCGCAGCGCCGAGTGACTATGGCGGCGCCGGCACGGGCCTTGCACAATCGGGTATCCATCGGCGCCGATATGCGCAGTACACTGCTGGTAACGCCATTGAACCGGTATTGCACCGGCAACGTTGTCGCCATGCGCCAACGTTTTGCGGGCCGGCATAGTCGTCCCCCTATCTAGGCAATGCCAGCGACCGGTGCCAGCAGCAGAGCGCCACATTGCACCGGAGGGTTCGCGCGGAGACTGGGCTCCCTGCTGTGCGCCCTCGTCAGGACAGCTGAATCGTACGTAGCGTACGACAAAGAAAAATGTATGATCAGAAAAATTGTGCCTCTACCAAGTGACTGGTCACGGTGACCCGGTATCGCTGCGCTGCGATCGTTTCCCGTTCCAGCACCAGACGCGGCGAGACGACGCGAGGCGCCACGCCGGACAGCACGGGCGGATCGTGGCAAGGCCAGATTGCTTTGCACAGCGCGCAGCACTGGCACCGCGCTGACGCCACCATCAACAACGCGCATTGGATGGCCGATAGGTACCGGCAGCGCTGTGCCCCACGCACGCCGTGGCGGGAAGGCAACGGTTGATCAGACGGAGTTCTGGATAAAGGAAGCGTGATGAACGGAACAAACATGGTGCAACTGGTGAACCGCCTGCGCTGCATGTCGGTCGCCGAGATGGGGTATCGGGTGCAGCAGGCAACCGCGATCCGGCTGGGGCGCCGCATGGCGGGCCGTGCGCAGCTGGCGCAAGCGCGGGCGGCGCCGCCGTCCGTCCCGGCCCTGACGCTGGGCGTGCGTGGCGCGCCGGAACTCGATCCGCGCGAGGTCGAGGCGCTGCTGCTGGACGCCGAACGCATCTGTGCAGGCCACGTCGTGCTGTTTGCCGATGGCCGCTTCGACGTGGGTGTGCCGACCGCATGGAACCGCGATCCCGACACCGGCGTAACCGCGCCAGCCGTGTACCGGGGCGACATCGTCATCACCGACCGCGAGCTGGTGGGCGACATCAAGCATGTCTGGGAACTGAACCGCCACCTGCACCTCGTGCGACTGGCGCAGGCCTGGGCGCTCACGCGCGATGCACGCTGGATGGATGCCCTCGGACAGAACCTGCGCAGCTGGCTCGAACAATGTCCGCCGCTGACCGGCCCCAACTGGACCAGCTCGAGGGAACTGGGCATCCGGCTCGTCAACTGGAGTCTGATCTGGCAATTGATCGGAGGAGAACGCAGCGCGCTGTTCGAGGGTGACGACGGGCAGCGCCTGCGCGCCGACTGGCTCGGCAGCATCCACGCCCACTGCCGCACGATCGCGCGCCATCTGTCGCGCCACTCGTCGGCCAACAACCACTTGATCGGTGAACTGGCCGGCCTGTACATGGGCGCCGTCACCTGGCCGTGCTGGAAAGAATCGCGCGACTGGCAGGCGCTGGCCAGAAACGAACTCGAAATGCAAGCCCAGGCGCAGTTCTCGCGCGATGGTGTCCACCGCGAGCAAGCCTTCGGCTACCACTTGTTCGTTTGCGAATTCCTGTTCGTGGCCGGCTTGCTGGCGCAGACCGGCGGCCACGGGCTGCAGCCGTTTTCACGCGCGTACTGGGGCAGTCTGCAGCGCGCGCTGCGCTTCCTGCGCTCGGTACGCGACGCCGGTGGCAATGTGCCGGCCGTGGGCGACGCCGACGATGGCTGCGTGTTCCGCCTGGATGCTTCCGGCATGGACCGCGCCGCGCAGTTGCTGGCGCTGGGCGAGACCGTGTTCGGTGGCCAGGCCGACAGTCATCCCGGCGTACGCTGGCTGCTGCACACGCTGCCGGGCGGGCGGCCCGATTGCGATCCGTACGAGGTCGATTCGGCATGGGCATTTCCAGATGGTGGCTACTTGCTGTTCGGTAACCGTTTCGGCGAAGCGGACGAGATCAAGGGCTTGCTCGACTGCGGTCCACTGGGCTATCTGGGCACGGCCGCCCACGGCCACGCCGATGCACTGGCGCTGGCGCTGTCGGTGGCGGGCGAACCATGCCTGATCGACCCTGGCACCTATTCGTATGGCCAGGACGACAAATGGCGCGACTACTTTCGCGGCACGTCCAGCCACAACACGGTGCGCATCGATGGCCTGGACCAATCGGTCCCGGGTGGCCGTTTCATGTGGCTGCGCAAGGCGGTGGCCAGCATCGAGCGCATGCCGGCTTCGCCGCACGAGTTCGATTTCCGCGGTTCGCACGACGGCTACGCGCGCCTGCCCGACCCGGTCCGCCATGTGCGCAGTGTCCGCTTCGAGAGCGCCAGCAATTCCCTGACCGTACGCGACGAAGTGTCCGGCAAGAAGCCGCACAAGGTCGAGCTGTTCTGGCACTTCGCGCCCGGCCTCGACGTGCGCCTGACCAGCAACGGCCTCGCTGTACGTGGCCGCCGCTTCGTGCTGCAGATGCAGGCCAGCGGCGAGGATCTGCACCTTGAACTCGTGAACGGCGCTGAAAATCCGCCGCTCGGCTGGTACTCGGGTACCTACCAGTCAAAGGTGCCGTGCGATGTGCTGCGCATCTCGACTGTCTCGTCCGCCGTGCCGGTGGAATGCAGGTTTTCCATCACGTTCATCGACGAAAAATAGCGGTATGGCGAGCACCGTCGCCTGCTGCCAACCGGCGTGCCAACGGGCGGTGGAGTAGGGTATTGACCGGGAGACATAGATGTAGGTGCGAGCATACGCGCGCGCGGGTTTTGCAAAAGCCTTGTAAAATAGATAAGCTTTGGAATGACGCTATGCAGCAATATTGCCTCCCGGGGCGTGCGGCTGGTCAACCTGGTCCTCAGCAGTAAAGTGCGTGCGTATTTTTGTTCGCTGCACAACCGGATATCGTGCGCGGGGTCAGCGGATGTATCCTAGTCACGCCATGAGTTTGATCGTCGCCGGCTGCTTCATGCTGGCGAGCGAGTCTGTGACGGGCATGGTGTAGCAAAAATAGCAAGAAATCGTAGCACGCAACATCAGGCAACAACGTTATTGCAAAAAATAATTGATCACTCAAAGTGAAAGCAGAGAGCAATACATGAAAATTCTCGTTACTGGCGGCATTGGCTATATCGGCTCGCACACCGTCGTCGAACTGCAAAGCGCAGGCCACGACGTCGTGGTGCTCGACAATCTGTCCAACGCCCAGTTGTCAGTGCGCGACCGGGTGCAGCGCATCAGCGGCAAACCGTTCGCCTTTGTCGAAGCCGATATCCGTGACCGCGCAGCAATGGAAGCAGCATTTGCCGAGCACAAGCCGGAAGCGGTCATTCACTTCGCCGGCCTGAAGGCCGTGGGCGAATCAGTGGCCGAGCCACTGCGTTATTACGACAACAATGTTTCGGGCAGTGTCGTGCTGTTCGAAACGATGGCCAAGTTCGGCTGCAAGTCGCTCGTGTTCTCGTCGTCGGCCACCGTGTACGGCGACCCGGCCTCGGTGCCGATTCGCGAAGATTTCCCGCTGTCGGCCACCAATCCGTACGGCCGCAGCAAGCTGATGATCGAAGAGATCCTGCAAGACCTGGCCAAGGCCCAGCCCGACTGGCGCATTGCGCTGCTGCGCTACTTCAACCCGGTGGGCGCCCATGAGAGCGGCCTGATCGGCGAAGAGCCAAGTGGCATTCCAAACAACCTCGTGCCCTATATCGCCCAAGTTGCCAATGGCCAGCGCGACAAGCTGTCGGTCTTCGGCGGCGACTACAACACCCCGGACGGCACCGGCCAGCGTGACTATATCCACGTCGTCGACCTGGCCATCGGCCACGTCAAGACGCTGGATCGTCTGGCCAAGGGCCCGGGCATCGTTGCCTACAACCTCGGTACGGGTCGCGGTAACAGCGTCCTGGAAATGATCCGCGCGTTCGAGGCGGCCAGCGGCCGCACGGTCGCCTACCAGATCGTCGACCGCCGCCCAGGCGACGTGGCCAAATGCTACGCCGACCCGGCCAAGGCACGCGATGAACTCGGCTGGACGGCCGAACGCGATGTCGCCCAAATGTGCGCCGATGTATGGCGCTACCAAACCACTGCCAAATAATTCAAAGGAACATCGAATGAAAGCCATGATTCTCGCCGCAGGCAAAGGGACACGCGTGCGTCCACTCACCTACGATCTGCCAAAACCGATGATTCCGTTGCTGGGCCGGCCCGTGATGGCCTACCTGGTCGACCACCTCCGCAAAAACGGAATTTCCGAAATCATGGTCAACGTCAGCTGGCTGCATGAAAAAATCGAAGAGTACTTCGGTGAGGGCGAGCAGTTCGGCGTCCAGATCGGCTACTCGTTCGAAGGCTACACGAAGGACGACGGCGAAGTCGTGCCGATGCCGATCGGCTCGGCCGGCGGCATGAAGAAAATCCAGGAATTCGGTGGCTTCTTCGACGACACCACGGTCGTGCTGTGCGGTGACGCGCTGATCGACCTCGACCTGAAGGCGGCCCTGATGGAACACCGCCGCAAGGGCGCGATGGCCACCGTCATCACCAAGGAAGTCCCATGGGACAAGGTCTCGTCGTACGGCGTGGTCGTGACCGATGAAGAAGGCCGCATCCAGGAATTCCAGGAAAAGCCGTCCGAAGCCGATGCCAAGTCCAACTTCATTTCGACCGGCATCTATATTTTCGAGCCTGAAGTCATCGATCTGATCCCGTCGGGCGTCTCGTTCGACATCGGCTCCGACCTGTTCCCTCTGCTGGCCGAGCGCGGCCTGCCGTTCTATGCCCAGGGCCGCCCGTTCAACTGGCTCGATATCGGTACCATGAGCGACTACTGGGAAGTGCTGCAGACGGTCCTGACTGGCGAAGTGAACCACATGCACGTGCCGGGCATCCAGATCAAGCCAGGTCTCTGGGTTGGCCTGAACACCAGCATCGACTGGGAAGGCACGACCATCGAAGGACCGGTGTACATCGGTTCCGGCTGCAAAATCGAAGCGGGCACGCGCATCGTGGGCCCGACCTGGATCGGCCACGGCAGCCACATCTGCGAAGGCGCCGAAGTCGTTCGCAGCGTCCTGTTTGAATACACGCGGGTGTTGCATGATGTAACATTAAATGAAATGATTGTCTTCAAGGAATACAGTGTCGACCGAAATGGCGAGATGAAGCACACTTCCGAATATTCTTCCGAAGAGTGGCTGAATGCACGCGATCGTCGCACCTCGCGCCGCAAGGACACCCCGGACACCAACGAATCAAAGAAAGAGAAAGCCAGCGCATGAAGATCTATCCAGTCATCCTTTCCGGCGGCGCCGGGACCCGCCTGTGGCCCCTGTCGCGTGCCGTTCTGCCAAAGCAGTTACTGCCACTGGTTGCCGACAAAACCATGCTGCAGGACACGGCCTTGCGTGTGACGAACTGGCCTGGATTGATGGCGCCACTGGTGGTTTGTGGCAACGATCACCGATTCATGGTGGCCGAGCAGTTGCGCGAAGTAGGCATCACGCCGCTGGGCATCCTGCTCGAGCCGGTTGGCCGCAATACGGCGCCGGCCGTGGCCGCAGCTGCGCACCACCTGCAACAGATTGACCCGGATGCCGTCATGCTGGTGCTCCCAGCCGACCACGTCATCGAAAATGTCGCGGCTTTCCGTGAAGCAGTCGAGCGCGCGACCCGTCTGGTCGAGGCCGGCAAACTGGCCACGTTTGGCATCGTGCCGAAAACCCCGGAAACCGGCTACGGCTACATCCGCCGCGGCGAACCGGTGGCCGAGTGCAGCGATTGCTACAACGTGGCGCGCTTCGTCGAAAAACCGGATGCGGCTACCGCCGAAGGCTTTGTTGCTGAAGGCACGTATTACTGGAACAGCGGCATGTTCATGTTCGGCGCTGCGCGCTACCTGCAAGAGCTTCAAGAGCACGCGCCGGCGATCGCCGCTGCGGCCAACGAGGCGATGCACGCTGCGTACCGCGACCTCGATTTCTGCCGTCTCGACGAAACCGCCTTCTCGGCGTGCCCGTCCGATTCGATCGACTATGCGGTCATGGAACACACGCGTGACGCGGCAGTGGTGCCGGCCGACATCGGCTGGAATGACGTCGGTTCGTGGTCGGCGCTGTGGGAAACCCAGCCGAAAGATACCAACGGCAATGCCCAGCGCGGTGACGTGTATCTGGATGGCGTGAAGAATTCGCTGGTGCGTGCCGAAAGCCGCATCGTGGCCGTCGTCGGTCTCGAAGACATCGTTGTCGTGGAAACCCAGGATGCCGTGCTGGTCACGAGCAAGAGCCAGGTGCAGCGCGTCAAGCAGGTGGTCGAACACCTGAAGTCGAAAGAGCGTACCGAGCACCTGCACCACACCAAGGTGTATCGTCCATGGGGCCATTACGAAGGCATCGATGCGGGCGACCGTTTCCAGGTCAAGCGTATCACGGTCAAGCCGGGCGAGAAACTGTCGCTGCAGATGCACCATCACCGCGCCGAGCATTGGGTCGTGGTGTCGGGCACGGCGCGCGTGACGTGCGGCGATACGGTCAGCCTGCTGTCCGAGAACGAATCGACCTACATCCCGATCGGCATGAACCACCGACTGGAAAACCCGGGCAAACTGCCACTGCACATCATCGAAGTGCAGTCGGGCAGCTATCTGGGTGAAGACGATATCGTTCGCTTCGAAGACATCTATAAGCGCGCGTAATTCTTTACGCTGTATTACGGCGCTGCATCACGGTGATGCCGTGGCGGTCGGTTTGACCGCCCCCGCATCACCGGTGTGACGCCACGCGTTGCTGCGTGACTGACGCCAGTATTACCCAGCCCCGGCGACACCCACACGTTTCCCACCGACGAATTCTGCCTGCAGCACGCTGGCGGCAATTTGCTCGTCCGTTACATGGTCCTCGACTGACCCTGCCCGACACGCGTTCAGCAGCCACCATTCCGGCGCCTTTTGGCCGTACCAACTGCCCCGTCAGCCTTGCAGCAACCACCGTTCTGCGACAGTAATTCTCCATTGTGTTGTATGCATGCTGAAGATTGGTTCCTTTGGACTAATGCAGCGTCATCATGTTGTCAATTAGCGCATTTACTATGATTTTGTTAACGAATGCCGCAAGCATGCCTTGCATGACAACCAACAGGGAATCCATGACCACCTTTGCATCCTTCATGCCACGGCGTACGCTGCTGGCGACCTTGATTGCCGGCTTTGCCGCGACAGCTTCGGCTGCCCCGGGCGACGTCGTCATCAGCCAGCTGTACGCCCATTCGAACAATGCTGGCGGTCAGTGGAGCCACGACTTCGTCGAGCTGTTCAATCGCAGTTCGTCTCCAGTCAATCTGGATGGCATGAGCCTGCAGTACCAATCTGCAGCCGGTACCGCCTGGGGTTCGGTCACGCGCCTGCCGGCCGTGGAACTCAAGCCCGGTCAATACTTCCTGATGGTCGGTCGCACCGGCACCCAGTCCAACGCCATGCCGGTGGGCACGGGCGACGTGACCAGCACCAGCTTCGACATGGCGGCAGGCGGCGGCAAGGTGGCGCTGTCGGGTATTGCGACGCAGATGCCGGCCGGCGAGGGCACGAACCTGATCGACCTGGTGGGCTTCGGCAGCGCCAACCGCGCCGAGGGCGCGCCAGCACCGGCCCCATCGACCGTCAATTCGATCCAGCGCGCGGCGCTGGGTTGCCAGGATACCGACAATAACCGTGACGACTTTGCTGCCTCGCCCGTGACCGGCCCACGCAGCATGGGCTCGGCCATCCAGGCATGCGGCGGCCCGGTCGTGCAGCCGATCGTGCTGACCTGCCCGACAGCGGTCCAGGTCGCACAGGGCAGCGCTTCGTCGACGCTCCTGTCGGCCATCGACGGTGACGGCATCGTCAACAGTGCCAGCATCATCGGCGGCGCCCGTCCCGGCATCAGCCTGGTCGATTTCGCAGCCGCCGGCGCCGTTGGCGGCCGTGCCCAGGCGCAGCTCGTCATTGCCGACACGCTGGCCGCTGGCAGCTATCCAGTCCAGGTTCAGTTCGGCAATGTCGCCGGCGACGCCGAAACCTGCTCCATCAACGTCAATGTCGCCGGTGAACTGCGCATTCCGGCGATCCAGGGATCGGGTGCGGCCAGCCCGTATGTCGGCACGGTCCAGTCCACGCAAGGCGTGATCACGGCCAAGATCGGCAGCGGCTTCTTCATCCAGGACGCCGCCGGCGATGGCGACCCGTCGACGTCGGACGGCCTGTATGTCTTTGGCGCGCCGACCGATGCGTCGATCGGCGAACTGGTGCGCGTGACCGGCACGATCGTCGAATACCGCCCAACCGGCGCCAACCGCACCTACACCGAATTTTCCAACGTCACGGGTGTGCAGCGCCTGGGTACCGGTCCGGCCGTCACGCCGACCAATATCGTGTTGCCGAACGCCGATCTGGCGAGCGTCGAAGGCATGCTGGTGCGCTTCACCTCGCCATTGACCGTGAATGGCAACCGCAACGTCGGTGACCGTGGTGAACTGATTCTGGCCAATGGCCGCCGCGAAAACCCAACCAACCGTTTCCCGCTCGGTTCGCCGGAAGCCCTGGCGCTGTACCAGGAACACCAGGCCAACCAGATCGTGCTGGACGACGGCATCTTCGTTGCACCAGCCGTGATTCCTTACCTGGCCGAAGACGGTACCGTGCGCGTCGGCGACACCGTCACCGACCTGACCGGTGTCATCGATTATGGCGCGCTGGGTGGTGGCGGCGCCGGCTTCAAGCTGCAGCCGACCATGGCCCCGACCTTCGCCCGTACCAACGAGCGTACCCCGGCGCCGACCGTGCCGGCCGGCGTCAAGGTCGGCAGCGCCAACGTGCTCAACTTCTTCACCACCTTCACTGACGGGCGCGACGCCTGGGGCCGCACCGGCCAGGGCTGCACGATCGGCAACTCGACGTCCGCCGGCAACTGCCGCGGTGCCGACAACACGGCCGAGTTCATCCGCCAGCGCGACAAGATCGTCAAGTCGCTGGCCGCGCTCGACGCCGATGTGGTCGGCCTGATGGAAATCCAGAACAACCGTGACATCGCCGTCGGCTATCTGGTCGAGCAGCTCAACGCCGCCACGGCGCCGGGCAAGTACGCCGTCGTGCCGCAGCCGGTCGCGCTGGGCACCGATGCGATCCGCGTCGCGATGATCTACAAGCCGTCGGTCGTGTCGCTGGTAGGCGGAGCGCTGTCAGACGGCAACGCCGTCAACAACCGCGCGCCGATGGCCCAGACCTTCATGGCCAGCAATGGCGGTGGCAAGTTCTCGGTGGTCGTGAACCACCTGAAATCCAAGGGCGGCTGCAGCGGCGCCGGCGCCGGCGATACCGACCCGGGCAATGGCGCAGGTTGCTGGGATCGTACCCGCACCGCACAGGCCCAGCGCCTGACGTCGTACTTCATCCCGCAAGTGATCGCGGCCGCTGGTGACCCGGACGTGCTGGTCATCGGTGACCTGAACGCCTACGCCTTCGAAAGCCCGATCAACCACCTGACCGGCGTGGCCGGCATGGTCAACCTGCTCGAGCGTTTCGTGCGTCCGAACGCGATGCCGTACTCGTACGTGTTCGACGGCCTGTCGGGCTACCTCGACCATGCGCTGGCAAGCAGCTCGCTGGCCGCGCAAGTGGTGGGCGCCGCCGAATGGCACAGCAATGCGGATGAGCCGGAAACCATCGACTACAACCTGAACGACACCGTGCAAGATCCGTACCGCAACAACGCCTACCGTGCATCGGACCACGATCCGCTGGTGGTAAGCCTGAATCTGACGCCCGCGTTCAGCGATGTCACGGCATCGGTCAGTGTGGACATCGGCGGCTTTGCCATCAACCGCATCACCGGCAAATACAGCGGCAAGGTCACGGTCACCAACACGAGTGCCACGGTGCTCACCGGCCCGCTGCACTTTGTCATGCAGGGCTTGCCAAGCGGCGTGACGCTGGACAACAGCAGCGGCATGCGGGGCGGCGCGCCTTATCTGACGCTGCCGCAAGCGAGCGTCGCGCCAGGCGCCACCGTCACCTTCACGACCACGTTCACCAATAGCGCCAAACGCTCCATTACCTACACCCCGCAGCTGGTTTCCGGCGCACTCTGATCAGGAATCATCATGAACAATCTGTACGCTCTGTTTCTTCGCGCCATGCTGGCGTTCTCGATCGCTGTCGGCGCACCTGCTGCGCTGGCCGGTCCGCTGTACCGGGTTTCCGTCGACACGTCGTCGTTTGCGGGCAGCACCGGCTTTCTCGACCTGGGCTTCAACGGTGGTGGCGACATGGGGCAATCGATCGCCCGTTTGAGCAACTTCAGCGGCAACTTCATGGGCGATGCGACGTATGCGGGTGATGCTACCGGTACCGTGGCTGCCGGGGCGATCCTGGGCAACAGCACGGGTGAAAATTTCTTCACCCAGGCAGTGACCTTCGGTGGGCTGTTCTCCTTCGACGTGGCGTTTGATTTGGGCAATGAGCCGCTGCGTACGCTGTTCACCGTGGCGCTGTTCAACGACGCGTTCGATGCCTACCTTGGCGCCGACGCCGAACTGCTCTCGATCGATGTGATCGCTGGCAAGATGGACGACGTCACCGTGAACGCCCCTGGCCTGGCACAAGTCGCCCAGATCGCGGAAGTTCCTGAACCAGGCGAATGGCTGCTGCTGGCCACTGGCTTGCTGCTGATCGTCGCCACCCGCCGGATGCAACAGCGCGGCTGACACCTGCAGTACAGATAAATCGGGCGCAGCGACTGCCAGGTCGCTGCGCCCGATTTATTCTTTAAATATCTAAATACGATAAAGAAATTGTATTTATAAACAGCGCATCCTTGGGGCATAGTCATTGTATTGTCGCGCAGACATTACCTATGCCTTCCATGCCAGTCCAGATTCTCGCGGTCGATCCTGACCCTGCTGTCCAGCAATTATTAAGGCTCAATTTCGGCAATGCCGGCTATCTGGTCGACTGTTGTCCGGATGCGGAACAGGCGCTGCGGCATCTGGCGCACGGCTTGCCGGATCTGGTGCTGATCGAGTGGGAATTGCCGGGCCAGAGCGGCGAAACGCTCATCCGCCGCCTGCGCGCACAGGCGGGCACGCGTGGACTGGGCCTGATCATGCTGACTGCGCGCGGCGCCGAGGCCGACAAGGTGCTGGCGCTGGAATCGGGCGCCGATGACTACGTCACCAAACCCTTCAGCCCCCGCGAATTACTGGCGCGCACGCAATCCGTGCTGCGCCGTCTGGCACCCGCCGGTGCCGCTGCTCTGCGCGACGGCGGCTTGCACCTCGATCCGGACACATTGCAAGTGAGCGCGGGTGGCCGTCCGATCATGCTCGGCCCGATCGAATTTCGCCTGCTGGCATTTTTGATGCGCCATCCCGAACGTGTGCATTCGCGGCCACAATTGCTCGACCGGGTCTGGGGCTGCCATGCGGTGCTCGATGAACGGACCGTCGACACCCACGTCGGCCGCCTGCGCCAGGCGCTGGGCCCGGACGGGCAGGGCGAGCGTATCCAGACCGTGCGCGGCGCCGGCTACCGCTTTACGGCCGGCCTGCCGGCACTGGCGACGCTGGTGAGGGCAGCATGACGATCCTCGACAAGCTGGAGCAGGAATACCTGTTGCGGACGATCGAGTCGGGTATCGACCTCACGGAGCGGCGCCAGCTGTTTCTGTGGACGCAGGGAGCGTTCCAGGCGCTGCTGCCGCACGAGATCATGCTGTGCGCGAGACTGGATGCGGCCGGTGCCGTCGACCATGTCGAGTGCCTGCACCGCACCGTACTCGACCGCGCTGCGCTGGCGCAGCTCGAGACCCATGTAGCGCCGGCGCTGGTCGCGCGCTGGCAGGCAGGGCGCGCCATGCCCACGGTAATCGATGCACCCGACATGGCCTTGTGCGCGACGGGCATGGACCACGCGCTCGTGCATGGCAGCGCACAGCCGGGGGCAGCGGGCACAGTATTCGCACTGCTGGGCATGCCATCGCGGCCGGCTGCGCGCCAGGTCTATTTTCTGCAGTTGCTGCTGCCATACCTGCATCTGGGATTGCTGCGCATGCCGGTCGCCGGCAGCGCCGGGCAGGGGGCCGACAGCGCGCCGGTGCGGCCCCTGAGCGGGCGCGAACTGGCCGTGCTCGACCGCATACGGGCGGGGCACAGCAACGAAGAAGTGGGGCGCCAGCTCGGCATCAGCGCGCTGACGGTGAAGAACCATCTGCAGCGCAGCTACCGGGTGCTTGGCGTGGCCAACCGGGCACATGCGGTGGCGCGCTGCATGGCGCTGCGTCTGCTCTGATCGTCGCTGCAGGAAAGTCCCAGCCGCGTGGGGCAGCCGCAATTCGCTTGACCCCACGCCGATCGCACGCGAAGATAGCCCCATGAACAAACTCTTACTTTTGCTGCTCGTCAGCTGCGCCGCCTGCACGAGCCAGGCCCAAGGTCCCGTCCGCGCTCAGGTCAAGGGTGAAACCTCCATCAGCACGGCGCCGGCCAATACGCCGACCACTACGCTGGCCGACATCCGGCGCCAGATCGGCACACCGACGTGCAGCGACAACGCGCAATGCCGCACGCTGCCGGTGGGCGCCATGGCCTGTGGCGGCCCGCAGGAATACCTGCCGTATTCCACGCAAAAGAGCGATGCCAAGGCGCTGCGCGCACTGTCCGAACGCTCGTACGCCGAGACCAAGGCCGCACTAACGGCCAGTGGCATGGTATCGACTTGCATGCTGAAGGCCGATCCAGGCGCAGTCTGCGTCGCCGGCACCTGCCAGCTGGGCACCGGTTCCCCAGCCAATTGATCGTTCATCGGCGCATTGTCATGCGCCTGCAACGACAAAGCGCGCCGAGGCGCGCTTTGTCGTTTACTAGTGGACATGTAACGCCGGATCGTTGAACGCTGCTCTGTTGCAACGATCCAGCCTCAGGTTACCGGCCCAGGTCCTTCTTGCGTGCACCCGAGACCGCCCGTGGAATCGGGCTGTTGGTTTCCACCTGCAGCAGCGTCGTCGAGGCAATCGCGCCGTTTGGTTCGAGCAAGCGGATGGCGCCCAGGAAGCGTTTGCCGGTTGGCAGACCCGACCAGCTCGTCGTGACCGTTGCCGTACCGCCCACGTACACCTGGGCAGGCACCAGCGCCTTGAAGTTGTAGGCGCGGTCGGCCGTGGTGACGACGCCGGCATGCAGGCCGAAACCGACCACGCCGCCGTTGACGGTGTCGTAGCCCAGCGCGCAGACCGTGTAGGTACCGGCGCTTGGCGAGGTCAGCGTAACCATCTCGTCCGACGTGCCGTTGCCCGAATAGCCCACATCGGCATTTGCACCATTGAGCACGAGCAGGTCGAGGTCGTTCGCGCCTTCGCCCGTCATGTCACGGTCGAACAGTTCGAACTTCGCGGCCATCGCGTTGCTTGGCACCACAACCTTGGACACGAACACGCCCGGTGCGCTGGCCAGGCAGGCCTGGCGCATCGTTTCCCGGGTGCCAAAGATCGCCGGGTTGGCAGTGCCCACGGTGCCGGCAATGCGGTCGATTTCCTTCATGCCGCCGACCGCCACGCCCATCTTGCCGGCGAATCCGGTGCTGATGGTGAGTGACTTGCCGCCGCTGGCGCGGTCGCTTTCCACGAGGGCAGGCGCCGAGATCAGGCGGCCCGAGCGGGCCACGATCGGGCTGCGCACGCGGTGGGTGCCGTCCGACCAGGTCAGCGAACCGAACTGCCACACATTCTCGACAGCGTTGGTGCGGGTCAGCGTCACGGTGTACTGGCGCGTCTCGCCAGCCGGTACGGTCAGCGAGGTCGGGCTGACCGTGGCGTTAAAGCCCGTGATGGCCACCGTCGGCGTATAGGTCGATTCGCTGTCGCTGACATTGGTGACCGAGCGGGTAACGGTAACCGTGCCCAGCACATTGCCAACCGCGATCGACGGCAGGTTCAGGTTGTAGCCGGCGATGCTGCCGCCGCTACACTGGGCCGTGACGCCCGCGCCGCACATGTATTTGCGGTAATCGAGTTCGGTGATGTCATACACCAGGCCCGGATTGGCCGCAGCGTTCGGTGCCACGTGGCCTGCGCCCTGGCCGAACGGCAGACGGCCGCGCGTATCGCCGGACTGGATCGCATCGGCGAAGGTGTCGGTGGCGGTCGTCATCAGTGCCGATTTGATCATGGCTGGCGACCAGGTCGGGTGCTGCTGGCGCAGCAGCGCGGCCAGACCGGCCACGTGCGGGCTCGACATCGACGTGCCCTGGTACGACGCCCAGGCCACCGGCACCGGATCGAGCGTGCCGGTGAGCAGCGCTGCGCGCTGCGCTTCGGTCATGTTCGGCGAGACGCCGGCGATGACGTCCACGCCAGGTGCGGTCAGGTCAGGCTTGAGCACGTTCGGGTCGTAGCGGTTCGGGCCACGCGACGAGAAGCTGGCCATCATCGGTGCCGGCACGCTCGACGTGCCGATCACGAAGGTCGAGATCGACGCGGTGGCGCCGGATGTTGCGGCATACGACTTGATGACAGCGCCATCGTTGGCATTGACGTGCACCGATGGGACCGCATGCACTTCGGCCACCAGGCCGCTGCCATTGTCGATCTGCACCATGCCGACGCCACCGGCGTCTTGCACGGCCAGGCTCTTGTCGACGCGCGCATTGCCGCCGCGGGTACAGGTCACGATCTTGCCGGCCACCTTGGCCGGATCGAGCACGGCCTGGCCGCCGTTGGCGCTGGCGCTGTAGCACTGCGCCACCAGCGTCGCATTGGCGCCCGGCAGCGCGGCCGCTTCGGCGGTGATCATTGGCGCCGGGCCCACGGCCGTCGAATTCATCGAGGCGCCGCGGAAGCTGCGGCCGTTGCCGAGGGTGACGGTGGCCTGCAGTTCGCGGTTGTGGGTCGAGGCGGCAACCGTTGCCTGCCATGGGCTGATGTGGGCGACCGTGTTTGCCGGGCCGCTGTTGCCGGCCGAAGCAGCAACGAACACGCCGGCGTTCGAGGCATTGAAGAAGGCTTGCTCGACCGGGTCGATGATCGATTCCCCACCGCTGATCGAGAAGTTGATCACGTGCACGCCATCGACGACCGCTTTTTCAATGGCGGCCACGCTGTCGCCGGTGAAGCAGGCGTTGCGCCGGCCACTGGCCTGGGCCGAATCGAGATAGGTCCAGCAGACCTTGTACGAAGCGATGCGCGCGCGTGGGGCCATGCCGCTCATTTCGCCGATGGCGACGCCGCCGACGACCGCAGTCGAGCGGGCATTGCCGCCGGCCGTGGTGGAGGTGTGGGTACCGTGACCGCCTTCGCCGGTGGTGCCGCCGATCGAATCGCGTGGCGACGAGTTGAACTCGGTCCAGTGGCTGACCCGGTTGCTCGAGCGGTAGCTGGCATCGAAGTACTGGGCGCCGATCAGCTTGTTATTGCAATCGGCGGCCGTGAAGCCTTCGCCGGTCTGGCACGTGCCTTTCCAGCGCGACGGCGGCGCATCGTACACGATGGTGCCGCTGGTGGCGAAGGTCGGCTTGCCGTTGGCGTCGATACGGTCGGCGTACGATGGATGCTCGGGCCAGATGCCGCCATCGACGATGCCGATGATGATGTCCTCGCCGGCGGCGCCCTGGCCGCCGAGTTGCGACCACAGGCCGCCCGGTTGATCCAGGCCGAGGAAGGTCGGGGTGTAGGTGGTGGCCAGCTCGCGCGGCACGTCTGGCGAGACCGTGACCACGTCGGTGCGCGCCATCAGGGTACGCACTTCGGCATCGGTCAGCATCGCGGCAAAGCCGTTCAGGACCACGCTGTACTCATGCAGCACCGGTGCGCCCGCCACGACGGCGCGCACGGCCGCCTGCTTGCGGGTCAGGTAGTTGTTGTAGAGCAGGACGTTCTGGGCTTCCAGATTGAGGCGGTTGCCTGCGGTCGGCTGGGTGGCGGGCATGCCGGCGATTTCGCCGGTGTAGCCGGCGATCGGCTTGTCGGCCAGTTGAACGATATACGGGCGGCGCACGTCCTGGGCCTGGACGGTGATCGTCAGGCTGGACAGGACCAGCAGTACTGCAGCGGATAATGGACGGAGTTTCATGGTGATTCGTTCCCGGGAAGCGTTGTGGGGATCAGGCGCGGATGGCAAGGCTGTTGCTGCGGCGGCGGCGCGCGCTGGCGGCCAGGCCGGCGATGCCGAGGCCGAACAGTAGCGCGGTGGCCGGTTCCGGCACATCGGCGGCTGTGCCTGATTCCAGGTTCAGGTTATCGATGGCGAACTGGCCCTGGTTGGTATTGAAGGCCGAGCAGTTGCCGGCGACATTGCACACGAAGCCGAAAAGCGCGACTTCGACGAATTCCAGTTGCGAGAACGCGCCGAAGTCGTAGCCGCCGAACTCGAATCCGGCGCTCGACGGGCCGTCAAGTGCCAGGTCGAGGAAAGACGAGGTACCGTCGGCGCGGAAGCCCTGCGCGCGCAGCAGACCCGATGTGGCCGGGTAGCCGTCGAGTTCGGTCGTATTGCCGATGAAGCTCGCATCCAGCCCCAGCATGCGGAACGGGCTGCTACCCTCGGCGGTGATCCAGACGACGCTGTCGTTGAATGCGCCGTAGTACATGCTCGAATTGTTGACCGGGCAGGCCATGTCGCAGGCCCATGGGTCACTGCCGTCGACAAATGCACCCACGCCGGTGCTGCCATCGGCGCCCGCTTTGTTGGCATCGAACCGCATCGCGAAGCCCGATTCCTGGTAGGTCTCGCCATGCGCGACAGCGCCATAACCGTTCTCGAAGCCGATGGTGGCTGCCTGGGCCGGTGCGGCCAGGACGGCAGCGCCAAGCGCGGTGCCGCATAACATTGCAAGGGTGCTGCCGAGGTTCGGTAATGCGAATCGCGCGTGCCGGGTCATGATGTGCCTTTGTCGTTGAAATGGTGCCTGCCGTGATTCGGCAAGACCGGTAAAAGTGCAACTCGTGTTGCGTTGTAAATAAATATATCAATGGAAATAATTAAAATGTAAAAATTCTTAACAGGAAAAATCTTGAGTTTTAGCGAAAAAGACTAATTAAATTCGGTTTGCACAGGGACCAGTCTTTGTTTTATGGTTTTATGACGTCAGTATGAATTGTGGTGTTTTTGTAACGGTAATTGAACAAGGTGCTGTTTGTTTCAGCTCTTCAGCTTTGACGTTGGGTGGTATCTCAAAACAAGAGTTGTCCTTCTGCTATACCGCGTGATACCGTTCAGAGGTATCTTTTTCGAGTAGCACATGAGGAGTCGGTTGATGTTTTTTGCCATGAAACGGGGCGCCGCGCGTCGCAGCGCCGGGTTCACGTTGCTGGAATTGCTGGTGGTGATCGTCATCATCGGTTTGCTTGCCGCCTATGTCGGCCCGAAATATTTTTCCCAACTCGGCAAGTCCGAAGTCACCGCGGCCAAGGCCCAGATCGATGCGTTCGATAAAACACTCGACACCTACCGGCTCGATGTCGGCCGCTATCCGACCACCGAAGAAGGCCTGGCTGCCCTGATGACGGCGCCGCCCAGCGCCGGCGTCAAATGGAACGGCCCGTACCTGAAAAAAGCCGTGCCACTCGATCCATGGGGCAATGCGTACCAGTACCGCGCGCCCGGCGCCAAGGCCGAATACGAAGTGCTTTCGCTGGGCAAGGACGGCCAGCCCGGCGGCGCCGGTGAGAACGCCGACATCACGTCGAACTGAACGACGTTGTCCGCCTCTTTGTTCGCCTCATTGTTCGTCTCACCCACCTGACAGCGCCGCCCATGCAGTTCGCCGTTCGCACCCTCGCGCCCGACATGTCGATCGCCAACCTCGTCGTCGACGCCCTCGACGCGCAGGATGCACGCCGCCAGATCGAGGCGCGCGGCCTGTTCGTCAGCGCCGTCGAACCGGCGCGCGGCGCGCGCCTGGCCAGTTCGCGCGGCGCCAAATTATCTTTGGTCCTGTTCAGCCAGGAGTTGCTCGCGCTGCTCAATGCCGGCCTGGGCATCGTCGAAAGCCTCGAAGCCCTGCTGGAAAAGGAAAGCGCCGCGCCCACCCGCGCCGTGCTCGAACGCCTGCTCGGCGGCCTGCGCGAAGGCAAGCGCTTTTCGGCCGTGCTGGCGGCGCAGCCGATGCTGTTCCCGCCGCTGTACATCGGCATCGTGCGCGCCGCCGAAGGCACGAGCGACCTGCCGCGCGCCCTGACGCGCTACATCGATTACCAGCAGCGCATCGACACCGTGCGCGCCAAGATCGTCAGCGCCTCGATCTATCCGGTGATCCTCTTGATGGTCGGCGGGGGCGTCTCGGGCTTCCTGATCGGGTATGTGGTGCCCAAATTTGCCGAGGTCTACCAGGGCGCGGGGCGCGACTTGCCCTGGCTGTCGCAGCGGCTGCTCGACTGGGGCCAGTTCGCGTCCGGCCACGGGACGGCGATCCTGATCGGCGCCGTGCTGGTTGTGGCCAGCATCGTCGCCGGCATGCGTCACCTGCGCCGCAGCGGCGGCATGGGGCGGCTGCTGCGGCGCGTGCCCGGCATCGGCGAGCGTGCCCGCGTGTATGAACTCTCGCGCCTGTACCTGACGCTCGGCATGCTGACCGAAGGCGGCATCACGATCGTCGGCGCCATCGAGACCGTGCAGCAAATGGTCTCGCCACACCTGGCAAAAAACCTGATGGCGGCGCGCGCCGCGATCGAGTCGGGCGAGCCGATGTCGAATGCCTTCGAGGCCAACGGCCTGACCACGCCGATCTCGCTGCGCATGCTGCGCGTGGGCGAACGCACGGGCGAGATGGGGCCGATGCTGACCCAGTCGGCCGCGTTCTACGATGGCGAGATCGGGCGCTGGATCGACCGCTTCACGCGCACCTTCGAGCCGCTCCTGATGGCGGCCATCGGCCTCGTGGTCGGCGCCATCGTCGTGCTGCTGTACATGCCGATCTTCGATCTGGCAGGGGACATGTCGTGACCGCCGCGCCGTTCGATCCCGCCATCCTGGCGCAGGCCAGAGCCGCGGCCAACGTGTCGCGCCGTGGCCTCGTGGCCGAGCTGGAAGCGCTGACCGGGCGCGATGCGCGCGAACTGGTCGACGGCCTGGCCGCACTGTTTGCGCTGCCCGTCATGGAAACGGGCGAGATGCTGCTGCTCGCGCCGGCGTTCGATCTGCTGCCGCTGGCGCAGGCATTGTCGCGTCACTGCGCGCTGCTGCGCCACGCCGACGGGCGCCTGGTCGGCGTGGTGGCCGATCCGTTCGATCTCGACCTGCAGACGTGGCTCGGCGCCCAGGCCCGCGCCATGCCCAGCCGGCCGCTCGAGCTGTGCCTGGCGCAGCAGGCCGACATCCAGGCCTACCTGTCCAAGCAGGAGGAGTCGGCGCGCGCCGTCGATTCGCTCGTCGGCGGGGCAGCCGATGGCCGGCGCGATGGCAAGATCGGCACCGTGCTGTCGTTCGCCTCGGTGTCCGAAGCGGGCAGCCCGGCCGTCAAGCTGGTCAACTCCACGCTGTACGATGCGTTGAAAGCCGGCGCCTCGGACATCCACCTGGAAAGCACGGCTGGCGGCCTGGCCGTGAAATACCGTGTCGACGGCGTGCTCGATCACGCCACGACGGTGGGCGGCATCGAGCTGGCCGAACACATCATCTCGCGCCTGAAGGTGCTGGCCGAACTCGATATCGCCGAGCGCCGCGTACCGCAGGACGGCAGTTTCCGGGTCGAGGCTGCCGGGCGCGACATCGACCTGCGCGTGTCGATCATGCCGAGCATCCACGGCGAAGATGCGGTGATCCGTATCCTGGACAAACGCGCGATGATCGAAGCCTACGGCTCGCTCACGCTCGAAGCGCTGGGGTTCGACGCGCCGTCGCTCGTCACGCTGCGCCACCTGGCGCAGGAAGCCTACGGCATGCTCCTGGTCACGGGGCCCACTGGCTCAGGCAAGACCACGACGCTGTACGCGGCGCTGACTGAAATCCACAATGGCCGCGAAAAGATCATCACGATCGAAGACCCGGTGGAATACCAGCTGCCCGGCATCCTGCAAATCCCGGTCAACGAAAAGAAGGGCCTGACGTTTGCCAAGGGCCTGCGCTCGATCCTGCGGCACGACCCGGACAAGATCATGGTGGGCGAGATCCGCGACCGCGAGACCGCCGAAATCGCGGTGCAGTCGGCGCTGACCGGTCACCTGGTCCTGACGACCGTCCACGCCAATAACGTGTTCGACGTGTTCGGGCGCTTCACGCACATGGGCATCGATCCATATGCGTTCGTCTCGGCCCTGAACGGCATCTGGGCCCAGCGCCTGATCCGCATGAACTGCCCGCGCTGCGGCGAGCGGCACGACCCGACCGATCTCGAGCTGGCCTCGGTGCATCTCGAGCGCGCCGAGGTGGGCGACTACCTGTTCATGCGCGGCAAAGGCTGCGGCGATTGCCGCGGCACCGGCTACAAGGGCCGCCGGTCGATCGCCGAAATTCTGACCCTGAACGACGAGATCCGCGAACTGATCGTCGACAAGCAGCCGATCCGCCGCATCAAGGCCGCGGCCCACGCCAACGGCACGCGCAGCCTGCGCCTGGCCGCGCTTGACCTGGTGCGACGCGGCGCCACCACCATCGATGAAATCAAGCGGGTGACCCTGCATGCGTAAAGTCCTTGGACACACTCTGCGCCTGGGCATTGCCAGCGATGGCCTGGCCCTGGTCAGGATCAACCGCTTGTTCGGCGGCGCGCCCGTGCTGCTGGCCGAGCAGCGGCTCGACCTGTTCGCGCCCGATGCGCTGGCCACGGGCCTCTCCGCGCTGTTCGCCGACCATGCGCCGGGCGGCTGGACGGTGAGTGTCGTGCTGGCCGATGAATTGATCCGCCTGTGGCAGGTCACGCCGCCGCAGGGCGCCACGCGCATGGGCGACCTCGAAGGGGCGGCCGCGCTGCGCTTCCAGCACCTGTTCGGGGCGCCGCCTGCCGAGTGGGTGATCCGCGCCGACTGGGATGCGGTCAAACCGTTCCTGGCCAGCGCCGCACCGCTCAATCTGCTCGACGGCCTGCAGCTCGCCGCCGAGACCCACCGCTTTCACCTGGTCGACATCCGGCCGCAATTTGTCGCCGCGCTCAATCAATGGCGCCAGGCGCGCAGGGCAGGGGCCTGGTTCGGCCAGGTGCATGGCGGCGTGCTGTCGCTCGCAGCCTATGACGGCGCGCTCCTGATGGCCGTGCGCAGCAGCCCGATCCCGGCTGGCGCCGATCGCGACTGGCTGGAAGCGCACGTGGCGCGCGAAGCGCTGCGCGTGGGCGTGGGACGGCCCGAACGGCTGCAACTGTGCGGCGCCGCGCCGGCCACCTGGGGTAGCAGCCCGGGGCGTCTGAAGTTTGCCTGCAGCCTGCTCGAACAGAACGCCGGCGACGGCTGGTCCGACCTGGCGCGCCTGGCGCGCACGGGAGCGCCCGCATGAAACGTACCCGCATCGATTTCGCCCCGCCCGGCCTGCGCCGTACGCTGTTTCGCACGCCGCCACGTCTGATCTTCATGCTGCCTGCCGTGCTGGCGATGTGCGTACCGGCCGGCGTCATGACCCAGCGCTACGTTGAGCAGCAGCAGGAACTGACCGACTTGCAGGCGGCGCTGGCCGTGCGCAGTGCGCCGCCGCCCGTCGTGGTGGCGGCCGCGCCGAAGGTCACCCTGGCGCCGGCGCAGGTCACCGCCGTCAACGCCGCCGTGCAGCAACTGAACCTGCCATGGCGCGACCTGGCGGCAGCACTGGCCGAAGCCACCCCAGCCTCGATCGCGCTGCTGGCGCTGGAGCCCGACGCCAAGCGGCGCACGCTGCGCATCAGCGCCGAGGCCAGGAACAGCGACGACATGCTGGCCTACATCACCCGCCTGCAGGCCGAGGAATGGTTCACGAGTGTGGTGCTGATGCGCCATGAAGTGATGCAGGAAGACCCGAACCGGCCGCTGCGCTTCCAGGTCAGTGTGCAGTGGGGGACGCCATGACGCTCGCGACCCTGCCATTGCGCGCCCGCCTGCTGCTCGCGCGCGTCAATCCGCTGGTGGCGCTTGTCTTGATACTGATCGTGGCCGGTGCAGCCGTGCAGGTCGCGCTGGTGCCGGCGCGCGCCCGCCTCGAAGCAGACTACGAGGCCGCGCGCCGCCTTGCACGCACGCCGCTGCCACCACGCCCGGCACCAAGCGCGCCGCCACCGAGCAGTGACCAGAACCTGGCGCAGTTCTACGCGACGCTGGGCGATGCGCGCAGTGTTGAGCGCCAGTTGAAAGCGGTGTTCGCACTGGCCGCGCGCCATGGTTTGACGCTGGAGCAGGGCGAGTACCGCACCACCGTTGACCGCAACGCCAGGCTGGTCGCCTACCAGGTCAACCTGCCCGTCAAGGGTAGTTACGCGGCCATCTGGCAGTTTGCGATGGACGTGCTGCGCGCGGTGCCGCATGCCTCGCTCGACGACGTGGCGTTTCGCCGCGACGCCATCGGTGATGCGGGCGTCGATGCCCGGCTGCGCCTGACCTTCTATCTCGCCGAGCGCAGCGCAGCACCGGGAGAAGCACGATGAAGCCCCGTCACATCGCCATGGGTGGCGCGCTGGCGCTGGCCGCGGGCCTGGTCGTGTTTGGCGACACGACCCCTGACAACACGCTGGCCGAACCGGCCGAGCGCGTGGCGAAGACGTCTACCACCGCGCCCGCGCGCAGTACGGCCGCGGTGGTCGCCAAGCCCGTTGCGGACACCGCGATCGTGCGCCTGGTCCCGCGCGACGAGTTGATTGGCGCCGACGGTGAGCGCTTCGGCGAGGGTGAGCAGGCCTTGTTTGCTCGCCACGACTGGACGCCGCCACCGCCACCGCCATCGAACGCACCGCCGCCACCGCCGCCGCCGCCCGTGGCGCCACCGCTGCCGTTCAAGTACATCGGCAAGTCGCTCCAGGACGGCGTTTGGGAAATCTACCTGGCCCGCAACGACCGTACCTATCTCGTGCGCGACGGCGCGACGATCGACGGCGCCTACCGCGTCGACGCGATCCGTCCGCCCACGCTGACCCTGACTTACCTGCCGCTGGACCAGGTCCAGCAGCTCAATATTGGAGTATTCGATTGATGGCTCGTTTGCCGATGCGGGGGTTGACCCTGCTGCTGTTGCCGTTTCTTCTCGCGGGTTGCGCGGCGCAGCGCGCCTACCAGGAGGGCAACGCACTGGTGGCCCAGGACAAGGTTGGCGCCGGCCTGGCCAAGTACCAGGAGGCGCTGGCCTCCGACCCCGGCAACCCCGAATACAAGGCGGCCTACCTGCGCGCGCGCGACGGCGCCGTGGTGCGCATGGTCGAAGCAGCCGACCGTGCGCTGGCCGCCGGCCAGATCGACGTGGCCAGCAACGAATACCGGCGCGTGCAGACCATCGATCCGGGCAACGACCGCGCCCGCGCGGGCCTGCGCCAGGTCGAGGCGGACCGGCGCCATGCCGCCGCATTGATCGAGGCGCGCGCCGCGTTCGAGAAGGACGATATTGAGACCGCGCGCAACAAGCTCGCCGCCGTGCTGACCGAGCGCCCGGCGCACGAAGCGGCGCGCCTGCTGCTGCTGGAGATCGACGAGAAAGCGGCTGCCGCGCCATCCGGCCCGGCAGCGCTGGCGGCCAGCTACCGCAAGCCCATCAGCCTCGAATTTCGCGATGCCCCGCTCAAGCAGGTGTTCGAGATCATCGCGCGCCACTCGGGCCTGAACTTCATCTTCGACAAGGACGTCAAGGCCGATACCCGCACCTCGATCTTCCTGAAGAACAGCACCGTCGAAGCGGCCGTGTACTACCTCTTGATGACGAACCAGCTCGAGCGCCAGGTCATGGATGGCAACACGATCCTGATCTACCCGAACGTCGCGGCCAAGCTGCGCGAGTACCAGGAAATGACGGTCAAGACGTTCTTCCTGGCGAATGCCGACGCCAAGTCAATCGCCAACACGTTCAAGACGATCCTCAAGAGCCGCGACGTGGTGGTCGATGAAAAACTGAACCTGGTGATCCTGCGCGACAACCCGGAAGCGATCCGTATCGCCACGCAGCTGGTCGCGCTGCAGGACGTGCCGGAGCCCGAAGTGATGCTCGACGTCGAGGTGCTGGAGATCAACCGCAGCAGCGTGATGGACCTGGGGATCAACTGGCCATCGTCGCTCGGGTTCTCGCCACTGACGTCGTTCGAAGGCAGCGTGCTGACCATCGACCAGCTGCGTGGCCTGAACAGCAGCACGATCACGACGGGCCCGATCAGCGCCACGCTCAACGCCAGCAAGACAGACGGCGACACGACGACGCTGGCCAACCCGCGCATCCGCGTGCGCAACAAGGAAAAGGCCAAGATCGTCATCGGCGACAAGATCCCGAATATCTCGGCGACGGTGTCGTCGGGGATCGGCGGCTTCGCGTCCGATAACATCACGTACCTGGACGTGGGCCTGACGCTGAACGTCGAGCCGACCATCTACTTGAACAACGAGGTAGCGATCCGCATCAACCTCGAGGTCAGCACGCTGGGCGAGCGCGTCGAAACCCGCAACGGCACGGTGGCCTACCGCATCGGCAGCCGCTCGGCGACCACCATGCTGCAGCTCAAGGATGGCGAGAACCAGGTGCTCGCAGGCCTGATCAGCAACGAGGACCGCAGCAGCGGCACCAAGGTGCCCGGGGTGGGTGACCTGCCGATTGTCGGGCGCCTGTTTGGCAGCCAATCGGATCAAACCGGCCGCTCCGAGATTTTGCTGTCGATCACGCCGCGCATCGTGCGCGCGGTGCAGCGCCCGCCCGCATCGGCGTCTGAATTTGGCGCCGGCACCGAGTCGAGCTTCCGCCGCCGGCCCGACAATGCCGTGCGCGCACCGGTAGCGCTGCCGACGACGGGCGCGCGGACCACCATACCGGCCCTGGCGTCGCCAGCAACCGGCACGACGACGACGGTCACGACGCCCGTCGCGCCGCCGCCGGCGCAGGAACCCGCGACGTCATTCTCGGTGCCGCCGTCGGCCTTGCCGGCCACACCGCAACTGGGCTCGCCGCCATCGGCGCCGCCGGGCCAGCCGGTGACGGCGCCCGAATCTGCGCCTGCGTCTGCGCCGGAGGCCGAGGCGCAGCCGGCCGCCTATCCGCCGGGCGTGACGCCGCCAGTGCCGCAGCGATGACGCAGCCGGGCATGCGCGCGCGGCACGGCTTCACGTTGATCGAGCTACTCGTCACGCTCGCGATCCTGGCCTTGCTCGGCACCCTGGTGCTGCCGGTGGCCGAAGTGACGGTGCAGCGCCGCGACGAGCAGGAACTGCGGCGCGGCCTGCGCGAAATCCGCGCCGGCCTGGATGCCTACAAGAAGGCTGCCGACGAAGGCCGCGTGGCCAAGGCCGCCGACGCCAGCGGCTATCCGCCGCGTCTCGAATTGCTGGTGCAGGGCGTGCCCGACCTGCGCAGTCCCAAACAGGCGAAGATCTATTTCATGCGGCGCCTGCCGCGCGACCCGTTTACGCCGGAGCGCGATCTCGATGACGCCGCCACCTGGGGCAAGCGCAGTTATGCCAGCGAGCCGGATCAACCGCAGGAAGGCGACGATGTCTATGATGTATATTCGCGCTCCACGCGGGTGGGGCTGAACGGCATCCCCTACAACAAATGGTGAGCACGATGCAACTGCATGCAGATGGAAAAGACCGTGGCTTCACGCTGATCGAACTGCTGGTGGTGCTGGGGATCATCGCACTGCTGCTGACGGTGGCGCTGCCGCGCTTTTTCCCCAGCATCGACAGCGCGAAGGAGACGATCCTGGCCGATAACCTGCGCAACACGCGCCAGGTGGTCGACCAGTACCGCTCCGATACGGGCCGCTATCCCGAGTCGCTCGAGCAGTTGGTGGAGGCGCGCTACCTGCGCGAAATCCCGCTCGACCCGGTCACCGAAGCACGCGACACGTGGATCCTCGAAGCGCCGCACGAAGGCGAGCAGGGCGGCTTTGCCAACCTGCGCAGCGGCGCACCCGGCAATGACCGGCGCGGCCGGCCTTATCTGGAATGGTAGTTCGGGGAGGGCTACGCCGCGGGCGCCAGGCCGGGTTCACCTATCTGGGCCTGATCATCTTTGTCACCATCATCGGCCTGGTGGGCGCGGCCACGCTCAAGATCGGCGCGCTGCTGCAACGGGCGGCGGCCGAAGAAGAACTGCTGGACATCGGCGCCGCCTTCAGCGCAGCGCTCGACAGCTACGCGGCGGCGACGCCGCAGGGCGCCTCGCCGTATCCGCCATCGCTGAAGGAATTGCTGAAGGACCCGCGCGTGCCCGGCGTGCGCCGGCACCTGCGCAAGATCTTCGTCGACCCGCTGACGGGCAAGGCCGAGTGGGGCGTGGTGTATCTGGGGGATGGCACGACGGGCGTGGTCGCAGTGCATAGTCTGTCGACGGCCAAACCGCTGAAGGTCGCCAATTTCGACAGCCGGTTTACGGGCCTGGACAATGCGGGCACGATTTCGGCGTGGCGGTTCAAGGCGCGTGATCCGGCGCTGGGGCAGGGGCCTGGGCAGCCGCAGCCGCGGCCTGTAGCCCCCGCAGCGCCGGCGGCGCCGACGGCGCAACCGGTGCCGCCTGGCTTGCCTGCGGCAGCGCCGGCAGATGTGCCGCCGGCGGAGACGGCTGAAGAAGTGGAACCTGCACCAGAACCCGTACCGACGAATGTGCCGGAGACTGCGCCCGAACCGCAAGCGCAGCCCGAGCCGGAAACGCTATCCGAGGAGCGGTAGTTATAGACGAACAATGAAGCCTGCCACAAGCTATCCAATAAGCCAGGCCCGAATAGGAAATCCAGTGACTGCAGCGACAGGCAGCTGTCGAACCCAAGCAGACGAACACTATTTCTCGCAACCGCCATCTTTTGCGGTTAGCCCGCTTGGTGCAGCGTTTCGGATTGTTACGACCAACGTTCGGTTGTCCTGCAGAGCTGATGCCTTTTGTTGCACAACCATCACTGCGACTGCGCGGCCGTCAACGACAGGTTTAGGATGGAAAAAGTTGAACATGAGATCCCTGAGCTGAAGATATAGTTTGGACCGGAAATGAGTGGGCACGATACCTGAGCAATGATAGCTGCAACGTCCGCTTGTGTGCCCCAACCCGACCGTTCAGCTGGGCATATCAGGTCGCTAAGGCAGAAAAGCCGCAGACTCTAACGAATGCCAGGAACCGACCAGAGCGGACATTGCATACAGAACTCTACCGGGCATATTCGTCACAAATGCCATCGTTAAGATTGAAATCCAAGGCAACTGCATAACCGTCTGGGGAGTAGCGCGTAACCAGCAGCCCTTTTGATGTGCGGTAGGTTCCGCCGTTTAATGCCTGATCGACGAAGCAAACCTCCAAGTCCTCGATTCCATCCCCGTTGACGTCCTTCCTGCCCACAATCTTCAGCTCATACAACCATGTACCTGGGGTCTCAAACACAAGCGCATTCTCAGCGGCTTTGATTGGCGTCAGGCCGAAATCAGAAAATGTGCGCAGTGCTGGGGAACGACGTGGCCCGAGAGAGCTTCGGATACTGGCTAAATCGAACTTATCCGCCAAAAATAGTTCGAGATCCTTCGATGGGAAATAGCTAACAAGAGGGGATGCTTCGACAATGTTAGTCACTAACAGAAACGCCAAGGCACACGAAGCACAGCGGATTTGCATAAGTCGCTTCCAAATTTGAAAACAGGAGAATGTCCGCTCTTGGCCGGATCCGGCCGTTCAGACCAGCACAACAGGTTGCCAGGTTAAAAACTTTGCGTTATCCCTGACTGGCTGGAACCGACCCAAAGCAGTCATTGAATCCTGCACGAGGATTGCAGACAACCCTACATGGTGAAGTCGAAATAGATACGTGATAATACGAGTGCCGATACCAGACCGCCAACAGTAACACTGAGCAGTGTGAAGGCTGGACTGGGAGCACGGCGAGTCAAAAGTAACCCTGCTCCGATAAGAGAAGAGACCGCCAGCGCATGGCTTAAACCGAATGTAAGGGCCATGCCGATTACGACAATTCCCCAACCTGCGTCAGGAGCTAGTGCACCCACTTACCCACGAGATCGCCGCCCATGCTGCAAGCCCCGTGATCGGTAGCCATACGCCAGCAACGGACAGCCATTTAAGATAGTTCAGCATTAGTTATGTCAGCGAGCAGAGCGAGCAGGGTCAGGTCTGACATTCAGACACGAGTTCGACAATAATTCTATTTATGAATGCCGTGGTGAAGGTGCTAGGGAAGAGTCCGCGTCCAAATGTCAGACCTGACCCTGACTACCTTGACCCTGACTACCTGACCCTGACTACCACGACCAAGGGAATGCGTCAGTGCTTTGCAAGTGCAGTCAACATCATCAGCCGCTCTGCATCGCCTGCGTCTGCACTAATGAAGCATAAGTCGTCAGAAATGCACTTTTGCTGATCAGCTAAGCCAAACACGAAGGCATGACCTGTGCGCACTGCGAAGTCTTTGCTGAAGCATAACAGTGACTCGAGGTCGTCTTCCGTTACCGTATCTGCATTGACGTTCAGTCCTAGGAACCACTCGGGTAGGTCTTCAGTATGAGCGGTACTGTCTGAAGTCTGTTTGTCGTTAATGATCAACAAAGACGGGTTCTTCCATCCCTTGGCCAGCCCCTCGAACGCAGCCACTAGCTCTGCTTCTGAGTCCTTGAGATCACACCCGTCGACATAGAGGTAAATGGTGTCCTTAGGCATATCGTCAAAGTGAAGGTGTTCGATGAGCTAAAGGTCCGCTCCTGGCCGAAACCGCCCTGTAGGAGCACGATAGCAGCTTGCTGGGCGGAAAAGTCCCCCGGATTGTGACGACCGGCCGGTTCGGACCCGACGCAGTATTCGACAAACCTGCAATCGGCAGCGCACCTGACAACTATGAAAACTACGCGTCTTCACTGTTTATTAATCCCCCGTACTCATCCGAGTAAACGACGTCACCGGAAAATACGCGTTTTAGATACGAATCGAACCAACTGCGAAAATTCCGAGCAACTAGTTCTCGTTCGCTTGAATCATGCCACATCGTGATTACTTGCCCCGAGGACCCAGAGGCATGTGGAGCGAGGTCGAGACAAAGGTGGTCACCGCTACCGTTGTAAGTAAACGGTATCCAGCTAGCGTTCCACCAGTCGTCTCGAACGCCATTGGAGGGATCTGATTTAATACCGACAAAGTCTCCACCGTCGAGTAGGTCCTTCCATACCGTCCACTGAGCCAGAATCTCATCAGTCGAGAGAAATTCAGAACCCTCAAACATCCCCCCGACGTTCGGCGCTTGGCCATTATGAATCTTGAGGCATGCCACGTAGTCATCTGGCAAAGTTAGCCCTAGCGCTTCCTGAAGGCGGGCTATTTGTTCGTCGGTTGCTGGCGCGTTGAGGCTAGCAAGCCCTTCAGGCCAATGTTCTGCCAACCATACTTCAAATCTAGTCCATAAACTGTGCATCGTACATCCCTGTAATAGCAAAGAAGGGTGAAGCCGGCTCGGCAGTCTGTATGTCTGCTTTTGGCCGGACCTGGCCGGCTACTTGAATAGTCTGGCTGGTGGGCTGCGAAAACAAAAAATGCAGACTGTCACAGAGGCCCGTTTCTGACCCTTAGCGATCGTGGAGCCATTCCATAAACTCCCCAACCATTTCTGGCGAAGTCAACTCCAGCAACGCCTCAGCAAGAGCATGTTGCCCTTTCGCTGCAGCGGCGGCAGACAAGGCACAGGCGGTAAAAGCAGGACTCCACTGTTTTTGTGCAGCACGTGCCACTAATGCTGGAATACGATTCAAGGCGTCGAAGTAGTGTGCTGCCAGTCGCTCGGGAATCGCAACGCTGTTCTTGTGCCGGCAGATTTCGATCCATGCTGGAAAAAGAAAATACACATCGGTCACGCGTTCCGGCGAGCCGGCGATTGCCTCAATAACGTGTGGCACTGCTGCAAACGACGCTGAGTAAACGTCGCCCTGATGCGCAAGGGCGCTCCATAAGCTGAACCACGGCTCTGAATTTCCATCGTCGCCTGGTAGCGCCGATAGCTGCCGAAGGAGCCCGGGAATTTCTGCAGCGCTGCCGTATGCATCGTGCAGTTCAGCCCACAGTGCGCTATCTAGTTCAAGCATCATTCATCCATGGTTTGTGCGCTGCGCTGCCTGCGTCATCAACAGCCGGTATTGGCTGGATTTGGAAGTTAGCGTCAGCGTAGCAGCTCCCGGGCTGGACAGGTCACACGCTGTCTCGATAGTCAACAATTGACCCAAAGCGACCGGTCACCCATTTCCAATGACTAGGGAGCCGTCTCATCAGTACCACGACGCATACCGACTTTCTGGCTTATCCACCAGTAAGCAAGTCCACCGGCAAGGCCCGACCCAAGATAGTTCAATGAATCATACAGACCGAATTGCGCCCAACGGACAGATGTGAATGGCTCGGCAAGCTCCATCCATACGGGTATGGCGCAGATCGCGCCTGTCACTGCGAACTGCCACCATCGCGTTAGACGCAACTTGCAGAATAAAAACGCAAGTGGCAGGCCAAAGATGAGCGCATTGGTGATTGCAAGCGGAAAGCCGATGAACCAGACCAGTGGTAACGCGCACCAAATGCCCGTTCCATGGGAAAGCCCAACGCCGCAGGTGGTGAAGGTGGCGATCGTCACACCAATAACGGCGGCCACTCCAAGCATCGACATGGTACGCAAGACTATTCTAGCGGATGGATGCACGGTTTCTCTGCGATGGCGTGACGTTTTCTGGGCAAAGGAAGTCTGGTACAACCCTACGATATCAAACCTTGACTGTCACACGTTCAAAAACCGGATATGCCTGAAGTGGGGAAAAGTCCGCCTTCCAAATGTCGAGTTCATAGAGCTGTCCGGTTGTGTCTGCATTGAGAATGATACTCACCGGGACGCCATCGTGATCGACGTACTGCGCCTCAACAAGGCAACTGCCTAAAAACCGATTGTCGTGACCGGCAAATTGAACGCTACCCATTTTGCCATCGCTCATGTCAAGTACCTGAGCATGCTCCAGTTGGACGAGCAGATGCTCGCCATCCTGTGTCCGCCGAAGCAGAGCGCGGATGAATGACTCCTCTTCAAGACGCAGAGGGCGCAAGCCGTCCCGAATCTGGTCTGGCACCATATTTCCCTTCCATTGTGAAACCGCATCCGGCGCAATAAACCAGCAGTCATATGCATCCGTTTTTAATAGGCAACGATAACGCGCATTGCTATGATCGACCGTCACCATGACGCCAATGACGCCAATGCCGGCGTTGACCAATTCTACGAGGAGTCGCATGATTTCTATCCTGTCGCGCCGTTGCAGCAACACGCTATGCATTGCGGGCGCGCTTGCCTGCCTGTCGATCACGGTCGCCCAAGCCGCCACGCCGGAGCAGTCAGTCAGCGAACTGGTGCAGCGCTTTGCCACCGCGCAAGGCACATTCGACCGCGCCGCACTCGAAGCGCTGACGGCAGAGAACTATACCGAGATTTCCCCACTGGGCGAGGTCGACCCGCGCGGGAAGATGCTGTCGTTCTATGTCAAGCATGACGACAAGCCGCTGCCGGCAATCACCGTCGACGAGATCATGCCGCGCGTGCTGGGCAATACCGCCATCGTGCTCGCGAAGATGTCTTACGTCATGACGGTTGGCGGGCAAACCCGCACGGCCGCGGTGCGCTCGAGCTTCGTGGCGCTGCAGCAGGACGGCGCCTGGAAGCTGGTGTCGGCGCAGTACACGCCAATCCGGCCGCCGGCAGCACCAGCCAAGTGAACAACCAATGAAGTCGCCAACGAAATCGCCAATGAGCCTGCGTCCTGTCCTGATCTTCCTTTCCATTGCCGCCAGTGTCAGTGCCAGCGCCGGCGTGCCGTTGCCCGTTTCACCGGACCTGATACCGCAGGCCGGCCCGCACGCCGTCGGCCTGCGCGTCATCCAGCAATACGATTACAGCCGGCTGCTCGAGCCGTCGGTCGATGCATTCGGCAAGGCCGGCACTGCTGCGCCGGGCCGGCCAATCCAGATGCTGGTCTGGTATCCGGCCAGGCGCGGTAGCGGCGCACCGATGCTGGCGGCCGACTATCAGCAGGCCAGCCTGTCCGAGGTGGACTTCAACTTGCCCGTTGCCGAGACAAGCAAGCAGCGGGCAGGCTGGATGGCGGGACCGCAAAAAGCGCAGTACGGCGCGCCGACGCTGGCCGTGCGTGATGCGGCGGCTGCCGCCGGCCGCTTTTCGGTGGTGATCTACGCGCCCAGCTTTGCAGCCCAAGCCCATGAAAACATCGACCTGTGCGAATACCTGGCCAGCCATGGTTATGTGGTGCTGGCCAGCCGCAGCCTGGGCGCGCGCTCGGCCATGATGACCGACGACGTCGAAGGCGTCGAGGCGCAGGCCGCCGATATCGCTTTTCTTGCCAATTTCGCGCAGACGCTGCCGCAGGCCGATATCGGCAAGGTGGCGGCGGCAGGTTTCAGCTGGGGCGGAATGGCCAATGTGTTTGCCGCGGCGCGTTCCAGCCGCATCAAGGCGCTGGTCAGCCTGGACGGCTCCATCCGGTATCACCCGAAAGTGTGGGGCGCGGCGGGTTATGTGCAGCCAGCGCGCACGGCGGTGCCGATGCTGTACCTGGGCGCGCGTGCGCCGTCCGCGGAAGTCATGGAGCGCAAGGACATGCTCGGCAAGAGTTACCTCAACACGATGACCTATTCCGACGTGTATGTCGCGACGCTGCCGCCGATGACGCATCCGGATTTCAGCGCGTGGCATGTGCGCTTTGCCGACGATGCTGCGTTTGGCGACTATGCGCGTGCCGACGTGCTGCAGGCATACCGTAGCGGGGCACTGTATGTGCGCCGGTTCCTGGACGCGTATCTGAAGCAGGACACGGATGCCCTCGCATGGCTGAAGCAGTCGCCGGCGCGCCATGGTATCGGCCCGCAGGTGATGTCGATGGCGTTTTCGCCGGCCCGGGATGTGGTCCTTGGCGAAGGCGACTTCCTGCGTGCGTTCGCGAAGGCGGGCTTTCAGGATGCGCAGTCGATCCACGACGGGATGGTGGCACGCTCGTCCGGCTTCAAACTCAGCCCTGTGAGCATGAATACGCTGGGCTACCAGCTGCTGCGCGCAAAGAACGCGCGCGGCGCGGTCGAGCTGTTCAAGCTGGCCACGTTTCTCGAGCCGACGTACGCCAACGCGTTCGACAGTGAGGGCGAGGCGTATGAAGCGCTCGGTGACACCAAGTCAGCCATTGCAGCCTACGAAAAAGCCGTCGCGGCCGATCCTGGCCAGCGCAATGCCGTGGCGCGGATCGCGGCGCTGCGCCGGGGCGGCGCAGGCTGAGTGGCGCAGACTGAGCAGCGCTCAGGCCGCGCGACGCCGGAAGTCGCGCGGCCGGAATCCCAGTAGTGCGAGCATCGCGAAATACGTGACGGCACTGGCCACGATGATCCCCAGGAGCGCGCCGATGCGCAGGCCGGGCTTGGCTTTCATGGCAGCCCAGTCGAACTGCGCCTGGCCGAACCAGGCCACGGCGCCCATTGCCGCCACGCCGATGGCGAGCTTCAGGAAGAATTTGCCCCAGCCCGGCTGCGGCGTATAGATGCCGCGTTTGCGCAGGCCGATGTACAGGCAGGTGGCATTGATGCAGGCGCCCAGGCCGATCGACAGGGCCAGGCCCGCCACGCCCATCAGCGGCACGAAGATCAGGTTCATCAACTGCGTGGCAACCAGCACGGCAACGGCGATGCGTACCGGCGTCTTGACGTCCTGGCGGGCGTAGAACGCCGGCGCCAGGATCTTGACCAGGATGATGCCGAGCAGGCCGGCGCTGTAAGCCATCAGCGGCATCGATGAATTGACCAGGGCCGCATCGTCGAATTTACCGTAGTGGAAGAGGGTGGCGATCATCGGCACCGCCAGCGTGGCCATGCCAACGGCGGCTGGCAGTGCGAGCAGGAAGGTCAGGCGAAGGCCCCAGTTGAGCAGCGCCGCGTATTCGGCGGTGTCGCCTTCGCTATTGGCTTTCGACAGCGATGGCAGCAGGATCGTACCCAGGGCCACGCCCAGCATCGCGGTTGGAAATTCCATCAGGCGATCGGCATATTGCAGCGCCGAGACGGCGCCAGCGGCGAGGCTGGCGGCGATGCCGGTATTGATCAACAGGCTGATCTGTGCTGCGGACACGGCGAACACGGCCGGACCCATCTTCTTGAGCATGCGGCGCACGCCGGCGTCGCGCAGGCCCGTCATCGGATTGAACGAGATGCGCGGCAACATGCCGATTTTCACGAGCGACGGAATCTGGATCGCCACCTGCAGCACGCCGCCGACGCAGACCGCAATCGCCATCGCATAGATCGGCTGCTCGAGATAATTGACCAGCACGAGCGACGCGAAGATGAACGACAGGTTCAGCAGCACCGGCGTGAACGCAGGGATCTTGAACTGGCGCCAAGTATTCAGGATGCCGCCAGCCAGTGCGACGAACGACATGCAGGCGATGTACGGGAACATCATCTGCGTCATGATGACCGACGCGTTGTAGGCGCCGGGCGTCTCGCGCAGGTCGCCCGCCAGGACCATGATCAGCAGCGGGGCACCGATGATGCCCACGATACTGGTGAGTACCGTCGCCCACAGCAGTGAGGTGGCGACATGGTCGACCAGCGTCTTGGTAGCCACGTCGCCATGCTGCGTCTTGTATTCGGACAGGATCGGCACGAACGCTTGCGAGAACGCGCCTTCGGCAAACAGGCGCCGCAGCAGATTGGGCAGGCGGAACGCGATGATGAAGGCATCGGTGTACGCCGAGGCGCCGAAAGCGCGTGCAAACAGGCTTTCACGCAAGAGGCCGGTGACGCGCGAAAGCATCGTCATGCTGGAGATGGCGGCGAGGGTTCTGAGCAGGTTCATGGCGCGAGATTATACTGGTGCAACTCGGCCAGTACAGACATCCGGCCGACAATCTTTGAATTTTGAATTGCCCATACTTGAAAGCTTCGCTATAATCATGGGCTGTACTGAATTCTGTTAGCAGACACTAATCGTTGGGCAGGCTCCTGCGCCGGTTTAACAGTCGCTAATGTTTGCAAACGCAACTTGACCCCGATTTAGGAAATTCCATGGCAAATACCGCACAAGCGCGCAAGCGCGCTCGTCAAGCAGTTAAGCAAAACGCGCACAACTCGTCGCAGCGTTCGACCCTGCGTACCGCAATCAAGGCAGCTCGCAAAGCCATTCAGGCTGGCGACAAAGAAGCCGCGACCCTGATCTTCCAGCAGTCCGTGTCGAAAATCGACAGCATCGCTGACAAGAAAATCATCCACAAGAACAAAGCAGCGCGCCACAAGAGCCGCCTGGCTGCAGCCCTGAAAGCACTGTCGGCGTAAAGCCCGCGTGCGTGCGGCCTTCGGGCCGCGCAGGCAAGTTCTGTGCAGTGGAAAGACCCGCCCGACTTCGGTCCTGGCGGGTTTTTTTGCTTGGTGCTCCCATTTTTCCATCCGGAATGCATGACGGCGTTAGCGATAACGTAAAAACTGGTGTCCGCCGCAAAGGTGGGGCATAATATGGCGCGTCTTATGTCTTATAGAAGACTAGTGTTGAAGACAGGTTTCGCGGCCTTGCACAAAGCGGCCGCCCAACCAACGGAATGTACGCCGGTGCGCTCTGGCCCTCCCGTCGCAGACAGGGGTAGAATGTCCGGCATCGGCGCCCAGTGCCCGCAGCCCACCTATTGATGGGCTGTGGCCAATTGTCAGTTTTTACTACGCGCGACGTTGTCGCGATTACCGAGGAAAATGTGCATGAGCAGTGATCAGACCATCATCTACACCCTGACCGACGAGGCGCCGCTGCTGGCGACCCACGCCTTCCTGCCTGTGGTCAGCACCTTCACGAAGCCGGCCGGCATCACCGTCACGGCCAGCGACATCTCGGTCGCGGCCCGTATCCTGGCAGCGTTCCCTGAAAACCTGAGCGCAGAGCAGCGCGTGCCGGATTCGCTGGTCGAGCTGGGCAAGAAGACGCTCGAGGCGAGCGCCAACATCATCAAGCTGCCGAACATCAGCGCTTCGGTCAGCCAGCTGACCGCCGCGATCAAGGAACTGCAGGACAAGGGTTACAACATCCCTGACTACCCGTCGGACCCGAAGACCGACGAAGAAAAAACCATCAAGGCCAAGTACGGCAAGTGCATCGGTTCGGCAGTGAATCCGGTCCTGCGCGAAGGTAACTCCGACCGCCGCGCGCCGCGCGCCGTCAAGGAATACGCACGCAAGAACCCGCACTCGATGGCCCCATGGTCGCAAGCATCGCGCACCCACGTGGCGCACATGACCGAAGGCGACTTCTACCACGGCGAAAAGTCGATGACGCTCGAGGCTGCGCGCGACGTCAAGATGGAACTGGTCACCAAGAGCGGCCAGACCATTGTGCTCAAGCCAAAGGTCTCGCTGCTGGCCGGTGAAATCATCGATTCGATGTTCATGAGCCGCAAGGCGCTGCTGGCCTTCTACGAAGCCCAGATCGAAGACGCACATGCCACCGGCATGCTGTTCTCGCTGCACGTCAAGGCAACGATGATGAAGGTGTCGCACCCGATCGTGTTCGGTCACTGCGTGCGCATGTTCTACAAGGAAGCCTTCGAGAAGCACGGCGCGCTGTTCGAGAGCCTCGGCATCAACGTCAACAACGGCATGGCCGATCTGTACAACAAGATCGCCGACCTGCCGTCGTCGCAGCGTGAAGAAATCATCCGCGACCTGCACGCCTGCCAGGAACACCGTCCTGAACTGGCCATGGTCGATTCGGCCAAGGGCATCACCAACTTCCATTCGCCGAACGACGTGATCGTCGACGCGTCGATGCCAGCCATGATCCGCGCCGGCGGCAAGATGTACGGCGCCGATGGCCGCCTGAAGGAAGTCAAGGCCGTCATCCCGGAAAGCACCTTCGCGCGCATCTACCAAGAGATCATCAACTTCTGCAAATGGCACGGCGCCTTCGATCCGAAGACGATGGGCACCGTCCCGAACGTCGGCCTGATGGCCCAGCAAGCCGAAGAATACGGCTCGCACGACAAGACCTTCGAGATCGCTGAAGACGGCGTGGCCAACATCACCGACCTCGCCACCGGCGAAGTCCTGATGAGCCAAAACGTCGAGCAGGGCGATATCTGGCGCATGTGCCAGGTCAAGGATGCGCCGATCCGCGACTGGGTCAAGCTGGCCGTGACGCGCGCGCGCAACTCGGGCATGCCGACCGTGTTCTGGCTCGACCCGTATCGTCCGCACGAAAATGAACTGATCAAGAAGGTCAAGGTCTACCTGAAGGACCACGACACGAGCGGCCTGGATATCCAGATCATGTCGCAAGTGCGCGCAATGCGCTTCACGCTCGAGCGCGTCTGGCGCGGCCTGGACACCATCTCGGTGACCGGCAACATCCTGCGCGATTACCTGACCGACCTGTTCCCGATCATGGAACTGGGCACGTCCGCCAAGATGCTGTCGATCGTGCCGCTGATGGCCGGTGGTGGCATGTACGAAACGGGCGCTGGCGGTTCGGCCCCGAAACACGTGCAGCAGCTGGTCGAAGAAAACCACCTGCGCTGGGATTCGCTGGGCGAGTTCCTGGCGCTGGCCGTGTCGCTGGAAGACCTGGGCCTGAAAACCGGCAACGAGAAGGCCAAGGTACTGGCCAAGACGCTCGATGCGGCCACCGGCAAGCTGCTGGATAACCGCAAGTCGCCATCGCCAAAGACCGGCGAACTCGACAACCGCGGCAGCCAGTTCTACCTGTCGCTGTTCTGGGCGCAAGAGCTGGCCGCGCAGACCGACGACGCCGCACTGGCCGCCACGTTCGCGCCGCTGGCCAAGAAACTGGCCGCCGACGAAGCGACCATCGTTGCCGAGCTGCTGGCAGTGCAGGGCAAGCCGGTCGATATCGGTGGCTACTACAAGCTGGATGAAGCCAAGGTGACGGCCGCGATGCGTCCGAGCGCCACCTTCAATGCGGCGATCGATTCGTTCGCCTGAACTGAACGACTGTTGTAACTGGAACCCGCCGACCGCAAGGTCGGCGGGTTTTTTATTGGCGCAGTCAGCGTTATCTATTGATGACGTTGATAGCAATGCGGAGCAATTGTTCCGGCGATGCGACCCTTTCACCATCCAGCGCCCAGCGCCAGCCCAGGTAATTGGGCAGGTAGCGCGATGCCACGCCACGAAAGCCCTGTAGCCAGGCCTTGAAGCGTTGATGGTAGGCGTTCACGTTTTGCACGTGGATGGCAAGGTTGCCCAGACGCCTCACACGCACCCTGGCGCGCAGGTTGACCGCCTCGTGCGCGATCCTGTGTTTGCGTGCAAAGGCGCGGTAGGCGGGGTGGCCGTCACTGACCAGTAAGGCCTGCCTGTTGAGCCTGGGCAGCAAGTCACGCTCGAGTTGCGCAGCTGTGAGCGCGCCACGACCAGTGACGGCATCGACCGTTCGCCCCTCGCGGTCGCGCGCGACCAGAATGCAATCGAGTTCACTGGAAATGCCCCGTTTGGCAGCATGGCCGCCGCGATGGCGCGGTGGCCGGTCGAGGGTGCGCGAACCTTTTTGTGATTCGAGTAAAAATGTCTCGTCAGCTTCGACGATGCCATTGAGAGGCGCGGGCCGGTCGAGCTTGACCCAGTGCAGGAAGCGGTGGCGCCATCGAAAGGCCGTGTTGCGGTGCACCCCGACCCGATCTGCCGCCGTGCGCACGGGGAGTGAATCGAGCAGCACCTGCGAATACGCGAGCCATTTGGCCTTGAGCCGCAGTCGCGCCAATGGCGTACCGGTCAGGTCGTTAAAGGTGCGGCCACAGGCACAGCAGCGGTAGCGCTGCAAATCATTGGCGAAGCCATGGCGGTAGCAGCGCTTGTTGCCGCATCTGGGGCAGCAGCGACCTGGCGCTCTGGCCTCACTGATGAGTGCGACCACTTGATCGAGCCCGGCTGCAGGATGCAGCGCATCAAGCACTTGCCGGCGCTGGGGTTGGTTCAGCGAAGGCAGTTTTGCGAACCAGCCCTTGAAACGTGGCGCTTTCATGATCGACTCCTGACGCTGGGGACAGGGGTTGGACCACCGGAATGCTCGTCAGTTCAAAGCTGGTCTCTATTTAACGTTGACTGCGCCTTTTTATTTGCCCGCGTGGCGCGAGTAGGCCGGCACGTCGATGAATTCGCCCGGCAGCAACGGATGCGTGCTAAGAGAAAACGGACCGATACTGCTGCGCACCAAGCGCAGCGTCGGCAAGCCCACGGCCGCCGTCATCCGGCGCACCTGGCGGTTCTTGCCTTCTTCGAGCGTGATGGCAAGCCAGCTGGTGGGCTTGTCCTGGCGCGCACGGATCGGTGGATTGCGCGGCCACAGCCACTCGGGCTCGGCAATCCGCGCGGCGCGGCACGGCTTGGTGACGAAGTCGCCCAGGTCGAGCGGCGCCTGCAGGCGCGCCATGGCCGCGGCATCGGGTACGCCGTCGACCTGCACCAGATAGGTCTTGGCTTCCTTGTGATCCGGATGGGCGATCTTGTGCTGGAGCTGGCCGTCGTCGGTCAAGAGCATCAAGCCTTCGCTGTCGGCATCGAGCCGGCCGGCCGGGTAGATACCGGGAATCTTGAGGTAGTCAGCCAGGGACTCACGGCCATCCTGGGGCGAGAACTGGCACAGGACCTGGAACGGTTTATTGAAGAGAATCAGGGACATGACGATGCAGTAAAGCGAATGAGAGGGGAGCCAACCGGTAGCGTGGCGATATGGCAAAATACTGGGGCATAATGAAGAGCAGCCATCGGCTGCCGCTGGCAACGGCGACATTGTAAGCGAGTTGGTAACGCAGTCCGTCACGTCGTTCGCACCGCCTTTCGCCACCCACCTGGAGAACTTGATGTACCAGCATATCACCGTCCCGCCTGCGGGCCAGAAGATCACTGTCAACGCCGATTTCAGCCTGAACGTGCCGGCCACGCCGATCATTCCGTATATCGAGGGTGACGGCACGGGCGCGGACATCACGCCGGTGATGAAGAAGGTGGTCGATGCGGCCGTGCGCAAGGCTTACGGCGGTGAGCGCAGCATTGCCTGGATGGAGATCTTTGCCGGCGAAAAGGCCACCAAACGCTACGGCGCCGATGTCTGGCTGCCAGCCGAAGCACTGGATGTGCTGAAGGAGTACGTCGTCTCGATCAAGGGCCCGCTGACCACGCCCGTCGGTGGCGGCATCCGCTCGCTCAATGTCGCGCTGCGCCAGGAGCTCGATCTGTACGTCTGCCTGCGCCCGGTGCGCTACTTCACCGGCGTGCCCTCGCCACTGAAGCAGCCGGAAAAGACCGACATGGTCATCTTCCGTGAAAACTCCGAAGACATCTATGCCGGCATCGAATGGGAGGCCGGCTCCGAAGGCGCGCAGAAGCTGATCGCGTTCCTCAAAGCCGAACTGGGCGTGTCGAAGATCCGTTTCCCGGCCACGTCGGCCCTTGGCCTGAAGCCTGTGTCGATCGAAGGCACCGAACGCCTCGTACGCAAGGCGATCCAGTACGCGATCGACCACGACAAGCCATCGGTGACCCTGGTCCACAAGGGCAACATCATGAAATACACCGAAGGGGGCTTCCGCGATTGGGGTTACGCGCTGGCGCAGAAGGAATTCGGCGCCGAGTTGTTCGATGGCGGCCCATGGTGCAAGCTCAAGAATCCGAAGACCGGGCGCGACATCATGATCAAGGACTCGATCGCCGATGCGTTCCTGCAGCAGATCCTGTTGCGTCCGGCCGAATACAGCGTGATTGCCACGCTGAACCTGAACGGCGATTATATTTCCGATGCACTGGCGGCCCAGGTCGGCGGCATCGGCATCGCGCCGGGCGCGAACATGTCCGATTCAGTGGCGATGTTCGAGGCGACCCACGGCACCGCGCCGAAATACGCCGGCAAGGATTACGTGAATCCCGGTTCGCTGATCCTGTCGGCCGAAATGATGCTGCGTCACATGGGCTGGAGCGAGGCGGCTGACCTGATCATCGCGGCGATGGGCAAGGCAATTGTGTCGAAAAAAGTCACGTACGATTTCGCGCGCCTGATGGAAGGGGCGACGCAGGTGTCGTGCTCGGGCTTTGGCGAAGTGCTGATCGAACACCTGTAACGCGCCGCCTGCCATTGTGGCAGGCGAAAAAAAACCCCACTGCGAGAGTGGGGTTTTTCACTTCCGTGAGGGGTATGATTAGTTACCCTGGATGTTGGAAGCTTGCTTGCCTTTAGGGCCTTGCGTGACTTCGAATTGGACTTTTTGACCTTCTTTGAGGGTCTTAAAACCGTTCATGTTGATTGCGGAGAAGTGTGCGAACAGATCCTCGCCGCCGTCATCAGGCGTGATGAAGCCAAAGCCTTTGGAATCATTGAACCACTTAACAGTACCAGTTGCCATAAAAGAACTTTCAAATTTAACAAATCACACGAGCCATAAAAGCAAGAATCTTCTTGCCCTCCTCAGCCTGCTAACTGCGCATCAACACGTACATAAGTACAAAGTCGATGACTGCATTGTTGGTGGAATAATCACGCAAGTCAAGGGGTTTGGGGCGCAGGTTGTCAAATTTTTCACGGTATTCCTGCGCGGCGGACTTGATTTCGGCAATCGAAACGCCATCTGCGCAGTTATCCGAAAACGCGTAAGATGGAAACACCAGAAAACAAGCTGATGTTTACGCTTGGCAATAACCTCGGAAGTATTAGAATAACCCCATGGCAACGAAGCACGATACTGAACAACTGCTAGAGCGGCAGACCGTCAAACCGCCTCCGCTGTACCAGGTGGCGCTACTGAACGATGATTACACGCCGATGGAGTTTGTCGTGGCCGTGATCCAGGAGTATTTCAACAAGGATCGCGAAACGGCCACTCAGATCATGCTGTCGGTACACCAGAATGGCAAAGGGGTGTGCGGCGTGTTTTCCAAAGATATAGCGTGTACCAAAGTGGAGTTTGTCTTAACGCATGCACGCAAGGCGGGGCATCCCCTGCAGTGCGTGATGGAGGAAGTATGATTGCGCAGGAACTTGAAGTATCCCTACACATGGCCTTTGTCGAGGCACGCCAGGCACGCCACGAGTTCATCACCGTGGAGCACCTGCTGTTGGCATTGCTCGATAATCCTTCGGCCGCCGAAGTCCTGCGTGCATGCGCGGTCAATATTGAAGATCTGCGCAAGACCCTGACGAATTTCATCGGCGATAACACCCCGACCGTGCCTGGCACGGGCGAGGTCGACACCCAGCCAACGCTGGGTTTCCAGCGCGTGATTCAGCGCGCGATCATGCACGTGCAGTCGGCGTCCAATGGCAAGAAGGAAGTGACCGGCGCCAACGTGCTGGTGGCCATCTTCGGCGAAAAGGACTCGCACGCCGTGTACTACCTGCACCAGCAGGGCGTGACCCGTCTCGACGTGGTCAATTTCATTTCGCACGGCGTGCGCAAGGACCAGCAGGTCGACACCTCCAAGGCGCCCGAAGGCGTCGAGGAAGCGCAGGTCGAAGGTCAGGCCAAAGAGAGCCCGCTGGACCAGTTCACGCAAAACCTGAACAAGGCAGCTGCCGACGGCAAGATCGATCCGCTGATCGGGCGCGAAGAAGAAGTCGATCGCGTGATCCAGATCCTGTGCCGTCGCCGCAAGAACAATCCGCTGCTGGTGGGCGAGGCGGGCGTGGGTAAAACCGCGATCGCCGAGGGCCTGGCATGGCGCATCGTCCAGGAAGACGTGCCTGAAATCCTGCAGAACGCTGTCGTGTTCTCGCTGGACATGGGCGCACTGCTGGCCGGCACCAAGTACCGCGGTGACTTCGAGCAGCGCCTGAAGGCCGTGCTCAAGCAGATCAAGGATACGCCGAACGGCATCCTGTTCATCGACGAGATCCACACGATCATCGGCGCCGGTTCGGCTTCGGGCGGTACGCTCGACGCATCGAACCTGCTCAAGCCGGCGTTGGCCAATGGCCAGCTCAAGTGCATCGGCGCGACCACGTTCACCGAGTACCGCGGCGTGTTCGAAAAAGACCACGCGCTGTCGCGCCGGTTCCAGAAGGTCGACGTCAACGAGCCGACGGTCGAACAGACCATCGCGATCCTGCGTGGCCTGAAATCGCGCTTCGAAGAGCACCATGGCGTGAAATACTCGTCATCGGCGCTGACGACCGCAGCCGAACTGGCTGCGCGCTTCATCAATGACCGTCACCTGCCGGACAAGGCAATCGACGTGATCGACGAAGCCGGTGCTGCCCAGCGCGTCCTGCCGAAGTCGAAGCAGAAGAAGACCATTGGCAAGGCCGAGATCGAGGACATCATTGCCAAGATCGCGCGCATCCCGCCGCAATCGGTCAATCAGGACGATCGCAGCAAGCTGCAGACGATCGACCGCGACCTGCGCAACGTCGTGTTCGGGCAAGACCCGGCGATCGAAGCACTGTCGGCGGCGATCAAGATGGCGCGCGCCGGCCTTGGCAAGACGGACAAGCCGATCGGTTCGTTCCTGTTCTCGGGCCCGACCGGTGTCGGCAAGACCGAGGTCGCCAAGCAGCTGGCCTTCATCATGGGCATCGAGCTGGTGCGCTTCGACATGTCCGAGTACATGGAGCGGCACGCTGTCTCGCGCCTGATCGGTGCGCCGCCGGGCTACGTTGGTTTTGACCAGGGCGGCCTGCTGACCGAAGCGATCACCAAGAAGCCGCACACGGTGCTGCTGCTGGACGAGATTGAAAAAGCCCACCCGGACATTTTCAACATCCTGCTGCAGGTGATGGACCATGGCACGCTGACCGACAACAACGGTCGCAAGGCCGACTTCCGCAACGTGATCATCATCATGACCACGAATGCGGGTGCGGAAAGCCTGACCAAGCGTTCGGTCGGTTTCGTCAACTCGCGTGAAGCGGGCGACGAAATGGGCGACATCAAGCGCATGTTCACGCCAGAGTTCCGCAACCGTCTGGATGCGATCATCAGCTTCCGCGCACTGGACGAAGACATCATCCTGCGCGTCGTCGACAAGTTCCTGATGCAGCTCGAAGAGCAGCTGCACGAGAAAAAAGTCGAAGCCATCTTCACCGAGAAGCTGCGCAAGTTCCTCGGCCAGAAAGGGTTCGACCCGTCGATGGGTGCACGTCCGATGTCGCGCCTGATCCAGGACCTGATCCGCAAGGCGCTGGCCGACGAACTGCTGTTCGGTCGCCTGACCAACGGTGGTCGCGTGACGGTCGACCTGAACGAGAAGGACGATGTGGTTCTCGAGTTCCCCGAGGGCGATGTCAGCCCGCCACCGGCCCCGGCCGAGACGGTCGAAATCGAGTAAGCAGGTTCGCTCCCGCAAAAGCCCGCGCACGCAAGTGCCGCGGGCTTTTTTCATGCTTGGCGTCACCCACACGTAACGTTGATTGCGCATTTCAGCATGGCAATCACAGTTCCTGCGGCGCTATTTCACATGCCTGTCATCGAACATTCCTACACTGTGCGCACACGTCGTTTCACTCTCACGGAAATCCCAATGCGACTCGCACCGCGCACTACTTTTTCCAAGCTCATCGGTGCCTTTGGCATCCTGTCCCTCGTCATTGTCATCATCGCCGCCGTTGCCGTCTGGCGCATGCAAGCAGCCGATGTGATCACGTCCAACCTCGTCGACGACAAGCTGGCCAAACAGCAACTGGCCTCCGAACTGCTCGGCATCGCGCGCCTGAACGGCTCGCGCGCCGTGTCGATCGCGCGCAGCGACAGTCTGGAACTGGGCGATTACTTTGGCGCGCAACTGGCCGAAGGACGCAAGATCGCCGGCGACATCGAGGCGAAACTGGGCAAATTGCCGGGTACGCCACAGGAGCGCACGCTGATCGCGGCGGCAGGAGCGCGCAAGGCGGCGCTGGCCACGATCCAGGCCGACCTGTTCAAGGCCAAGGACCTGGGCCAGACCGGCCTGGTCGAAGAGATCCTGACCAGGCGATGGGAGCCGGCCTACGGTGCCGAGGTTGCTGCGCTTGAAGGCCTACTTACCCACGAGAGCACCGAAGCGTACCGCCTGGCCGACGCGTCGGCAGCGGCCTCGCGTTTCAGCAAGGCGCTGCTGCTGCTGCTCGGCGCCGCGGCGCTGGCCGTCGCCGGTGGCCTGGCGTGGCTGCTGACCCGTAATCTGGTCGTGCCGCTCAAACAAGCCGCCACGCTGGCCGAGCAGGTAGCCCATGGCGACCTGCGCCCGACCATCCGCCACGCCCGCACGGATGAAATCGGTCGCCTGTTCGATGCACTCAACGGCATGACGCATGGCGTGTCGGGGACCGTGGCGCAAGTGCTGCAAGGGGCGCAGGCAATCGATGCCGCGTCGGGTGAAATCGCCGAAGGCAACCAGAACCTGTCGATCCGCACCGAGCGCCAGGCCGAATCGCTGCGCGAGACGGTGACGGCGATGGACGAACTGTCGGACGCGATCGCCAGCAACAACGCCAATGCGCAGCAGGCCAATGTGCTGGCCCAGACGGCGTCTGGCGTGGCTGCCGAGGGTGCGCAGGCCGTGGGTCAACTGGTCACGCGCATGGGCGCGATCAAGGCCTCCGCCGCGCGCATCGTCGACATCACCGGGATGATCGACAGCATCGCGTTCCAGACGAATATTCTGGCGCTGAACGCAGCGGTGGAAGCGGCTCGCGCCGGCAGCGAGGGGCGGGGGTTTGCGGTGGTGGCAGCCGAAGTGCGCAACCTGGCGCAGCATTCAGCCAATGCCGCCAAAGAAATCAAGAAGCTGATCGGCGAATCGTCGCACGAGATCGAGGTGGGCACGGGCATGGCCGAAGCTGCCGGCTCGACGATGCGCGCCATGCTGGAGCACGTGCACGAGGTGGCGGGCATCCTGGGCCAGATTCACACCGCCAGCGCCGGCCAGGCCAACGGCGTCACGCAGGTCAGCCGCGCGATTGCCGAGATGGACCTCTCGACCCAGCAGAATGCGGCGATGGTGGAAGAGGCGGCTGCGGCAGCCGCCTCGATGCGCCAGCAGGCCGCTGAATTGTCGGCACTGGTGGCAACGTTCAAGTTACGTCAAGAGCCCCTGTTGCTGGCGTAGGGTGGGCGCGGCCGGCGAGGCGGCTGCGCCGTCCACGCGGTGATGGTTGGCGGCACGTTCATCCGGGCAGAGATCGACGTCGGCTCTCAGACGGATGATGACGGCAATTTAACCAATCAAATCGCCGCCAGCGCCCGCCGCAAATCCTCACGCTGATCGTCGATATGCTCGATCCCAACCGACAACCGGATCAGCTCGTCGCCAATCCCCAATTCAGCACGCCGCTCCGGCGGAATGCTCGCATGCGTCATCAGCGCCGGATGCTCGATCAGGCTCTCCACCCCGCCCAGGCTTTCGGCCAGCGTGAATACTTCGCACGCTTCCAGGAAGCGCCGCGCGCCGTCCAGGTCAGTGTCCAGCTCAATCGAGACAATACCGCCATACCCGCCATGCATCTGGTTGCGCGCCAGTGCGTGCTGCGGATGCGACTCCAGCCCCGGATAGTGCACCTTGCGGACTTGTGGCTGCTGCTCGAGCCAGCTGGCCAGCAGCAGGGCGTTGCCGCTGCTGCGCTCGACGCGCAGTGCCAGCGTCTTGATCCCGCGCAGCACGAGAAAACTGTCGAATGGCCCCTGGATCGCGCCGACCGAGTTCTGGATGAAGCCGAGCTTTTCGGCCAGGCCCGTCTGGTGGTCGCTGGCGCCGACAATGGCCACGCCGCCGATCACGTCCGAGTGGCCGTTGATGTACTTGGTGGTCGAGTGCACGACGATGTCGAACCCGTGTTCGAGCGGGCGCTGGATGATCGGGCTGGCGAACGTGTTGTCGCACACGCTGAGGATGCCGCGTGCGTGGCACAGGCTGGCAATGGCGGTCAGGTCGGCCAGCTTGAGCATCGGGTTGGTGGGCGTCTCGACCCACACCATGCGCGTGGCAGGCGTGATGGCGGCGGCCAGCGCGTCCGCGTCGGACAGATCGACGTAGCTGAACGTATGCCCGGCGCTGTCGCGGCGCACGCGCTCGAACAGGCGGTAAGTGCCGCCGTACATGTCGTCGCCGGCCACGATGTGCGAACCGCTCGGAAGCAGTTCCAGCACGGCAGCGATGGCCGCCAGGCCCGATGCAAACGCGAAGGCGGCGCGACCACCCTCGATATCGGCCAGCGAGCGTTCGAGTGCGAAGCGGGTGGGGTTGTGCGAGCGGCCGTAATCGAAACCCTGGTGCACGCCCGGGCTTTCCTGGCGATAGGTGGAAGTGGCGAAGATCGGCGGCATCACGGCGCCGGTCGCGGGTTCGGGTGACTGGCCGCCGTGGATGACGCGGGTGGCCAGGTGGCGTTTGAATTCGATCGTGTGTTTGGTGTCCGGATGGGTCACGAGAGTGTCCTTCGCAGGTGATTGAGCAGGTCGAAGCGCGTGATCAGGCCGAAGAACTGCGGCCCGTCGGCGATCACGGCAGTAAGGCCCCGGTCGAGGATATCGCGCAGTTGCGCCATGCTCGCACCAGGGGGAAGGGTCTTGAGGTCGGCCGTCATCGTGGACGAGACCGGCGCGCTGAAATGGTCGTTCGATTGCGTCACCTTCAGCAGCAGGTCGGATTCATCGATCAGGCCCGCCAGACGTCCATCGGCGTCCATCACGGGCAGTTGCTGCAGATCGCTCGAGCGCATGCGGTTAAACGCAGTGAGCAGCGTGTCCGATGGTGCCAGCGTGATGACTTCGCCGGCGTCGTGGCGGCGCCCGATCAGATCGCGCAAGTCACCCGTTTTCGGACGCGTGATCAGGCCCTGGTCGACCATCCAGCCATCGCTGTACACCTTGCTGAGATAGCGCGTCCCGGTGTCGCAGACGAACGTGACGACGCGTTTGGGGCGCGTCTGTGCGCGGCAGTACTTGAGCGCCGCGGCCAGCAGCGTGCCGGTGGAAGAACCACCCAGGATGCCTTCCTGCTGCAGCAGCAGGCGGGCGGTCGCGAAGCTTTCTTCGTCGGTGATCGTGTAGGCCTTCTTGACGCGGGTGAGGTCGGCGATGCCGGGAATGAAGTCTTCGCCGATGCCTTCCACGGCCCACGAGCCGGCATGCTGCGACACGTGGCCGGTCTCGACGTATTCGGCCAGGATCGAGCCTTTCGGATCGGCCAGAATGAATTCGAGCTGGGGTGCGGCTTTCTTGAAGTACCGCGACAGGCCGGTGAGCGTGCCGGACGAGCCGACCCCGAGCACGATTGCGTCCAGCTTGTGCTTGGCCTGGTCCCAGATCTCGGGGCCGGTCGTGGTTTCGTGGGCGCGCGGATTGGCCGGGTTGTTGAACTGGTCGGCAAACCAGGCGCCGGGAATCTGCTTGGCCAGCCGCGCGGCGAGATCCTGGTAGTACTCGGGGTGGCCCTTGCCCACGTCGGAGCGGGTCAGGTGGATTTCAGCGCCAAGTGCCTTGAGGTGCAGGATTTTCTCGGGCGCCATCTTGTCGGGCACGACGAGCACGACGCGATAGCCCTTGATGCGCGCCACCAGCGCCAGGCCCAGGCCCGTGTTGCCGGCGGTGGCTTCGACGACGGTGCCGCCGGGATTGAGCAGACCGTCATGCTCGGCCTGTTCGATCATCGTCTTGCCGATGCGGTCCTTGATGGAGCCGCCGGGGTTCTGCGATTCGAGCTTCAGGAACAGCTGGCAGGGCCCGGTATCGATGCGGGTCACTTCGACCATCGGGGTATCGCCAATCAGGGAAAACAGAGCCGCTTGCGACGCATGTTGCATATTTGCCTCCGTTGGGGTCGGACTGCGGCGCCGCGGATAGAGGCGCCGCGGCCGGCATGCCATGACGACCTGGCGCGGATTGGCGCCAGGCCATATCAAAGAATCATGATACGAGTTTTCGGTGGACGTTGCTTTAGAGCGTCTTAAGGGTTGAAGATCCGAGGTCAGCCGTCCGCCTTCAGCCGCCGCCACAGTGTCGTGCGGCTGATCCCCAGATGATCTGCGGCCAGGTCGCGCTGCCCGCCAAAGCGCGCCAGCACCGCAGCGGCCGATTCGCGGTTCTGCCCGGCCGATGCGCTGGCCGGCGCTGCACCACGCGCCAGCTCCGGCGCCACCGACAGCATGAAGCCCGGCGTCAGCGCCTGCAGCGGTTCGGCCGCCAGGAACAGCGCCAGGCGCTCGGTCAGGTTGCGCAGCTCGCGCACGTTGCCGGGCCAGGCGTAACCGGTAAGCAGCGGCGTGCAGGCCTTCAGTTCGGCCAGCAGGTTCGGATGCGGGCGCGCATCGAGCGCGGCCAGTGCGCCCTTGAGCGACCATTCGAGCAGCGGCGCGATGTCCTGCACCCTTGCCCGCAGCGGGGGCAGGACCAGGCGCAGCACGGCCAGGCGATAGAACAGGTCGGCCCGGAAGCGCCCGTCGCGCACGCGCGCCTCCAGGTCGCAGTGGGTGGCGCTGATCACGCGCACATCGATCGGCACCGGCCGCGTGCCGCCCACGCGCATGACTTCGCGTTCCTCCAGCACGCGCAGCAGGCGCGTCTGCAAGGCGAGGGGCATCTCGCCGATTTCGTCGAGAAACAGCGTGCCGCCATTGGCCGCTTCGAACAGGCCCGCGTGCCCGCCACGGCGTGCGCCGGTAAACGCGCCGTCTTCATGGCCGAACAGTTCCGATTCGAGCAGCGACTCGGCAATCGCGCCGCAATTGACGGCCACGAAAGGGCGGTTCGCATCCTGGCGCGGGCTTTCGCGGTGGATCGCCTGCGCCACGAGTTCCTTGCCGCTGCCGGTTTCGCCTTCGATCAGCACGGTGCTGGGCGAGCGCGCGTACAGCACCACTGTCTGGCGTAGCTGCTGCATGGCGGGCGAGTCGCCGCGCAGGTCGTTCAGGCCGCGCCGCAGCCGCTGCCTGTCGGGCGGCGTGTTGCCGGTTCGGCCACGGCCACGGCTGCGATCGACCTCGAGCCGGGTCAGGCGGGCCAGTTCCAGAGCATCGTCGAACGCCTGGCGGATCGACGCCGCCGAATACAGAAACACGGCGCGCAGACCCGCTTCTTCGGCCAGGTCGGTGACCGAGCCGGCGCCGACGATGATGGCCACGCCCAGCGCCTTGAGTTCATCGACGGCAGCGCGCGCGTCTTCCTGCGTGACATAGCTGCGCTGGACCAGGGCCAGGCCGAAGCCGGTGGCGAACTCGGCCAGCTCAGGGAGCAGGGCGCCATAACTGACCACGCCGATGGCGCCAGGGGCATTGCCGGCGAGCTTGCGCGCGCGCGTGAGCGCCTGCAGCACGTCGAAGCCGCTGGCCCTGGCGGCGACCACGGGCACCGACACGCGGCTCTTGAGCCAGGCCGCGTTCGAGCCGGCCGCAATCACGACGTCGCAGTGCTCGCTGGCCAGCCGCTCACGGATATAGGTGGCCGCCTCGTCGAAACCGATGTGCAGGGGCTCGATCGACGCCAGGTGATCGTATTCGACGGTGATGTCGCGAAACAGCGCGGACAGGCGCGAGACCGAGACCGTCCAGATGATCGGCTTATCGCCAGCAGAAGAAGGGCGTGGGGAATCCATGTTTCAAGTGTAGTGCAAATGATGAACGCTGTTTCAGCTTGAAACGCCAATTCGTCGAACGACCGGTCGTAATTAAGCTTGCCGCGTAAGAATCCGGTAAGGGCATGCCCGTAGGATGGGTCGCAGCCACAAAGGCAGCCGAACCACGGCATTATCAAAAGAATCAGGAGACAAAGTGGATCAAGATATCGTAGACCGGGTCAAGAACGACCCCAATTACCAGAAACTCAAACGCATCCGTTCCCGCTTCGGCTGGACGCTGACCTGGGCCATGATGATCGTGTACTACGGCTTTACGCTGCTGGTCGCGTTCAACAAGGAATTCATGGGCACCCCGATCGGCAACAGTGTCATCACCTGGGGTATTCCCCTGGGCTTGTTCGTCATCCTGTTTACCATTCTGATCACCGGCATCTACGTGCGCCGCGCCAACCGCGAATACGACGAGTTGAGCGACGCCATCCGTGCCAAGGTGGGCGCATGATGGCCGGCGCTCGCACCTCCTCGCTGCTGGCATTCGTGCTGCTGGCCGCCTCCGGCATTGCTTACGCCGCGCCCGACATGGGCCAGGCCGTTCGCCAGCCGACCAACTGGACCGCGATCAGCATGTTCGCGCTGTTCGTCGTGGGCACGCTGTTCATCACCAAGTGGGCCGCAGCCAAGACCAAGTCGGCGTCCGACTTCTACACGGCTGGCGGCGGCATCACGGGCTTTCAGAACGGTCTGGCGATCGCGGGCGACTTCATGTCGGCTGCATCGTTCCTGGGTATCTCGGCTGCCGTGTTCCTCGACGGTTACGATGGCCTGATCTATGCGATTGGCTTCCTGGTCGGCTGGCCTGTCATCACGTTCCTGATGGCCGAGCGCCTGCGTAACCTGGGCCGCTTCACGTTTGCTGACGTCGCTTCGTACCGCTTCGCGCAAAAGCCGATCCGCGTGTTCGCTGCGTCCGGCACGCTGGTCGTGGTCGCGTTCTACCTGATCGCGCAGATGGTCGGCGCGGGTCAGCTGATCAAGCTGCTGTTCGGTCTGGAATACTGGATCGCCGTCGTGCTGGTCGGTATCCTGATGATGGTCTACGTGCTGTTCGGCGGCATGACGGCCACCACCTGGGTCCAGATCATCAAGGCCGTGCTGCTGCTGTCGGGCGCGTCGTTCATGGCGTTCTCGGTGCTGGCACAATACAACTTCAGCCCTGCCAAGCTGTTCCAGACCGCGACCGAAGTGCACGCCAAGGGCACCGCCATCATGGGCCCGGGCACCTTCATCAAGGATCCGATCTCGGCCATTTCGTTCGGTATGGCGCTGATGTTCGGTACCGCCGGCCTGCCGCACATCCTGATGCGCTTCTTCACCGTCCCGAGCGCGAAGGAAGCGCGCAAGTCGGTGCTGTGGGCGACCACCTGGATCGGCTACTTCTACATCCTGACCTTCATCATCGGCTTCGGCGCGATCGTGCTGGTGGGTACCAACCCGGCATTCAAGGATGCAGCCGGTGCTCTGCTGGGCGGTAACAATATGGCGGCGGTCCACCTGGCCAAGGCCGTGGGCGGCGACGTGTTCCTGGGCTTCATCTCGGCGGTGGCGTTCGCGACCATCCTGGCTGTGGTGGCCGGTCTGACGCTGTCGGGCGCTTCGGCCGTGTCGCACGATCTGTATGCGACCGTGTTCAAGAAGGGCAATGCCACCAGCGAAAACGAGCTGCGCGTGTCGAAGATCACCACCATCGCCCTGGGTATCGTGGCCGTGGTGCTGGGTATCGCCTTTGAGAAGCAGAACGTCGCCTTCATGGTGTCGCTGGCCTTCGCAATTGCCGCATCGGCCAACTTCCCGGTGCTGTTCATGTCGGTGCTCTGGAAGGATTGCACCACCCGCGGCGCCACGGTCGGCGGCTTCCTGGGCCTGGCCACGGCAGTGGGCCTGACGATCGTGTCGAAATCGGTGTGGGTCGATGTGCTGCACCATCCGGCAGCGATCTTCCCGTACGCCTCCCCAGCCATCTTCTCGATGGCAGTGGGCTTCATCGGTATCTGGCTGTTCTCGATCACCGACAAGGGTCCCCGTGCCCGGATCGACCGTGCAGGCTTTGAGGCGCAGCAAGTGCGCGCCGAGACCGGCATCGGTGCGTCAGGCGCGTCGGGCCACTAACGTCCGATCAGTCAGGCAGCGCAAACCGGGTGTGGTCCGCAAGGACCCACCCGGTTTTTTTTGGTCTCTGCGCTATTGGAACTGCATCAAACCGTCGTATATCCGTCAATCTTTTCAACGAAGCGCACATGGTTTGACCATTGTCGACCGGGTGCCAATTTCTGTCGTGCGACCATCCCAAAGGTAATTCCACTCAAACTTCATTCAAGCTGGAGGAGAGACATGGATCCAATCCTGGGACAAATCATCTTGTGGCCCATACCGTGGGTACCGATCGGCTGGGCCTTGTGCGACGGCTCATTACTCGCGATCAATCAGAATCAGGCGCTCTACACGCTGCTGGGCAACTACTACGGTGGTGACGGTCAGCAGACCTTTGCGCTGCCCGACCTGCGTAACAGGTTTCCGATGGGCTCCCAGGGGATGACGGGCATCGCCCAGAAGGGCGGCGCCACCACGGCGAGCATGAGCGGGGCCAGCGGTGCCGGCAGCGTCACGATCGGCGTGAACAACCTGCCTGCGCACAGTCACGGGGCCGCATTCACGGGCGCGGCGGCGGCCAGCATCAGTGTCGCGGTTCCCGTCGATGCAGTCGGTGCGGCGATGGACAGCGTGCCGGGTCCCGGCAAGGTACTCGGGTGCGTGACGGGTGGGCTCACGCCGCCCAAGCTGTATGCGGCCGACACCGCCACGACCACGCTGCGGCCGTTCGACGTGGCGCTGCCGGCAGCGGCAGGCACGATCGCGGTGAGCACGACCGGCGCCGGGCAGCCGTTGCCGGTGCAGGTCGCCCTGACCGGCGCCATCGGCACCATGCCGCCATATACCACCCTGAACTTCATCATCGCCACGCAAGGTATTTACCCGTCACGTCCATGAGTGCTCCCGGGCTGCCAGGCGCAGCCCGGTTGAAACTTCCCTTCACACCATCGACATCCTACGACAACCATGATCACTTCCTCGCATGCCAGCCACACCCGCGCGTCCATCGCCAACAGCAACCTGGTCCAGCCCGGCCCGGTGACGTTCGATTTCACGAACGGCGTCATCGCGCAAGACATCATCGGGAGCCCCGGCTCACCCATTGCCAGTCAGCAGATCGGCGACGCGGTGCTGACGCTCACGGCCGATGCCGGCTCTCTTGTGTATACCGATGAGACATCGTTCTCAGGCTACGACGTGGTCGGACTGGATGGCTTGACCATCTCGGTCGACCTGGAAAACCCGAACGTGCTCGCGCCTGCCGTGGTCACGCTGGCGCTCGATGGTGGCCGGACATTCGATCTGACGGAGTTGTCGGTGCTGGACCTGAGCGCGTTCGGGTTGACGGTCAATATCCGCACGGATAAAACAGTGACGCCGGTGACCTTCAACATCCCGGCCGCGCAATTCGACGGCGGCACGCAGTTGCCCAGCGATGCGGTGCGCGTGATGCTGGCCAGCGAGCCGGCGATGCAAGGCATCGCATGGGCCGAGCTGTCCAATGCAGCAACCGGCGAGGTCATCCTGCTCCAGTTCGACAATATCGTCCTGTCCAACATCGAGTCCCTGTCCACCGCCCCGGTGTTCGTCGAGCCGCTTGCCGCCAGCGTGGACGTGGACCAGAACGGCAGCGCGCTCGACCTCGCCAGCCTGCTGCACGTGAACGATCCGGACGCTGCCGAAACGCTGACCTGGTCGGTCGTCAGTCAGGCCAGCCACGGCATCGCACAACTGACGGGCGCCACGGCCAGCGGCGGCAGCGCCGACATCACGCCGGGCGGCACCTTGCTATACACACCCACCAGCGGCTATGCCGGCAACGACAGCATCACGATCCAGGTCAGCGATGGGGCTGCGACGGCAACCCGGACCATCAACTTCAGTGTCATACCGCAGACGCCCGGCACGCCCGACCTGGATGCAGGCGCCGATACGGGTCTCGAGAGCGACGACGATGTCACCGCGGCCGCCAGCCTGACACTGTCCGGCACCAGTGCAACGGGCGATACGGCCAGCACGGTCACGGTGTTCATCGACGGCGATGACGACGGCACCTACGACGTCGGCGAGCAGTCTGCCACGGCGACGGTAGCCAACGGCACCTGGACCGTCAGCGACCTGTCGACGAGCGGCCTGGACGGCACCTACGCGGTGCGCGCCTTCGTCACGTCCGCCACCGGCGACCTCTCGAGCGAGCTTGGCAGCGCACTTGCCGTGACGATCGACCACACGGCGCCCACGACCAGCTTCAGCGATATCGGCATCGCGAACGACAGCGGCGCCAGCGACGCCGACTTCAACACGAACGTCGCCAGCCAGGCGATCAGCGCGACCCTGAGCCAGGCGCTCGACGCCGGTGAGACGCTCCTGGGCTCGGTAGACAATGGCGCCACCTGGACCGACATCACGAACCGGGTCAGCGGCACCACACTCGACTGGACCGGCGCCACGCTGGTCGTGGGCGGGGCGATCGTGCTGCGCCTGGAAGACGAGCATGGCAATGCCGGTACGCCGGCCACGCGCGCGTACACGCTCGACACCACCGCGCCCACGACCGGGATCACGCTGGCCGAACTGAGCGACGACAGCAACTTCGATTTCATCGTGGCCAGCGCAAACCAGACCGTGTCAGGGACGCTCGACACGGCGTTGCAGGCCGGCGAGCAGGTCCAGGTGTCGGTCAATGGCACCGACTGGCTCGATGCCATTGCCTCGACCGGCTCGCCCAATTGGTCGCTCGCCGGCCTCGTGCTCGATGCGAGCGGCGCCCTGCAGGTGCGGGTGCTCGACCTGGCAGGCAATGCCGGGCCGGTCTACAGCAGCAACTACCTCGTCGACGCGGTGAGTCCGACCGCAGCGGTGCCGGCTGCCACTGTGCTGCAGTTGCCGGCCGGCGCCACCTTCGAGGTCGTGGTGACCTGGGGCGATACCGGCGGCGCGGGCCTCGACATCGACAGTTTCGGCACCGATAACATCAGCGTCACCACGCCCGCGAACGACCTTCTTGCGGTCCAGTCGTACAGCGTCGACGGCAATGTCGTCACCTACACCGTCGCCGCGCCGGGCGGCGCCTGGGACATTCAGGATGCCGGGCGCTACACCGTCGGGATTGCGGCCGGTTCGGTGCTCGACCTGGCTGGCAACGGCGTGGCTGGCGTGACCAGCGCCGGCGTCATCGACGTCACCTTCAGCAATGCGCCCACGGTGGGCAACCTGCGCCTGTCGGCCGACAATGGCGTCAGCGATACTGACTTCAATACCAACGTTGCGCTGCAAACGATCGAGGCAACACTGTCGCGCGCGCTGGTGGCGGGCGAGAGCGTGTTCGGCTCGGTCGACAATGGCGCCACCTGGATCGACATCAGCGCCGGCGTCGTCGGCGCAAGCGTGACATGGGCCGATGTCGTCTTGCCGGCGTCCGGGACAATCATCATCCGCGCGCTCGACGCCGACAATCTTGCGGGCATCGACGCCAGCCAGGCTTACACGATCGACCTCGACGTGCCCACGACCACGCCGGCCACGGCGGTGCTCGCGATCGACTCGGGCGCCAGTGCGAACGATTTCATCACCAACGTCGCCGCGCAGGACATCAGCGGCACTCTGAGCACCCCGCTCACGGGCGACGAGTTCGTCGAAGTGTCGCTCGACGACGGTGAAAGCTGGCTCACGGCCGGCGGCAGTGGCAGTGCCTGGACGCTGGAAGGCGTCGTGCTGCCGGCGAGCGGCACGCTGCAGGTGCGCGTGGCCGATACGGCGGGCAACCATGGCGCGGCGTTGACGCAGGCTTACATGGTCGACGGGGCGGCGCCGACCGCCGGCACGCCGGTCCGGGCCAACCTGATCGATCCGGTCGGTACCAGCTTCACCTTCACCGTGACGTACGCCGATAGCGGCGCAGGCATCGATGCCGCCACGGCCGGCATCGACAATGTCAGCGTGACCGGGCCGGACGGCGTCCTGACCGTCATCAGCCACGTCCTCGATGGTAACGTCGTCACCTACACGGTACAGGCGCCGGGTGGCAACTGGGATCCGCTCGACGCCGGGACCTACACGATCGGGATCACCGGCACGCTGCGCGATATCGCCGGCAACGCGGTCGCGGCAAATGCCGCGGCCCATACATTCACCGTGGGCCCGGACAACCCGCCCGAGCCGCCACCGGAAACGCCCACCACGACGGTCGATGGCGTGCCTGTCGTCACCAGCACCACGACCGATCCCGCGACGGGCCTGGTCAACACGGTGATCACGGTGCCGTTCGTCACAGCCACCCGCTCTGACGACCCGAACACACCGAATGCGAGCCTGGCCGACATTCCCCTGGCGGCATCGGCTGCCGGCGTGACATCGGTACTGACGGTCGGCCTGCCTGTCGGCACCGGGCTGCAGGCCGCCGGCCCGTCCAGCCTGCTCGACCGCGATCAGGCGCTGCGCGACCTGATCCTGCGCATCGAGCAAAAGACGGTGGCCGGCTCCGACGCGCAGGATGACATGAGCGGGGAAGGCGTCGCTTTCCTGCAGGCCTTGGCACAGAGTACCTTGCTGCACACGGCCACACTGACGCCTGTGATTGCCCCTGGCAGTACTGCGCCGACGATCGCCATCACGGGCGATGCCTCGGGCGGCGCCGCGATCGGTCTGGTCATCGATACGACCAGTTTGCCGACGAATGCGACCATCGAACTCAACGAAGTACAGTTCGCCGCGATCGTCGGTGCGGTCACCTTGCGCGGCGGGGCGGGCGAGAACACCGTGATCGGCGATGACGCCGTCCAGAACATGTATCTCGGCGCCGGCGACGACCAGCTGTTCGGCGGCGGCGGCAACGACATCATCGGCAGTGCCGGCGGCAATGACCTGCTCGATGGCGGCAGCGGTGCCGATCTGGTGGTGGGCGGCATCGGCAACGACAGCCTGCGCGGGGGCAGCGGCGACGATGTGCTGCAGGGCGGCAATAGCGTGCGCGGCGCCTGGCAATTCACGATCGGGGGCGACGGCGCGCTCGGCGCCGTCCATGCCGAAACGGTGTTCGCCGGGGGGCGGCCGGCCACGCTTACCCTCGCGCAGCTGGATGCCAGCGATGCCGACCTTGCGTTTCTTGCGGCCCCGCGCGACAGCCTGGTGGACATGGCGCTGCTATACCAGGCAGCGTTCGACCGCGCACCCGACATCGATGGCCTGAACTTTTATCTGAACAATGGCAACAATGCCGCGTCCGTGGCGCGTGGCATCATCGCCTCGACCGAGTGGGCCGCGCGTGGCACGAATGCGCTGACCGATGATGCGTTCGTGTCGACGCTCTACAGCCAGGTGCTGGGACGCTTGCCCGACGCGCAGGGGTTCGCATTCTGGAGCGGCCAACTGGCACAAGGGCTTCTCACGCGCGCTGACGTGCTGCTCGGCTTTGCTGCCAGCACCGAACACCGGGCGCTGCAGGGTCCTGACCTTGTCATTGCTGCCTCCAGCGTCAACGCTGAAAACGGCTGGCTCGCCGCCAGCGGTGATGATCGTCTGGATGGCGGCGCCGGCAATGACTTGCTGGTCGGTGGCGACGGCACCGATACCGTCGTCTACGCCGGCGCGCTGGCCGCCACGCGCTTCGTGCTCGGCGCGACAGCGGTGCGGGCGGTGGATGCGGCCACCGGCGACATCGACACGTTGCTCGGTATCGAGCAGGGCGCATTCAGCAATGGCACGGTCGATCTCCGGTTCACCCAGGTCGACGCCGGCACGCTCAGGTCGGTGGGGCTGCTGTACCAGACCGTGCTCGATCGTAGCGGCGATCTCGATGGCTTCAATGACTGGGCCACCAGTGGCCTGGACAAGTCCGACCTGGTGGCAGGCTTTGTCGGCTCGGACGAGTTCGCGGCGCGCTATGGTGCCTTGTCGGACACCCAGTTCGTGGCGGCGCTGTATGCCAACTCGGACCTGGATGCGGACGCTGTCGGTGGCAGCGCAGGTTGGGTCGCGCAACTGGCGACCGCTTCACGTGCTGAACTGATCGGCAGCTGGATCGGGCAGCAAGACGTGATCGATGCGCAGGTCAGTGGCGCTGGACTGTGGCTGGTGTAAGGTGGATTCACGTGTTTCATGTTTCAATCCGGATTTCATCATGAAACATCCGGAATCTCATACAGCGACTGGAAAGGACGCTGATCGTATGTAAGTCCTTGAAATTGCGGTAAGAGACAGGTCGAGGCGCGCTGGCACGGTGCTTGCAATCCCTGGCCTGATCTCTTACCGCAATCACAAAGGACCAGCATGAGCACACTTTCCGCAGGCGCCGCCTTCCGTCAGGCGATCCTTGATGAATCCCCGCTGCAAGTCGTGGGCGCGATCAATGCCAACCACGCACTGCTGGCCAAGCGCGCCGGCTTCAAGGCCATCTACCTGTCCGGCGGCGGCGTTGCTGCCGGCTCGCTTGGCCTGCCTGACCTGGGCATCTCGAATCTCGACGACGTGCTGGTCGACGTGCGCCGCATCACCGACGTGTGCGACCTGCCGCTGCTGGTGGACGTCGACACCGGCTTTGGCGCCTCGGCCTTCAATGTCGCGCGCACTGTGCGCTCGCTGTCCAAGGCCGGCGCGGCGGCCTGCCACATCGAAGACCAGGTCGGCGCCAAGCGCTGCGGCCACCGGCCGGGCAAGGAAATCGTCAGCAAGGAAGAAATGGTCGACCGCATCCGGGCCGCCGCCGATGCCCGGCTGGATGACGATTTCGTGATCATGGCGCGCACCGATGCGCTGGCCGTCGAAGGCCTGGACGCAGCGATCGAACGCGCCGTGGCGTGTGTCGAAGCCGGCGCCGACATGATTTTTCCGGAAGCGATGACGACGCTCGACATGTACAAGCGCTTCGCTGATGCAGTGAAGGTGCCGGTACTGGCCAATATCACCGAGTTCGGCGCCACGCCGCTGTTTACCGTCGACGAGCTGGCCGGCGCCGGCGTGGGCCTGGTGCTGTATCCGCTGTCGGCGTTTCGCGCAATGAACAAGGCCGCCGAAAACGTCTATACCGCGATCCGCCGCGACGGCACGCAGCAGCACGTGCTGGACACGATGCAGACGCGCGCCGAACTGTATGATCGCATCGATTACCACAGCTACGAGCAGAAGCTCGATGCGCTGTTTGCCCAGAACAAAGTCAAGTAAGGAGACCTCACATGAATACGCAGAACCAGGAAACCCCGACCTTCAAGCCGAAGAAATCTGTCGCCCTGTCCGGCGTCGCCGCTGGTAACACCGCCCTGTGCTCGGTCGGCAAATCGGGCAACGACCTGCATTACCGCGGCTACGACATCCTCGACATCGCGACCACCAGCGAATTCGAGGAAATCGCCTACCTGCTGGTGCACGGCAAGCTGCCGAACGACGGTGAGCTGCGCGGCTACAAGGCCAAGCTGCGCTCGCTGCGCGGCCTGCCGCAGGCACTGAAAAGCGCGCTCGAAGCGTTGCCCGCCAATGCCCATCCGATGGACGTGATGCGCACGGGCGTGTCGGTCCTGGGCTGCACGCTGCCCGAGAAGGACGATCACCACATCAACGGCGCGCGCGATATCGCCGACCGCCTGATGGCATCGTTCGGCTCGATGCTGCTGTACTGGTACCACTTCAGCCACAGCGGCAAACGCATCGACGTGAATACCGACGACGATTCGATCGGCGGCCACTTCCTGCACCTGCTGCACGGCTTTGCGCCAAAAGAATCGTGGGTGCGCGCGATGCACACGTCGCTGATCCTGTACGCCGAACACGAATTCAATGCGTCGACCTTCACCGCCCGCGTGATCGCCGGTACCGGCTCGGACATCCACTCGGCCATCACGGGCGCGATTGGCGCGCTGCGCGGACCGAAGCACGGCGGCGCCAACGAAGTCGCGCACGACATCCAGAAGCGCTATGACAACCCGGACGAAGCCGAAGCCGATATCCGCAACCGCGTGGCCAACAAGGAAGTCGTGATCGGCTTCGGCCATCCGGTCTACACGATCTCGGACCCGCGCAACAAGGTGATCAAGGAAGTGGCGCGCACCTTGTCTGAAGAGGGCGGCTCGATGAAGATGTTCGACATCGCCGAGCGCCTCGAGACGGTGATGTGGGACGTGAAAAAAATGTTCCCGAACCTGGACTGGTTCTCGGCCGTGTCGTACCACATGATGGGCGTGCCGACGGCGATGTTCACGCCGCTGTTCGTCATCGCGCGCACGTCCGGCTGGGCGGCGCACGTCATCGAGCAGCGCATCGACAACAAGATCATCCGCCCAAGCGCCAACTACGTGGGGCCGGAAGATCTGCAGTTCGTGCCGCTGGCAGAGCGCAAGTAACGCCATGAATACCGATTACCGCACACCCCTGCCGGGCACGGAGCTCGACTACTTCGACACCCGCGCCGCCGTCGACGCCATCCTGCCGGGTGCCTACGCCACGCTGCCCTACACGTCGCGCGTGCTGGCCGAAAACCTCGTGCGCCGCTGCGCACCCGCAACCCTGCGCGATTCGCTGAAGCAGCTCATCGAACGCAAGCGCGACCTCGATTTTCCGTGGTTTCCGGCGCGCGTGGTCTGCCACGACATCCTCGGCCAGACGGCACTGGTCGACCTGGCCGGCCTGCGCGACGCCATCGCGCTGCAAGGGGGCGACCCGGCGCTGGTGAACCCGGTGGTGCCGACGCAGCTCGTGGTCGACCATTCGCTGGCCGTCGAATGCGGCGGGTTCGACCCGGATGCGTTCACCAAGAACCGCGCCATCGAAGACCGGCGCAACGAAGACCGCTTCCACTTCATCGACTGGACCAAAAAGGCCTTCAAGAATGTCGACGTGATCCCGCCCGGGAACGGCATCCTGCACCAGATCAATCTCGAGCGCATGTCGCCGGTGATTCAGGCGGAGCGCGGCGTGGCCTATCCGGACACGCTGGTCGGCACCGACTCGCACACGCCGATGGTTGACGCGCTTGGCGTGCTCGCCATCGGTGTCGGCGGGCTGGAAGCCGAGAGCGTGATGCTGGGCCGCGCCTCGTGGATGCGCCTGCCCGACATCGTCGGCGTCGAACTCACCGGCAAGCCGCAGCCGGGCATCACCGCGACCGACGTCGTGCTGGCGCTGACCGAGTTCCTGCGCAATGCCAAAGTCGTTTCTACCTACCTGGAATTTTACGGCGCTGGCGCCGCCGCGCTGACGCTGGGCGACCGCGCGACGATCGCGAACATGGCGCCCGAATTCGGTGCCACCGCGGCGATGTTCTACATCGACGAGCAAACCATCAAGTACCTGCGCCTGACCGGGCGCGACGACGCCACCGTGCACCTGGTCGAGACGTACGCGAAGCACGCCGGCTTGTGGGCCGACAGCCTGCAGACGGCCGAATACGAACGCACGCTGTCGTTCGATCTGTCAAACGTGGTGCGCAATATCGCCGGCCCGTCCAATCCGCACAAGCGCGTGCCGACGTCCGAACTGGCTGCGCGCGGCATCTCGGGCGTGGTCGAAAACACACCGGGCCAGATGCCCGATGGCGCCGTCATCATCGCCGCGATCACCAGCTGCACCAACACCAGCAACCCGCGCAATATGGTCACGGCGGGTCTACTGGCGCGCAATGCCAACCGCGCCGGCCTGACGCGCAAACCCTGGGTAAAAAGTTCACTGGCGCCCGGCTCGAAGGCCGTCGCGCTGTACCTCGACGAAGCGGGCCTGAGCCAGGAGCTCGACCAGCTGGGCTTTGGCGTCGTCGCCTTTGCCTGCACGACCTGCAACGGCATGAGCGGCGCGCTGGATCCGGTGATCCAGGACGAGATCATCAAACGCGACCTGTATGCAACGGCTGTCCTGTCGGGCAATCGCAATTTCGATGGCCGCATCCACCCGTACGCGAAGCAGGCGTTCCTGGCCTCGCCGCCGCTGGTGGTGGCCTACGCGATTGCCGGCACGATCCGCTTCGACATCGAGAAGGACGTGCTGGGGCGGGACGCATCTGGCCGTGAAATTCGCCTGGCCGATCTGTGGCCATCCGAGGAAGAAATCGATGCCGTGGTCGCCGCGAGCGTCAAGCCGGAACAGTTCCGCAAGGTCTACACGCCGATGTTCGCGCGCGTGGCCGACGATGGCGCCGCCGTCAGCCCGCTGTACGATTGGCGGGCGCCGAGCACCTACATCCGCCGCCCACCGTACTGGGAAGGCGCACTGGCTGGCAGCCGGCCGCTGGCCGGGATGCGGCCACTGGCGGTTCTCGGTGACAACATCACCACCGACCACCTGTCGCCGTCGAACGCGATCCTGCTCGACTCGGCCGCCGGCGAATACCTGGCCAAGATGGGCCTGCCCGAAGAAGACTTCAACTCGTATGCCACGCACCGGGGCGACCACCTGACGGCGCAGCGCGCGACGTTCGCCAATCCAACACTCAAGAACGAGATGGTCAAGGATAGCCACGGCAAGGTGATGGCCGGTTCGCTTGCGCGCATCGAGCCACAGGGTGAAGTCACCCGCATGTGGGAAGCGATCGAGCATTACATGGCGCGCAAGCAGCCGTTGATCATCATTGCCGGCGCCGACTACGGCCAGGGCTCGTCGCGCGACTGGGCGGCCAAGGGCGTGCGACTGGCGGGCGTCGAGGCGATTGCGGCCGAAGGCTTCGAGCGCATCCACCGCACCAACCTGGTGGGGATGGGCGTGCTGCCGCTCGAATTCAAGCCGGGAGAAAACCGCCTGACATTGGCCATCGACGGCACCGAAACGTTCGACGTGATCGGCGCGCGCACGCCGCGCGCCGAACTCACGCTGGTCATCACCCGCGCGAGCGGCGAACGTGTTGAAGTGGCCGTCACGTGCCGGCTCGATACGGCCGAAGAAGTGGCCATCTACGAGGCCGGCGGCGTGCTGCAGCGCTTCGCGCAGGACTTCCTTGAATCGACGGTGAAGGCGGCATGATGGAACCAACCACGTATTCTCCCCAGCGCCGGATCGCCGCCACCTATCTGCGTGGCGGCACCAGCAAGGGCGTGTTCTTCAAGCTGGACGACCTGCCGGACGACGCCCGCGTGGCCGGCGCTGCGCGCGACGCACTGCTGCTGCGCGTGATCGGCAGCCCCGACCCGTACGGCAAGCAGATCGACGGCATGGGCGGCGCCACGTCCAGCACCAGCAAGGCCGTCATCGTCGCGGCGTCCACGCGCGCGGAGCACGATGTCGACTACCTGTTCGGCCAGGTGGCGATCGACAAGCCGTTCGTCGACTGGAGCGGCAACTGCGGCAACCTGTCGGCCGCGGTGGGGCCGTTCGCCATTGCCACCGGCCTGGTCGATCCGGCGCGCGTGCCGCACGACGGTGTGGCCGTGGTGCGCATCTGGCAAGCCAATATCGGAAAAACGATCCTTGCGCATGTGCCGATGGCCGCTGGCCAGGTGCAGGAAACCGGGGGCTTCGAGCTCGATGGCGTGACCTTCCCGGCAGCCGAGGTGCAACTCGAGTTCATCGACCCGGCGGCCGAAGAAGAGGGCGGTGGCGGCGCCATGTTCCCGACCGGGAATCTGGTCGATGAACTCGATGTGCCCGGTGTGGGCGTGCTGCGCGCGACCCTGATCAACGCCGGCATCCCGACCATCTTCATCGAGGCCGGGGCGCTGGGCTACGACGGCACCGAGTTGCAGGACGCGATCAATGGCGACCCGCGCGCACTGGCCGTGTTCGAGACGATCCGCGCCCACGGCGCGCTGCGCATGGGTCTCATCGCCAGCATCGACGAGGCAGGCAAACGCCAGCACACGCCAAAGGTCGCGTTCGTGGCCAAGGCCGCCGGGTATGTGTCGTCGAGCGGGCGGCAAGTGGCGGCGGGCGACATCGACCTGCTGGTACGGGCGCTGTCGATGGGCAAGCTGCACCACGCGATGATGGGCACCGCGGCAGTGGCGATCGGCACGGCCGCAGCCATTCCGGGCACGCTGGTGAACCTGGCGGCCGGTGGCGGCGAGCGCTCCGCGGTGCGTTTTGGCCATCCATCCGGCACGCTGCGGGTGGGCGCCGAAGCGGTGCTGGACGATGGTCAGTGGCGCGTGGCGAAGGCCAGCATGAGTCGCAGTGCACGCATCCTGATGGAAGGCTGGGTGCGGGTGCCGGGCTAGTGTCGTATTCTGGTCGCTCCGGATTGGAGTGTCTGGCTGTTCCGGGTTATGATTCACTTAACAGGTTGCTAAATGACAACTCCTGATCATCACTTCCCACAGCCTGACTACCTCGACGATGGATGGATTCTCGACCCCGCAAGTTCCCACGACGCCGGCCGCCGGTGTGCGCGGGGCGGATCTGGGCGGCCTGCGCCCCACGGCGCGCGAACAGCGCGCGATCTTTGAGCACGCACCGGTCGGCATCGCGGTCACCCAGCCACACCAGATCCGTTCATTCAACCCACGCCTGGGTGAGATGTTCGGCTATGCGCAGCATGAAGTCGATACCATTTCGCTGCAGAACGTGTGCGTCTCGCCCGAGGCGTATCAGGCCCTGGCCACCGAAGCGTTCACCGTGCTGGGGCGGGGCGACATGTTCGAAAAGGGCGAGCAGCAGTTCCGGCGCCGCGACGGCTCGCCCTTCTGGGCGCGCCTGCGCGGCTGCTCAGTCGAACCGGGCAACCGCAGCGCGGGCACGATCTGGATCGTCGAGGATGTGACCGCAGCGCGCCAGGCGGCCAGTGAAATGCAGGCGATCATGACCAATGCCTCGATCGGCGTCATGTTCACCCGCAACCGCGTGATCCGGCGCGCCAATCCCGCCTTCTGCACGATGTTCGGCTACACCGAACAGGAGCCGCTCGGCGTGTCCACGCGCGTGCTGTATCCGGACGAAGACGCGTACCGCGCGCTGGGCGCCGATGCCTATCCCCAACTGGCAGAGGGCCGCCCGTTTCGCACCGAGCGCACGCTGGTGCGCAAGGATGGCGCGCGGGTCTGGGTCCTGATGATCGGCTACCAAGTCAATCCGCTCGACCCGGACAAGGGCACGATCTGGATGCTCGAAGACCGCACGCGTGAAAAGGGCGACGAGCAGTCGCTGCGTGAAGCGCTGATGGAAAACCGCGCCATCCTCGACAACGCAGTGCTGGGCATTGCCGTCGTCGAGAACGGCCGCACGCTGCACTGCAACCGCAAGATGGAAGAGCTGTTCGGCGCGCCGCCGGGCGGCATGGATGGCAATCCGGTGCGCGCGCTGTATGCCGACCAGGCCAGCTGGATGGCCGCGCGTACGCTGTCCGCGACGCAGTTCTCGGCTGGCCAGGCCCACATGGCCGAGCATGAACTGGTGCGGCGCGATGGCACGCGGTTCTGGGCACGCCTGTCCGGGCGCCTGTTCGACGCGGCGCTCACGCGCGGGCGTAGCGTCTGGCTGGTGGACGACGTGACGGCCCAGCGCGAAGCGGCCGATGCGGTGCGGCGCGCGCGCGACGAGCTCGAAGTGCGCGTGGCCGAGCGCACGGCCGAACTGGCCGGCGCCAACGCGCTGCTGCAGGAAGAAATCAACGAGCGGCGCCAGGCCGAGGCGCGCGTGCACCACATGGCCTACCACGACAGCCTGACCGGGTTGCCCAACCGCGCGATGCTGTCCGACCGGCTCGATGCGGCGATGCGCAGCGTGGCCAGCGGCGACGAAGCGCACAAGGGCACGGGACTGGCGCTGATGTTCCTCGACCTCGATCGCTTCAAGACGATCAACGATTCGCTCGGTCATGTGGTGGGCGACCAGTTGCTGCGCGAAGTCGCGCTGCGGCTGGTGCGTTCGGTGCGTCCGGGCGACCTGGTGGCGCGCCTGGGTGGCGATGAATTCGTCGTACTGCTGCCCGGGGTCGAGGAGGGCGCTGCCGCCGCTGCGGTCGGCGACGCGATCATCGAGGCACTGGCCTCGCCGTGCGCGATCGAAGGCCGCAGCCTGCACATCTCGCCGTCGATCGGCATCTGCCTGTATCCGCAGGATGGCGGCGACGTCGATACGCTGATGCGCCACGCGGACGCGGCGATGTACCAGGCCAAGGCGGCGGGGCGCAACAATTACCAGTTCTTCACCGAGCGCATGAACCAGGCTGCGGCGCGTCACTTCGACCTCGAATCGAGCCTGCGCGGCGCGCTGGCGCGGGGTGAATTCGAGCTGCACTACCAGCCGATCATGTGCACCGCCACGCGCCGCGTGCACGGGCTCGAGGTGCTGCTGCGCTGGCGGCGAGGCGGCGACGAACTGGTCGGCCCGGACGAATTCATTCCGATCCTCGAAGAGAGCGGCATGATCATGGCGGTGGGCGAGTGGGTGATCCGCACTGCGTGCGTGCAGAACCAGTTGTGGCGCAGCGAAGGGCTGGACGTGGTGCCGCTCGCGATCAACCTGTCGGCGCGCCAGTTCACGCACCACGGCCTGGTCGACGCGATCGGCGCCATCGTGCAGGAAACCGGCATCGAAGCGCGCCTGGTGGAATTCGAGATCACCGAGACCGCGCTGATGCAGCACGGCGGCCAGACGCTCGAGACGCTGCGCCGGATGAATGCCATGGGGGCACGCCTGTCGATCGACGACTTCGGGACCGGCTATTCGAGCCTGGCGTATCTGAAGCGTTTCCCGGTCCACAAGATCAAGATCGATCGCGCCTTCGTGCGCGAGCTCGAAGCCAGCGCCGAGGACCGCGCGATCGTGGCCGCCGTGATGGCGCTGGCCAACAGCCTGCAACTGTCGGTGGTGGCCGAAGGGGTGGAGACGGAAGGGCAGTATGCGCTGCTGCGTTCCTTCGGCTGCCAGTTCGCGCAGGGGTATCTGTTCGCGCGGCCGTTGCCGGCCGCGCAGATCGGCCGGCTGCTGGCCGGTTAATCGGTCAGCGTGGCGACCACTGGGGCGTGGTCGGACGGCTGCTCCCACTTGCGTGTTTCGCGGTCGATGTGGCAGGCAGTGCAGCGCTCGGCCAGCGCCTTGGACAGCAGGATGTGATCGATGCGCAGCCCGCGGTTGCGGCGAAACGCCATCTGGCGGTAATCCCACCAGCTGTATTGTTTCTCGGGCTGCTCGAACAGGCGGAATGCGTCCGCCAGGCCCAGTGCCATCAGGGCCTGCAGCGCATCGCGTTCAGGCAGCGAAAAGTGGATCCGGCCTTCCCATTCGGCCACATCGTGCACGTCGCGTGCATCGGGCGCGATATTGTAGTCACCGAGAATCGCGAACTGCGGATGCGCTGCCATCTCGGCCGCCACCCACGTCTGCAAGGCCGCCAGCCAGGCCAGCTTGTAGGCGTACTTGTCGGAGCCGACTTCCTGCCCGTTGGGCACGTACGCGCAGATGATGCGCACGCCACCGATCGTCGCGGCCAGCAGCCGCTGCTGCGGATCGTCAAAATGCGGATTGTTGCGCACTACATCGTCGATTGGCAGGCGGGACAGGATCGCCACGCCGTTGTAGGTCTTTTGACCCGAGAATGCGACCTGGTAGCCGGCGGCATTGAACTCGGCGACGGGGAACTTGTCGTCGGTGAGCTTGGTCTCCTGAATACACAGCACATCGACGGGGTTAGTTTCGAGCCATTGCAGCAGATGTGCAAGGCGGACCTTCAATGAATTTACATTCCAGGTGACAATTTTCATCAATTTCTCTACAGTTAACGTTGTGCGAGTTGCTTGTAACTCAAGATAATGCAGCCCATTTGCTTGCCAACCAGCTATTATTAACGAAATTACCGGATTGATTAAGCTGCATGCATGAAATAACGGTAGTGAAATAGAGGCTTGGTTGGTATAATTACAACAACTAATAACACTTTTGATTAATAACTTTCCTAAAAGTATTGCCTGATTGCCGCTTCAAGACTATAAAGAATTGAATCCGGACGTCGTCGCATGACGCGACAACATCACAGGTTGCTTTTTGTTAATAATAAAATTGTGTATGTGCAACTTTCATTGTACCATTGGTGCGTCATGATGCCGTATTGGTTGACAGCCGACACAGTTGTTTCCAGCCATCGACGTGCGCTAGTGGTACTATTGTGAAATATTGCGTTCAGGAGTTCATCATCCTGACGCAGATTTGAAAAGGACAGAAATGCGCAGTGCATTTGAAGCATGGGCCCAGCGTGAGGGCCACATCGTTCGCCGCCGCGAAGACAAGCCCGAGGAATACCTCGTTTTCGAAACCCAACGTCGTTGGGTGATCTGGCAGGCAGCCCTGGCGCATGGCGCCAAGACCGCAGCCGAATCGCCATCGAAGTTCGGCAAGGATGGCAGCCCCGTCCCGGCCATCGCGCCCGACGAAGCGGCAGTGCGCAACAGCGTGCTGAACGAAGTTCTGGACGCTTTCAGCGAGCTGGACGAGACCGCTGGTATGGAAGGCGTGCTCAAGGTCATCCAGGGCCTGAAGAAAAAACAGAAGGCCGAGGCCGAAAAGGTCTGAGCTTTTTCACCGCATGCGTTACCGCCACTACAAGGGCGGCATCTATGAGGTGGTGTGCGAGGCGCTGCTGGAATCCGATCACACCCCGGTCATCGTGTACCGGGATGCGGCTGGCGCCGTCTGGGTGCGTCCCCGCGACGCCTTCTTCGGCTCCGTAACCCAAGACGGACTCGTCCAGCCGCGTTTCGCGCCGCTCGACTGATCCCACCTCAGTATTTGTGCGCTGCTGCCGTTAAAGAAGCATCTGCTTCTTGTTGGTTGCCATGTCGCCTCTTCTCCGCCCGCTTGTCTGGTCCGTACTTGCCCTGTTGGGCGGCTGCGCGACCATGTCCGATTCCCCCACGCAGCAGCTCGAAGTACACGCCATCCTTGATTACCGGGAAATTGGCGGGGTCGGTTGCATCCTGAGCAATGATGCCGGGCGCTGGTACGTCATCGCCCCGGGCCGTGTGACGGTCACACGCAACAAGGGGCCGCTGTCGATCAGCTGCAAGAAGCAGGGCGTGGCCATCGCCGCCGAGCGGGTAGAAGCGCAGCTCAACACGGGCAACCTCGTCGGCAACCTGATCACGACCGCCGGCATCGGCCACTACGTCGATCGCTATTCCGGCGCCGGCTATGGCTACCCGGCCACGCTGACCGTGCTGATGCAGCCAGCAGAAAAGTCCGTCGCCACAGCCGGCGCGGAACCAGTAGCGACCAGAATTTTCTGACTTGGTTTGAAAAAAGCCGGGGTCAGGTCTGACATTCGGACACGGTCTCGACAGTCGGTAGTCGGAGCTGGCTGGCACTGGCCCATAATGATGCTGTGCACGACACCATTGCGAGTGGCTAAGGCTGAGGTCGTGTCCGAATGTCAGACCTGACCCCAGCTGTGGGCACCGGTTTGAGACGAAAAAAAGCCCCGCATGCGGGGCTTTTTCACGATGCGTGGGGTGCTTACACGCGATTCATCAGGAACGTGGTCAACAGCGGCACCGGGCGGCCGGTGGCGCCCTTGGCGGCGCCCGACTTCCAGGCGGTGCCGGCGATGTCGAGGTGGGCCCAGGTGTACTTGCGGGTGAAGTTCTCCAGGAAGCAGGCAGCCGTGATCGACGCGGCGCCCGGGGTGCCGATATTGGCCAGGTCGGCGAAGTTCGACTTGAGCTGGTCGTTGTAGATCTCGCCCAGCGGGAAGCGCCAGGCCACGTCGCCAGCCTGCTTGCCGGCCGTGAGCAGCTCGTCGGCCAGTGCGTCGTGCGCGGCGTCGTCGCGGGTGAACAGGCCGCTCGTGTGGTGGCCCAGGGCCACGATGCAGGCGCCCGTCAGCGTGGCGATGTCGACCACGACGGCCGGGTTGAAGCGCTCGGCGTACGACAGCGCATCGCACAGCACCAGGCGGCCTTCGGCGTCGGTGTTCAGGATTTCAATCGTGGTGCCATTCATTGCGGTGACGATGTCGCCCGGCTTGGCGGCGCGACCCGACGGCATGTTTTCGCAGGCGACGACGATGCCGATCACATTGAGTTTCAGGCCCATCTCGCCGATCGCGCGGAAGGTGCCCAGCACCGAACCGGCGCCGCACATATCGTATTTCATCTCGTCCATGCTCGGACCCGGCTTGATCGAGATACCACCCGAATCGAACGTGATGCCCTTGCCGACCAGGACGACCGGCGCATCGTTCGGCTTGCCGCCGTTGTGGCGCAGGACGATGAACTTCGGCGCTTCTTCGCTGCCGCGCGCCACTGCCAGGAAGCTGCCCATCTTGAGCGCTTCGAGCTGCTTGCGCTCCAGGACTTCAAGGCCGAAGCCGAAGTCATCGGCCAGCTTGCGCGCCGTTTGTGCCAGGTAGGTCGGGGTGCAAATGTTCGGCGACAGGTTGCCCAGGTCGCGCGTGAGCTTCATGCCGTTGGCAATTGCGGCGGCCTGCGCCAGGGCGGCCTTGGCGGTACCCGCATTCGGCATGGCGATGACGACCTTGCGCACGCCCGCCAGCGCCGGCTCTTTCTTGCTTTTCTGCGCGTCGGTACGGTATTCGGCGTCGCTCGAGGCCAGCACCAGTGCCTGCAGCGCCCAGTTGGCATCGCGTTCTTTCACGCTCTCGAGCGGGAATGCGATAATGGCGTCCGTGGCACCCAGCGTGGCGAACACTTTCAGGGCAGCAGTGGCGCCCGTGGTGAAGTTTTTCTGGGAGATGGTCTCGTCGGCGCCCAGGCCCACGAGCAGCACGCGCGCCGCGGTCACGCCGGCAATGCCGCGCAGCAGCAGGGTCGAACCGGGCTTGCCGCTGATGTCTCCGGACTTGACCGCCGCGCTGATCTCGCCATTCATGTCGAGTGCTTGTGCTGCAGCCGACAATTTTTTATTTTCGAACACCGCCACTGCGACACAGCCGGTCTTCGCCGCTGCCAGGGTGTTTTTTGTGTCGAATGCTTTTATGCTAAAGTCCATTTGGTTCTCCGATTCATTGTTCGCGGCGGACTGCCTAATCTGCAATTATAACGACTCTATTGAATGATCTTCCGACGTTCCCTGCAACGTGAGTTGGCAAGCGCCGCTGGCGCGACCTTCACGGTGCTGTTTTCCATTCTTGTTACCTGGACCCTGATCGCCATCCTTGGCCGGGCGGCCGGTGGCAAGGTCGCGTCCGGCGACGTGCTGGCGCTGATTGTCTTTCGCAGTGCCGAGCTGTTGCCGATCATTCTGATCCTCACGTGTTTCATCGCCGTTGTCGCGGCCGTCACGCGCAGTTATCGCGATTCCGAGATGGTGGTCTGGTTCGCGTCCGGCCAGTCGCTGCTGGCGTGGATCCGGCCGGTGCTCACGCTCGGCCTGCCGATGGTGTTCGTCGTGGCTGCGCTGTCGCTGGTCGTCACGCCTTGGGCCAAGATGAAAAGCGCCGAATTCGTCGAGCGCTTCCAGAAGCGCGAAGACCTGCAGCGCGTGGCGCCGGGCCAGTTCCGTGAATCGAGCTCGAACGACCGCGTGTTCTTCGTCGAGCGCAGCGCCGAGGGTTCAACCATCGTGCAGAACGTCTTCGTCAACAGCGTCAATGGCAACACGCATTCGGTGGTGGTGGCGAAGCAGGGCGTGATCGAATCGGACGGCAAGGGCGGCCAGTTTCTCGTCCTGAGCAACGGGCGCCGCTACGAAGGCATTCCGGGCCAGGCCAACTTCCAGACGATGGAGTTCGAGCGCTACAGCATGCGCGTGGCCACGCAGGCCCCGATGCTCGGCGCCGACATCCCGGTGGCGGCGTTGTCCACGCCGGCGCTGCTGCTGGCGCCCAACCGCTTTACGCAGGCCGAACTGCTGGCGCGCATCGCCGCGCCAATCACCTGCCTGATCCTGATGCTGCTGGCCATCCCGCTTGGCTTCGTCAACCCGCGCGCGGGATCGTCGGCCAACATGATCCTGGCGCTGCTGATCTTCTTCACCTATAACAACCTGGTGCGGCTGTCCGAAGCGAGCGTCAAACAGGGCAAGGTCGCCTTTGTCATGGGCTGGTGGCCACTGCATCTGTTCGCGCTGCTGTGCGTGGCGGGGCTGTTCGCCTGGCGCCTGAACGTGAACCACCCGTACCATCCGCTGGTCATGCTGGGTGCGTTCAAGCGCCGCCTGCGCAAGCCACAGCCTTTGCACAAGCGTGACGAGGCAGCCGTCGAATGAAAATCCTGCAGCGTTACTTCGCCATCAATATCTTCCAGGCGGTGGCATTCGTGCTGGCCGCGTTCCTGGCGCTCGTCGCCTTCATGGACCTGACCAGCATCCTGCCATCGGTCGGCAAGGACGACTTCGGCATGCAGCACGCGTTCCTGTACGTGCTGCTGCTGGTGCCGGGCAATGTGTACCAGGTGATGCCGGTGGCCGCACTGATCGGCACCATCTACACGATGGCGCAATTTGCCTCGAGCTCCGAGTTCACCATCATGCGCGCCTCGTCGATGTCGACCCGGCATGCGGCCTGGATGCTGTTCAAGATTGGCGCGATCTTCGTCGTGGTGACGTTTATTTTCGGGGAGCTGATCACCCCGCGCACCGCGCCGATTGCCGAGCGCATGCGGCTGACGGCCAAGGGCGGTTCGATCTCCGCCGAGTTCCGCTCGGGCATGTGGACCAAGGACAGCGTGCACGAAAACGGCGTGCGCGGCGCCATCACGGGCTCGCGCTTCTTCAACGTGCGCCGCATTGCACCCGATGGTCAACTGGAAGACGTGCGGCTCTACGAGTTCGACAACAATATGCGCATGCGTTCGCTCGTGACGGCGGCGCGCGGCACCTATGGCGGCAACAACACGTGGCGCCTGACGGATGTCACCGAGACGATGTTTACCAACAGCCGCGAGTTGCCTGCTCCCGGTTCTGCCGTGCCGGCAGGCCAGACGATCCAGAGCACGTATGGCCAGGAAACCGCGGCGATCGCGACGCGCAAGCTGGCCACCTACACGCTGGCGTCCGAGATCACGCCGAAGATCCTGTCGGTGTCGCGCTCGGACCCCGAGCGCATGTCGGCGTCCGAGCTGGCCGTCTACACGCGCCACCTGGCCGAGAACAAGCAGGAGACCGAGCGCTTCAAGGTCGCGTTCTGGAAGAAAGTCATCGATCCGTTTTCGATTTTTGTCCTGATGGCGCTGGCGCTGCCATTCGCGTATCTGCACACGCGTAGCGGCGGCGTGAGCCTCAAGATCTTCATCGGCATCATGATCGGCGTGAGCTTCCTGCTCATCAATTCTCTGTTCTCGCACCTCGGTGTGCTGACCATCCTGCCCGCGTTCTTCACCGCGCTGGCGCCCAGCCTGTTATTCCTGCTCATGGCGCTTGGGGCGCTGTGGTGGGTGGAGCGAAATTAAGCATGACGACAATGAGACGTGGTTTGATCCTGTTTGCCCACGGCGCGCGCGCCGCGTCATGGGCAGTGCCTTTCGAGCGCTTGCGCGACCAGACGCGCGAGCGTGTGGCCGGGGCAGTCGTGGAACTGGCATTCCTGGAACTGATGACGCCGAGCCTGCCCGACACGATCGACGCCATGCGCGCGCAAGGCATCGACGACATCACGGTAGTGCCGGTGTTTTTGGGGAAGGGTGGTCACTTGCTGCGTGACTTGCCTGCGCTGTGCGACGAGGTGCGTGCGGCGCATCCGGCGTTGACGCTCAACGTCGCTGGCGCCATCGGCGAAGATCCAGGCGTGCAGCGGGCGATGACCGATTATTGCGTCAATTCGTTGGGTACGGTGTCAATGTAGCAGGTAGGGTGGACGGGTATCCCGTCCACGCGTTCAACAACCTGCAATCAATCCGGCTGGTGCTCGCGCCGCGCCAGTGCCTCACCCATCATGACCAGCACCGGCCCATGGCCAGGCTCCAGGCCACGCGCCAGGTCCGTCAGCGTAAGACGCAGGATGCGTTGATCGACGCGGCTGCAATTTTCCACCACCACCACCGGCAGATCGGCACGCCGGCCCTCGGCCAGCAACCGTTCCGCGGTGGCCGCGGCTTCACGCCCGCCCATGTACTGAACCAGCGTATCGGTTTCGGGCAGGGCGGGATGATCCGGCTCATCCGGCGCGGTGCTGGATGTGAAGAACGCCACGCTGCGCGCCACACCACGCTTGGTCAGCGGCTGCTTGGTGGCTGCTGCGGCGGCGACGGCGGTGGTAATGCCGGGCACGACTTCGACCTCGATCCCTTCGGCTTCAAGCGCACGGAGTTCTTCATCGGCGCGCCCGAACAGCATCGGGTCGCCGCCTTTCAAACGCACGACCACCGCGTACTTGTGCGCGCATTCGACGATCTGGCCGTTGATCACCGTCTGCGCCATCGAGCGCTGGCCCGAGCGCTTGCCGACCGAGATTTTATCGGCCCGTTCGCACAGTGCCAGCATCTCGGGCGTGACCAGCGCGTCGTACAGCACCACGTCGGCGGCTGCCAGCAGGCGCGCGCCGCGCACCGTAATCAGGTCGGCCGCGCCGGGGCCTGCTCCCACCAGATAGACTTTGCCCAGTGCCGCCATACCGCCCCTTCGTTGTTTATGCGTCGATGCGGATCATACCTGCGGCCACGGTCTGATGGGTGACTTCGTCGATCAGGATGAACGCGCCAGTCGCGCGGATCGCGTCGTAAGCATCGGCTGCCAGCGGCTGCTGGACGGTCAGTTGCACGCGCGCGATGTCGTTGAGCTTGAGGCCCTCGGCCGGATGGCGCTGTTGCGTGTTCACGTCCAGCAGCGTGTCAATCCGTGCAAACTTGGCCGCCGTCTGGCGCGTGCCGTGCTTGAGCCAGTACTTGCGGCGCAGGTCGAGCGGCTCGTCGGCCATCCAGCAGACGTCGGCCGTGACCTGCTTGAGCAAGGTCGCGGGCTGCGCGCTACCGGCCAGCATGTCGCCGCGCGAGACATCCACGTATTCGTTCAGTACCAGCGTGACCGACTGGCCGGCCGTCGCCGACTGCAGCGAGCCGTCGAACGTGACGATCTCTTTGACCGTCGCGCTCTGGCCGGACGGCTGCACGACGAGCGTATCGCCCACGTTCACGACGCCCGATTCGATGCGGCCCATATAGCCACGGAAGTCCTTGGCCGCGTGGCCGTTGTGGCGCGCCACCAGCTGCACCGGGAAGCGGAAGGGCGCGCTGTGCGATTCGTCGTAGACCGACAGCGATTCGAGCAGATCGATCAGCGTCGGGCCGCTGTACCACGGCGTGTTCGTCGATTTTTCCACCACGTTGTCGCCGGTGAGCGCCGACAGCGGAATCGCCGTGATGTCCTTCAGGCCCAGCGACGTCGCAAACTTCTGGTACTCGGCAACGATGCGGTCGTAGATCGCCTGGTCGTATCCGATCAGGTCCATCTTGTTGACGGCCACCACGACGTGCTCGATCTGCAGCAGTTTCGCGATCGTCGAATGCCGTTTGGTTTGCGTGAGCAGGTCGACGCCGCCGTCTTCACGCAGCGTGACTTTCGACACGTCGATCAGGATGATGACCGCGTCGGCGGTCGATGCACCCGTGACCATATTGCGCGTGTACTGTTCGTGGCCTGGCGTGTCGGCAATGATGAACTTGCGCTTGGGCGTGGCGAAGTAGCGGTAGGCCACGTCGATCGTGATGCCCTGTTCGCGCTCGGCCTCGAGGCCGTCGGTCAGCAGCGACAGGTCGATCGTGTCGCCCACGGTACGCTTGTGCTTGGCGCGCGAGACGGCGGCCAGCTGGTCGGCAAAGATGCCCTTGCTGTCGAACAGCAGGCGGCCGATCAGCGTGCTCTTGCCATCGTCGACCGAGCCGGCGGTGATGAAGCGCAGCAGGGAACGGTTGGCTTTGGTGTCGCCGTTGGCGTTGAGATCAGTCATGGCGTTCATCAGAAGTATCCTGCTTTCTTGCGTTTTTCCATCGAGGCTTCGGAGGTCTGGTCATCCATGCGCGTGGCGCCCCGTTCGGTGATGTCGGTAATCGCCGTTTCGGCAATGATGTCGGCCAGCGAATCGGCGCTGGAAGCCACCGGGCAGGTGCACGAGATATCGCCCACGGTCCGGAAGCGCACGGTGCGGTTCTCGACCGTCTCGCCATCGCGCGCCGGGGTCAGGGGCGTCAGCGGTACCAAGAGGCCATTGCGCTCGATGACGTCGCGCTGATGCGCGAAATAGATCGACGGCAGCGCCAGTTTCTCGCGGGCGATGTATTGCCACACATCGAGTTCGGTCCAGTTCGAGATCGGGAACACACGCATGTTTTCGCCCGGATGGACGCGGGTGTTATACAGGTCCCACAGTTCGGGACGCTGGGCTTTCGGGTCCCACTGGCCAAATTCGTCGCGGAACGAAAAGATGCGTTCCTTGGCACGGGCTTTTTCTTCGTCGCGCCGCGCGCCACCGATGCAGGCGTCGAAACCGTGTTCGGCGATGGTTTCCAGCAGCGTGACGGCCTGGGCGGCATTGCGTGAATCGGTGGCCGGATTGCGCAGGCGCACGGTGCCGCGGCGGATCGATTCCTCGACGTTGCCAACGATCAGGCGTTCGCCCAGCTCAGCGGCGCGCGCATCGCGGAAGGCGATCACTTCGTCGAAGTTGTGGCCGGTATCGATGTGCACGAGCGGGAACGGAAAGCTGCCCGGGCGGAAGGCTTTTTCGGCCAGGCGCAGCAGGACGACCGAGTCCTTGCCGCCCGAGAACAGCAGGGCGGGGTTGCTGCACTCGGCGGCCACTTCGCGCAGGATGTGGATCGCTTCGGACTCCAGCGCGTCCAGGTGGGCGGCGTTTACTTCGTTAAAGATGCTCTCGGTAACAGATGTCATGGCGGTGCCTGTTGTTGTTGTGGCTTAGGCAGCCACGGATTTGATGCGGATAAGTTTGCCGTCAACCACGTGCAGCCCGCATTCCTTCGATTCCGGGTTTTCCCACCACCAGCGCCCGGCGCGCACATCTTCGCCAGGCTGGACAGCGCGGGTGCACGGTTCGCAGCCGATCGACGGGAAGCCCCGATCGTGCAGCGCGTTGTACGGCACGTTGTTTGAGCGCAGATAGTCCCAGACGTTCTCTTCGCTCCAGTCCGTCAACGGATTGAACTTCTGCATGGCGTGGCCCAGATCGTCTTCCTGCACCGCCAGTTCAGCGCGGGTGGCCGACTGCGCGCGGCGCTGGCCCGTGATCCAGGCACGTTTGCCGGCCAGTGCACGGCCGAGCGGCTCGACCTTGCGGATGCGGCAGCATTCCTTGCGCATGTCCACGCTCTCGTAGAACGCGTTCAGCCCGTTTTGCGTGACGTAGCGCTCGACCGCCAGCGGATCGGGGCGGAACAGGGCGATATCGTAGTCGTAGTTTTCCTTGACGCGATCGATCATCGCCAGCGTCTCGGCATGCAGACGGCCCGTCTCGAGCGAAAAGATCGCAATCGGCAAGTCTGCCTTCAGGATCAGGTCGGTCAGCACCATGTCTTCGGCGGCCAGGCTCGATGCGAACACGGCCGGCGTGAAATCGCGGGCAATACGTTCCAGGATCGCGCTGGTCTCGGCCACGCGACGATGCAGATCGCTCATGGGTTATTCCTGGCTAACGACGTCGCTCGACGGCGCCGGGGTTTCGCGCGGCACGCGGCGGAACAACGGCACCGGATTGTCGATCGACGCCTGGTAGGTTTCCGAGAACACCGACAAGCCCTTGAGCGCATCGTGGATGCTGCGGTCCGGCCGGGTGGCATAGGCGTCGAAGCCGCAGCGCTGCATCTGGAACAACTGGTCGCGCAGCACGTCGCCGATGGCGCGCAGTTCGCCTGTCCAGCCAAGGCGCCGGCGCAGGTTGAAGGCAGTCGAGTAACCACGGCCATCGGTGAACTTCGGGAAGTCGACCGCGATGACCGCAAAGCGGCCCAGATCGTCCTTGATGCTCTCCGCGCGCTCGTCGGGCGCCAGCCACACGCCGAGCTCGGCGCGCGTCTCCAGCGCAGCGCGCTGGGCCAGCCAGACGGTCAGCGGCACGATGATCTTGCCGGCCGGGACCTCGATCGTCTCGGCTGTATCGGTTTCTGCAAAACGCAGCACGCTCCAGTCGTCGGCGACGACGTCGCGGCCCTTGATGATCTGTGGGTGAGCGTCAAGCATACTGGTCTTCCTTTGCGGGTTCGCCGGCCGGAATCGGCGTGGCATACACATGTTCCTTGAACGGGGCGATGCCCAGGCGGCCCACGGTGTCGACGAAGCGCTCACCTTCGATCCGACACTGGACATAGGTTTCGAGCAGGCGCCCGATGACTTCCGGCATTTGCGGCGCCGAGAACGACGGCCCGATGATCTTGCCGATGGCTGACGTGTTGCCCTGCGCGCCGCCGACCGACACCTGGTACCACTCGCTGCCATCCTTGTCCACGCCCAGGATGCCGATATTGCCGACGTGGTGGTGGCCGCACGCATTGATGCAGCCCGAGATGTTCAGTTCGATGTCGCCGATGTCGTGCTGGAAGTCCAGGTCGTCGAAGCGCTCGGCAATCGCGGCGGCAATCGGCAGCGACTTGGCATTGGCCAGCGAGCAGTAGTCGCCGCCCGGGCAGGCAATGATGTCGGTCAGGAGGCCAATGTTTGGCGTGGCCAGGCCCTGCGACTTGAGCAATTGCCACAGCGCGAACAACTGGCTTTGTTCCACATCGGCCAGCACCAGGTTCTGCTCGTGCGTCACGCGCACTTCGCCAAAGCTGAACTGATCGGCCAGGTCGGCCACGAAATCGAGTTGCCCGTCGGTGGCGTCGCCCGGCGGCACGCCGGTTTTCTTCAGCGACAGCAGCACGGCGGCGTAACCCGGCACCTTGTGTGGCTTGACGTTGCGATCGAGCCAGTTGGCGAATGGTTTGTTGTCCGCTTGCGAAGCGGCCACGTCGATCGTCTCGAGCGTGCGGTAGGCGTGCGGCTGGAACCATTTGGCAACGCGGTCGAATTCTTCCTGCGTCAGCGTTTCAGGGCCATCCTTCAGGTCGGCCCATTCGGCTTCAACCTGGCGCGTAAATTCCTCGACGCCCATGGCCTTGAGCAAAATCTTGATGCGTGCCTTGTACTTGTTGTCGCGGCGACCGTTCTGGTTGTACACGCGCATCACCGCTTCGGTGTACGTCAGCAGGTGCTGCCATGGCAGGAACTCGCGGATGACGCTGCCCAGGATGGGCGTGCGGCCCATGCCGCCACCTGCCATGAACTTGAAACCGACTTCGCCGGCCTCGTTATGGACGACGGTCAGACCGATATCGTGCACGGCGATGGCCGCGCGGTCTTCGACTGCGCCATTGATGGCGACCTTGAACTTGCGGGGCAGGGCGGCAAATTCCGGGTGGAAGGTGCTCCACTGGCGCAGGATCTCAGCGAACGGGCGCGGATCGATGATCTCGTCGGCCGCCACGCCGGCGAACTCGTCGGTGGTGATGTTGCGGATGCAATTGCCCGAGGTCTGGATCGCGTGCATCTCGACCGACGCCAGGTCGGTCAGGATGTCCGGGGTCTGCTCCAGCTCGATCCAGTTGTACTGGATGTTCTGGCGCGTGGTGAAGTGGCCGTAGCCGCGGTCGTAGGTGCGGGCGATATGGCCGAACATGCGCACCTGAGCGCTTGACAGCAGGCCATACGGCACGGCGACGCGCAGCATGTAGGCGTGGCGCTGCATGTACAGGCCGTTCTGCAGGCGCAGCGGGATGAATTCTTCTTCGAGCAACTCACCGCTCAGGCGGCGCGCCACCTGGTCGCGGTACTGGGCGATGCGCTCGCGCACGATGAGGTGGTCGTACTGGTCGTAACGATACATGGGCTTGTTCCGGTAAGGGCGGATAGTGCACGCCCATTCAATAATGTTCCGATGATACGGAGGTCGACTTATATTCCAAACTACGGATAATTTATTTGCTTATATACGTAACCCGAATAAGCATCTTAAAATGCTGTTCGCAGAGCCAACAAGAATATTTACAGAATGAACCTCCACCAGCTGCGCTTCGTGCGCGAGGCCGTGCGCCAGAACTACAACCTGACCGACGCCGCCAAATCGCTGTTTACCTCGCAGCCGGGGGTTTCGAAGGCGATCATCGAGCTGGAAGAAGAGCTGGGCGTCGACATCTTCACACGCCATGGCAAGCGGATCCGTGGCCTGACCGAGCCGGGCCGGCTGGTGCTGCAGTCGGTCGAGCTGATCATGCAGGAGATCGAAAGCCTCAAGCGCATCGGCAAGGAGTACGCCGCGCACGACAGCGGCAGCTTCACCATTGCCACCACGCACACGCAGGCGCGCTACATGCTGCCGAAAGTCGTGCAGGCCTTCATGCAGAAGTACCCGAAGGTGCGCCTGTCGCTGCTGCAGGGCAATCCGAAGCAGATCGCCGACATGGTCAAGAGCGACCAGGCCGACCTGGCGATTGCCACCGAGGCCATCACGACGATCGACGGCCTGATCACACTGCCGGCCTACCAGTGGGAGCACGTGGTGGTGGCGCCGCCCGAGCACCCGCTGTTCAAGTCGCGGGCGATTTCGCTCGAAGAAATCGCCAGCTACCCGATCATCACGTATGATGCCGCCTTCGCCGGGCGCAGCAAGATCGATCATGCCTTCGGCCTGCGCAGCCTGAAACCCGACGTGTTGCTGGAGGCGATCGACGCCGACGTGATCAAGACCTACGTCGAGCTGGGCATGGGCATCGGCATCATCGCCGGCATGGCGTTCGACCCCGAGCGCGACCGCGGCCTGCGCGCGATCCCGGTCGGCCACCTGTTCGGCATGAACACGTCGCGCGTGGCGATCAAGCAGGGCGCCTACCTGCGCAGCTATGTGTACACCTTCATCGAACTGCTGACGCCGACACTGAATCGCAAGATGGTCGAATCGGCCATGCGCGGTGGGGACAATTACGAACTTTGATGCACAACGATATTTCAATGGAAGCACCGATGGACAACAATCCGGTTATCGCCTATTACGACAGCATCGCCGCCCACTATGACAACGCCGCCGCCGAAGTGGCCGACGAGCAGCTGGAAGACCTGGACGAAGCGCGCGAGCAGATTTCCACGCTGCTGGCCGGCCACCGCATCCTGGAACTGGGCTGCGGTAGCGGCGCCTGGACCGAGGTGCTGGCCGAAACCGCTGAGTCGATCGTCGCCACCGACGCCAGCGCCGCGATGCTCGAACTCGCGCAAATGCATGGCGAGGACCTGGACAATGTCGAGTATCGCCTGCTGGACGCACTGGCGCTCCCGGATGACCTGGGCACGGGGGAGGACAAGTTCACAGCCGTATTCCTGGGCGGCCTGTGGGCGCACCTGACCCGCAAGCAGCAGGACGATCTGCTGCAATCACTGAAAAAGCGGCTGGGCAAGGATGTGCTGCTGGTGCTGTTCGACGACAACTACGTCGAAGGCGAGAGCGCCGTCACCGTGCGCACCGACTTGCTGGGCAACACCCACGAATTCCAGCTCGACGCCGACGGCAAGCAGCACGAACTCGTCAAGAACTACCCGACCGACAGCGCGCTGCGCAAGCGCGTGGGCGCGGCCGGGCGCGAGATCCGCGTGGCGCGCTGGGAGTTTTACTGGGTGCTGACCTGCCGCTTGAAATGACCGTGTCTTTGCAGCCAGCCGACAGTCGATTCGCGGTCGAGCGTGCAACACGCGAGCATCAGGCGTTGTTGTTCCGCATGCTGCAGTTCTATTACTTCGAGGCGACTCAGTGGAGCGGCGAAGACTTGCTGGAAGATGGGCTGTATGAGTGCGACCCGGCTGGCGTGGCATCCTACTGCGAACCGGACGGCGTGGACGCAGCTTGGCTATTGAAGGTAGATGGTCAAGCGGCCGGTTTCGTATTGGTCGAATCGATCCCGTTCGAAGGTGGCCAGATCCGGGAATTGGCCGACCTGTTCGTCATGCCGAAGTACCGCCGTCTTGGCCTGGCCGAGGCTGCCGCGCGCAGGATCGTGCCGGGTCACGAAGGGCCGTGGTTGATTGCGGTGTTTCGCAAGGATGAACGTGCACTGCGTTACTGGCAGAGCGCGTTTACGCGGCTGCCGTTCAGGTCAGTCCAGCCCGGGCCACATCATGAGGTTTTTCACCAGTTCATCATCAATGGTGATGTGCCCGACTGATCTTTCAGAACCACTCATTTCATTCTTATCATGCATATCTGGGTCGACGCCGATGCCTGTCCTGGCGTCATCAAGGACATCCTGTTCCGGGTAGCGGAGCGCACCCAGCTGCCCGTCACGCTGGTGGCGAACCAGTTGATGCGCGTACCGGGTTCGCGCTTTATCCGCGCGCTGCAGGTGCCGGCCGGCGCCGATGTGGCCGATGCCGAGATCGTCGAGCGGGTGAGTCCGGGCGACATCGTCGTCACCGGCGATATTCCGCTGGCGGCGCTGGTGCTGGAGAAGGGCGGCCTGCCGCTCAATCCGCGTGGCGACTGGTACACGAAGGACACGATCGCGCAGCAACTGACGATGCGCGCCTTCATGGAAGAACTGCGTGGCAGTGGCGTCGATACCGGTGGGCCGGCGGCGTTCAGCCAGGCCGACAGCCGCAATTTTGCCAATGCCCTTGATCGCGCGCTGGCGAAGCGGAAATAAATCCTGTTTTGCCATTACAGGTTGGCCTGGATGTATATGCACAGTATGGCGGCGGCATGGAATCAATCCGGGCCGTAGATTCCGGTCGTGGCTTCTGGTAGGGTAGTCCGCTTGTACCTGCAATCTGCGCCAGTGGCGAAGCGTCAGTCACTTGATCGACTTGTCATCCGGGGGAAATCATGCCAGCCGTGTCAGTCAGCGATCGCCGCATCCAGCTTACGTTACTCGCATTTGGCGCCGAAGCCGGCATCCTGGCCTGGGAATACCTGAACGGTGGCGTGCGGTCCCACCACCTGCTGGCTAATCCCGATTTGCCCGCCGTCTCGAACTGGTGGGGCCTGCTCCTGATCCCGCTGTTGACGTGGTGGACCATGACCGGGTTGCGCCGCCGCATTGAGAGCAGCGCTCAGTACAACGCGAAGGGGTTTGCAGCGCTGGCCGCATTCGTGTGCGCTCTGGTTTATGGCCTCGCATTGTCGCTCCTGTTCTCGCACGGCAGCATGCTGGTCGACTATGCCTTCTTTGGTCTTCTGGCCGTGGCCCTGGTGCTGCGCCTGTGGCATGGCGAATATGTGCTTGGATTCGTTGTCGGCATGGGGTTCGTGATCGGGCCAGTCTTGCCAGCACTATTCGGCGCCATGGTCGCGCTGTTTTCATGGATGGTGCATACCGCGTGGCGCGTGCTGTGGCGCAAGGTCCGCGCCAGGGGCGGTCTGGCATGACTGACCAGATCATTGCCCCACCCAATAAATGTAAGCATTTGTTAAGTCGGTCAACAACCTGGCGAGCTCATCGTTGATAGGTTAGTAGCATGGAAAACATGCACTTCCAAACCACCACCCAAGGAGCTGCACCATGAAAAAATTGACTGTTACCCTGATTGCGGGTCTGTTTGCCACCGCTGCCTTCGCCCAGACGCCAGCAACGTCAGAAGCACACGCCACGACGGACACCAAGACGCCGAAAGCTGCGTTTGTCCCTAACGAGAATCTGAAGGGCAGCACGCAAACCAACGGCAAGCTGGTCAAGAAAGTCAGCAAGGACGATGCGAAAGCGGTAGCGCAAGCCGACAAGGAAGCCAAGGCGACGGCGAAAGCCGAGAGCAAGGGCGACGTCAAGGCAAAATAAGGGCGCGGGGAGCGGTGCAAACCGGGACCCACAGAACACCTGTATCAGAGGCGGCAAGACCCGATCATCGTTTGGCCGCATGAAAAAACCCGCAAGTCTCGCGGGTTTTTTTACGCATCAACCCTCGCCCTCGTGGTACTGCGCGAACAGCAAGCCCACGAAATCGACCACCGCCCTGACACGCGCAGTCGTTCGCACGGTGCGATGCATCGAGAGCCAGATGGCCTGGTCCAATTCGGGAATATGCGGGATTGCCGTGACGAGACCATGTGCTTCGCTTGCCAGAAACGAGGCCAGCACCCCCAGGCCGGCGCCATGCGTCACGCCATCAAGAATGCCAAGACCATAGCTGCAGCGCATCCAGGGTGCCGACGCACCGGGCAGCGCCCGTAGCCACCGGTCGGACTGGAACTCGGCACGAGGCTCGTCGAAGCCCACGAATGGCACGCCTGTCCAGTCTTGGTTTGCGATGGCCGACGCATAACGCGTTGCAATCGCCTGACTGCCATACAGTCCAAACGACAGCGTGCCGACCTGGCGCGCCACGAGGTCGAGCTGTTCGGGCCGGTAAGGGCGGATGGCGATATCGGCTTCGCGCCGTGCCAGGTTATAGGGGCGGTGGGACGTCACGATTTCGACTTCCACATCCGGATAGGCGTCATGGAACGGTGCGAAGCGGGTCGTCAGGAAGTACGAGAGCCATTCATCGGTATTGATGCGTACCACGCCCGAAGCAGAACTTGCATTCTGCCGAGCCTGTGCATGCTCGATTTCCAAGGCGATATCGCTCATCTGTTCGGCCAGGGCAAACATGTCCACGCCAAACGTCGTTGGCACGCAACCACCTTGATGGCGCTCGACCAGCTTCTGGCCGACCGCCTCCTCGAGCTGGTCAAGCCTTCGTGACAGCGTGGCGGGGCTCAATCCCGCCTTTCGGGCAGCACCACGCAAGGTGCCTTCCTGTGCGATGAAGGCCAGCAAGCGCAGGTCGTCCCAGTTCAAGTGTTTCATATTCGCATCATGATGCCTCAGTTTCTTGGCTATGTGTGCATTTATAGACTATGGGATGATCTTGCCTTGCTTTGCCGGTCCAGCGTTTGAACGTACTGCTCAACATCTGCTTGCCGTAAGCCCCACCAACAATAACAAGGATTTACATGCGTACATTCGCTGATCGCGTGCGGCACGCGCTTCTTTTCGAGGCGGTGGCGCTGGCCATCTTCATCCCCGGCTCGGCCGTACTGTTCGACCAGCCTGTGCAGGACATGGGCGTCATCGGCATTTTCTCGGCCACCATCGCCACACTCTGGAATTTCGTGTTCAACTTCGGATTTGACCGCGCCATGCTGCGTCTGCGGGGCAGTGTCGAAAAGACGATGGCGATTCGTGTCACGCATACCTTCCTGTTCGAAGCAGGCCTGGTTGCCATGTTGATCCCGTTGATCGCCTGGTATCTGGGGATTGGCCTGTGGGCTGCCTTACTCATGGATATCGCGATCGTGACGTTTTATCTGGTCTACGGCTTCCTGTTCAATCTTGCCTATGATCGTTTGTTTCCGGTCGCCAGTGTGGCGGCGCCCGCGCAGCCCTGCTGAATATCGCCGACTACCCGCAACGTCTGGATGGGAATAACGCGGCAACCCGCTGTATTGAGAAGCCGCGTTGTGATTGATTGGCAGAGAGGCCTTGGCTGGGCAGTGGCCAGTCATGGTCCTTCACTAGCGCTGCGCAACAGCCGATGAGATCACCACCATATCGGCGAAGCGCGGGTCTGGCGCGTAGGTCATGAGCATGTCGTCGCCGAATTCGCCAAGATTGAATTCCATGGTGACTCGACCATCTCCCGACACGAATTTATAAGGGGCGACAGCAAGAAGACGCATAGGTTGCTGTTTATCGATCTTAGTATCGATCGTGCGGGTGCCTGGTCGTACTTTCAGGCGCCAGCCATTTACCAGATCGTAGGTTCCGGCAATTTGCCGGGCTTGTTCTTCCTGAATACGAACCGGCTTTGCTGCTGCGCTGACAACCACGGACGTGACTGGCGCCGTGTCATTTTGTGGATAAGGCCAAGTCTGCGCGCCAGAAGTCGATGCGAGAAGAAACAGGGTTGCGGGAAGCAAAACAGATGAAATGCGCATGATATTTCCTTATGAAATATAGGCAGAGGCGCCTGTTCTGACGTTTGCGCAAAAAGGCGTGATGCCTTGTCGTTGGGGAAAAATTGACCACGTCTGAGGCTGTCGTGAGTCGGAATTGAGTTTAGGTCGGGTGCGTTGAACGGCAAGCGTAAAACCATGATCCTGACTAAATTGACTATTTGCTCAAAAAGTTAGATGGAAACGGCATGACACACGATTCGTCTGGTCGTTTTCAGATTCGTATCAAATCCAAAAAGCTGAGCGGTAATATCCCGCAAAGGCGAGGCAGCCGATATATCCAATCAGGCTCGCAGCAATGAAAAATGCCGGCAGCGCCGGCATCAAACGTTCCCGCGAACGCAGGAACGGACAGCGTCCGTCACACGCTGCCGTTGGCAGCGTGTGCGGCGCCATGGTTAGAACGCGTGACGGATACCGACGGTCAGGACCGATGGATCGGCGCTCAGGGCGCTGATGGCCGGAACGCTCGAGACCGGGGTCACGTTGTTCGACGATGCGTTGATGCCGAAGGCAGCGCGGTTGTTGTTGCTCAGCTGGGCGTAGGTGCCGTAGAAGTTGGTGCGCTTCGACAGCGTGTAGGTGTACGACACGGCCACGGTGTTGCCCTTGGCGCCGTTGTTCAGCTTTTGCTGCTGGAAGTTCAGGAAGAACTTGTTCGCGCCCATTGCGTACGACGCGCCGATGTTGGCGTTCTTGTACTCGACGCCGTTAGTGGCGGTGGTGCCTTCCAGTTCGGCTTCCAGGTAGTTACCCTTGATTTCGAAGTCGCCGAATTTGTAGCCGGCGCCGAATGCCATTTCCTTGTCGTCACCCTTCGCCAGGCGCTCGATGGTGTGGTAACCCGCGCCCAGGTACAGGCCGCCAATCTTGTATTCCAGCGCGATGCCCAGCAGGTCGCCTGATGGATCGACGGTTTTTTCGGCGGTCGAGTAAGCGGCGTTGACGACGAAGCCCGACAGGTCGTTCGATTTGTAGTTGATCGAGTTCGACAGGCGACGGGTCAGACGGTTGGTGCCGAAGGCCGACAGGTTGCTGCCGTACATGCCCTGACCGTTGATGTCCGATGCGGCGGCGACAGCAGCGATTGGCGAGTACTCGCGACCCAGGGTCACGGTACCGAAGTTGCCTTGCAGGCCGACCACGGCGCGGCGGCCGAAGGTTTGTGCATCGGTGGCACCGGTGTCCAGCGCGACGCCGGCTTCGATGTTGAACAGGGCTTTCAGGCCATTGCCGAGATCTTCGGTACCGCGGAAGCCCAGACGGCTGCTCGACTGGTTGCCCGAGCTGATCGTGGTGCGACGGTCTTCACCCGGCACATCGGTGTCTTCGAGCGCGACGGCCGCGTCCATCACGCCGTAGATCTGGACGTTGGTTTGGGCGGATGCGAACAGTGGCAGGGATGACAGCACGGCGGCGGCCAGGAACTTATACTTCATGAAGATCTCCAGTTTGGTTTCGACAAGATGTTGAGTTTGTAATCAACTCAGATCGACAGCGATCTTATCGAGACTATGTGTCTCGTTCATGACAGCTTGGCACTGTTGTTTTTATGCAATAGATCGATCGGCATGCCCGTTTTTTCGGGCATCAGACCACGTGGCCTGCAATCGGCAGCACGATATCGATCCGTGTGCCAGGCGACTCATCGGCACCGATCGTGATGTCGCCCAGCATTGCCCAGACCCGCTCGCGCATGCCGATCAGGCCCAGCGATTCGGCCTTGTCCATGTCTTGCGCGCGAATGCCCCGGCCGTCGTCCTGGATTGTCAGCAGCAGGTCGCCATTGATGCGGTACAGGTTCACGCACACGTGCTGCGCACCGGCATGACGGGCGATATTGGTCAGCGCCTCTTGCACGATGCGGAAGATGGCGGTACTGGCGGCATCGTCCAGCCGCAATTCGGCTTCGTCGGCGAGGACGCTGCAGGCGATGCCGTGGCGTTTGGTAAATTCGTCGCGCAAGCCTTGCAGTGCGAAGTACAGCCCACCTTCGTCGAGAGCGCGCGGGCGCAGGTTGGTGGCAATCCGGCGCAGCGACGCGATGGCCGTGAGCAGATTGCTTTGCATGCCGCCGATCAGCGGCGTGCTCGCCTCGGGCAAGCGCTCGACACGTGCCAGCAGCGTGAGGTCCATGCGCAGCGACGCGAGCAATTGCCCAAGGTCGTCGTGCAGTTCGCGTGCGATGTGGGTGCGCTCTTCTTCGCGGATGCTTTGCAGCGCCGATGACAACTGGCGCAACTGGTCGTGCGAGCGCGCCAGTGTCTGCTGGACCAGGTGGCGCTCGGACACATCGCGCAGGATCACCGTGTAGATCGGCCGGCCCTCGTGCTCGACGCTCGAAATCGAGCCTTCGATGGGAAAGCGTTCGCCATCGCTGCGAATGCCGGTGACGGCGTAGTCGGTGGCGCGCCGGCCTGCGCGGCCGAGGCCGGCGGGAAAGTAGTCGAGCGGCGTGCAGGCATCGGTGCCTGGGGCGGCGATGAAGCGCGCCAGCGCGCTGCCCTGCAGATTGGGCACGCCCGTATCGAACATGCGCGCCGCTGCAGGATTGGCCAGCAGGATGGTGTTGTCGTGGCCGACCGACAGGATGGCGTCGCTGGCACTATGCAGGATGCGCCGGCTATCGCAGGCACGTGCGGCGCGCTGGTCAGGGCTGCGGTTGCGCCGCAGGTGCATCGTGCGCTGAAGTTTCATGCGGTTACGGGACGAGAAGGCCACGGACGCGGACCGGACCTTCTACACTACGCGCACGCCCCGTTAGGGGCTTTGCGAGGTCACAAGGCGCGCATTGGCACGCGCGCCCGGCAACGTTGTCACATCTGCTTGAACAGGTGCAGGAAGCTGCGGCTGACCTCGAGTTTTTCGGGCCGGCCCTTGACCATCACCAGATGACGGCCACGGATATCGCGCGTTACGCCCTCGATGGCATTGACGTTGACCAGTGTGGCGCGGTGAATTTGCCAGAACAGCGACGGGTCGAGCTCGTCGGCCAGGTCACGCACCGGCTTGCGGATCAGCGCCTCGAAACCACTCGTCTGCACGCTGGTGTATTTCTCGTCCGAGCGGAAGAACAGGATGTCTTCGACGGGAATCATGCGCAGATCCTGGCCGATGCTGGCCTGGATCCATTGCAGATGCTTCGGCTTGGGCGACGCGATCTTTTCGGCCAGCTGGCTCAGCATGGCGCTGACACTGTCATTGACGTTGTCTTGCGGACGCTCGAGGCGCTCTTTCAGGCGGTCGACCGTGACCCGCAAGCGGTCCGGCTCGGTCGGCTTGAGCACGTAGTCGATGGCGCCGCGTTCGAACGCTTCCACCGCGTACTGGTCGTAGGCGGTGACGAACACGATCAGGCTCTTGTCGCCGATGTCGCGTGCCGCTTCCATGCCGGTCTTGCCCGGCATGCGGATATCCAGAAACGTCAGGTCAGGCTTGAGCTCGCCCACCAGTTGCACCGCTTCGTCACCATTCTTCGCTTCGCCGATGATCTGCAATTCTGGCCAGGCCTCCTGCAGGCGCATGCGCAGCTGGTCGCGCATCAGTCTTTCGTCATCGGCAATTATCGCGGTGGGCATGGTGGTCTCTTGACAAGGTTGTTATGAAAAGTGATTGAATGATTATTCAATGAAACTGACCTACAGGCAAGTCGTCGATCGCCGCTGCCCGTTGGCCATTTGATTACTTCGACAACTGGTAGGGCACTTCGATCGTCGCGATCACGCCCGTCGGGCTGTTGGCGCCGATGTGCAGCCAGCCGGCCTCGCCGTGCAGCAGTTTCAGGCGCTCGCGGATCGTTTGCAGGCCCAGGCCGGTGCCGTCGCTCGGCATCACGCCAAAGCCCACGCCATCGTCGGCCACGGTCACGCGCAGGCGGCTGTCGACGACCTCGGCAACGATGTTCAGGGTGCCGCCTTCGGGCTTGCACTCGAGCCCGTGCTTGATGGCGTTTTCGACCATCGACTGCAGCATCATCGGAGGGAAGGCCGCGCTGCGCAGGCCGTCCGGCACGCGCAGGTTGACGCTCAAGCGTTCTTCCATCCGCATCTTGAGCAGGTCCAGGTAGGCGTTGACCATGTCGACCTCGCGCCCCAGGCCGGTGACGACGGCGTTGTCGCGCATCTGCGGCAGCACCGCGCGCAGGTACTGGATCAGGCTGCGCTGCATGGCCGACGCGCGCGGCGGATCGACGCGGATCAGGTGCTCGACCGAGGCCAGCGTGTTGAATAAAAAGTGAGGCTCGACCTGCGCCTGCATCATCTGCATTTTCGTTTCCATCAACTGGCGCCGCATCGCCTCGCGCTCGGCGGCCGCGTTGGCCACCTGGGCTTCGGCATCGGCGCGCTTCTTGCCGCCGACCAGCGCCTTGGTGCCGAACAAGGCCAGCAGCAAGAGCACGACGAAGTTCATGAACCAGGTCGACGCCTGCTTGTGGTAGCGCGATACCTTCTGTTCGGCGGCGTCTTCGACGGCCGCCTCGATGGCGTTCGATAACTCTTCGCCGATTTGCGGCGGCAGTTCGATGTGGACCGAGTCGCTGTTCGGCGAGATGTTCACGGCGCCGGCACCGGCGCTCGGGGAGGGCGTTGTCGATGTAACCGGCGGGCCCGGAGGCGCATCGGGCGCATCTGGCACTGCGGGCACTTCGGGCGTTTCCGGCGTGGTCGCCGGGGCCGGTTCGGCAGTGCGCGTCCGGGTGCGGGGATTGAAGCGGATGCCGCTCTCGTCGATCAGGATGCTGGCATCGCTGCGGCGGCCCGACTCGCGTTCGGCGCGCGCAATTTCTTCTTCAGCCGGGCCGTTGAACAGTTCTTCCTGCAGGATGCCGGCAGCGGTCAGGGTCAGGCCGGCGAAGAGAAGAAACTTCCACCACGACAGCTGGGTGACCCAGGTCGCCACGCCGTCGAAGGCGCGGTAGAGCCAGGTCAGAATGCCGGCCAGATGGTGCTGTGTCGTGCTGCGTGCTTGCATGGCGTCGTCGATCGTCGGAGTAGGCTGCATCGGCCTGAAACATCGGCCGTTGGAATGATGCAACTTTAACGCGCCGGGCGCGTCAGGGCCAGTATCCTGCGACAGCCTGCATGAATCGGGGAATGGACGGGGGCAGTAGGGTGGACGGGCTTCGCTTGATATCGTGGCGCGATGACGTGCGTTGAACGCGTGGACGGGCTTCGCTCGATACTGCGACGCTATGACGTTCGTTGAACGCGTGGACTGGGGACCCGTCCACCCTACAATGCATGTTGGCGCTGTGCGAGGAAATCACGCGCCGCGTCGGCGGACAGGGGCGCGCTGAACCATTGCCCCTGGAGCTGGTCGCAGCCGTGGCTGCGCAAAAAGTCGACCTGCGCCTCGGTTTCCACCGCTTCGCCGACCACCGTGATATCGAGGTTGTGCCCGATGTCGATCAGGGTCCGGGCGAGCGTGCCGCCCTGGCTGTGCCCGGCGATGTCATGCACGGCCTTGCGGGACAGTTTGATCTGGCGCACCGACAATTGCTGCAAGAACGCCAGATCGGAGATGCCTTGCCCGAACTGGTCGATCGACAGCATCGCGCCGGCCGCGCGTAGTTGCACGGCCAGATCGCGCCCCAAGCCAGGGTTGCGGATCAGGTCGGCTTCGGGGATCTCGATCTCGAGGCTACCGGAGGGTAAGCCGGCTTCCTGCATGCGGCGGGCGATGCCGGCGATGAAATCGGGCCGGCTGTATTCGCGGTGTGTCACGTTCACTGCCACCGGCAGCCCGGCGTAACCGGCGGCGCGCAGGTCGCGGGCGAAGGCGCAGGCCTGGTCCAGCACCCAGCCGCCGATCGCGACGATCTGGCCGGTTTCTTCGGCTTCGGCCAAAAATGATGCCGGCAGCATCACGCCATGCTCGGGATGGCGCCAGCGCAGCAGCGCTTCGAACCCCCGTACCTTGCCGCTGCACGCTTCCATCCGTGGCTGGAACAGCAGGAACCATTGATCGTTGGCGAGCGCACTGCGCATCGTGCCGGCCAGCGCGACGCGCGCTTCGCTGGCGCTGCGCATGTCGCGGGAGTAGAAATGGACATCGCCGCCATCCTGCCTGGCACGGTGAACCGCCAGCTCGGCCGCCCGGATCAGGTCGGCTGGTGTTGCGCCATCGCCCGGGTAGGCCGCCACGCCAATACGCGCGCCGACGGCGATGTCGGTGCCGCCGTACGCGACCGGCATGACCAGTGCGCGCCGCAAGCGCTCGACCACGCGCAGCGTGAAGCGCAAGGTCGGCTGGTCCACCAGCACCATCACGAATTCATCGCCTGCCATGCGCGCCACGGTGTCGCAGTCGCGCACGGCCGCTTGCAGGCGCCGCGCCACGACCTTGAGCACGGCGTCGCCGGCATCGTGGCCATTGGTGTGGTTGATGGTCTTGAACCCGGCGAGGTCGACCAGCACCGTGGCCACCAGCGACTGGTGGCGCCGTGCCAGGTGCAGCGCATGGTCGAGCCGGTCCCATAGCAGCGTGCGGTTGGCAAGGCCCGTCAGGCTGTCGTGGTTGGCGTCGGGCTCGATCTCTTCCGCACGCTGCTTGCTGGCGGTGACGTCGTTGATGATGCCGATGAAATGCGTGACCTTGCCGTTGTCGTCGTGCACGGGGGTGATCTGCAGGTCGTTCCAGAACAGTTCGCCATTCTTGCGCAGGTTGCGCAGCACGACGTGGACCGAGCGCTGCTCGCGCAGGGCCAGGCGCATGCGGCTGCGTTCGTCTTCGTCCAGGCCGGGCGCGGCCATGAAGCGGGGATCGCGTCCGACGACTTCGTCGGCGCTGTAGCCGGTGATGTGTTCGAATGCGGGGTTGACATACTCGACCACGCGGTTGGGCCCGCTATCGTGGGCGATGATCACGCCATTGCGGGCGACATTGAGGGCGCGCCGGTACAGGGCCAGCTGGCGCTCGCGCGCGCGTTGCCTGGAAATGTCGATGCCCATGCCGACCAGGTACTGGCCGCCGTTGCAATCGATGCGCGCGCCGCGTAGCAGCATCGGCGTTTCGCGGCCGCTGCGCGAGACGTAATCGGTTTCCAGTGCGATCTCGGTGTTGTTGGCGAACATGGCCTCGACCTGCACGAGCGCCCCCGGGCGGTCGCGCGGGTCGAGCATGGCGATGCCGTTGGCGGCGGCGATTTCGTCCGGCATCATCTCGCACAGCCGCTCGAGATTATGGTTCCACAGCAGAATGCGGCCTTCGCGGTTCATGATGTAGAACGTGCCCGGCAACAGGTCGACGACGGCGGACAGCGGCGTCGCGCCGAGCTGGTCGCCCTCGGTATCACCGGACAGGGCTGGGGTGATGGTGATGCTGTAGCCGAGCGGGGCGCCGTCGGCGGCGCACTGCAGTACCAGGCTGAGGCCGGCAGCGCGCGGACCGGTGGCGGTTGTCAGTGCGGTCTGGCTGTGGCCGGCACGTTGCAGGGCGAGCCAGTCGCCACCGGCCAGCAGGCTGACAAGCGGTTGGCCGATGATGTCGGCTGCGGCGCGGCCGAACAGCGCCGCGCACGCGGCATTCCAGCTGGTGATGCTGCCCGCTCCGTCAGCCAGAAAGCTGACCTGCTCGGCAGGGGCAAACGTTGACATGTCGGGCCGCCTCTCTCGCATCGCGCTGCGTCGGGTCTGCGCTTGCGTCCAGCATATACCCGTTCAACATGGCACCGCAACGACCGCGTGCGGTGTGCGGCGGCAGCTACACGAGACGCTGCGGATGGCTGTAGACGACGTGGCGACCGGCCCGCACGAAGCCGGCCAGCGTCACACCGGCCGCATCGGCCATGCGCACGGCCATGGCCGTGGGCGCCGAAATGGCCGCCAGCACGGCGATGCCGGCACGCGCGGTCTTTTGCACCATCTCGAAACTGGCCCGGCTGGTCACGACGACAAAGCCGCTGTCGGCCGCCAGGCCATCGCGCGCCACTGCGCCGATCAGTTTGTCGAGCGCATTGTGGCGCCCGACGTCTTCGCGCACGGTACGCAGCACGCCGTCGCGGTCGGCCCAGCCGGCCGCATGCACGGCGCCGGTTGCCTGGTGCAGCCGCTGGTCCGCGTTCATCGCGGCCATCGCGCGGTGCAGCGCCGCCGGTGCGAACTGCGCCGTCACGCCGTGCGCGCCGCCATCGCGGGCGTCGAGCAGGCCCGTTTCGCGCTCGAACCAGGCCAGGCTGTCTACGCCGCACAGGCCGCAGCCGGTCTTGCCGGTGCGCGCGCGCCGGGTTTCCTTCAGGCGCGCCATGGCGCCAGGGGCAATGTCCATCGATACCGTAATACCGTGCGGGCCGGGCTCGATGGCGATATCGCGGATGTCTGCCACCTGACGCACGATGCGTTCGGACAGCGAAAAGCCCACAGCAAAGTCGTCCAGATCCTGCGGCGAGGCCAGCATCACGGCGTGGCTGATGCCGTTGTACACGAGTGCAACGGGCACTTCCTCGGCCAGCACTTCGGCCAGTGCTTCACTCGCACCAGCCTGCCAGCAGGCGGCCGGCAGGCTGCTGGCAACGGGGAAGTCCGGCCCGCCGTCGCCGGGGAAGGACGTGCGCGCGTTCATGCGACGCTCGTGGCACCGCTGGGGATCCCACTGCGGGTGCGTTCGAGCAGGACGTCGATGGCTTTTGCCGCCGGCACCTTGCTTTCCTTGGCATGGTGCCAGAGCGGAATCAATGGATTGCATTCCGGGTAGTAACCGGCGATGCAGCCGGTAGGAACATCGTAGGGCACGATCTGCAAGCCCTCGACGCGCCGGTCGACACCATCGTCGGCATGCGTGCGCAGCGCCACCACGTCGCCCTTGCCCAGACCATAGCGTTCCATGTCGGCCGCATTCATGAACAGCACCATGCGGCTGCCGTGCACACCGCGGAAGCGGTCGTCGTTGCTGTAGATCGTCGTGTTGAACTGGCCGTCGCTGCGGATCGTAAACAGACGCAGGATGTCGGGGCCGCCCGGCATGTTCGGGTTGCCCGGCAGTTCTTCGGGTACCGTGAATTCTGCCTTGCCGCTCTCGGTCTTCCAGACCCGCTCGGCAGCGGCCAATGGCTTGCGGTAGCCGCCCGGCGTCCACATGCGCTCGTTCAGATCCTTGAAAATCTCGGGGAAGGTGATGCCCATTGCCTTGCGGATGACCCGGTAGTCGGCCACCCAGGCGTCCCAGTCGACGCTGGGGTTGGGTGCCAGCGTCGCCTTGGCGATACCGGCCACGATCGCCGGCTCGGACAGCAGACCGGGCGCGGCCGGCTCGGTCATGCCGCGCGAGCCGTGCATGTGCGACGTGCTGTCCTCGATCGACACGGACTGGTCGCCCGAACCCTGGCGGTCGATTTCAATCCGGCCCAGGCATGGCAGCAGGTAGGCCGCCTTGCCGTGGATGACGTGATTGCGGTTGAGCTTGGTAGCAATCTGCACCGTCAGCGGCAGCTCGCGCCAGGCCGCTTCCATCAGCACGGTTTCCGGCACGGCGCGCAAGAAATTGCCGCCAAGGCCGATGAATGCCTGCAAGTCGCGCTTGATGATGGCTTCGCAGGCGTCGACCGTCGTCAGGCCCATGTCGCGTGGTGGCTCGAAGTTGAATTGCTCCTTGAGCTTGTCGAGCGGCGCGAGCTCAGGTTTTTCGGTGATGCCGACCGTGCGCTGGCCCTGTACGTTGGAGTGGCCACGCACCGGGCAGATGCCGGCGCCCGGCTTGCCGATATTGCCGCGCAAAAGTAGCAGGTTGACCATCATCGTCACGTTCTGCACGCCGTTGCGGTGCTGGGTCAGGCCCATGCCGTACACGCCCAGTACTGCGCTTGACTTGGCATACACGCTCGCTGCTTCTTCGAGCGCGGCCTGCGACAGGCCTGCTTCGCGCTCGATGGCTTCCCACGGGCAGGCGCGCACGGCCCCCTCGAAGTCGCCGAAGCCGTTGGTATGTTCCTGGATGAACGCGATGTCGATCACGCGCTGTTCGCCAGCGGCCAGCGCCGCATCGTCGAGGGCGAAGATCGCCTTGCACATACCCATGATGACGGCCGTGTCGCCACCTGGCTTGACCTGGTGGTACTGGGTCGAAATCGCGGTTTCTTGCCGGGTCAGCATTTCCAGCGGCGACTGGGGATTGGTGAAGCTCACCAGCCCGCGCTCGCGCAGCGGGTTGAATGTGATGATCGGCACGTCGCGCTTGCGCGCTTCTTGCAGCTGGTGCAGCATGCGCGGGCTGTTCACGCCCACGTTCTGGCCGAAGAACAGGATGCAGTCGGTGTCCTCGAAATCGCTCAGCTTGACGGTGCCCACGCCCACACCGATCGTCTTTTGCAAGCCGACCGAGGTGCTTTCGTGGCACATGTTCGAGCTGTCCGGCAGGTTGTTGTTGCCGTACATGCGCGCCAGCAACTGGTACATATACGACGTTTCGAGCGAGGCGCGGCCCGATGCGTAGAACACGACCTGCTTGCGGTCAAAACCGCGCAGCGCGGCGCCGATCTCGTTGAACGCGACGTCCCACTCGACCGGCAGGTATTTGTCGCTGGCAGCATCGTAGCGCAGCGGCGTGGTCAGGCGGCCATGGTCTTCCAGCTCATGGTCGCTCCAGGCTTCCAGCTCGGTCAGCGTGTGGCGCTGGAAAAAGTCGGCGCCGATCGATTTGCTCGTCGTTTCCCATGCCGTGGCCTTGGCGCCGCTCGAGCAGAATTCGAAGGGGTGCGGATTGGCCGGCTTGGCCCAGGCGCAGCTGACGCAGGCGAAGCCATCGGTCTTGTTTTGCTTGAGCAGCAAGCCCGTGTCTTTGACGACGACATTCTGGTCGGTCAGGATCGTGCTGACGTCACCAACGGAACCCCAGCCGCCGGCCGGCATCGTCGCTTTGGTAATACGGACCTGCTTTTTTTCTTCGCTCATTGCTCACTCCCGCTGATGGAGTGATTACCGTAACGTTCATGCAAGACGGCTTCGGTGCGCCTGCGCACATTCAGCGGCGATCACGGGGCAGGGGCGGGACAAGGCGGTTCATTTGGGCGTAAACGTAAAAAACGCCGTTCCTGCGCTGACAGGAATGACGTTTTCAATGCCGCCGTACTGCACGGCAACCGCAAAAGACAGGCTTACGCCGTGACGATTTCCTGCTTTTCGGGCAGGGCGATCTCATTGTTGACGCTGAACTGGTAATCCTTGAACACGTGCTCGGCGCTCAGGATCTGGTAGTTGCCATCAGCCAGCAGATGCGACGTGTCCTTCAGGCGGTACGTGTAATGGCCGCAGGTCCAGCAATTGAAGTTGCGCATGTGCGTGCACAGGCAGGTCTTGTCCATCACCGTGACTTTTTTCAGTTCCGGATGTGCCTGCACCTCGCGGTTGTAGGCATTGATGTACGAGCAGTTGCCGGTTGCATCGAGCAGGTAGCCGTACGATTCGCAACCCGGGCGAATGCCGGAGCCGATTGCCGGCGTATTCTTGAGCATGCGCATCGGATAGCCGGTCGGCGAGATGCCGTTGACTTCGATGTCTTCTTCGCTGGCGCGGAAGTATTCCTGCTTGACGTCGTGCGGCAGGCCGCATTCGGTGGTCACGGTAAAGCGCGTGGCCACCTGCACGGCGCCCGCGCCTTTTTCGAGGAAGCTCACGGCGTCCGAACCGGTAAACACGCCACCGGCAGCAATCACCGGGATACCCAGTTGCTCGGCCTTCACGAACGCATGGATCTCGTCCATGATCGTGTGCAGGTCGTATTGCTTCCAGTCGTCCATGCCGAAGCCCAGGTGGCCACCGGCCAGCGGACCTTCGACGATGATGAAGTCGGGCTTGCGGTCCAGGCGCGAGACTTTACGCAGGAACAGTTGCAGCGCGCGCACGGACGAGACGATGATGCCCAGGTGCGCATCGCGAAAACGCGGGTGATCCTTGATCAGCTCGAAAGAACCCAGATGCAGGCCGGCCGACAGCGTGATGCCGTCGATGCCGCCGTCCAGGGCCGACGCCAGGCGCACGCGCAGCGTTTCCTTTGGCGCGTTCATGGTCAGCTTTTCCATGCAGTTCACGTAGATCAGGCCATCGCCTTTCTTCGCTTCCATGGTGGAGCTGACATGACGGCGCGTGGCCTCAGCCAGGTGATCCAGATCGAACTGGACCACGGCCTTGTTCATGTTGTTGATGTTGAACTTGTAGGTCTTGGTTTTTTCCTTGACGTACGTGGTGTCGAACTTGCGGTCGGACACGTCTTGCGACATTGCATCAGAGATATGGCCGATACCGCCCAGGCGAGCTGCTTCGAGCGCCAGTTCGGACGTCGAAATGTCCACACCCATTCCGCCGATCATGATGGGCACGTATTCCTTGTTGCCCATGCGCAGGCGGAAATCATCAACACGTTTCATTGCTATCCTTAGACTACCTAATCTGCCCGGAGTGGCTGCGGTGTGCGAGAGTCGACCCTGGGTCGGCACACGGCGCCATTTTACTCCAAGCGTTACAAGGCTTCAGCGGACACATTGTCCACGTAGCGCCCCGTGCCAGCGCCGGTCAAGCCGGCCCGTTGCAATGCGCCGATACCGATCAGTCGCGGAAGTTGTTGAAGGCCAGCGGCAGGTCTTGCACGTCCTTGCGCAGCATGGCCATGGCCGTCTGCAGGTCGTCGCGCTTGGCGCCGGTGATGCGCACCGATTCGCCCTGGATGCTCGCCTGGACCTTCATCTTGCTTTCCTTGACCAGCTTGGTGATCTTTTTTGCGTCGTCGGTTTCAATGCCGTTGCGCACCTTGATCACCAGCTTGACCTTGTCGCCGCCGATTTTCTCGACCTTGCCTTCGTCCAGAAAACGCACGTCTACCTTGCGCTTGGCCATCTTGTTGATCAGCACATCCTTGACCTGGGTCAGCTGAAAATCGGAATCGGCAAACAGCGTCAGTTCCTTGTCTTTTTGCTCGACATTGGCCGAGCTGCCCTTGAAATCAAAACGGGTCGTGATTTCTTTGTTCGATTGTTCAATCGCGTTCTTTACTTCGACCATGTCTGCTTCGCAGACGACATCAAACGATGGCATGGTGTGTCCTTTTTATAGTTTGCATATAGATGAATTGCTCTATTTTAGCGGACGGCGGCCCGAATCGCGACCGTTTCACCCGTGTGGAAAGCCGGGAATGCACGAACCACTATAATGAAACGACACTTTTACGCCGTTACATCATGCCCCTCATTCACGACCAGCCGCTCGACACATTCAACACCTTCCGCATTCCCGCCCGTGCGCGCCACTACCTGCGCGTGGATGGGGCCGGGCAACTGGCCGCGGTGCGCGCCGATCCGGCGCTGGCTGCCTTGCCGCGCCTGGTGCTTGGTGGTGGCAGCAATCTGCTGTTCACGCGCGACGTCGAGGGGCTGGTGCTGCACATGACGGGGCAGGGCCGCGAGGTGCTGGGCGAACAGGCCGGCAAGATCCTCGTGCGCGCCCAGGCCGGCGAAAACTGGCATGCGTTCGTGCGCTTCACGCTGGAGCAAGGCATCGGCGGACTGGAAAACCTGTCCCTGATACCGGGCACCGTGGGCGCCGCGCCTATCCAGAATGTGGGGGCGTATGGCGTGGAAACCAAGGATGTATTCCACAGCCTGACCGCCTATGACATGGCCAGTGGCACAATTCGTACACTGGACGCCGCCGCCTGCCGCTTCGGCTACCGCGACAGCATCTTCAAGCACCCCGATGGCGCCAATCTGGTCGTGCTCGACGTGACCTTTGCGCTGCCGCGCGCATGGCAGCCAAACCTGCGCTACGCCGAACTGGGTAATGCAGTGCGCGAAGCCGGCCTGGCATCGCCCACGCCGGACGACATCGGCCTGATGGTCGAAGCGATCCGGCGCCGCAAGCTGCCCGATCCGCGCGAGATCGGCAACGCCGGCAGCTTCTTCAAGAACCCGGTGGTGTCGAGCGCAGAATGCGCGCGCCTGCTGGCGCAGTTCCCGAATCTGGTGCACCACGCCCAGCCGGACGGCACGTTCAAGCTGGCCGCGGGCTGGCTGATCGACCAGTGCGGCTGGAAAGGCCGCCACCTGGGCGCCGCGGGCGTGTATCACAAGCAGGCGCTGGTGCTGGTCAACCTGGGCGGGGCCACGGGGCAGGACGTGGTCCGGCTGGCTGCGGCGATCCAGGCCGATGTCGCGGCGCGCTACGGCGTGATGCTTGAACCCGAACCCGTCTTCATCTAAGGAACGCCTCATGAAAAAAGTCATCGTCACCGGCCATACCCGTGGCCTCGGGGCCGCCATCGCGGCCGAATTAAATGCGCGCGGCCTGGCCGTGCTGGGCCTGGCGCGCGGGCGTTCCGCGCTGGGCGGCATCGAACAGGCCGAGGTCGACATGGCCGATCCGGCCGCCTTGCAGGCCTGGCTGGCTGGCCCGGCGCTGCGCGATTTTCTCGCCGGCGCCGATGCAGCGTACCTGGTCAACAATGCCGGTGTTGTCACGCCGGTGGGGCCGCTCGCCGCGCAGGACCCGGCCGCCGTGCTGCAGGCGGTGATGCTCAATGTCGGTGCGCCGCTGGCGCTGGCCGCCGCGTTCGTGCAGGCGGCCCCCGATGCGGTGCGGCGCATCCTGCACGTGTCCAGCGGGGCAGGGCGCAATGCCTATCCTGGCTGGGCCGTGTACTGCGCGACGAAGGCCGCGCTCGACCAGCATGCGCGCGCGGTCCAGCTTGACGGCGACCCGCGCGTGCTGGCGGTCAGCCTGGCGCCGGGTGTCATCGACACTGACATGCAGGCGGCGATCCGCGCCACGCCCGATGCCAACTTTCCGCTGCGCGATCGCTTCGTCGAGCTGAAGGACACGGGCGGCTTGACCTCGCCCGAGGATTGCGCGCGCAACCTGGCGGACTACCTGCTCGCGCCTGGCTTTGGCCGCGAAGCGGTCGACGATCTGCGCAACTGACGGTCAGCGCAGGTTCTTGTTGACGTAGGTGCGACATTTGTCGCATCATTGCGGCAAGCGTCACATTCGGCGTCATATCAAGCCTCACGTCAAGCCTCACGTCAAGGACTGTTGCCATGGCTGTACCCTCGATTTCCGAACTCAGCCTGCTCAAGGCGCTGTGGCGCCAGCAGCCGATGAGCGCTCGTGAAATTCACGACGCGGTCGAGGCCGAACTGGGCTGGTCGTACTCATCTACCCGCAAGACCCTCGAGCGCATGCTCGATAAAGGCATGGTGCGCCAGGCGCTACGCCATGGCGTGCAGGTGTATGCCGCAGTCAGCGACAAGGTCGATACGCTGGCCGCGTTCGCCCATGACTTTGGCAAGCGCGTGATGGAGATCGACACGCCGCTGCCGGTCAATATGTTCACCGGCAGCAAATTGGTCGACGACGATGAACTGGCGCGCCTGGAGCAATTGCTCAACGACTGGCCGGTCGACAAGGACGTGGCGCCATGAACCTGCTCGACGCGACGCTCATCCGCTTCATGTTCGCCAGCATCGGCTGCCTGGCCGCTGGTGTGGCCGTGTGGGGTGTACTGGCACTGGCGCGACGGTATCTGCCGGCGCTCGGCATGCAGCGCACCCCGTGGATGCTGGGGCAGGTCGCGCTTGCGGCCACCTTCATCATCCTGATGCTGCCACAGGCGCAGCAGCTTCACATGCTGCCCGTGTTCGACGTCGACCTGTCGCCGGCGACCGCCGGCGCGGTCGCACTACCCGCCCGGGCGGCCGGTGTCACCAGCGCGTTGGCAGAACCCCGATCGTGGCTGAGCTGGAGCGCGTGGGCATGGGCGCTGGCTTACACGGGTGGTCTGCTGTGGATGCTTGCGCGCCTGGTCCATGGACAGCGCGCGCTGGCACGGTTGCTGCGCGTCGGTGCGCACCTGCCAGCGGACGCAGCATTGCCACCTATTATCGAAGTCGACGCTCCCATTTCCCCGATGCTGGTCGGCCCGTTCCGACCGCGCCTGCTGTTGCCGCTGGCCCTGCGAGCGATCGATCCGCTGCAGCGCGACCTGATCGTCGCCCATGAACTGACGCACTGGCGCCGGGGTGATCTGTGGTGGCTCGCCGCCTGCGCGCTGCTCCAGGCACTGTGCTGGTTCAATCCGGCGATGCGTCTGCTGCGCGCGCGCCTGGTCTGGGCCCAGGAGCTGGGCTGCGACCGCGACGTGCTGCGCGGCCGGCCGCAGGTCCAGCGCAAGGCGTATGCGGCCGCGCTGGTCGCGCAGCTGCGCTTCCAGTTCCAGGCGGCGCCAGCCAATGCGCTGGCCTTTGGCGGCGTCGCGCCGGACACGCTGACCGCGCGCGTCGCATTGATCCGCTCACCTGGTCTTACCCATCATGCAGGCCGTGCCCGCTGCGCCGGCCTGGGCGCGCTGGCGCTGGTGTTCGGCGCCAACCTCGCGCTGCAGCCGGCGCTGGCCTGGGGCGATGCGCCGCAGGCGCTCGACTGCACCCTGATGCTCGATGCCGCCACCGGTGCGGTGCTGGTCGAAGAGGGGCGCTGCGACGTGCGCACCACGCCCGTGTCGATCTTTAATATCGCCGTGAGCCTGATGGGATTCGATGCCGGCATCCTGCAGGATGCTCATACACCGGCGCTGCCATTCAAGGCGGGCTACGTCGACTGGCAGCCATCGTGGCGCGCCGCCACCGATCCGACGAGCTGGATCCGCAATTCGACCGTCTGGTACGCGCAGCAGGTCACCAGCCGGCTCGGCGAGCGCCGCGTGCAGGATTACGTGGGCCGCTTCGACTACGGCAATCAGGATCTGACCGGCGGCGTCGACATCGCCTGGATCGCCTCATCGCTGCAGGTTTCGCCGCGCGAGCAGGTCGCTTTTCTGCGCAAGGTCGCCAACCGCGAACTGCCCGTCAGCGCGCACGCCTTCGACATGACGGCGCAGCTGCTGCGCTTGCCCACGCTGGCGGATGGCTGGCAGGTGTACGGCAAGACCGGCACTGCGTCGGGCGATGGGGACGCAGGTCGCGCGCTGGGCTGGTTCGTCGGCTGGGCCACGAAGGATGGGCGCACCGTCGTCTTCGCGCGGCAGAACCTTGGCCCGCGCCACCCCGACCGCGCGGCCGGGCCGCTCCTGAAAGAACACTTCCTGCGCGCACTGCCGGGAAGGCTCGCAACGCTGTCACCGTCCACATAAGGAATCGTCATGATGAAACACACAAGCCTGGCACTGGCCGCGGCTGGCCTCGTCGCGTGCCTGCAGCCTGCTGCAGCCAACGACTGGAACACGCCGCAGGAACCGTTTGCCTTGTACGGCAACACCTACTATGTCGGCACACATGGGCTGTCGGCTGTTCTGATCACATCGCCACAGGGCCACATCCTGATCGATGGCGGCAGCGAGAAATCGGCCCCGCAGATCGTGCGCAATATGCGCCAGCTCGGCTTCAAGGTCGAAGATATCCGCTTCATCCTGAACTCGCACGCCCACGCCGATCACGCAGGCGGCATCGCCGAGCTGCAGCGCCTGTCGGGCGCCGAGGTCCTGGTCGGCAGCGCTGCCGTACCGGTGCTGGCGAGCGGTCAGGCCGACAAGGGTGACCCGCAATTCACCGACCTTCAGCCGATGGCGCCAACTGCCCGCGTGCGGGCCGTGGCCGACGGCGACGTCGTCAGGCTCGGCCCGCTGGCAGTCACCATGCACGCCACGCCCGGCCACACGCAGGGCGGCGCAAGCTGGACCTGGAACGCCGTCGAAGGTGGCCGGACGGCGCACATGGTGTACGCCGACAGCTTGAACGCGATCGCAGCGGGGCCATTCCGCTACCGCGGCCATCCTGCCTATCCGACGGCGCGCGCGGACCTTGAACGCTCGATTGCGACAGTAGCCGGCTTGCCGTGCGACGTGCTGGTCTCGGCGCATCCGGAAGGCAGCGACCTGTGGCAGCGCTACGCCCGGCGCGCTGCGCGGGGCAACGCCGCCTTCATCGACACCACCGCCTGCCGTACGTATGCCGACAAGGCGCGTGCGCGTCTGGCCACGAAACTGGCTCAGGAGACAACCCAATGATCAGGCATGTTCTCGCACTCGTCCTGATGGCATTCGGCGCCGTCGTCCAGGCCGCCGAATGGCGCGACAGCCCGGCCATCACGCAGCTGTTCAAGAAAGAGGGCGTCACCGGCACGTTCGTCGTGCACGACGTGGCGCTGGACACCGACACGGGCCACAACCGCCAGCGCGCCGCCAAACGGTTCATCCCGGCGTCGACCTTCAAGCTCCCGAACTCGTTGATCGCACTGAGCACGGGCGCCGTGGCCTCGGTCGACGAGATCGTGCCGTACAGCGGCAAGCCGGTCGCCCGCCCCGAGTGGGCTCGGGACATGGGCCTGCGTGAGGCGATCAAAATCTCGAACGTGCCCGTCTACCAGGAAGTGGCGCGGCGCATCGGCCTGGAACGCATGCGCGCCGGGCTCGTGCGCATGAATTACGGGAATATGGACACCGGCACGGTGGTCGACCGCTTCTGGCTCGATGGCCCGCTCGAAATCAGCGCGCTCGAGCAGACCGTATTCCTGGCCCGGCTGGCGCAGGGCCAGCTGCCGTTCAAGAACGTGCACATGGACGCCGTGCGCGCGATTGCGCGCCAGGACGGCCCGGCCGAACTGTATGCGAAAACCGGCTGGGGCAAGCGCCCCGGCCAGCCCGATATCGGCTGGTGGGTCGGCTGGATCAAAAAGGACGGCAAGCTCTACACGTTCGCGCTGAACATCGACCTCCCGGACGGGGCGCCCGACAAACGCGTATCACTGGCGAAAGCGGCGCTGCAGTCGCTGGGACTGCTGTAGCGCTTGTACCGTTTGATGTTAAAAGCCGGGGTCAGGTCTGACATTCGGACACAATCTCGACAGTCGGGTAGTCGAGACTCGGTGGCACAGCGCAATGTTAATGCTGGGCCAGACACCATTGGAAATCGTTAAAGCTGAGGCTGTGTCTGAATGTCAGACCTGACCCCAGCTGTGCAATTTAGAAGTGGCTAAGGCTGAGGTCGTGTCCGAATGTCAGACCTGACCCCAGCTGTTTCTGTGACCGGCCGGCTTTGTGGGCGGTCGCTGAACTTACTGCCCGCGCTTGGCGCGTGCCTTCGCTGCAATGCGCATGCGCAGCGCATTGAGCTTGATGAAGCCGCCTGCATCGGCCTGGTTGTACGCGCCGCCATCTTCGTCGAACGTTGCGATGTTCATGTCGAACAGCGAGTCGGTCTTCGAATCGCGCGACACGACGATCACATTGCCCTTGTACAGCTTGATGCGCACCCAGCCGTTGACGGTGGCCTGCGTGTGGTCGATCAGCGTCTGCAGCGCGACGCGTTCCGGCGCCCACCAGTAGCCGTTATAGATCAGCGACGCATAGCGCGGCATCAGGTCGTCCTTCAGGTGCGCCACTTCGCGATCGAGCGTGATCGATTCGATCGCGCGGTGCGCGCGCAGCATGATCGTGCCACCCGGGGTTTCGTAGCAGCCGCGCGACTTCATGCCGACGTAGCGGTTCTCCACCAGGTCCAGGCGGCCGATGCCGTGCTTGCCACCCAGGCGGTTCAGCTCGGTCAGGACGGCGGCTGGCGACAGGCGCTTGCCGTTCAGGCCGACGATGTCGCCGCGCTCGAATTCAACGTCCAGGTATTCCGCTTCGTCCGGCGCCGCTTCTGGCGAGACGGTCCAGCGCCACATCGATTCCTCGGCTTCGGCGCTCGGGTTTTCCAGGTGACGGCCTTCGAAGCTGATGTGCAGCAGGTTGGCGTCCATCGAGTACGGCGCGCCGCCGTTCTTGTGCTTCATGTCCACCGCGATGCCCGCGTCTTCCGCGTACTTCAGCAGTTTTTCGCGCGACAGCAGGTCCCATTCACGCCATGGCGCGATGATCTTGACGTCTGGCTTCAGGGCGTACGCGCCCAGCTCGAAACGCACCTGGTCATTGCCCTTGCCGGTCGCGCCGTGCGAGACGGCGTCGGCGCCGGTTTCGTTGGCGATCTCGATCAGGCGCTTGGCGATCAGCGGCCGCGCGATCGACGTGCCCAGCAGGTATTCGCCTTCGTACACGGTGTTCGCGCGGAACATCGGGTAGACGAAGTCGCGCACGAATTCTTCGCGCACGTCGTCGATATAGATATTCTCTGGCTTGATGCCGAACTTGATGGCCTTGGCGCGTGCCGGTTCCAGTTCTTCACCCTGGCCGAGGTCGGCGGTGAAGGTGACGATTTCGCAGCCGTAATTGTCTTGCAGCCATTTCAGGATGACGGAGGTGTCGAGGCCGCCGGAATAGGCCAGTACTACTTTCTTGATGTCGCTCATGGGATGTTCCAGTGATGGAGGGAGGGTAATGGTCAGCTGGCTCGCAAATCCATCCCGGCAAGCGCCGGGATGGACGGCCAACGATCAAGCTTCAGGGGTAAAAATCAATCTTCGATACGGCCGAGCAGCAGGTACTCGATCAGGGCTTTTTGCACGTGCAGGCGGTTTTCGGCTTCGTCCCAGACGACCGATTGCGGGCCGTCGATGACCTCGGCGGCCACTTCTTCGCCGCGGTGCGCCGGCAGGCAGTGCATGAACAGCGCGTCGCTCGCGGCGCGGGCCATCTTGGCCTCGTCGACGATGAAGCCGTCAAACGCTTTCATGCGCTCGGCGTTTTCCTTTTCGTAGCCCATGCTGGTCCAGACGTCGGTATTGACCAGGTGCGCACCTTCGCAGGCATCCGATGGGTTGTCGAACCGCGTGTAGCGCGTGGTCGAGACCAGGCTCGGGTCCATCTCATAGCCTTTTGGCGTGGCGACGTTCAGGTGGAAGCCGAACACTTCGGCTGCCTGCAGCCACGAGTACAGCATATTGTTGGCGTCGCCGATCCATGCAACGGTCTTGCCGGCGATCGAGCCGCGGTGCTCGTGGAACGTGAACACGTCCGCCAGCACCTGGCACGGGTGGTGTTCGTTGGTCAGGCCATTGATGACCGGCACGCGCGAATTGGCGGCAAAGCGGTCGATGATGTCCTGGCCGAAGGTGCGGATCATGATGATGTCGCACATGCGGCTGATCACCTGGCCGGCGTCTTCGACCGGTT